>ENA-OQCU01000517-OQCU01000517.1-human-gut-metagenome-genome-assembly--contig:-NODE-517-length-17244-cov-4.577438_pt1 | contig 17244 bp, 22 predicted proteins | sample MGYA00242504_ERZ504590 | MGnify/ENA primary metagenome ERZ504590 (study PRJEB26092, sample SAMD00036318) | human gut metagenome | host: Homo sapiens | study: EMG produced TPA metagenomics assembly of... | reverse complement strand
ATGGAAGAATCTATGTTATTTCATGTATTTTCAATGTATTTAATGTAACGATGAACAATATCGTTGCAAGTGAAGGCGCCGCAAAAACAACTATGTGTGCATTATTATTAGGAGCTGTATTGAATATTGGTTTAGATCCTATTTTCATCTATACTCTCGACATGGGGGTTGCTGGTGCGGCAATCGCTACAGCAATTTCTCAAATGGCTTCTACTCTTGTATATTTAATTTATGCATTACAGAAAAAATGCGCTTTTACATTTTTCCATTAAGGAATTTTGTCCTTCTAAGCAGATCATAACTGAAATTCTGAAAATCGGTATACCCACATTGACTTTCCAGCTTCTTACAAGCCTTTCTATCGCATTCATAAACCGGGAAGCTAATATCTATGGAGATGCTGTTATCGCCGGAATGGCGCTGTTACAAGAATCACTTTCAATGGGAACTCTGGTTGTGTTCGGCTTCTTAAAAGGTTTCCAACCAATTGCCGGCTTTAGCTATGGTGCCAAAAAGTTTGATCGGCTCAGGGAAGCAATTAAAACTTCTATCTTATGGTCAACAATATTTTGTGTAGTTGTGGGATTGACAATAGCCCTATTTTCCACACAGATTATTTCGCAATTTACAGAAGGCAATACAGAGATGATTTCTGTAGGTCAAAATCGCTAATGGCAAATGGATTTTCCTTCTTCGTATTTGGATTTTACACAGTGTATTCTTCTCTGTTTCTTGCACTTGGAAAAGGCACCGCCGGATTCGTTCTTGGGGCTTGCCGACAAGGTATTTGCTTTGTTCCGATCATTCTGTTGCTCCCATCATTCTGGGGCATAAATGGAATACTATATGCACAACCGATTGCCGATGTAATTTCTGCTATTGTTACTGTGTTTATGGCTCTACATCTTCATAAAGAACTGGCAACAACAAAAGAGCATTAAAGCATCAGGCAACATAATAGATCAACACCGTCTGCCGCTTCGAACTGAGGCAATATCACCCTTCAAAAAACAATCACTCCCAGAGGATGTTACTCCCTGAGAGTGATTGCAGCCTTTGTTTAAGATAACTTACTCAATTATCTGGAATCTCTGGATACACTGAAGCAATGTACTTACCAGTTCCTGATACAGATCTTCATCAAATCTGCCATTCACAATCGCATTCTTAATTAAAAGCGGCTTATATATCTCTAAAATCTTCAGTACCGCATCTGCATTTCCTTCTTTTGCCTTTAAAAGTAATCGTTCAAAATTCATTAGTTTTCACCTCCCATCACCTTGCGGATCTTCCGGATTGCATAATAATAAATACCCTTGCATCGCTCCTCTGATAACCCGTTTAGCCTGCTCATTTCCTCAAAAGTACGTTCTTCAAACACATGCTGGTAAATCAGCTTCCGTTCTTCATCCCGCAGCGTATGAAGCGCTTTCATCAGTCTTTCATCTGACATCTTATTCCATTCTGGATATTTCCCCTGTGCCTCCTGCAATAAAAGCTGCTCCCTCGTTTGGTTCTCCAGCAATTCTTCGATTACAATTCTTGCCTCCATCTGTCCAATATCCTCCAACAGTTCTTCTGCATCAGCCATCTGGATTTTCTTCTCCAGATAATCATGTCGTTTTCCACGGACAAACTGTATCAGATATGCTGTAAAGTGATTTTGTATCTTTGATCCTGTATATGTTTTTTTGTTCATTTGTTTTATCCTCCGAAATTTTTTATCACGTTCCAAAAAATTCCGAGGATGGCGGTGAGCGGCAACAAAACGTGACACTGCCTTCATTTTTTCGAAAAAAAGAAAGGCTGGACCACTCTATTCGTAGTCCAGCCGATACTTCTCTTTCTATGTAATTGTGTAGGATATGCGATGATAGTATCTCATATACTGCATATTCTAACTTCTCTCCGACACATTGTATGGATAAGATTTTTTTAACAGATTCAGTTCCTCTTTGGCTTTTATCTTATGCTGTCCATTCATGTCTGTCGTACTTACTTCCATGTTTCTCTATTTGTGCATGTGTTATCCTGCTTATCATAACGCACTTTAACGCATTTCGTATAGTGTTAATCTACGATAAAATATATGCATTAAGTGAGGTGATATAGATGGTGAAAAAATTATTGGGAGATGCAGTCAGGGAAGAACGTCTCCGCCGCAATCTTTCGCAAAACAGCCTTGCGGAACAGGCAAAGATTTCTTTACGGACTGTCTCTGATATTGAAAACTATATTGGCAATCCACAGTTGGAAACACTTTATGCCTTGGCAACTTACTTACATATTTCCATAGATGCTATATTTTCTAACCAGAAAACGAACCCGGATTCTACCATGCAGCAAATCATGGCAGAACTAAATTCCTGCCCGGAGGAGCAGAAACAGCTTGCCCTTTTACACTGCGTGGACTTCTGGATGGATTCAAGAACCTAAGTTAAGGCTCTCCCGTATCCTTCATCATCTACACATTATACAAAGACAATCTGTGAGTAATCTGTGAATAGTCTGTGAGTTTTCTGTCTATTCCCATTCTGATACAAAGAACAGGAGAGTACACTGCCATAAGCATGTGTATCTCTCCTGCTTTTTTATGCCCTGCGAAATGCACTGATAGCATCCACTACATTCTGTCTCATAGTCTGATCCATCCGCAGCGGTTCTTCTTCCATCAAATCAACTTCTGTGGGCATTTCTCTATTTATCTTAGAAACGTCCTGCCCTTCCAATACCTTTCTTACTTCTTCCCGGATGATTTGCTGCATCATTGGCCGGAGCATATCCGGTTCCATGCTTATACTGCCATTACCTGTCTCATCCGTTCTTCCCGTATATGCCAGAATTGCCGCAACGATCAGTTTTGCTTTTTTCTCTGTCGTATTCAGAAGTTCTGTCACATACACGTGATCTGGATCCGACTTATCAAAACCAATAGTGAATACAAACGGATTTTTCTTTCCCATAAAATCACACTCCAGCCTGTGTCATGCGATACAAAAGATCATATCCATCGGCATTTGCTTTCATATCCCGGATAAAGGTATGTTTTCCCAACCGGTCTGCCTGCTCCAGAAATCGTTCCAGAAGCACTGCTCCGCCGCCGATAAACACCGTATAAGTAGATTTTGTATCAATGCCCCGCTCTCGGATGCTGTTCAGAAGATCGGTAACAAAATTCTGAACCATGGTTTCTACTGCCTGTACAACAGCTTCCTCATAATACTGCGTTTTTCCCTTGATGATACTGTCGATATCTGCCTCCTCCAGAAGCATGTCATATTCACTGTTAATACTGGAAATGATATCGTTATACATGGTAATCACACCTTTTTCCAGAGAATCACAATAATCCATATCCGGTCTGCCACTTCTCATCAGAAGATAATCAGAAGTAAATCCGCCAATATCAATCCCTACGACTTTCGGAATCTCACGGATTTCCATCATCCTCGTCATCATGGCTGCATAATCCTGCGGAAACGCCATTACATTCTGTATACAGAGGTGATAGACTTTATCGTTGAAGCACAGTTCCTGCACCTTCCCGTCCCCTTTGAAATAGCGTTCATATCTCTCACAAAGCTCTGCAAAATGCTTCGGCGGAAGCCCAATCGGAAGTTCCACCTGAATGACATCCTCCGGCTGGATCTGGCTTTTCTGCTCCAGCTCCATTGCAATGGCAAATAAGGTCAGAATCCAGAATCGGTTCCGGCTGTCCTGCGTCTTGTCCCTCTGGTACGGAATCCGCTTCTCACTAAGGGTATAATACTTTCCCTGATATTTCAGATACTTCTCTCCCCTGGCAGGCTTTTTATCCTGTTCCGTCAGTCCTGTGGTAAAGATAAAATGACAGGTTTTCATGTTCCGGTTCCCGTGATCCACGGCTACTCTTAATTTTTTAATCATAATGATTTCACTCCTTTGTATTTGATACTTATTCTGTACGTAGGAGGTACCTAGAGTGCAACTCTTTATAATCCATTTTCTTATTTTACCAAATCAAAAAATTTACAAAAACAAAAATTAAAATTTATTACTTTTTAATTTTTAATAAATGCAATCGTACAATATTTACTGATGTATCATTATTACTAAATGGGAACCTTGGAAAGGAGTCGTGTACATATATGAAGGCTTATAAAAAAATAATCAGTTTTATCCTAACACTCGTTATGATGCTGTCGCTAAGTGTTAATGTTTTTGCAGCAGAGCCGCTTACAGATGACCCTAATATGATTGAATGGAAGTACACTGTGTTTGCTGACGAAAGCCTGCAGAAAGTTGTTGAAGAAGGTGTTATTCCAAATGCATATGCCCGATATACTTGGCGCGGAATCACATTGAAAAATGGCGAAGTCGCCATATTAACACCATCAAATAACAGTATGGGACTTTATTGTAATAGCGGCAGATACATAACTATAAATTACACTTTGAGCCGTTCTGCTTTTCATCGTTCAAGAGTACGCGCATACGTAGCTGGACCTTCATCAGAATTTGTGCGTGAGATTACAGCAAGTGGTTTGCGTTCAGGATTTACGACACAGGCAATCTTTTCTGCCATCTCCGGCAGGCACTTCTCAAATAATTCCCGATATCTTCGATACCCTTCATCCCGGAGTGGACCTTGCAGTGATGTCAGAGACCAAAGGAGAAGCTCTTCCTCTTCCACAGCATACGGAGAGGTATAGACAAATTTTTTCCCGTCAAAATGCGGTTTTGATAACTTCAGTATTTCCGTAATCTCTCCTTTTGTTTCCGCCTGCATAATCATTTCCACTTTCTTCCGATGGAACTCGCAGACGATGCTCTCCAGAAATCCCTGCTTCAGATAAAATTCCGCCCTTCTATAAAGTTTTACAAGAGCCTCCACTCTTTCATCAAATAACTTGTCCTTTTCACTGACTATCATCTGTGCCAGTGCGTTTGCATGTTCCATAACCAATGCTGTTCCCATTACATTTCCTCCCATAATAAAAACTGGCATAAGAAATTTCTTCTCACACCAGCACGATTCTTTTATTCCTCTGTGATGATCTCACTGCTTAATTTTCCATGTACCAGATAGCGATAATTCCGTCTGGAATTGACACAGGTAGACAGCGTAACTATCCGATCCGTTGCCGACAGCTCGGTGCCGGTATCATAATCCCTATAAGAAGACACCGTATCCAGAAACGTCTGAAAATCTTCCGCTTCCGGGAAATGATACCTATATCCCTCACTTCCGGTTCTTCCCGCATAGCAGGAAAAGATACGATACTTGAGGATCTTGTCCGGCAAATAGAGATAAAACTCCGGATGTTGTTCAAATAGCTCTTTGTCTTGGTACTTATCCAGAGTTCCGAACATGCTCCCGTTTTTCATATTATGCCCGTACACGATCGTATTCTGATCCGTAAAGTCCGGCTGATTATGGCAGTCCACAAAGATGCTCCCGTTGATATTGGATTCTCCCGAAAAAAGGTGATGAAGATAATATGCATTATCTTTCCCCTGTACCACCGGATAACTAATATCCAGTGCCGGAATCTGAATCCACGCTATGACATCCGGATTAACCGCTTTTAAACCTGCAAAATCAATTTCTAGATACCTATTCTTAGGTTCCTCCTTTTCTTTCTCAGACTCCGGTGATTCTTCTTCCTCTGGTTCCTGAACATATTCCTGCAGTTTCTCGTAACTTACGTCCCCTTTCTGATACTTCAGATAAGCACCAAAGAGTTTTCCTGCCGCTGCGAGAAAAACAAGCAACAGGCAGATAATGAGTCCTGCAAGAACCGTATTTCCTTTTTTTCTCATGATTGTTCTCCTTTCGGAAGAGCCGAAGTCTGTGCCCCGGTTCCTTCCTTCTGTTTGATGGCGGCTAAATAGTCATCAATCCCCTTGTGTTTCCCGTTCCACTCCCCGCTCTCGTCCATATCCCAGACCATCCGGTTCATCGGCAGGGAAAGCTCCCGGCAGATTTCATAGACCTTATTGCAGCCGTTCTGGATAATCCTCCGTTTCTCCGCCTTATGCTGGCAGATAACAGGGGAACGCTCAAAACAGACCGCACACTTACTGTCATGCTTATTGCAGGCTACTTTCATCTTCTTATCCATGTCATACGCCTCCAAAAGCTGTTTCATCCCATATCCTTTCATCCGCTCCAGCACCGGTTTCAGATTCCGGTACTGGTTCACTCCGGCAACGCACACAAAGGTAGCGCCGGACAGATAATGGGCTATGGTCCCTTTTAAGGCTCCTTCGGTCAGATAGACACGTTCTGCGGCAAGATCACCGATCACATGTACCGGACTTCCGGAGGAAACTCCCTGGTCATAATTGACACTGGACAGCCAGATATATTTTTTCGTGTCAGTCACATGATCTACCCGGATCTGAAAACCCTGGATGAACCCGTCCAAAGAAACTATGGGAATCAGGATTCCTGAGTTTTCTGCTTTGAAGTTAATCGTCCAGTTTCCGTCTGTATCCCGGTAGAATCCCGGCACGCCTTTCACCATATATCCTTCTTCTGCCAGCCTTTTGACCAGCTTCTTCATTCCAAACAGCGGGACACTCCGGTAACGCTGTGCTTCGATCTGTTCCGGTTTTAATCCTCGTCTTTGCAGATCCTCCTGATGCTTCCTGTTAAGCGTGAGCATGGACAGCATTCTCTGATACGTCCGGTGGATTTCCTCTATGGGTGCAAGCTCTGCCGTTGCCTTTTCTTCCTGTACCGGCGTTGCTTTGATATAATCCGTCCGGTATTCTCCTTTTCCTAATGCTTCCCGGATCTGCTGATTTGCTTCGGAGAGTGTAACATTGTGCAAATCCGCATAAAGCTTCAGCATCCCCCCGGACGCATCACAGCGGTTGCACCGGAATACATTCTTTTCCACATTGATATTCAGTTTTCCATGCGTCTCTCCACAAAACGGGCAGTCATAATAGTTTCCCCGCCGCTTTCTGAGATGCAGCACCTGCACCACATCCAGTATTCCATAATCAAACCCAGACATATCATAATACATCCCGGTCTCTTCCTCCTTTCCCCCGCAGAAAAAAGCTCTCTGCGGGGTTCTTCCTTAACCAGCCATCGGCATTGCTTTTTGTAAAATTACCTTTGCTGCCGCCGGAACCAGATTGTTCGGTCCGGAATATTGCTCGGCAAACCACTGGATCGTTGACGGGCTTTCAACTGCCACCTGTCCCATGGTCTTTCCGCCGTATTTTCCCTTTCCCGGAATCACAGTCCCGACTGCCATTTCATAGTTCATGTGTTTCATCAGTTCTTCTACCGGAAGGGACGTATCCAGATTCTGTAATGCTCCCTGCAGCATCTGTCCGGTCTTTGGCGGCGTAGAGGCAGCCGGAGCGGAACCGTAGCCAGGCATTTGTCCACTGCCATGGTAAATGGTGCTTCCCGCCGCCTGTGCCTGCTGATAGAACTGATTCATCATCTGCTGGCCTGCATATTCCGGCTGACCTGGCATCTCTCCATAAGTTGGCATAGGGGCATTTGGCATGACACCCGAATCCGGCATGGCTGCATTTTCCATGGCACCTGAATCCGGCATCTGTGGATTCTGATATGGAATTCCGGCATCTACCTGTGCAGGATCATTTTCCTCTCCCACATCCGCAAACTGCACACCATATCCGGCATCCGATAATGCCCTTCCTACGGCTGCTGTTTCTGCCATTTCCAGAAATTTGTCTCCAAACTTCGGGTCATCGCTCCGGAATTTCTGCGAAAAGGAATTGGCTACATAATTGTCTTCCTGATCACATTTATCCAGATAGATACGTGCTTCCACAACTGCCATGTTCTCTGTGAAAGTGATAATCCGGCTGATGATCTTTCCTGCCGGATTGACCAGACGAAACCATAGCTTCCGGTATTTCACATCCAGATAAAGCTGCTCCTCCTGCCCTTCTTCTCCAATCTTTCTTGCCAGTTCCATCGGATGGAAGCCATCCACACGGTTCAAAGCGGCAACTGCCTCTGATTTCTTATACAATAATTCTTTCATTCTCTGCTCCTTTCATTTAGAAAAGCAGACGTTCCCCTATATAAGAGTAATAGTCCGCTTATTTCAAAAATTGAAAAATATTTTTAAACAACAAGTTTTAACTGCTCCATTTCCGGTTTCTGTTCACTCTGATACTGATCGTAATACTGTACGATCCGCTCACTCAGAATGGTGTTCCTTGTCCCGCTGTCATCCGTATGGATTGCCTGACAGACTGCAGCCCATTCCCCTACCAGATAAACCTTGCTTTTCGCTCTGGTCACTCCGGTATAGAGAATATTGCGCTTCAGCATCATATAAAAGGCTTTTACCCAAGGGATGATGACAACCGGACATTCGGAACCCTGTGCCTTATGGATGGTTGTTGCGTTAGCATGTTCGATCATTTCCATCTGGTCAGCTTCATATTGCACCTGCCGCCCATCCGGGAATCCGATCACTGCCCTGGCATTTCCATCCTCATCCGTGATACAGTCCAGTATCCTGCCCAGATCGCCGTTACTCGCCATCTCGGTATTTTTATTCTGTAAAATCTTATCGCCAACCCGGAACACCTGACTGCCGATATGCAGTTCCTTCTTCCCTGCGATTGGCGGATTTACAAAATCCTCCAGAGATTTGTTCAATTCATCCACTCCGGCAGCACTGCGTTTCCGATACGGAGTCAGGATCTGTACCTGATCCATGCCGTTTTTTGCAATCTCGTCCAGATAAATCCTCCGGACAATCTCTGCCGCTTCATCTGCTCCTTTACAGGCAATGAACTGAAAATCCTCCCCAAAGCTCAGATTAGTCTTATTCTCCTGCATCAGTTTTGCATTATAAGGTATGCTGCTCAAAGCGCCCTGCCGGTAAACCAGATCCAGTACCGTGACCGGAATCAGCCCGCAGGCAATCAGTTGCCGGAACACATCCCCGGCTCCTACGGATGGAAGCTGGTTCTTATCCCCGACTAAAAGGACTCTGGCATGTCTGCTAACCCGCCGGAAAAATTCATAGGCAAGATGCATGTCCACCATGGACACCTCATCTACATTTAGAAATCCGGCAGACAGGTACTCAAAATCCGGTTCAAAATCCGTATCATCTCCCAAAAGCCCCAGGGCCAGATGCATCGTGGATGCATTTTCACAGCCGGTACTCTCCACCATACGTCTTGCCGCACGTCCGGTCGGAGCCATAAGCTGTACCTCTGACCTGCATAACGCCTGATGGATATAGAGAATCACCTTGAGAACCGTTGTCTTTCCGGTTCCGGGACCTCCGGTAATAATACTGATGGGATGTGCAAACACCATCCGCACTGCCTGTTTCTGTGTTTCTGACAGCGTGATCCCCAGTGTCTTCTGTGCCTTTTCCAGCTCCGGTTCAATGGACAGCAAAACCGGCTTCTCCAAAAGCCGTCTGGCTATCATGGAAGCGGTCTGTGTTTCTTCTTCATACTGCCGGATAGAATAGATCCGTTCTTCCTCCACAACAATGCTTTTTTGCAGCACCAGCCGGTAAAGCACCTGACTGACATCCTGCTCCGATACTGCCATGACCTGCAGATCCCGGTTCAGTATTTCCAGTGCTTCCCTGATAACCTCCTGACGCTGCTTAAACAGATGTCCTTCTTTCATTGCCTGATTCATGATATGTCCGATGCACCCGGATATCCGCATGGGATCATTGAGTGCACAGCAGCACTGTCTTCCGATCGCATCCACAGTCAGAAACCCGAAGCCTTTGACTGCACTCAGCATGTAAGGGCGGTGCCGGATAATATCCACCGATTCATTTCCGAATTTCTTCAGAATCATATTCACTTTTTTGGGTGTTACCTTAAAAGGCGCCAGAAACGTCATCAGTTCCCGGAACACCTGGTTTTTTCCATAGGACTCCACAATAGCAGCCAGCTTCTTCTCGGAAATTCCACGGATCTTCAAGAGTTCCTGCGGGTTGTTTTCCATGATTTCCAGTGTCTGAAGCCCAAACTTCCGGAAAATAGTATCTGCCATCTTGGGACCGATACCTTTGATTGCACCGGAAGAAAGGTATCCTAAGATACCCTCCTTTGTCCGTGGTACAACCTCCATGAAATTTTCCACCTGATACTGAGTTCCATGCTCTCCGCTCTCCCATCTGCCTTCCATCTCAAGCTCAATCTCGTCTGTAAGCGGAAGACCGAATCCAATCGCTGAGAAGCCGATGATATTCCGGGATGCCAGATATTTGTCTCTGGCTGACAGGGGGACAGACGTATCCTGTGTGGTGAATATGGCAATCGTATACCCATTCTCCTCATTCTGGAAAATCTTATGTTTAAATCTGCACCTCATTGTTTATATCCCTCCAGCTTTTTATCCGCATCCGTTCATTTGGTTTTCTCATTACGCCGCCTCCTTCTTAATTCGGAAAGTACGGCTCTCCGTTGTTTTTGTATATTCCTCATAGATATCCGGATGCTGGTTTTTCAGCTTCTCCATCTGGTCTTTCCCAACCGAAGTACGTCTGGTCGGATTATAGGTAATACGGTAACGGTTCGTACCGTCCTCCAGCACTGCCTTGCAGCCCTGCCCCAGCTGTTCCACAAAAGGAACACTGATTGCCCGCTGTTCTGCTTCGATTTCCTTTTTCCGTTTTTCCAACTGTGACTTTTCCTCCGAAAGGGTAAGATACTTCTCAAGATTTTTTGATTCCAGACCGGAAAGCACAATTTCCGGAATAGATTTGTCTGCAAAACCACCATAATTACGGATATTTGCCAGAACCAGATCGGAATTCCCGTTATGCGGCGGTACTACATTTTTCAATACATGTTCCTGCCAGAAATACGTTTCCTGATCAATGATGTCTTCTTCCTCAATCAGATCACGCTCAATGGTGCGATACACAAACTCATTCTCGTTATTTCCATACAGGCATGCGATAAAGGCTTTCTGCATATTCATCACAGACAGATAATGCCTTACCTGCAGCACATAATGAGCTGGAATACCCTCATCAGCCCACTTATCTTTCGCATTATAATTGCAGGTTTTACATTCCAGAATCGCAAATGTCCCATCCGGCATACGAACAAAAAAATCCACATCTGCAAGCATGAACGGATATAATGGATGCCGGAACATGACACGTACCGGAAATACTTCCAGTCCGGTCTTTTTGGAAAAGATTTCTGCCACCAGATCTTCCAGCCGGTGTCCGACTTCCTTGGCAACCCAGTTGCTTTCCTCTTCCTCCTGAATGACCGGCTGCACACCTGTTTTGTTGTAAAACAGATCCCGGATAGTGGCAAATGGAGAGATCCCCATGATTGCCGCTACATCACTGCCGCCGATTCCTTTTTTGCGGTATTCCAACCAGTCTTCTCTTGACAGGTTACTGATATCCACAACCTTTTCCGGTGTATACTCTGCTTTGTTATTCATTCCAATTCCTCCTAACATTTGACTGCTCCATAAACGTCATATTTTTTCCAGTCTTTTATAAGCGCCTTCGTAATATCCTCCTCCAGCTTCAGGATGCCCTGTCCGGACATTCCTTCACAGGCTGCAAAAAAGGAGGCTTCATTCATGGCATAATAAAGATCATGTGCCGTACAGGCACCTTCCCCGTTCTGGGATACAAATAGCTCCACCACCTCATTCCGGATCTTCTGTTTAATGCCAAGTTCCTTCATCAGCAGCTTCAGGCAGTTCACCGGATTACGGATCTCAATGTCCATAAGCTGAGTAAGATTCTTCATCGCATCCACATAGCGGGCGCATACCTGCTCCAGATTTTTCCGGAAGTCCAGAATCGTTGCCCCTTTATCGTGAGCCAGCTTGATTGGACTTCCCAGACTGATAACGCCGTTTGGTCCGTCTGTCAAAAGCATCGGATACAGATTTGCACCGCTCGCTGCCACGTCAGATGTGGTAAAACGAAGTGCCGGTGACAGGATCTTCTCATCCATTCCGTGTGCATCCAGTGCTTTTCGGTAAGTATCCAGAAGTTCCTGACTTCCTCCGAGCTTCCACATGGCAGATACAATGGAATGGTCATAGATACCAGAGCCCTCCATGTAAACACTGCCTTTGAAATTCAGATTCAGATATTCGCAGGTTGTCTCAAACATGGCTTTCATATCAAGGATGCAATAATCATGTTTATCCCCGCCATGTACTGCGGAAACCTTTCCGTCCGCAATCTTAATCAGGGCATCCCCTTTTGCAACCCGCAGGCAGTAATTGACTACCTTCGCATATGTTGCCTTATCCAGCTTGCGAAGCCCGTCTCCATTGACACCTGCGCGGCTTAAAATGGTGCGGATGGCACAGTCACGTACCGGATAGGATTCTCCTCTCATTTTCAGTACAAGCTGCGTATTCTTCTCTGTATCCTCCAAAATTTCTTCCATGGATGCATCTGCCGCATCCAGATTTTGAGCCTCCTTTTCCAGTGGTGCCAGCCGTAACGTATTCGTTGGCTTTCTGATCCATTTGGCATTTCTTCCTCTCTCTGCCAGAAACTCCAGCAGATCTTTTACTTCTGCAAAGGATCTCTCAAATCCATCTGCATACACTCTTGCTTCATTCATGTTCTTATTCCACCTTTCTTAAAATAATATTTATCCATCAACAGCCGAAGCTGGTTGTGGCATGCAACTATGCCGAAACCTAAATGTAAGCACAAAAAAAGAATGAAAAGAGAGTCTTTTCTCTGTTCATTCTTAAAAGTCTGGTTTCTTCCTGAAAAAACAAAAGTGCCACGCAGCCAAAAAAGGCATACCGTGACACTCACTACAAACATAAACTACTTATGCCAGGAATCAGCTCCTGCTGTTTCCTGTAAGTTTGGAGATTCTTATGAATCCCGAAACTCCCCAAAAAGGGTGTGCATAAAATAAACTATATCAGTATACTAGCACAAGATATTCCTCATGTCAATTCAGGCTTATACTATATATGGTGTTTATATTTGTTCAAAATACTACATCTATTTTTCTACTACGAATTCAATCTTCTCTTTCAGATACTCCCGGCAGCCAAACCGAACCGTTCCACACTGCTTTGACTCCTCTTTCGCCTTTTCATTACAGCAGTCCAAGTAGGGACAATCGTTACATTGATTCCGCAGTGCTTCCTTCGCCCATTCAATTTCCTGCTCATTTCCTATAATCCGCACAGACATCCACTTCCTTTGCTATCATCATACCCCAAAATCCATTTTCTATCATCCATAATTTCTTTTTTTGTATCATTTTAGTAAATTACGGTTATATTACGGAATAATCACTATATTTCAAATATATCTCTATTTTATTCCGTAATTTGCTGTAAGTAAATAGTTTAAAATGTGGAAGAGAGGTGTAAATGTATGGATAAAAACTTTATTGGAGAACGCATCAGCGAACTGCGTTTAAAGAAAAATGTATCTGAATATCAGATGAGTCTGGATCTTGGCAAAAATAAAAGCTACATCCAGTCCCTCACTTCCGGACGTTCTCTGCCTACCATGCAGAGCTTTCTGGATATCTGTGACTATCTGGGAAGTCACTCCTCAACAGTTCTTCGATTCAGAGCTGCACAATCTTCCTCTGATTGACAAAGCAACTGATCTGATGAAACAACTCGATGACGAGGATATGCTTGCGCTCATTTCCATGCTGAATCGTCTGGCTCTAAAACGCAAATAGATTTCCGTAGCTGCCAAATCAAGGCAGCTTTTATTTTTATCATTTTTTGCTCAAAATTTTTCAATTCTTAAAGAAAAGTCCCCTATTCCTTAATTGAATGGGTAATATATCCATTCGCCGTACCTTGAAAACAAAAGAAATCTTTCGGGAGATTGATATAGGTGACTGCAGATAGTTTGCATCTTCGCACGCCTGCAGCTTAATAGTTACAAAGTAACACCGTTTTACGTGGCCGGAACGGGCATAGGAACTGGCTTCTGAAAGAATAACATAGACTTTTGGGATTTTAGCTTATAGCGCTTTTATTAGAGAACTTTTACTCAAAATTTGATATAATAATAGACAGGTATCAAGTTGATTCCCTGTCTGTGGAAAGGAGATTCATGATAACTGTAACAAAAAGGGATTTGATTGAATTAGGCTACGGTCCTTCCTTTGCTGCTGATATTATCAAAAAAGCAAAGGAACTTATGGTAGAAAAGGGGCATACCTATTATCAATCCAGAAAATTAGACAGGGTTCCAAAAGAAGCCGTTGAAGAATTATTAGGGATTACTTTGCCCGATAAGCAAGAATGATCGTGCTTTTTGCATTTTAGTAAGGAGTGAAATCATGGCAAAAGATCCATTAAAAAAGCAGAAAACGGCACTTATTATTTTCGAGCCAACCTCGGTATCATCCTGTAAACCGGAAAACAGATTCAAAAATACCGCAGCGGATTCTCAACAAAAAAAGAAGCCCGTGCCGAGTATTCCAAATTGATTCTTGCATCAACGGAAGAATTAGCTGATAAGAAGGAAGACATTACCTTCAAAAAGTTTATTGAAGAAATCTATCTTCCGTGGTACAAAACTCAGGTGAAAGAAAGTACCTACAAGAATCGTTACTCGACCATTCAAAAACACTTTGCCTATTTCTACAAGAAGAAAGTGTCCGAAATAGAAGCGATAAATGTACAGACCTGGCAGCTCAAGTTGGCAAAACAATTCAGTCCAAACTATGTACGCATTGTTCAGGGAATGTTATGTTTAGCTTTTGACCGGGCGATTATCCTCGGACTTGCAAAGAAGAATCCTGCCCGCATGATCGGCAATATCAAATCTAAAAAAGTAAAGATCGACTTCTGGACTTTGGAGGAGTTTCAGAAGGTAATATCCCTGCTGTACAAAGGTGACTACTACGAGCACTATCTCTTCATCTCGTTCTGGCTTTTATTTATGACTGGAATGCGTATTGGAGAGGCTGCCGCCTTACAGTGGGATGATATTGATTTTGAAACAGGTATGCTGATTATTAGTAAAACACTGTACTATAAAACAATGAATGACTACAAATTCGTTGAACCTAAGACGCAGGCAAGCAACCGTACCATTTATATTGATGCTGATACCATCAAGGAATTACAAGAATGGAAGGCGGTCCAGGCAAAGGTTTTACCAAATTGTGGATTCGTCCTGAGTTATAACAGTACACCCACCAGCAAAACAACGCTTCCAAGAGCATTAGAGAAATTGGCAAATTTAGCTGGTGTCCACAGAATCAAAATTCATGCCCTGAGACATTCGCATGCTTCCCTGCTTATCAGCATGGGCGAAAATCCACTGCTGATTAAAGAGCGTCTTGGACATGAAAAAATACAGACGACACTAGGAACTTATGGTCATCTGTATCCAAACACCAATATTGAGATTGCAAAGAAGCTGACCGGGGTTCTCAGCTACCAGTCAGCTTCTCAAAGTATTGCTAATTATACCAGTAATCAGCATACTGCAATGTATCACAAAGAAATATAAAAATGCAATGATAATGCAATTTCAAACACCCAAAGCCGCAAAGCCCCGTGGTTACGGGCTTTGTAGCCCAGCGTCAACTATTCAAATTCAATCGTCCCAGGCGGCTTAGAGGTAATATCATACATCACTCGATTCACATGATCTACTTCATTCACAATCCGGCTGGTCACCTTATGCAGCACTTCCCACGGGATCTCCGCGGCTTCCGCCGTCATGAAGTCTATGGTGTTCACCGCTCTGAGGGCCACCGCGTAATCATAGGTCCTCTCATCCCCCATGACGCCGACGCTTCGCATATTCGTAAGCGCGGCGAAGTACTGGCCGACGCTTTTATCCAATCCGGCATTAGCGATTTCTTCCCGGTAGATTGCGTCTGCGTTTTGAACCATCTTAACCTTTTCTTCCGTCACTTCTCCGACAATGCGGATGCCAAGTCCCGGGCCGGGGAACGGCTGGCGGAATACCAGGTGCTTAGGGATGCCAAGTTCCAGTCCGGCTTTCCTTACTTCGTCTTTGAACAGGTCGCGCAGGGGCTCGATGATTTCTTTGAAGTCTACACAGTCCGGCAGGCCTCCCACGTTGTGGTGGGACTTGATGACTGCGGATTCTCCGCCAAGCCCGCTTTCTACCACGTCCGGGTAGATGGTTCCCTGCACCAGGAAGTCTACCGCGCCGATCTTCTTGGCTCTTCTTCGAATACGCGGATGAATTCTTCCCCGATGATTTTACGTTTTGCCTCCGGCTCTGAAACTCCTGCCAGTTTCTCGTAGAAACGCTGCTGGGCGTTGACACGGATGAAGTTCAGGTCATAAGCTCCTTCTGGTCCGAAGGCAGCCTCTACTTCGTCTCCTTCATTTTTACGGAGAAGCCCGTGATCTACGAATACGCAGGTCAGCTGATCTCCTACAGCCTTGGACAGCAGGACTGCTGCCACGGAGGAGTCTACGCCGCCGGACAGGGCGCACAATACTTTGCCTTGTCGACTTTCTCCCGGATCTGCCTGATGGGATTCTTTCCACGCAAGGAATCCATCCTCCAGTCTCCGGCGCAGCCGCATACGCCAAGCACGAAGTTGGACAGCATCTTCGTGCCTTCTGCAGTATGGAGCACTTCCGGATGGTACTGGATCGCGTATAATTTCTGCTCCGGATTCTCGGCCGCTGCCACCGGGCAGTCTGCCGTGTGGGCAGTGATTTCGAATCCCGGCGCCACCTTAGAGATGTAGTCAAAATGGCTCATCCAGCAGATGGTTGGGGACGACACGCCTTCAAAGATTGGCGACTGGGTTTTATCTATGATGACTTCTGTCTTGCCATATTCCCTGACGTCGGCGCTTTCTACCTTGCCGCCCAGTATGTGCATCATCAGCTGGGCGCCGTAGCACAGTCCGAGGACTGGTATGCCAAGTCGAATAATTCTTTCTTATATGTGGGCGAATCCGCCTCGTAGCAACTGTTGGGTCCTCCGGTCAGGATGATTCCCTGGGATTCATTTCTTTGATCTTCTCCAGGTCTGTCTTGTAGGAATAGATCTCGCAGTATACGTTGCATTCTCTGACACGTCTTGCTACCAGCTGGTTATACTGCCCTCCAAAATCAATGACGATTACTAATTCTCTCTTCACAAGAATTCCTCCTATTTTGTCAATCTCGTACCTATTGTGTCCAAATCGGGTAAATGTCTCTCAAAATCAGGTTCTATTATATGATAGAAGCCCCCTGTTGACAAGGGACTTCTTTTGATTTTACACAATCACGCTTTTGCGCCA
>ENA-OQCU01000515-OQCU01000515.1-human-gut-metagenome-genome-assembly--contig:-NODE-515-length-17254-cov-2.618030_pt1 | contig 17254 bp, 19 predicted proteins | sample MGYA00242504_ERZ504590 | MGnify/ENA primary metagenome ERZ504590 (study PRJEB26092, sample SAMD00036318) | human gut metagenome | host: Homo sapiens | study: EMG produced TPA metagenomics assembly of... | reverse complement strand
GGAAGGCGTGCGTTTCGTGACGCGCGGCGGATGCGTCGTGTGGCCGAACGGCAAGGTGACCTTGGGCGCCGCGGCGGTTGACGACGAGGAAGGCGTGCTCGCGCGCGCTCGCCGCCTGGAGGAGCTGCGCGCGCAGCTGCGCGCCGCGGAGAGCGAGCGGGCGAGCGCGGAGGAGCGTGCGGCGGCAGCCGAGGAGGCTCTGCGCGCAGCGCAAGGCGAGAGCCTGCGTCTGTCGCAGGAGCTGGCCGAGCTGCGCGGCAAGACCGATTCGGCTCGCGCCGAGGCGCGTCGCGCCGAAGAGAAGCTGGCGGCCGTGCGCCGCGAGTTCGAGGACATCGAACGCCAGCGCGGCGAGGCCGAGCGCACCGTGGCCCAAGCGCGCCCCTCGGTGGAGGCGCTCGAGCAGAAGCTGGCCGCTCTCAAGCAGGAGCTGGAGTCGGCAGCCGCGCGCTACGAGGAAGCGCAGGAGGCGGTGGTGCCGCTTCGCAAGGAGGCCGCGCGCCTGCGCGACGCGCTGTCCGAAGCCAAGCTCAAGGCCGCCACGCTTTCCGAGCGGCAGACGTACACGAGCCGCGTGGTGGACGCGCGCACGCGCGATTTGGAGGCCGTGGCATCGAGCGACGCCGAGGCGCGCGAGAGCCTCGTGAAGAAGCAGGTGGCGCAGCGGCGCATCGAGCCCTTGCTCGCGCTGTTCGAAGAGCTCGTGGCCAGCGCCCGTCGCTGGACGCGCGACCTCGAGGAGGCGGCCACCGCTGCGCAGGATTCCTCGACGGGCCTGCACAACGCCGTGAACGAGGCGCGCGCCCGAGCGCGAGCCGCCCACGACGCCTTCGACGACGCCAACGCGCGCCTGTCCGCCGCGCGCGTGGACAAGGGACGCTTGGAGGTGCAGGTGGACGCGGCGGTGAACGCCATCGTCCACGACTGCAAGGTTCCGCTCGACCGCGCGCTCGAGACGCCGGAGCTGGAGGATCGCGGCGCCACCGAGGACGCGGCGTTCAAGCTGCGACGCCGCATCGCGAACATGGGCACCATCAACCCGGACGCGCCGAGGAGTACGAGCAGCTCAAGACGCGCTACGACTACCTGGCCGCGCAGCTTTCGGACCTGGACGGCGCGCGCCGCTCGCTCGCCAAGATCGTCCGCGTCATCGACGCGCGCATGAAGGACGACTTCGTACGCACCTTCGAAGCGGTGAACAAGAACTTCAGCGAGATATTCGCCGTGCTGTTCCCGGGCGGTTCGGCCGAGCTCACGCTCGTGGATCCCGACGATTTGGAGAATACGGGCGTGGAGGTGACGGCGCAGCCTCGCGGCAAGCGCATCACGAAGATGATGCTCATGTCGGGCGGCGAGAAGTCGCTCACGGCGCTCGCGCTCCTGTTCGCGGTGTACCGCATCCGCACGACGCCGTTCTACATCCTCGACGAGGTGGAGGCCGCGCTCGACGACTCGAACCTGCGCCGTCTCACGATGTACCTCGACACGCTTCGCGACACCACGCAGCTCATCATGATCACGCACCAGCGGCGCACCATGGAGATGGCCGATATGCTGTTCGGCGTGTCCATGCAGGCGGACGGCGTGACGAAGGTAGTCAGCCAGAAGCTCGAGAACGCGCTGCGGCACGCGGAATAGCTTTTGACCTGCGTGTTGCGAAGGCCGGCGGGCATGCCGTGCTCAAACAGTCCTGAGCTCGCACGAAACGCCCGCTGGGCGTTTCGGCTCGTGCGGAACTGCGCGCGGCACGCCCGCCGGCCTTCCTTCATGTAGAACGCGTTCCGAACCGGTGACGTTTCGAGCTTCTGGCTGCGAGAGGAGGAGATGAGGATGAGACGGAGGGGCGGGGTAAGTGTCTCATCCTCCGGTTGCGGATCGCTACTTCAGCAGCACGTGGACGATGGTGGCGGCTGCCCAGAGGAACAGCAGCACGCAGTTGGTCTTCGCCAGCACGTCGAGCACCTTGTTAGACAGCTTCTCGCCTTTGATCAGCACGTCCGCGTTCAACAGCGAGAACATGAGTATCACGAGCGAATAGCTGGACATGTTGCCCTCGTTGCCCGTGAAAAGGGAGTGGAAGAACCCGATCCACAGAAGGGGCAGGGCGATCAGCGTGATGATCCGGAACGCCCGGTTGCCGCGCTCCTTGCCCCAAGGGGAGCTTTCTCCTGATGCGAAATTTCCTGCTGCCTGCTCGCTTGCAGCCGACGCTTCCAAACGCTCTTCAGCCATGATGGGACGCTCCATTTCCAGATAGAGTATAGTGGGAAGATCGAAGATTGTTCGCTTGCAAGCAGGCTCATTGTAGCATAGTATCCATCATGGATATACGAGAGGAACGAAATGGCGAAGAAGAGCCCGTACGAGACGGGGGAGCTGTCCGACAGCATCTTCCTGATCCTGCTGGCTACGCTCGAGCCGGTGCACGGCTACCGGATCATGCAGGGCGTCGAGGAGTCCACGGACGGCGCGGTGAAGATCGGGCCGGCCACCATGTACACGACGCTCAAGAAGCTCAAGGCGGCGGGGTGGATCGTCGAGATCGCCGAGGACGAGAGCCGCATCCTGTACGCGGCCACCGACGAGGGGCGCGCGGTGCTCGAGCGCGATTTCGTTCGGCGCAAGCGGCTGGTCGCCTTCGCGGAGGCGCAGCTGGGAGAGGCGGGCGAGGAGAACCATGGCTAGATACCGGTTGTGCGGCGGGGTTGGCCATTATGCCGGAGCACGACATGGCGATGCTCGCGGACATGAGCCGCGGGGGATGGCATCTGAGCGGGTTCTCGTGCGGGATCCTGTACCGCTTCGAGGCGGGCGAGCCCCATGCGTACGACTACGCGGTGGAGCTTCCAGCGCGACTTCTCGGCGGAGGCGCAGGAGCTGTACCGCATCGGCGGCTGGCAGAGCGTTGCGATGGGTTCGTCGTGGCAGATCGTGCGCGCCGAGGCCGGCACCGTCCCGCTGTACACCGACGACGACGCGCAGGCTGAGACGATCGGCGCGAGCCGGACGGGCTTGGGCTGGGCGGCGCTCGTCTGCGCGCTGGCGGCGGCGCTGCTCTTCGCGTTGCAGGCGCGGCTCTCCGTCCAAGGCAACGTGCCGGGGTCGTGGGCGTGCCTAGCGGCCTGCGCGGTGTTCGCCGCCGGGTTCGTGTTCTCGTTCTTCCCTTTCGTCGGCTATACGCGCTCATTGCGCAATATGCGTAGGGAGCAGGAGGAGGATCCGCGCCGCTGACGCGCAGCTTCATTTGGGATACACTGTTCAGGCGACCAAGAAAGGAGCCCGACATGGGATTTTTCGATAGGATCAGCGAGGGGCTTACCCGCTCGCGCGACAAGTTCAAGGAGCAGATGAACGTCCTGCTCGACCGCGGCCCCGATCTCGACGAGGAGTTCTGGGACGGCCTCGAGGAGACGCTCATCCTGGCCGACGTCGGAGGCGCTGCGGCCGCCGAGATCGTGGAGGGTCTGCGCGATCAGGCCACGCGCAAGGCGCTGCCCGACGCCTACGCCGTGCTCGACCTGCTGAACGACCAGATCGCCTCCACGTTCACGGAAGGCGGCGAGGACGTGCTGGGCGGCCAGCCCGCGCTCGTGCTGTTCGTGGGCATCAACGGTACCGGCAAGACCACCACGGTGGGCAAGCTGGCGAAGGAGGCGACCGACGCAGGTCGCACGGTCATCCTCGGCAGCGCCGACACGTTCCGCGCGGCGGCCATCGAGCAGTTGGAAGTGTGGGCGAAGCGCGCGAACGTCGAGGTGGTCACCCGCGAGCGCGGCAGCGATCCGGCCAGCGTGTGCTACGACACCATCGAGCGCGCCGAGAGCCGCGGCGCCGACCTCGTGCTCATCGACACGGCGGGGCGCCTTCACACGTCGGCCGACCTCATGCGCGAGCTGGAGAAAGTGGTGAACGTGGTGCGCAAGCGTTCGCAGCTGCCTGTGTACACCGTGCTGGTCACCGACGCCACCACCGGCCAGAACGGCCTTTCGCAGGCGCGCGAGTTCGACCGCGCGCTCGATCTGGATGGCGTCATCGTCACGAAGCTCGACGGCACCGCCAAGGGCGGCATCGCCCTGGCCGTGTCCCATGAGCTGGGGCTTCCCGTGCTCAAGATCGGCGTGGGCGAGGGATTGGACGACCTGCGCGACTTCGACGCGCACGATTTCGCCCGCGCGCTCGTAGGCGAGTTCGACGAGCGGGCGTAGCATGGCGTTCGTCCAGGTCCATCATGACCCCGACGTGTTCGAGGTGCGCGTGCCGTTTCAGAACATCTCCACGAACGACACGAACTGTTACATCGTGAAGGACGGCGACGAGACGCTCGTCATCGACACCGGAGCGCCGTCGGACGAGGGCTTCGCTATCCTCGACGCTGCGTTGACCGAGCTCGATGTCGACCGCACGCGGATGCGCTTCTTCCTCACGCACCTGCATCTCGACCATGCGGGGCTGGTCGACCGCTTGGCGCTGCCCGGCGCGAAGCTGTACGTGAGCCCCGTGGACTTCGAGTCGGTGCGCGCGTCGCGCGCGGCTTCATCCTACGATGCGGCGCGGCGCGCGTTCACGGCCGAGGGCGTGCCGCCGTCCGACGCGTCGGGGTACGCGCGCTACGCCGTGGAGCCGCGCCTGTTCGACGCCTCGCGCCTGGAGCTCGTGGCGTCGTGCGACGGCGATGCCATCGAGGTGGGGCGCTACCGGTTTCGCGTGGTGGAGACGCCCGGACACACGCCCGGGCACTTGGCGCTCTACGAGCCCGAATCGCGCATCCTGTTCGGCGGCGACCACGTGCTGTTCGTCATATCGCCCAGCATCGCGCTGTTCCCCGACGGAGCGGACGGGTTGCAGGCCTACCTCGACAGCCTGGACAAGGTGCGGGCGCTGCGCTGCGAGAAACTGTTCGTCGCGCACGGCGAGCCGCGCGACGATTTCGACGAGCGCATCGGCTGGCTGCGCGACCATCACCTGGAGCGACTGGAAGAGACGCGCGGTATCGTGCGCGACCGGCCGGGGCTGGTCGGCGAGGAGGTCATCCGCGCCATCAAATGGAACGTCCCGTATCCCACCTGGGAGGAGATATCCTTCGTGCAGCGCTGGTGCATCGTCACCGAGGGCGTCGTCATCCTCAACCACCTGGTCGGCATGCGGCGCCATTCGCCGCGAGAAGGACGAATCGGGGATCAATCGGTATTTCTAAGGGGCGGCGTATCCGAGCGCGAGACGCCTTTCGGCGCCGTGCGTTGGGAAAGCGCTCCGAACGCGCTTGGCGGCGCGATGGTAGAATGAGCGCATGGAGGAAACGCGGACATATCTGCTGAAGCTCTACGACGACGACCTCGCGTCGTTCACCTTGGTGCGCGACGCGAGCGGCGCCGTGCGATGCGCGAGCGCGGAATGCGACGAGTCGAAGCGCGGGCTGCTGCCGTTTCGCGTGACGGGCGACGCGGCTTCGTTCGAGCGGTGGATCGAAGCGCGCACCCTTTCGAAGAACCGGACGTTCGCCTCCCGTATCGTGCGCCAGTACGGCATACGGTTCGACGACGCGATGCAGATGCTCGACGCGTGCAACGGCCTTTCGCTCAACGATGCGTATTGGGTCGTTCCCGACGGGTCGAAGGCGATGTTCGCGGAGAAGAACCTGTACGAGAATCCGTTCGACGAGCTCGTCGCCACGGTGGCGTTCTCGGGCGTGATCGACACGTCGAGGGTGCCGGAGGGACTGTCGGGCGAGCTGACCACGAGCGGCCAGTTCCCGAAAGCCTGGCGCGTCGTCGACGGCGAGCGCTATCTGTACAAGGCCGGCGCTCCCAACTCGAACGGGCTCGAGCCCCATGCCGAGCACTATGCGGCGCAGCTGGCCGAAGCCCTGGGCTTTTCCCATGCATCCTACGATCTGGCGCGATGGCATGGCGAGTTGTGCAGCGCCAGCCCCTTGTTCACGAGTCGCGACACCGGCTTCGCGACGTTCTCCAGCATGTTCGGCACGCTGTCGTTCGACGAGGTGGCGGCGGTCTACGTCGAACAGGGGACGGAGGCGTTCGAGCGTTTCTCGGAAATGACGGTCTTCGACGCGCTGATCGCCAACGACGATCGTCATCTTGGGAACTTCGGATTCCTGTTCGACAACCGGACGCGCTCGCTCGTTTCCGCTGCGCCCATCTTCGACAACAACCTGTCGCTGTTCATCCGCGACATCGACGCGGGTTTGACGGTTTCCGACCTGGCTCGATCAGCCGCGTGGTACAAGAGCCCGTCGAACGTGCTGCTGGATTATCAGGCGAAACGCGTGATGACGGACGACCTGCGCGATCGTCTCGCGACGCTGCGCGGCTTCGAGTTCGCTCCGCACCCCGACTTCCCGCTCGACGAGCGGTATACGGAGCTTTTGAACGGCTACATCCGCTTGCGGTTGGAAGCGTTGTTGGGGCTGTCCTGATCTTGCGATTTCCAGGGTGATTCCGATGAAGAGCTTATAGCCGTCCGAACGCGTTGGTTTGCTCGATGGCAATAAAGTATTCCGAATGCGGAATACTTTATTGTTTCCTGTTTTGAAAAAGTATTCCGCAACGGATGCCTCCGCGGCGGATGGTTCTGACGAGCGCTCGGATTGCTTGTGTGTTTGTAGTCGGAGCGGGATTGCTGGCGTATAATTCCATGCATTACGCTCAATCGACGCATACGACGAGGAGTCATCTACCATGCTCGAGAACCTATCGACGCGCCTGCAGGGCATATTCAGCGGGCTACGCGGCAAGGGCCGCCTGACCGAGGACGATATCAACGACGCCATGCGCGAGATCCGCATGGCGCTTCTGGAAGCGGACGTCAACTTCAAGGTGGTGAAGTCGTTCGTCGCCCGCACGAAGGAGCGCTGCCTCGACGCCGAGGTGCTCGATTCGCTGACGCCGGCGCAGAACGTCATCAAGATCGTGCTCGACGAGCTGACCGAGCTGTTGGGCCGCACCGACAGCAAGCTCGTCCTGAGCAGCCGCATCCCCAACGTCATCATGCTGGTAGGCCTGCAGGGCTCCGGCAAGACGACGGCCGCCGCGAAGCTGGCCTACCGCCTGAAGCAGGAGAACCATTCGCCCCTGCTCGTGGCCTGCGACGTGTACCGCCCCGCCGCGGCCGACCAGCTGGAAACCCTCGGCGGCGAGATCGGCGTGCGCGTGTACCGCGGCGACGGCCAGGATCCGGTGAAGATCGCGCAGGAGGGCATCCAGGACGCCATCGACAACCTGCGCGACGTGGTGATCGTGGACACGGCGGGCCGTTTGCACGTGGACGACGAGATGATGGACGAGGCCGAGAACATCAAGCGCGCCGTGAAGCCCGACCAGATCCTCATGGTTGTGGACGCCATGACCGGCCAGGACGTGGTGAACGTGGCCAGCGCGTTCTCCCAGCGCGTCGACTTCGATGGCGTTATCATGTCGAAGATGGACGGCGACGCCCGCGGCGGCGGCGCGCTTTCCATCAAGCAGGTCACCGGCAAGCCTATCAAGTTCATCTCGTCCGGCGAGAAGCCGGACTCGCTCGAAGAGTTCCACCCCGACCGCATGGCGAAGCGCATCCTGGGGATGGGCGACGTGGTCAGCCTCATCGAGAGCGCCGTCAAGGTGCAGCAGGAGGAGGTCGAGCAGGAGCAAGCCGAGCGCATGATGCGCGCGAACCTCACGCTCAACGACTTCATCGATATGAACCGACAGATCCGCAAGATGGGCGGCGTATCGAAGCTGCTGTCGGCCTTGCCGGGCGGCGACAAGGCCATGGCCGCCGGCCAGGTGGACGAGAATGCGTTCGACCACATGGAGGTCATCATCAACTCCATGTCGAGGCCGAGCGCGAGAAGCCGAGCTGTTGAACGGCTCGCGCCGTGCGCGCATCGCGGCCGGTGCAGGCGTGAGCGTCTCGGACGTGAACCAGCTCATGAAGAAGTTCAACGAGACGAAGAAGATGATGAAGAAGATGATGCCTGCCGTGGAGGAGATGCAGGGCGGCAAGAAGGGGAAGAAGGGGAAGAAAGGCCGCAGGCGCCGCATGGGACTGCCCGGCGGCATGGGCGGCATGAACATGGCCGACCTCAAGAAGCTCCAGGACATGCTGGGCGAGTAGCGGTTCGTCCTCGTAGGATCGATCGGGCGCGAGGTTCCGCAAGGGTTCTTCTCGCGCACACGCAACGAAAGGAGGCGCATATGGCGTTGGAGATACGGCCGTACCGCGAGGAGGATCTCGCGGGCATGATCAAGGTATGGAACGAAGTAGTGGAGGCGGGGGAGGCGTTCCCGCAAGTCGAGCCCCTCACCATGGAGACGGCACGCGCGTTCTTCGCCGAGCAGACGCTGACCACAGTGGCCGCGATCGACGACAAGCTGTTCGGCCTGTACATCCTGCATCCGAACAACGAGGGGCGCTGCGTGCACGTGGCCAACGCCAGCTACGCCGTGGCGTCCAGCGCGCGCGGCTTGGGGCTGGGCCGCGAGCTCGTGAAGGACTCGCTCTCGCAGGCCGCCCGCAAGGGCTTCCGCGGCTTGCAGTTCAACGCCGTGGTGGCTTCGAACGAGGCCGCCATCCACCTGTACGAGGACCTCGGATTCACGCGCGTGGGCACCATACCCGGCGGCTTCTGCAGCATTCTGGGCAATTTCGAGGACATGCACATCTACTACAAGGATTGCTTCGGCGCGGCGCTTCCCAGCTGAGGCTAGCCACGCGCCCGGTCCGAGCGCGCCTTGTAGCCATAGCGCCCGCATCGCCGTCGCGGCGTTCGCATCGCCGTCGCGCCGCCCGCGTTGTCGCCCGAAACGGACGGAATCACAGCCTAAACCGTACGTTTTGGGCGACGATGCGCGCGAAGTGCCCGGTTCTCCTGCAAAAGAGGCGTTTTTGCCGCCAAACGTGGGATTTTCGAGGATGCGGGAGGTCGGGGATGCGCTCGTAAGTCCGGCGCGTTACAATTCTGCTTGGTAATCGCTTGTCAAACAGCAGATTACGCCGTATCATAAGCAATTGCTGTTTTCGCATGCACCGCATACGCGCTGCACGCATCGAATCGAATGTAAGAACGCAAAAAGGAGGTTCATCTTCATGGCAGTCAAAATTCGCCTGGCCCGTCACGGCGCCAAGGAACGCGCCCGTACTACCGCATCGTCGTTGCCGATTCCCGTGCCCGCGCGACGGCAAGTTCATCGAGGAAGTGGGTCGCTACAACCCCTGCACCGAGCCTGCCATGGTGCAGTTCGACCTGGAGAAGGTCGACCAGTGGATCAAGAACGGCGCCCAGCCGACCGATACGGTTGCCAGCCTGCTGAAGCGCGCTCGCGAGAACGCGTAAGCATCATGGCCGAGCAGACGGAAGACATCGTCGGTCTCGTCGAGTCCGTCGTGCGCCCGCTCGTCGAGTTTCCCGACGATCTGGAGATCACGTCGAGCGATGCCGAGGACGGTTCTATTCTCGTCGAAGTTCGCGTGAACGAAGAAGATGCCGGCAAGGTCATCGGTCGCCAGGGGCGGGGTCAATCAAGGCCATCCGCAACGTTGGCCGCGTGCCGCTGCATCGCGTACGAACACCCATGTCGAAGGTGGAGCTTCTCGACTAAAATGCGTACGTGGGCGAACGTTGGCCGAGCTATCTAAAACGAAGACCTTGACAGGAGGGCTCGTCGCGCGCTGCGCGCCGGGTCTCCTTTTTTGCTGGAAGAGGGCATGGAGGTGGCCTTCGTGCCGCCTCGGCACGATGCGCCGCGCCGCGCGCGCGTGTTGTCCGTGCAGGACGCGGGCAGAGACGCCTTCCTCGTGACGTTCGAAGGCGTCGACTCCATCGACGTCGCCGAGCTGCTGGTGGGGTGCAGCTGCCTCGTGCGCCGCGCCGATCTGCCCGAAAGCGCGCTGGCCGCCGAGGCCGACGGCTTGGAAGGCTTCGAAGTGCGCGACGCGCGCGCGGGCTTCGTGGGCGTCGTGGAGTCGGTGGTGGAGAATCCCGGGCAGTTCCTGCTGAGCGTCGCGCCCGCCGACGGGGGCAGGCGCGTGCTCGTGCCGCTCGTGGACGCGCTGGTCGTCGGTTTGGACGAGGACGCGCGCCGCATCGACGTCGACTTGCCGGACGGCCTGCTGGACCTGTAGCGGGCCGCGCCCTCGCCCCCGCACCCGAAAGGACCCGCCCGTGATCATCGAAACGTTGTCGACGTTCCCCGACATGTACGCCTCCGTCATGGGCTCCTCCATGATGCGCATCGCCCAGGAGAAGGGTATCCTCGAGTTCAAGGCGCACGATCATGCTCGCGACTGGACCCGACGATCGCCACCGCACCGACCGACGACGACCCGTACGGGGGCGGCGACGGCCCTGGTGATGAAGTGCGAGCCCATCTTCGAGGCCTACGACGACATAGCGGGCGCGGGCCCGCGCCCGACCACGGTGTTCCTGTCGCCGTGCGGCGAGCCGTTCACGGACGCCGTGGCGTGCGAGCTGTCGCGTGAGGAGCGCTTGCTGTTCGTGTGCGGCCACTACGAAGGCATCGACGAACGCGCCTACGCGCTGGCCGATCGCGTGATCTCGCTGGGCGACTACGTTCTGACCAGCGGGGAGCTGGCCTCCATGGTGGTCATCGACGCCGCCGTGCGCAAGCTGCCCGGCGTGCTGGGCGCCGAGACGGGCGCCCTGGGCGAGAGCTTCGCCGACGGCTTGTTGGAATATCCCCAGTACACGCGTCCGGCGACGTTTCGCGGCATGGGCGTGCCGCCGGTGCTGCTGTCGGGCAACCACGCGGCCGTAGCCGACTGGCGCCGCAAGCAGAGCCTCGAGCGCACCGCGCGCCTGCGACCCGATCTGCTCGAGGACGTCGATCTGAGCGCGGCCGATCGCGCCTATCTTAAGGATCTGGGCCTGTGAATTCCGGAGAGCACGCTGCGTACCAGAAGCCCGGCATCCTGCGCCGCTTCTTCGGCCTGCTCGCTTGGACGGGCTTCGTTGCGCTGCTGTCGTGGCTGACGTTCGTGTACGTGGGGCACGCTTATGCTGTTCCCACCGGCTCGATGGAAAAGACCATCATGACCGGCGACCGCGTGCTTGCTGAGAAGGTGAGCTACTACCTGCGTGACCCGGAGCCCGGCGACATCGTTATGTTCGAAGACCCCGATATCCCCGGCCGCCTGCTGCTCAAGCGCTGCATCGCCGTGGGCGGGCAGACCGTGGACATCAACGACGAGGACGGCCTCGTGTACGTGGACGGCGTCGCGCTGCGCGAGCCCTACACCGACGGCCTGCCCACGTACACGCTTGCCAGCGACGTCTCCTACCCCTACACGGTGCCCGAAGGCATGATGTGGATGATGGGCGACAACCGAACGAACTCGCAAGATTCGCGTTACTTCGGCGCCGTGTCCGTCGCGTCGGCGGAGGCGCGCAGCGTGGCGGTGCTCTGGCCCTTGGGCGACGTGGGCTTGCTGGGATAGCCTCCCGCCTCTCGCGTCGCGAGGGTTTCGCCCGGTGATCGGGAATTTCTGCAAACTTTGTCGAACGCGCCGGACGAATTGCGCCGACGCGCTATCATATACGCTCGTGATCTTGTTCGGGCGCCGAGCGCCCGCTTCGAAAGGATAGACAGACTACATGGATTCCGGACAGCACGCCGACCGCCAGAGCCCGGGCATACTCAGAACCTTCCTCAGCCTGCTGGTCATGGTGGCCTTCGTATTCGGGCTGTCGTGGGTGCTGCGCACGTACGTGTTCCAGGCTTACGAGATCCCCTCGGGCTCCATGGAGGAGACCATCATGGTGGGGGACATGGTGTTTTCCGAGAAGGTGAGCTACTACTTCCGCGACCCCGAGCCGGGCGATATCGTGACGTTCCAGGACCCCGAGATCCCCGGGCGCGTGCTCATCAAGCGCTGCATCGCCGTGGGCGGGCAGACCGTGGACATCAACGACGAGGACGGCCTCGTGTACGTGGACGGCGTGGCGCTGTCCGAACCGTACACCCGCGGTTTGCCCTCCTACACGCTGGCCAGCGACGTCTCCTATCCCTACACGGTGCCCGAGGGCTATCTGTGGATGATGGGGGACAACCGCACGAATTCGCAGGATTCTCGATTCTTCGGAGCCATACCCGTCTCCTCGGTGACGGGAAGGGGCGCTTTGGTGTACTGGCCGCTCAATGATTTCAGCCTACTCGACTAGCGCACGCGGCCGAGGGGGTACGGGTTTGATCGAGACAAGGAGAACCATGTCAACCGAACATGCATCCGCCGCTGCGGAGCAGGGGGCTGCAGCGCAGCTCCCTCCGACGTTCCAGGACGTCATCATGAACCTCCAGCGATACTGGGGGGACCAGGGCTGCGTCGTCTTGCAGCCCTACGACAACGAGGTGGGCGCCGGCACCAACGCCCCGGCCACCACGCTGCGCTCGCTTGGCCCCGACACGTGGCGCACCTGCTACGTGCAGGGCAGCCGCCGTCCGACGGACGGCCGCTACGGCGAGAACCCGAACCGCACCCAGCACTACTTCCAGTTCCAGGTGCTCATGAAGCCCTCGCCCGACAACATCCAGGAGCTGTACCTGGGGTCGTTGCGCGCCATCGGCATCGACGTGGACGCGCACGACGTGCGCTTCGTCGAGGACGACTGGGAAAGCCCCACGCTGGCGCCTGGGGGCTGGGCTGGGAAGTGTGGATCGACGGCATGGAAGTGGACGCAGTTCACCTACTTCCAGCAGGTGGGCGGCTTCGAGTGCAACCCCGTGCCGGTGGAGATCGCTACGGCCTGGAGCGCCTGACGATGTACATCCAGGGCGTGGACAGCATGTTCGACATCGTGTGGAGCCGCGGTGCCGACGGCGTGAACTTTACCTACGGCGACGTGTACCTGGAGAACGAGCGCCAGTACTCGCGCTACAACTTCGAGGTGGCCGACACCGATTTCTTGTTCCAGGAGTTCAACGACCGCGAGGCCGAGTGCCTGCGCACGCTGGAGGCGGGCCTGCCGCTGCCGGCCTACGACAGCGTGCTGAAGTGCTGCCACGCGTTCAACCTGCTGGACGCGCGCGGCGTGATATCGGCCACCGAGCGCATGGCCTACATCCTGCGCGTGCGCACCATCGCCAAGGCGGTGTGCGCCTCGTACATGGAGCACGTGGTGGGCATCAAGCCCGCGAGGACGACGAAGCAGGGAAGGAGGCCGGACGATGAGCAGCCTGCATACGCTTGCGTTCGAGATCGGCACCGAGGAGATTCCGGCGTTCGACCTGCACCGCGCGACCCTCCAGCTGGAGAAGCTGGTGCCCGAGGCCCTGGACGCGGTGCGCATCCCGCACGGCGATGTGGCCGTCTACACCACGCCGCGCCGGCTCATCGCCATCGTGGCCGATGTAGCCGACGAGACCGAGGCGCTCGAAGAGGTGTTCCGCGGCCCGTCCGTCAAGATCGCCTTCGACGCCGACGGCAACCCGACGAAGGCCGCCACGGGCTTCGCGCGCGGCAAGGGCGTGGGCGTGGACGCGCTCGAACGCCGCGAGGAGAACGGCGTGGAGTACGTGTTCGCCACGAAGAGCATCGCCGCCCGCGACGTGGCCGAGCTGCTGCCCGGCGTGCTGGAAGGCGTGATCACGGGCACCTCGTGGCCGAAGTCGTGCCGCTGGGGCACTACGAGCGAGTACTTCTCGCGGCCGGTGCGCTGGCTCGTGGCGTTGTTGGACGAGCGCGTGATCCCCGTGCGGTTCGCGGGCCTTACGGCCGGCAACCTCACGCGCGGCCATCGCTTCCTAGCCCCCGGGCCGCACGAGGTGGCCACGGCCGCCGATCTGCTAGGCGTCGTCGAGGCCGCGCACGTGGTGTCGAGCGAGCAGGCGCGCGAGGCGGGCATCCGCGAGGGCGTGGCGCCAGGCCGCAGCAGCGCACGGGCGCCCGCGCCGAGCTGCCCGAGAAGACGCTTCTGGAGGTTGTGAACCTCTGCGAGCAGCCAACGGTGCTGGTGGGCACGTTCGACGAGGAGTTCCTGCGCGTCCCCGAGGAGATCATCGTCGACGCCATGCTCATGCACCAACGTTACTTCCCGCTGTACGACGCGGACGGCAAGCTGACCAACAACTTCATCGTCGTGTCGAACGGCGACCCGGCGCACGCCGACACCATCACGGGCGGCAACGAGCGCGTGGTGCGCGCCCGCCTGTCCGACGCGAAGTTCTTCTACGAGGAGGATCTCAAGCGTCCGCTGGAGACGTACGTCGACCGCCTGGACGAGGTGGTGTTCCAGGAGACGCTGGGCACCATGAAGGAGAAGGCCGACCGCATCGTGGCCCTGGCCAAGCATCTGGCCGCCGACGCGCAGCTGAGCGAGGCGGACGCCGCCGACGCCGAGCGCGCCGCGTACCTGGCGAAGGCCGACCTCGTGACGAACGCCGTGGTGGAGTTCACCAGCGTGCAGGGCGTCATGGGCTCCTACTACGCCGCCGCCTGCGGCGAGAGCGACCAGGTGGCTCGCGCCATCGCCGACCATTACCGCCCGCGCTTCTCCGGCGACGAGCCTCCCGCGTCGGACGTGGGACGGATCGTGGCCATGGCCGACAAGCTGGACACCGTCTGCGGCCTGTTCGCTGTGGGCCAGGGTCCCACCGGCTCGTCCGATCCGTTCGCGTTGCGCCGCAGCGCCATCGGCATCGTGGCCATGTTGGAAGCGGGCCTGCCCGTGTCGTTGGCCGCCGCCATCGATGCGGCGCTCGGCACCTACCAGGATGCCGGAATCGACTTCGACCGCGATGCGATCCGCGCCGAGGTGGCCGACTTCTTCGTGACGCGCACGAAGGTCATGCTGCGCGACGGCGGCTGCTCGCCCGATGCCGTGGAGGCCGTGCTGGCAACCGGCGTGGAGGAGCCTGCGCAGATCATCGCGCGCACCCGCGCGCTGGAAGCCGCGCGCGTGGACGACCCCGACACGTTCTCCGACCTGGCCACGGCCTATGCCCGCGCGAACAACCTGCGCGACGCCGATCTGGGCGTCGAAGCGGACGAGGCGCTGGCCGCCGATGCCGAGCGCGCGCTGCTGGCCGCCACCGACAAGGCGGCAGCGCGCGTGGAGGACGCCCTCGCCGCCGACGACTACGCGGCCGCCCTCGCCGCCCTCGCGGCGCTGCGCGCGCCCATCGACGCGTTCTTCGAGGACGTGCTCATCATGGACGACGACCTCGCCCTGCGCGAGAACCGCCTGCGCCTGCTCAACCGTTTCGTCGCCGTGTTTGCCCACGTGGCAGACTTCGGCAAGATGGCCAAGGGCGCGAAGTAGCCCATGGACGAATTCATCGCCTACGGAAGCTCCACCGAGTTGCCCACGATCCATGTGATCAGCGACTCGGTGGGCTTGACGGCCCAGGCGGTGGCCCGTGCGGCCGCCGCCCAGTTCGGCGTCACGAACCCCGTCATCGAGGTGCTGCCGAAGGTGCGCACCTTCGAGGAGATCAAGGAGTTCATGGACGAGCACAGCGCCGTGCACAAGCGCAACACCGGCGACGGGCGCATGCTCGTGTTCTACACGCTCGTCGATCGCGACCTCTCGCGTCAGCTGGCCGAATACGCCGGCGGGCGCGACGACATCGTGGCGGTCGACCTCGTGACGGACGCCATCGGCGCCATCGCGCACATGACGGGCAGGCAGCCGTCCACGAAGCCGGGCGGCCTGCACGTTGCCGACCAGTACTACTTCCGGCGCATCGAGGCCATCGAGTTCACCATCGCCCACGACGACGGCCGCAACCCGCAGGAGCTGCACCAGGCCGACATCGTGCTTCTGGGCGTGTCGCGCTCGTCGAAGACGCCCACGTCCATCTACCTGTCGCAGCAGGGCTACAAAGTGGCGAACATCCCGCTCGACCCCTCCACCGCGCCTCCGGCCGAGCTCGAGCAGGTCGATCGCACGCGGTTGTTCGGCTTGATGACCACGCCCGAGGTGCTCATCGGCATCCGGCAGCGCCGTTTGGGGCGCGCGAGCGCCGTCGCTTCGCGCTATGCCGATCCCGAATACGTGTACCGGGACTTGGAGGACGCCCGCGCGCTCATGCGCAAACTGGGCTGTATTGTCATCCACACCGAAAAATCGTGCCGTTGAGGAAACGGCGCAGGAAAATTTTGCGCTACTATGAGCGAGCCCATCCTCCATCAGCTGATATGATAGGGTCAGCCTGAGACTAGGGTTCCCAATGTATAGGTAGGTAAAGTCGGTACGTCGGGTTAAGGAGAAAAAGGTGACTGAAGAAGTCAAGCGAGTGTATGCGTTCGGCAAGGACGCGCAGGGCAACAACGTAACTGAGGGCAACACCAGCATGAAGGCGATCCTCGGCGGCAAGGGCGCGAACCTCGCCGAGATGGCCAACATCGGGCTGCCCGTGCCTCCCGGATTCACCATCACGTGCCAGACCTGCATGGAGTACGCCAATGCGGGCAACGCGTGGCCCGAAGGCGCGCTCGGCACCATCCAGGAGTATCGCGAGGATCTCGAAGCCCGCATGGGCAAGAAGATCGGCGATGCGGAGGACCCGCTAGCTCGTGTCCGTGCGTTCCGGCGCCCCATGTCCATGCCGGGCATGATGGACACCGTCCTCACCTCGGCCTGAACGATCAGTCCATCAACGGGTTGATCAAGCAGACCGATAACCCGCGCTTCGCCTGGGATTCCTACCGTCGCTTCATCCAGATGTTCTCCAACGTGGTCATGAACCTCGACGGCGACCTGTTCGAGAACGCCATCACGGCTATGAAGCACGCTCGCGGCGCGGCGTCCGACACCGATCTCACCGCCGAGGACCTGCAGGAGCTCGTGGCCGAGTTCAAGCAGATCTTCGCCGAGAACGTGGATGCAGCGGCGTATCCGAGCCTCGTCGTGGACGGTGCCGTGCAGTTCCCGCAGGATCCCAGCGTGCAGCTGCAGCTGGCCATCGAGGCCGTCTTCGGCAGCTGGAACAACCCGCGCGCCACGCTGTACCGCAAGCAGAACAAGATCGCCGACGATCTGGGCACCGCCGTCAACGTGCAGTCCATGGTGTTCGGCAACAAGGGCAACACCTCTGCCACGGGCGTCGCGTTCACGCGCAACCCCGCCAACGGCGAGAAGGAGTTCTACGGCGACTACCTGGTGAACGCCCAGGGCGAGGACGTCGTGGCCGGCATCCGCAACACCTCGCCGATCGCCGAGCTCAAGGACGTGGACGGTCTGGAAGAGGCCGGCCGCGAGCTCGAAGAGGTGTTCGTCACCCTCGAGAACCACTTCCGCGAC
>ENA-OQCU01000513-OQCU01000513.1-human-gut-metagenome-genome-assembly--contig:-NODE-513-length-17261-cov-5.644566_pt1 | contig 17261 bp, 15 predicted proteins | sample MGYA00242504_ERZ504590 | MGnify/ENA primary metagenome ERZ504590 (study PRJEB26092, sample SAMD00036318) | human gut metagenome | host: Homo sapiens | study: EMG produced TPA metagenomics assembly of... | reverse complement strand
GTCACACTCGGCAAAATGTATCTTTTGGCCAGATTATTTGATTCCCTCGAAATAAGCAAACAGGTTGTTTCCACCAATCCTTATATGGAAGCCATAAGGATCTGCAAAACGAAACGTGATATTGTCTGCCGCATACTCTCCTACTCCACGTTCAACCGGAAGAACGATTTGTTCGACAATAGCAAGGTGGATAAGCGTACAAAATTTGTTTTCCCGAACACTCTCTGAGGAGGAACTTGCTACCATACTGGTTCTCATTCTTACAAGTGATAATATGGATACCTTCCTGCGGCATTTCGGAATAGACAAAGAAAATACGGAAAGAAAACGGATAGCCAAAGTAAAAAAGGACAATGCAGTATCTCATTCGGAGGCAACAGCACCTACGGAACAATGATAGACTTTGCCTGCCAAAGATACGGATGGACTTTTGATTATGTGGTATGGGGCATCAGCTATATCAATCTAAGGATGTTAAATGGCTGATGCCATCACGACTGTATATCTGTCCTCTGACGAAATGAAACAACTCGGAATATCTGGTTCAGAAGAAATAATCGATGCCGGGAATCCAAAGAACAGGGAACGTATCAAAGCCCTGCTTGAGGAATGAATCGGAAAAACAGAACAATATTTTCATAATCGGTCAAAAAAATTACGGGGTCTATAATTTTATAACAAGAAAAATAGAACAAATGTCATGTCAATGCACATGATACCCATCAAATCGAAAAGACTATGGCTGGATTGCATTTTGATATAACTGGGGATAACTCCAACTTTTTACGCAAGCTAGAGGAAGCACGCAACGGAGTACGCAACACATCAAGACAAATTGAAGAAAGCGGGCTGAGTATTGAGAAGATATTCGGAAGACTGACCACGGCCGCAGCCACTTTCGGAATCAGTCTTGGAGCGCAGCAGCTCATCAGTGACATAGCTCGTGTACGTGGCGAGTTCCAGCAGCTTGAAGTGGCATTCCAGACAATGCTTGGAAACAAGGGACAGGCGGACACACTAATGTCCCAACTGGTACGTACCGCCGCCATCACTCCATTTAACCTTCAGGATGTAGCCAATGGTGCGAAACAACTGTTAGCCTATGGTACGGAGGCTAAAGATGTGAATGATACGCTTGTCCGGCTTGGGGATATCGCGGCAGGACTATCCATCCCTTTGAACGATCTGGTCTGGCTGTATGGTACCACCATGACACAAGGAAGGCTCTTCACACAGGACCTACGTCAGTTTATGGGACGTGGAATTCCATTGGCCGATGAACTTGCCAAACAATTCGGAGTAACCAAAGACAAGGTAAGCGAACTTGTGACAGCAGGAAAAGTAGGATTCCCCGAAGTGCAGAAGGCCATTGAATCCATGACCAATGAAGGCTGCAAATTCGGCGGTCTGATGGAAGCACAATCCAAAACCATTACCGGACAAATAAGCAATATCGAAGATGCAATTGACACCATGTTCAATAAAATCGGAAAACAAAACGAGGGTGTCATCAACAAGACCTTGTCCGGCATGTCTTATCTGGTGGAGAACTATGAGAAGGTAGGTCGGTTATTGACCGGACTTGTTGCTACATACGGTTCATACAGGGTTGCAGTCATGGTCGTAACAGCCATTCAGTCGCTTCAAACCTCCGGCATAGCGGCCCTGACTGTAGCGGAACGTGCCCACTACGGATGGCTGGTCTTGCAGACAACAGCACAAAAAGCGTTGAACGCTGTCATGCTTACTAATCCGTATGTGTTATTGGCAACGGCAGTTGTAGGGCTTGGAGCTGCCATGTGGGCATTATCCGACAGCACAACATCTGCTGAACGTGCTTTGGACTCGTACAACAAGAAAATAGAAAAACTCGACACGGACGAAGAAGATCGGAAACGTACTTTGGAAGGTCTTGTTAGCACCATTAATAGCGAGGTGGAAGCCGAGACCACTAAACTTAAAGCCTTAAAAGACATTGAGAAACTATATCCTGTACTTTTTAAGAAGTATGTCGATGAGAAAGGTCATATACATGACTTGACTGGGTTTTGGAAGGCATATAATGAAGAGGTTTCAAAATCCAGAACACAGTCAAAACAGGCTATAGTCGAATCTTTGGAACAACAAATAAAAAGTGCAGAATGGGCTTATAATCTGGCAAGGAAAGAGAACAACCGTTCCGAAATGAAGGTTCAGGCACAGCGTATCGAAGACCTGAAGAATGAATTGGCAAACGCAAGAAAAGATGTCTTGTCAGAAATCAATACCCAATTGGAAGTTGAGAACAGACAGGAAACACAAGAAACTACATATCAAGAGGATTTGGCAAATGCTAAAGTCGAATGGGAGAAAGCGAAAAAAAGGGTATGAGGCCTTAATCAAAGATCAGACGGCTACATCGAAACAGGTGAAAGAAGCCAAAGATAAGATGGAGGCATCCAAAAAGACATACAAAGAGCTGGGCGGAGTAACCGGAAGCGCACTGACCAGACAGGAAAATCTAGCAAAAAAGCAAAAAGAAAATCAGGAAAAGCTGGACGGGCAACTTCTTTCACTTCACCGTCAGAACCAACAGGATGAAATCAACCTGATGAGAGAAGGCACGGAAAAGAAGTTGAAACAGATTGACCTTGATTATCAGAAACAGATTGATGCGATAAGAAAACAGGAGGAAGAATGGAGCAAAGCCGGTAACGGTAAGCTGACCGACAAGCAGGCACAGAAAATTTCAGAAGCTTATACCAATGCCGAAAGTATGAGAGATAAAGATATTTCCGATGTAACTGAAGGACAGCTGAAAGCCGAACAACAGGCTTTGAACGACTACTTGAAAGAATATGGCACGTTCCAGCAGCAGAAATTGGCTATCGCCCAAGAGTATGCGGAAAAATAAGGAAAGCACAGGAAGAAAACGGTGTTAATAGTGCACAAGTAAAGTTACTGGAGAAACAACGTGATGTTGCCATACAGAACAAGGAAACAGAAGCCATAAAAGCCAATATAGATTGGGTTACTGTGTTCGGTGAGTTTGGTTCCATGTTTTCCGACATGATAAAGCCTGCCTTGGACGAAGCGAAAAAATTATGTACGGACTGACAAGTTCAAGAACTCCGATCAGGCAAGCCAAAAATCATTGATTGACGCCATCAGCCAGATGGAAAAGTCTTTGGGTGGTACAAGTGGAGTCAACTTCAAGAAACTTGGAGAGGATGTAAAAGCCTATCAAATAGCAGAACAGAATCGTATCAGTGCCATAGGGATTGAAACAGCTGCTTTGGAAAGACTAAAGAAATCACAGGATGATTACACCAAAGCGCAGAAGGGCGGAACGGAAAGTGAGAAACAAGCCGCAGCAAACGCTCTTGAAACAGCACGGCAGAATGCTGACATTGCATCCGCCAATGTGAAGACACAGACTGATATCGCCAATCAGGCCCAGCGTAATGTGACTGATACTGCCACCATACTGAAAGCAAGCATGGAAAATTTGTTGGGAGGCTTGCAGCAGATTTCATCCGGTGGATTGTATAACGCATATAGCGGAATTATCAAAACCGTGAACGGATTCAAGGATGTCATAGGAAAAACGTCAGAATCTCTTAAGGAGGTCCCCATTGTCGGATGGATTCTGTCCATCATTGACGTACTCAAAGACGGATTAAGTGATCTTGTCGGTGGTCTGCTTGATGCTGTTCTGAACGCTGTCAGTGGAATTATCGGTGATGTCTTGTCAGGGGATTTGTTTGTCACAATCGGCAAGTCATTGAGGAACGGCATAGGAAACATCCTGAACGCAATCTCATTCGGAGGCTTCAACTCCTTGTTTGGAATAGGTGGAAACGCCAAGGAAGTACAGGAAACGATAGACAGGCTGACGGACAGGAATGAAACTTTGCAAACGGCCATCGAGGATCTGACTGACGAGATGAAGGCAAGCAAGGGAATGAAATCGGTTGAATCTTACAGGGAAGCTGTAAAGTATCAGGAGGAAGTCAATAAAAACTATCTGCAAATAGCAAAGGAGCAAGCCGGATATCATAAGAGCCACGGCAGCTGGCAGCATTATCTGAAATGGACGGATGAAATGCTGGAACACGCAAGAAAAGCTACCGGCATGCAGGATTTCTCCGGCACCGATTCCTTGTGGAATCTGACCCCCGAACAGATGAAGGCTCTACGGTCGGACGTATGGTTATGGGATATCATGGAATCTTCCGGTAAGGGAGGTTACGGTGAGCGTGTTACCGACAAGCTGGATGATTATATAGAGCAGGCAGGAAAACTGGAAGAACTGACCGACAGTCTTTATGAGGGCCTGATCGGAATGTCATTCGATTCCATGTATGACAGTTTTATAAGCAGTCTGATGGATATGGAGAAGAGTGCGGAGGATTTTGCTGATGACATATCCAAATATTTCATGCAGGCGATGCTGTCAAATGCCATCGGTGAACAGTTTAGTGACAAACTGAGGACATGGTATGATAAATTCGGTGAAGCCATGAAGGATGATGGTACGCTTGACAATAATGAGCGTAAGGAGCTGATGGATGAATACATGGGTTATGTGGACGAAGCCATGAAGCTCCGTGACGAGCTTGCCGCAGCAACCGGATATGACAAGATTTCACAGGAAGCAGCTTCCCAGTCTGCAAGCAGCAAAGGTTTCCAAACCATGTCTCAAGATACCGGCGAAGAGTTGAACGGGCGGTTTACAGCATTGCAGATTGCAGGAGAAGAGATAAAGAATCAGAATATTATTCAATCTCAATCACTTAATCTACTGACAGTAAAAGCAGATGCTCTACTTTCCATAAATACGGAAACAAGGAATATCGCTGATGATACGCGAGATTTGATAGCACAATCTTATCTTGAATTGGTACAGATTTCAGAAAATACAGGGGCAATCGTCAAACCTATTCAACAGATGCAAAGAGATATAGCAGAAGTTAAAAAGAATACAGCAAAATTATAGTCTATGGATGAATTATTAATTAATGGCGAAAACGCTTATACAACATGGGGTGTGAGAATGGGAGAGGGGTTTCTTGATGTTATTGGGGCATCCGCTTCCATGAAGGATTTTATTGAGAACAAAAGCCGACTTGAACATGGGAAACGGGTAATAATCAATAATCCTAAAGTCGATGAGAGGGAAATAACTCTTTCGTTCACTATCGAGAGTAATTCTCAGTCTGATTATCAAGCAAAGAAGAAAGCTTTCTTTGATGAGCTGTATAAAGGTGTGGTTGATATTCAGATTCCTGCTAATAGTAGCGAGGTTTACCATCTTATTTATACTGGCAAGAGTGTCACTTACGCACAGAGTTTAGACCGAACTTTCGGAAAAATTTCAGCCAAGTTTAACGAGCCAAATCCGGCAAACAGAAGCTAATTCACGACATTGGTTTTATTGTCGTGTATGTGAGTGCTCAAAATTTGGGGCACTCTTTTTTTTATCCCCGAACTTTGAAGACATGGAACAAATCGACATCAAAGACATATCCGGTGCTATCCAGCTTACAACTTTGATCAATGAAGGCTGCAAGCGTAAGTTCACTCTGATGAAGGAGGACTACATCATGTTAAAGTTCTCCTTAGAGAATCCCATATATTTCAAACTTGGCTCATACGTGGAATGTAACTTCGGATTGTTCGAGATGTGCGACTTGCAGAAGCCCGCATTCAACACCAATACCGCCGGCTACGATTACGAATTAAGACTTGACGCCTACTACTGGAAATGGAAAAACAAAATCTTCAAATATACCCCGGAGACGACCGGACAGGAGGCGTCCTGGAACCTGACCGCCCCGCTTGACGTACAAGCCGGTATAGTCCTTAGAAATTTGAAAGCTCTTGGTTACACATACAAAGGACAGGATTTTGTTTTCTCCATTGATTCCACAGTCGAAAACAAGTCCCAGTTGATGAGTTACGATAACATCAACATCCTTGACGCTTGTTTTGAGATGGCGAAGAAATGGGATTGCGAATGTTGGGTGACTGAAAACATCATCCATTTCGGACGTTGTGAGTCTGGCGATGCGGTGGATTTCGAAATCGGGAAAAACGTGCAGGAAATGTCACAGTCAGAATCCCGGTCCACTTATGCCACCCGTATCTACGCTTTTGGTTCAACAAAGAATATCCCATCTGACTACCGTCCGGTTGACGAGACCGTGGTTGTGAACGGCGTGGTGCAGCGCAGGCTGATGCTTCCCGAAGGCACTCCTTACATTGACGCTTATCCTGATATGACTACCGAGGAAGCCGTCGAGCAGGTGGTTATCTTCGATGAAGTCTATCCCCGAAGAACAGGCATCATGTCGGATGTCACCACTATCGAAGTGACGGACAAGGTGGAGAATGAGGACGGCACAACCACCGAGGAAAAATGGAATGCCTACCGCTTTAGGGACACGGGTGTTAACTTTTCCGAGAAATATATCCTCCCCGGTCAGGAGCTGAGGATACGTTTCGCATCCGGGCTTCTCAACGGTTTGGAGTTCGCCGTGAAGTTCAATCCTGAGGGAAAGCCGGAGAAATTGGAGGATGGCGGATGGAACCCTGAGGCACAGCTTTGGGAGATAGTCAGGAATGAGGACTATGGCAGACCGCTTCCCGGTGATGTGCTCTTTCCCCAGGATGGAGATGAATATGTGCTTTCCGGCTGGGACAGCACGAAAATAACCGAACTGGGGCTTGTGGGTGCCGCCGAGCAGGAGTTGAAGGAAAAGACTGAAAAGTACGCTGCCAAATCCAAGATAGACCCGAGTACCTATGGCTGCACGATGATGTCAAATGACGCATACCGTGAGGATGGCGTTCATAATTTCTATGGCATCGGTCAAAAGGTCAACCTTATCAACAAGGCTTATTTCGAGAACGGAAGACAGTCAAGGGTTATCGGATTTGAATTCAATCTTGACTATTCCTTTGACTCACCTGTTTATACTGTCGGGGAAACCGCCGCCTATTCCCGTATCGGGGAGCTGGAGGAAAAGGTTGAGAGCCTTACCCTAAAGGGACAGACCTATACGGGCGATGGTGGCAGCGGTGTGTATGTGATCGGAAGCCACGACTCCACCCCTGCGACAGACCATAACGTGTATTCCGCATTGCGCTCGCTGATCATGTTCATGCGCAAGGATACGGAGGAACGCACCGGTTTCCTATTATCCCTGTTGGGCGGAACCGTCATCAAGAAATACGCCAAGTTCGGTGATTTCGTTACCGGCGTTTCTGGAGGTTACATCGGTGAGGACGCCCGTGCCGAGCTGGAGGCTCTGGTCCTGCGCAGCTCTCTGAGTGTACCAGAACTTCGTTTCAACCGTCAGACCTATTTTGAAGGATATAATACTATAAGTCCCGGCGGAGGGCTGAAGATAAAAAGCTTTGTCGCCAATAGTGACGGCAGCTATACTGTCACCCCTGATCTGGAGGATGGTGTACCGCTGGGACAGAAGCCGGACGATATCCTCCTAGGCTTCTGGCATGACAAAAGCGTCACTACCGGTGACTTTATTGGTTTCCGGAAAATACAGTACCGTATCACTTCCGCAGATTACGACGAGAAGACATTCGTGATGGTTCCGCGTCCCGGATATGAGTTCGTTCCCCATAACGAGATGCGTCTCGGACAGACGGGGAACTTCACCGACAAGGAGCGTCAGACTTATATCATCATAGACGTGCGTGACGGTAACTGCTGTATCACCCTTGTTGACAATGCCAACACCTGGGACCCGGAGCCGGCACAGATGAAGAGCTGGTTCGGCAAGAAGAAGGGTATGACCATCAACGGGATCAACTGCGACAGGTTCTCGGCGGTATTGCAGGATATCATCATGACGGGATTGATTTTTCAAATTGATGAAATTACCGGTAGCACAGTCCGCGTTCCTATCGACTTCCCTAGCTGGGAGCCGGGCAGGAAGTACGCATATTATTCCCGTGTGCCCCATAACGGTTCCACATGGTTGTGCGTCAATGACAAGGGCACTATTTCCGAGCCATCCGAAAACAATCCGGACTGGCTTGTATCAGCCGCCAAAGGTGACAAGGGTGATCCGGGCCTGTCTGTAATAGGTGGCGGTCATTGGGAATCCTCTAAGACCCCATACGAGGTCAATACCATGGTCACTTTGGCGGGCTGTGTTTTTATCTCCAAGGTGAAAACATCCAATCCTCCCATCAGGATCGCAAGGTTCAGGAACGGCAGTTATCGTCGCAAAAAGGATGGCGGTTATATCCTTGCCGGGAAGTCAGCCGACTGGACCGTGCATGAAGACTGGGAGATGCTTCTGGACGGGCGTGAGCTGAAAGGCGAAAGCATCACCTTCCTTGGTGAATTTGCATCCCATCCATCCAATCCCAAGGAGGGTAACAGCTACCGAAATACGGCTGACCATTGTACTTACATATACCGGAATGGTTTGTGGATGGTCATGGTCAAAGACGGGACTGACGGTAAGGACGGCAAAGGTTACGAGTGGATCTACACCCGTACCAACATCATCGGCCTTACCCCTGACAAGCCGGAATCGAAACAGCAGGATGATTATATACCGGAAGGCTGGACAGATGATTTTCTTGGCGTGGATGCCGACCATCAGGTGGAATGGGCGTGCAAACGTGTGAAGCGTGATGGAGTATGGAGTGAATGGAGCACTCCGGCCCCTGTGCACCGTTGGAGTAAGGACGGGGAGTCGAATATCATGGCCGACCTTGACAATGAGATGGTGAGCGTCGCTCTTACCAGTACCGGCGTTACTACTTCCGCACAGTCATGGACTACCCATGTGTCCATGTGGTACGGTACCGAGAAACTCACCCTTGAATCTTTGACAGTCAGCACGCCTGCCGGTTTCACGGCAAGCACAAGCAAGGCCACCGGAGCGGTGGCGATATCCGTCGCTGCCGGAAAGTCGGTTCCGGAACAGAATACGGTCACCATCACACTGGCTGCAATGAAGAACGGGCAGCTCTATACCCGTGAACTGACTTTCAAGATAACCGGTGTCCGTGGCGGGGCGGACGGTTCCGATGCGGTAATTTATAGCCTTGTCACTTCGGTCACGATGGTCAGCAAGAACAAGAACGGCGGTTACAGTGTAGCTTCGGTATCCTGTCGGCGTATGAAGACAGTCGGTGCAGTCACTACGGCCACAACGGACGGGGAGTTAAAGTACAGTCGTGACGGTGCGGCCGAGGTTCCCATCGGTGATGGTGTCGGGGTGGCTTCCGGTAATTTTACCAGTAGCTTGAAGTTCGTGTTCTACGTGAACGGTCAGGCGGTTGATGTCGAAACTGTCCCGATGGTTGTGGACGGCAGTGACGGAAAGGATGGTGAGAGCATCACAGCAGCCGGTCATTGGGAATCCGCCAATACTCCGTATGCCAAGAACAGTACAGTATCGTTTGCCGGAGGATCTTACTTAAGCAAGGTTGAAACCTCCAACCCTCCGATTAAAATCGCCAAGTTCAGAAACGGCAGACTCCGCAGGAAAAGAGACGGCGGATACATCCTCGCCGGCAGATCTGCGAACCGGACGGTACATGCGGACTGGCAGGAGATGGTTGCCCCCGTCGGACCGTCGGCATCCTACTGGCTGGACAGTCCTGTCAGCGTGATCAACTTCACTTCAACAGGCACGCCATCCCCGTCTGGATTCCTTGTCACTTGCAAACAGAATGTGGCAGACAATGTAAGCACGTGCAGCACGCTTTATCTGGCAGCCCGCAAATACAACGGAAGCTGGCTGGCTCACGTAGGTGCTACCCTAAGCAATCAGATATCCGTTCCAGCGACAGCCGGATACACCCAGTTTGCCGTCCGGGCTTATAAATCCGCGTCGGACGCAAACGCATGGAATAATAATTTTGTCGCTGAAAAAGGGGTGGGTGTTGCAAATGATGGTTCCATAGGAGCGACAGGAGCAACAGGGGCGTTTCCCCGTGACAGAGGCGTATGGGCTTCCGGACAGACTTACGTCTGGAATGCGGATTACCGGGATAAGGTCATATATCTGATAGGGGGAGTTTATTATAATTTCCTTGTAAAAAATTACGGCGCTTCCGTTACCGCTGCACCCACATCTGTCAACGGTGATTCCAATTGGGAAGCTATGCAGAAGTTTGTGAATATCGCCACTGACACCCTGTTTGCCGATGGTGCGAATGTAGCCGGCTTCATGTTCAAAGACAAGGTTCTCAAATCTTTTAATGACAAAGGTGAAACTCTTCTTATCAACGGTGTAACCGGGTATTTTAAATGTAAGAATGCAGAGATTACAGGAACAATCACAGCGGATAAAGGACGTATCGGTCCGTTCTCCATCGCTTCGGGAATATTGTCCTCAAAGATCCTTTATGAAAATGAAACAAATAAATACGTCGGTTTCAATTTGTCTGCCGGACAAATTGAGTTTTATAACGAAAGGACATTTGCAAACGTAAGAATCGGGGGAAACACGCAGTTTGTCACCATTGAAGGGATTAAGTATGATGCTGGAATTGACATACAGAGTCCAAATGCCATGATCGGGATGCACATCAAGACTCCGAGCATTCCTCTATTCGTGGAGGGAGGTAACATTTTCCTTCATCCGAACAATGACAGCTATGTTTCTCTTCGTGGCATAGTTGGCAACTGGAGGAATATCTCTGTCAAAGCTTCATTGAACAACAACGATGATAATGTGATGTTTATTAATAGAGACAATATAGAAGTGACGCTTCCTCCGGATGTTCCGGGACATACTATATACTTCAAACGTATGAGCGGCGGAGTAAGATTGACAGGAGGACGGATCCTGCCTGCTCCCGGAGGACGGGAGGTGTCTTATATTGATTTGGATTTTGCATCCGGCTTCATTAAGTGTATGGGTAATTATTGGGTTATGTTTTATTGCGGATAATTTAAATATAAAGTATGAGAATAAATTTTGCACAATTCCCTATTTATGATGGGATTAAAAAAGAAAAGCTTATAGCCAGTAACATCACTGAGGCCTTCGGTGACTGGATATATAAGAACGTAGCGGGCTTGAAGGCGCATCTCCTTGCGGAGAAAATCTTCAAGTCGACTGTAGATGGTGTGGAACTTGACGAAGAGGAGGTGGATATCATAAGACGTTCTACCCCTATGTTGTCCGGCTTGCTGGCCGATTCATTGAATGATTATCTGGATAAAAAGAAGGAGGAACAACATGAAGATTGAGAATTTGGAACGTGCCAGCCGGATCAATGACGAACTGGCGAAACTGAAGCTGGCTAAGGAAACATTGAATAACGGAGGCTATGTCCGTATCTACAGCAGCGCCCGGTCAAGTGCCGGATGCGTGGAACTGGATATAGCAAACTTCAATGGCGAGGTGAGCACGTGTATTGATAACCATATCGCTGAACTTGAATCTGAAATAGAAACGCTATGAAAGAATTATGGCAATTAATCAAGATGCTGTTCTCAAGCAAGCCGGGTGATTTTGATACTCCTGAGCTGCTTGCCATGAAGCATTATCCTTTCAAGGGATACCGTTTCATGATGTGGTGCGGACGGATGATATACCGTGCCGAGAACAAGGAGAACATAGATAGGTATATGCAGACCTATGCGGGTAAGGAAAGCTTGACGCACGAAACCATACACTTGCGTCAGGCACAGGTTATCGGCTCATGGGTAAAATACTACTGGCGGTATTTTGTCGAGTGGGTTAAGGGAAACCCTATCTGCCATCCTGCGAGTTCGGCATATTATACCATCTCATACGAAATGGAGGCGTATGCCAACGAGGGCAATTTGGATTATCCCGTGAACTACGACGGAAGCAACCTTTCCCGGTACAAGATAAAAGGTGGCAGGAAGAAGCTGTACAAATCGATTGGCGGCACTTCAAAAGCGTGGAAAACTTATATAAGAACTTTATAAAATTTGGATATTATGAGTGATTTGAATTTAGAAAATATAGTTGGCTTTAAAGCTGTGGATAAAAACGGCAACGAACGACAGGTGACCGTCGATGAGATGACAGAATTAGTTTCCGCACGGATTGTTTCCGCTGCATCAGAAATATCAACATTTGCTGCCGCTGCGGCAGCCGGAACAGATGAGTTTGAGGACCAGTTGCCCCAGTCCGACACCTTCTCTTGGCTCCGTACTTTGGACGGTTCCAAGAACCCAACTTTGACATCTTCTTCGGCTGCCGCGAAAGTCCTGGGAGAACTGATACCGCTTGCAACGAATGAAGCAAACGGATTGATGAGTAAAAATAATTATATTAAAATTGCTCAATCCATCATGTCTACCAAATTAATAAAAATAGAATCTTGGGATGGATATTCTACACTTGTATTTATTAGAACAAGTGGAGCAACCGGATTATATTCCATTGATGGTAACTGGGCGGACAGTGCGAAATTCACAAGATTGTCTGGTCCTTTAGGAAAGGATCACTTTAATGCATATAGAGAAAGAAATGGTAATATTTATGTAAAGACGACTACACAGTCAGAACCATTGACTGTTACGTCTGTAGGATCTAATCATGTTTTCAAATTTGAGGAATCAGATAAAGATGTTGATTCTTTAATAGTATTACAATGATCGGGAGGATCGGGTGGCACCGGTTTGTACCGGACCACCCGTTTTTTATACCAAAGATACGGTTCGCCAATAATCCCAATTAATCGCCAACAGGCAGAAATTCTTGTTTAAATTCCTACCTGTTCGAGCGTCCTAATATCTATATCTACTTTAGTTGCTGAAATGGCATTATAAATCGGTATGCGGTTGGCAAAATATGCTATAGCGTATCCCCCATCCACTCACGTAAACATAATAATTGTAATCATTATCTCTATACATTCTTATTGATGACGGTCCAGAATTATGCGTAATACATAACCCATTACCACGCCATGCATACAGATAATAGAGTAGTCATCAACTACTTCCGAATTACCTTCACCAACAATCTTAACAACCAAATTTAAATTCCTCATAAAATCAATCCTATATAAGGTTGCAGATCCTCTACCTTCTGCCATCCTTATATAGTTTTCATTTTGCAGAAGTTCTCCCAGGTCGGAATTGTGATAAAAATTATGTTATAATTATATTACCCCATTCTTGCCAGCGATCATTTTCTGTATCATATCGTCTGATAAATAATTTACGACTACTTATATCAACGATAATTTGAATAATATAATACCCAGATGAAAATATAAGCAGTTGTGCCCAAGATGTAGGAACATTTCGTTCCCTTCAACATTGAACAATGAATAGGCACCTGCATTTTTAAAATCATCCAAATTAATTTCACCTCTAATGTAACCTCGATTCCTGAACCAAGTTTCATTTATTCCAATCAGTTCTCCCAGGTCGAGATTATAAGATTAATATTGTCGAATTTGATTATTTTGGAGGAAATAGCTAAATTTAAAATAAAAATATGCTAGAGAAGATACGATACAGGTTGGTCTTTAACCGCCAAAAGAAACTGAATAAGCAAGGCACGGCCCTTGTACAGGTTGAAGCTTATTTAAATCAAAGGAAAATCTACCTGAAGACCAATGTTTACCTCAAGCCTGAGTGCTGGAGTCGTGAGGGGGCACAAGTCATTAACCACCCCCAGTCTAACGAACTCAACACAATGCTCTATGAATACATCCTGTATCTGCAAGGCATAGAGTTGGGGTATTGGAAGCGCGGAATACCTGCCACACTCTCACTACTGAAGGATGCTGTCAAGAAGAAAAGTGCCGTGAATGTCAGCTTCTCCACTTTCGCCAAATCAGCCATTGACAATTCGGACAAGAAGCAGTCCACCAAGGACAACCTGCACTCGACACTGGCGGTCCTGCATGATTTCCGTTCCGGATTGGACTTCAAGGATCTTACCTATACATTCCTTCGTGATTTTGAGCAATACTTGAGAGAAAAGGGCAATGCGGTCAATACGATAGCCAAGCACATGAGACAGCTCCGTACCTTGGTCAATGAGGCAATCAACCAGGGATATATGCACGCAGATGCTTATCCGTTCAGAAAGTACAAAATCAAACAGGAGAAGGGCAGACATGAGTTTCTTACCCCGGACGAGCTGAAGAAGCTGGAAACGGTCGAGGTGGAAGAGGAGTCCATGCGCCATGTGCTCGATGCCTTCCTGTTTTGCTGTTATACCGGATTGCGCTATTCTGACTTCTGCCAGCTCACACCTGAGAATTTCATTAGAGTAAACGGCAAACGGTGGCTGTACTTCAAATCCGTCAAGACAGGAGTGGAAATCCGTCTGCCGTTACATCTGCTGTTTGAAAGCAGGGCATTGGGCATTCTTGACCGTTATCCGGATATAGGTAGTCTTGCATCCCTACCCTGTAACTCGGAAGTGAATAAGCAGCTTCGAAAGCTGGCCGGATTGTGTGGTATCAAAAAACGGATAACCTACCATGTGAGCCGTCATACCTGTGCCACCCTGCTGGTTCATCAGGGAGTTGCGATTACAACAGTCCAGAAGCTGCTCGGACATACTTCCGTAAAGACCACACAGATTTATTCGGAGGTACTTTCCAGCACCATTGTGCGTGACTTGAAAAATGTTCAAAGGAAAAGGAAAAAAGTAAAGATGTTTCCCGATAAAGGCTTGAGAACATCTGATTTTATAGACAATCGGTAGATTTCATGAACCCTATTTGTTTTCTATTAATATTGTGACTTTTTAAATTCTTCGGATAATCGAAATATTGCTCCTGATTATTTTTTTCAATATGGATTGAATATGGAATAGTTTTCATTACTCTTTGTTGGGTAACTAGAAGCTTGATAACAATATTTATTACCATCAAGCTTCTTCCATTGTCACGATATGACAATGGATTTTGGTGTTTTGGCAGCGATGGTGCAAATGGATAAGAATATCTTGATTTTCTTGTTAAATAATAAAAGAATATCATTTATTGTTTTCAATATTTGCTCTGATTTGTTTCAAAATCAGAAACGGTCCTCCCATCTTATAGTTCCCTAAGTTTTGTTTAGCTTGCATGATACAGCTTTCAATAGTAAGTTTCAAATTCGGAGTGAAAGCTGCTTTGTTAATCTGCATTTCTTTTGGAAGTTTATTGGCATGGTTATTGAACCATGCGATCATTTCATTCAATTCCTCTTCGGAATAAGATTTTTTTTCAGCCATGATACATAAGTTGATGTTAATAGTGTGCAAAGATAAAGGAACATATAATTCATGGGTTATCTTTTAACAGAAATATTATCAAAATAAAAACCGTCCCTACTTATCACAAGCCGGAACGGTTCAGATTAGTTACGTTTTGACAATCTACTTCACATTTTATTGAACAAGATACCAATGGATTTGTTCAAAAGGATTTGCCTATTTCTAAAAATATTTGTTGTCACATTATTACGTATTACAAAAAAGGAGGGCATCGTGTATTACGAGCCCCCTCTCAAACTTTTATTATGAGATTGGCTTCTACTCCAAAATCACAGGGCAAAGATACGCAAAATTCTATTCTTTTCAGTTGATTGTGTAATCCAATTGGGAAATTGTATTTAAACAAATACCCCGACTCATCACGAGCCGGGGCAGTCCAATTTATAAATTTAAAGTCTTATGATGAAGATTGTCTGTTGCGCCAATGTTTTACTATCAGCACAACGACTAAACTAAAAACAGTTACACAAATCACTAGGTAAAGCCTTTTTGTTTAAGCAAATGTGGATTCTTTTTTATCCTTTATGATTCTGACCGTTTTTCCTCATGGATATCGGAAGTGGTTTCCTTGTCGGCTTTCACCTCCGTACTGTCTTTGGTTGCAGTTTCCTTCTTTCTATTCTTGCTGAAATCACCTTCTACGTGACCGTCAGCCAGTAACAAAACTTTCCTGGTCGGGCTGTCAGACGGTTTTCTTGTACCATAAATCCGAAAATTAATCACGTAGTTGCCATTGGTTGCAATCAGTTCATTCAAAGAGATGATAGAGCCATATACGATGTTGACCGACTTACGAGTGCTGTCCTTTCTACACTCTTGGCAGTACACTGGACTATACGCTTTTCCAACCAGTCAACCTGCTTCCGCTCGTTCTCATTCTCCACCGAATCGGCAGACGCATTCTCCTTCCGTGCGTTTTGCGGTTTACACAGAATATGAATCCCAGCGGACAGCTTCCAATCCCTTAAAGCCCCAGTTATAGCCAACCAGTCATTTAATTCCATTCTGCCTATTGTTTATCTGATTGATTATAAAATACACACTTAAAAATCCTATCCGCTTGCACCATCGCTGCCAAAACACTAAAATCCATTGTCACGATATGTCAATAAAAAATGACTCTGCAAAATAAGAATAAAAAACGATTTACCAAAGAAGAATATAAATATATTGAATCGGTCTGGAATGTAAAAAATTTATATTACAGGCCAGCATCATTTTTTAGTTAATTTTGCACCAATTATTTAATAAATATCTGATAACATTAGTTTAAAAAGCGTTATGTTCGTCTTGTAAATCGGGATATATGGATTCTCCAAATGAGAAGGGATAGTATGATTTTTCTTACATCATAAAGTAAATCTGACGGCATCACACCTCATATCGGCGAGAACGGTAATTGGTGGATAGGTATGACTGATACAAAAATAAAGGCGCAAGGAGCCAAAGGGGACGATGCCATTGCCCCCCAAGTTCAAATCAACGCCACGACAAATGAATGGGAAATCTCAACGGATGGCGGCAAAAACTGGAAATCGACAGGGATTAAGGCGACCGGGGAGAAAGGCGACAGAGGTGATGCGGTATTTGCGGAAAACGGAGTGGACTACACAAGTGATCCTGATAATGTCATATTCACTCTGGCTGACGGAAAGACCAAGCTGACCGTACCACGTACCAAAATATTATCTGTCAAGTTCAAGGATGGTTGCGATATTTTCTCGGTAACTTCCGTTAGTAATACAATTGATATTGAATTTATTGGTTTGACAACAGAAAATTATAAGGCTTTGGTTGCGGAATTGAGAAGCGAGGACGGTACTACAGATATAGAGATTGTGCCCCGTGCTGAAAATAAGGATGTGGAAATTAAGGAACCTGTATTTACGGATGGGAAATGTACCGGAACGACAGTCAAAATCAACAAGAAAGGAATAAGTGGAGAAAAGGCCGTTCTGAAAGTGACTCCCATAACTGCCAGGAATGCTAATAATAAAAGGTTCAACTTTTTCATAACTATAA
>ENA-OQCU01000512-OQCU01000512.1-human-gut-metagenome-genome-assembly--contig:-NODE-512-length-17266-cov-1.978470_pt1 | contig 17266 bp, 22 predicted proteins | sample MGYA00242504_ERZ504590 | MGnify/ENA primary metagenome ERZ504590 (study PRJEB26092, sample SAMD00036318) | human gut metagenome | host: Homo sapiens | study: EMG produced TPA metagenomics assembly of... | reverse complement strand
GCCCGGAAAACCTTGATTTTCCGGGCTTTTTGAACCATTTTGATATAGTCTGAGCAGTCGATTATCGCTTGCTGAACTGCGGAGCGCGACGAGCTGCTTTGAGACCGTATTTCTTACGCTCTTTCATACGTGGATCACGTGTAAGGAATCCAGCAGCTTTAAGAACTGGTCTGTATTCAGCATCTGCTTCAAGAAGGGCTCTTGCAACACCATGTCTGATGGCACCAGCCTGTCCTGTGTATCCGCCACCTTTAACGTTAACGAGAACGTCAAATTTTTCCTTCTGTTTCTGTTGCAGCCAGTGGCTGACGAACGATAACTTTCAGAGTCTCTAATCCGAAGTATTCGTCGATATCTCTTTTATTAATTGTGATTTTGCCTGTACCAGGTGTAAGGTAAACTCTTGCGATTGATTTCTTTCTTCTTCCTGTTCCGTAGAATTTTGCGCTAGCCAATGTCTCCTACCTCCTATTAAAATGTTAAGGTTTCCGGTTTCTGAGCTTCATGTTTGTGCTCTGGTCCGGCATAAACGAAAAGTTTCTTGTACATGGTTCTTCCCAGAGGTCCTTTTGGAAGCATGCCTTTAACTGCCAGCTCGATAACCTTCTCCGGTTTCTTAGCCATCATTTCTTTTAATGTGGTTTCTTTCATTCCACCAACATAATCGGAGTGATGATAGTAAATCTTCTGATCCATTTTCTTACCAGTTACTTTAACTTTATCAGCGTTAACGATGATCACATAATCACCTGTATCAACGTGTGGTGTGAACTGCGGTTTGTTCTTTCCTCTTAATACGCTAGCAACACCAGATGCCAGACGGCCCAGTGTACAGCCTTCAGCGTCAACTACATACCATTTTCTTTCGATTTTATCTGGATTAGCCATATAAGTCTGCATGGTTTTACCTCCTGTATTTATCAACGATAATTTGTGTAATTACGGTCATCCGTAATATCATGTATAAAATTCCTGGTGAACAGTGCAAATCTATACTGCGGAAATGTCCGAAACCGCTGATAAAAACACCTTTGCCGGGGCTTTGGCTCAGGAGTCATCGCACTATGTCACATTGGTTTATTCTACTATAAGGGCATTCATATGTCAACAGTTTTTTCCATAATTTTTACGATTTTTTTACGCTGTATTTCATGTTCGATCATCCATGGTCACTTTCCACTGTTTACCACATAAATTCCAACACTTACAAGCAGAAGTGAAAGCAATCCCAATATTCCGGATGCCTGATCTGTTTCGCCCAGCAGAAGTGCCGAAAGAAGCACGCCAAATACCGGATTCATAAATCCAAATACTGTAACTCTTGAAACCGGATTATATTTCAGAAGAATGCCCCAGAGGGAATATGCCACTGCTGAAACCAGCGCCAGATAAACCAGCAGTCCGATTCCACTTGGTGTTACTTTTGTAATATGTCCGCCCATAACGCCTCCTGCTGCCATAAGCACGATTCCTCCGATAATAAACTGATAAGCACTGAGCATGACCGGATTAAATTTCTGAGAAAATTTCTTTACAAACACCGAAGAAAATGCATAAGCGATCGTAGAAAAGAAAATGGCTCCCTCTCCTGCAAGACTGAACTGAAAGTTCATTCCATTCAGATTAATCAATACTACTCCTGCAAATCCCAGAATACAGCCGGTGATTTTTCTTGATGTAATCTTTTCCTGATGAAACAAAAATCCGGCTACCAGAATCGCAATAAATACATTCACCGCTTCTATAATAGAAGCTTTTACTCCACTGGTAATGTGCAAGTCCCATATAAAAAAAGAAATACTGAATGATCGTCTGAAGCAGACTTAACCAGATAATTTCTTTTGCTGCTTTTCTCTCCGGACGTAAAAAACGTCCCTCCATTACACTTCCAATCCCAGCTGCCAGAATTCCTGCCAGCGTGAATCTGCAGCCGGCAAAAAGGATCTGCGATGCCGTATCCGCTGCATCGACTTCAAACAGCCGATATCCGATTTTGATACAGGGAAATGCACTTCCCCACAACAGACAGCATAAAAGTGCGCCAAACCAGACAACAACTGTTTTCTGCATCCATTCCTGTTTTATTTTTAATCCACTCATATATCTCCTGCCTCCGACGTTCATTATATCTGACCGTTCACAACAACTGAGTAAACAGTAATTGTATCCTAATTTTCTCACCAGTGCCAGTAACTGTCAACCTTGCAGACATTCCGTTATCCTATTATAATAATAAACAGTTACTGCTCACTGGCACTATCCCGTGAAGTGTTTTGTCATAAATATGGCAAAATCCCGAAATATGCACTTCAAAACCAACACACAAACGGAGGAATCCCATGTCAAATATCACCAAACATGCTCTGGCAGAATCCCTGAAAAAACTTCTTCTCAAAAAGCCGCTGAACAAAATCACGATCAACGATCTGACCACCGACTGTGGCATCAGCCGTATGGCTTTTTATTATCATTTCAAAGATATCTACGATCTGGTCGAATGGGTATGTCTCGAAGAAATCACGTAAAGCTCTCCAGGGAAAAAAGACCTATGCTACCTGGCAGGAAGGACTTCTGCAGATTTTTGAAGCAGTCTACGAAAACAAACCGTTCATTATAAATGCTTATAATGCAGTCAGTCGGGAACAGATTGAGAATTTTCTCTTCCAGCTGACCCACGACCTGATCATGGGTGTTGTCGAAGAGCAGGCAAGATCCACTTCCCTTACGCAGGAACAGAAAAGTTTTATCGCAGATTTTTATAAATACAGTTTTGTCGGCATCATGCTCGACTGGATCCGACAGGGAATGAAATCAGACTATACCGACATCTGGAAAAATATGTGCATTACACTCCACGGAAACATCACAAATTCTATTCAAAACTTTACAAAACATGCCAAATGATAAGTTTTACTCATTCCATATTTTTTGTAAATTGAATTCAAACGCAAATGGCAATACTATAAGAGACAGAAAAGGAAAGCTACACATCATCACAAACAAATGAAAGGTGGGTTTTTTACATGTCTAAAAAAGGATTAAAATTTGGTGTTGCACTTGCAGCCGGAGCCGGCGCAGCAGCTATTCTTACCAAAACGTCTCAGGAAAATAAAAAGATCAAAGCTACAAAGGCCAAAAAAGCCGAATCTGCCAGATCTGATTACCGCAACACAGAACGCGGCAAATATGAAAAGAACAGCAAAGGTATTTATTATACAAACGGTAACTACGAAGCATTCGCCCGTCCGGAAAAGCCAGAAGGCGTCGATGACAAAAACGCTTATATCGTAGGCAGCGGACTTGCTTCACTCGCTGCTGCCTGCTTCCTCGTTCGTGACGGTCAGATGCCTGGTTCCCATATCCACATTCTGGAAGCTATGGACATCACCGGTGGTGCCTGCGATGGTATCTTTGATCCAACACGTGGCTATGTCATGAGAGGCGGCCGTGAAATGGAAAACCATTTCGAGTGTCTCTGGGATCTGTTCCGCAGCATTCCTTCTATTGGAAACACCTGGTGTTTCCGTACTGGATGAATACTACTGGCTGAACAAACATGACCCAAACTATTCTCTTTGCCGTGCAACTGTAAATCGCGGAGAAGACGCTCATACAGACGGCAAATTCAACCTCAGCCAGAAGGGCTGTATGGAAATCATGAAGCTCTTCATGACTAAGATGAAGACCTCTACGATAAGACCATCGAAGATGTTTTCGATGATGAAGTATTCAATTCCACCTTCTGGCTGTACTGGAGAACTATGTTTGCATTTGAAACTGGCACAGTGCTCTGGAGATGAAGCTCATACTTCCAGCGTTTACATCCGACCATATCGCAGGACTTCCGGATTTCAGTGCCCTGAAATTCACCAAATACAACCAGTACGAATCCCTGATCCTGCCTATGCGAAAAATATCTGGAAGATGCTGGCGTTGACTTCCAGTTTAATACTGAAGTTACCAACGTATCTTTGATTTCAGGATGGCAAGAAGATTGCTTCTGCAATCGAATGCAAAGTCAACGGCGTAAGAAAAAGGCATCGTCCTTACTGAAAATGACCTCGTATTTGTTACCAACGGAAGCTGTACAGAAGGCACGATTTACGGTGATCAGAACCATGCACCAAACGGTGATGCGGAAGTTCGTACAAGCGGCTGCTGGTCACTCTGGAAAAATATCGCAGCACAGGATCCGTCCTTCGGACATCCGGAAAAATTCTGCTCCGATATCAACAAGACCAACTGGGAATCCGCGACCGTCACAACTCTGGATGACAAGATCATTCCTTATATTACTGACATCTGCAAACGTGATCCGCGTACCGGCAAAGTTGTTACAGGTGGTATCGTAAGCTGTCAGGATTCCAAGTGGCTCTTAAGCTGGACCATCAACCGTCAGGGACAGTTCAAGGATCAGGACAAAGATAAGGTCTGCGTATGGGTTTATGGTCTGTTCACAGATGTACCTGGCGACTATATCAAGAAACCTATGAAAGACTGTACCGGTAAAGAGATCACCGCAGAGTGGCTGTATCATCTCGGTGTTCCGGAAGATCAGATTGATGAACTTGCTGAACACAGTGCAGTGTGCGTACCGACCATGATGCCTTATATCACCGCATTCTTCATGCCAAGAACAAAAGGTGACCGCCCGGACGTAATCCCGGATGGCTGTGTAAACTTCGCATTCCTCGGCCAGTTCGCAGACACACCTCGCGATACAGTATTCACCACAGAATACTCTGTCAGAACCGCCATGGAAGCTGTTTACGGCCTGCTTGGTGTTGACCGTGGTGTACCGGAAGTATGGGGAAGCGTTTACGATATCCGAGAACTCTTAAGCAGCAGCGTCAAACTGATGGATGGCAAATCACCGCTGGAAATTGATATTCCGGGAGTCGGCATCATTAAGAAACCTCTGCTCCACTTCATTAAGGGAACGGTGATCGAGAAAGTATTGAGAGACTATGATGTGCTGAAAGATGGAATGTAATTATCAAAAATAGAAAATGTATAATATTTCTATAATATGTGCTACTGCATCTGGGATTCAGATATGATATCTTAAGAATGCACACATATTCAGCAAAATCCTGGAACGGGTCATAAGACCTGCTCCAGGATTTTCTTAATGCAACAAAAATCTGAAACTATCTTCTTTCAAGAATGTCTCTCTGTCATATATTCATAAGATTCCTGCTGCTGATTTCTTCCAGCTTAGCGAATATTCTCCGGATAATCCACGCCCACTGGAAGTGGCTGCCATTCATTCAAACCAAGGCTCTGCTTGAACTTCGCCTGCTCAAGTGTGAGCTTCGGAAGATCATCCTGAAGATATGCCATCAATTCAGGAATACCCTCACGTGTAACATTATTCACCTCAAAAATATGCTCACATCCCATATTCTGCATCCACTGACGAACCATTGGTAAATTAGCATATGGAGAATCAACCTTTGTAATAATACCGATCAGCGGTCTCAAAAGGAAACATCTGCTGCCATCACTGAATAAGTTGAATGGTTCATCTGCCGCCTGCACGATTGCAACAACATCTGCCTCAAAAGAAAAACACGCCAGTCCGACGCTGAAATGCTTGGATTCTGCGTATTCTCCCGGTGAATCGATCGTATCTTCATTTGAATTTGTATACTGGGTTTTGTGATAATGTAATTCTTCACCCTTCAACGCCTGTGTCAAAGAAGTCTTACCAGCTTCACTTCGCCCCATTAAGAAAACTTTTTTCATTCTTTATCCTGTCCTGTTATCAGCTTTTGTGAATCTCACATACATCGAAATGCAACTCATCACGAAAAAATTTCACAACTTCTTCTACTGCGGTCATCACCTGCGATAAACCGCCAAGTATAATCAGTGCTCCACTGAAACGATCCATAAATCCTACCTGAACATCTGCCGCCTTCACTGCAACATCTGTTGCAACCACAATGGCCTCCCATGGCGTAACGCGCATAATACCAATGGATTCACCTGTATGATCTTCTCCTTCGTGAACACCGATGTTAAGTGCCAGGTTCTGATAAACAGCCGGATCTGAAGGAGTGATTACATGTGCAAAATCAAGAGACTTACCCGGAACCCGTACACGCGTCAGACGAAGTTTTCTTTCCTTTCAGCTTCTCATAATCGTCATTAAACAATTTCTCGAGAAGCTCTTCTCTCGTTATTCGTTCTTCCATGCCTTACTTCCTATCTCTTGGTAATATTGCAAACCACATATCCCAGTGTATCACGGAAATAATCTACGACTTCCGTCATTGCAGACATAACATCTGAGATTTCTCCTGTGATAATCATCGTTCCTGTAAAACGGTCTGCAAATCCAAGATATACATTGCCACTCTTCACTGCGATATCAGATGCAATAACAGCGGATTCTGACGGTGTCATATTCATGATTCCGATTGCAGAAGAGCGATAGTCCACCTGCGGATTCAGTCCGAGTTTCTGATATATGATCGGAGCCGGACCACCCATTACATGTGCAAAGGTAATCTCCTTACCTGCAACCGTCTCCTGCACGATTCTGATCTGATCGTTATGTTCATTTGCCATTGATAGCTCCTCACTTTCAATTAATATGAATGCTCACTACGTATATTAGTGCAAAATACTACTTATCTAATAGTATTAATTGTACTATTTTGTACACATAATGTCAAGGCGATTTTCTATCAACTCAGCACGAAACAACTGTTTTTGTTTTTTAAAAATCCACACAAAACAACATTATTTTTTTCCCATGACAATTTAAAATGCACCAAAAAACAACTGTCTTGGATTTCTCCAAAACAGTTGCTTTCCTGATAAATATATCACTTTTTTCTAAATCAGCTTATTTCTGATACATATCAGACTGGTCGCTGTCAAAATAGTTGATTCTCATGGATGCTTTAACATCATTCAGAGTCTCAGCGGCCTTGGCTTCTGCTACTCTGCTGCCTTCTTTGAGAATATCCATAACATCCGGAATACGCTGTTCCCATTCTTTTCTTCTTGCACGGATTGGTCCAAGTTCTGCCTGCATAACATTATTCAGGAATTTCTTAACCTTAACATCACCAAGACCGCCTCTGCGGTAATGATCTTCAAGTTCTTCGAGATTCTGATATTCTGGAAGGAATTCCGGGAAATATTCCGGTTTGCAGAATGCTTCCAGGTAAATAAATACCGGGTTACCTTCTACACGACCAGGATCCTGTACCCGAAGATGATTCGGGTCTGTAAACATGGACATGATCTTCTTCTTAACATCTGCTTCCTCATCAGAAAGATAAATACAGTTGCCAAGAGACTTACTCATTTTTGCCTTGCCATCGATACCCGGGAGACGTAAACATGCCTTATTGGATGGCAGCACGATCTTCGGATCTGTCAGAGTCTCTCCATAAACGGTATTGAATTTGTGTACGATTTCTTTACACTGCTCGATCATCGGCATCTGATCTTCACCAACCGGTACATGCGTTGCACGGAAAGCTGTGATATCTGCTGCCTGACTGATTGGATAACAGAAGAAACCAACCGGAATGCTTGCCTCAAAATTACGCATCTGAATTTCAGCTTTAACGGTAGGATTACGCTGCACACGTGCAACCGTAACAAGGTTCATATAATAAAAAGTCAGTTCTGTCAGTTCCGGTACCATAGACTGAATAAAGATTGTAGATTTTGCCGGATCGATCCCGCATGCCAGATAATCCAATGCAACCTGAATGATATTCTGACGTACTTTCTCCGGATGTTCCGCATTGTCTGTCAGCGCCTGCGCATCTGCAATCATAATATAAACTTCATCATAATCACCGGAATTCTGAAGTTTAACACGTTCTTTCAGTGAGCCTACATAATGTCCTACATGAAGTCTTCCGGTAGGACGGTCACCAGTTAAAATAACCTGTTTCATTTATTTCTTCTCCTCAGGGCACTCTGTCGAATCCTGCGGTGCCTCTTTTTCTATAGTTTCTGCCTGTTCTTCCGGCTGTTCTGGGGATTCCTTTTCGAGATCCCGCAATACTTCTTCGCAGCCTTCCTCCGGCTCTCTTTCTTCAAACGGAACGAAGTTTGCATGATGTCCCACATATTTATATGCCGGACGGATAATCTTGCTCGCATTGAGGATTTCCTCAAGACGATGTGCGCTCCATCCCGGAATACGTGCAATTGCGAAAATTGGTGTAAACAGCTCTTTGGGGATTCCAAGCATAGTATATACGAAACCACTGTAAAAGTCTACGTTTGCGCAGACATTTTTGAAAAGTCTCCGCTGCTCCATGACCATTCTTCCTGCCAGACGTTCTACCAGTTCGTAAAGGGCAAATTCTTTCATCATTCCCTTCTCCTGTGCAAGGTCTCTGGCAAAACGTTTCAGGATTACTTCACGCGGATCAGAAAGTGTATAAACAGCATGTCCCATACCATAGATCAGACCGGTATGGTCGAATGCTTCTTTATTCAGTATCTTGCAAAGATACACTTCTACCTCTTTCTCATCTGTCCAGTCTTTGACATTGGCCTTGATATCCTCAAACATATTCTGAACTTTGAGGTTTGCACCACCATGACGAGGTCCTTTGAGCGAACCGATAGATGCTGCAATAGAAGAATAAGTATCTGTTCCGGAAGAAGTAACTACGTGTGTGGTAAAAGTAGAGTTGTTACCACCACCATGCTCTGCATGAAGGATCAGGGCAATATCAAGTACTTTCGCCTCCAGTTCTGTGTATTTGCCATCCGGTCGAAGCATCAGAAGGATGTTTTCTGCAAGGGAAAGCCCTTTCTGTGGATTACGGATAAACAAAGTCTCATCACGACGGAAATGTCTGTAGGAATGATAGGAATATACTGCGATCAAAGGCAGTTTTGCGATCATTTCAATGCTCTGACGAAGAACATTTTCCGCAGAAATATCTTCTGGTTTGGAATCATAGGTGTACAGAGTGAGAATACATCTCTGCATTGCATTCATGATATCACCGTTGGAAGCTTTCATAACAACGTCACGCACAAAACGTCCGGACAGAGTTTCAAAGTTTTCCATGATATTTTTGAATATTTCCATATCTTTATCTGACGGAAGTCTTCCGAACAGAAGCAGATAGATAGTTTCTTCAAAACCAAATTTACGTCCCTTAAGACCATCTACGATATCATTTACATTATATCCCTGATAATACAGTCTTCCATGTGCCGGGATCTTACGTCCATTAATAAGATCGTAACCTGTTACATCTGAAATCTCGGTAAGCCCTGTCAGGACACCTTTAACCTGCGGAAGTCAACCGCAGGCCTCTTTTTACATCATATTCTACATACAGATTCGGGTTGATCCGGTGACCATTCATCAGTTTCTTCCCCAAGCAATTTCCATACTGTCTTTCAAATTGCCCATCTCTTTCAAGATTCAACATCTCATGATCTGCCATTTGCTCTCTTCCTCCATCTCTATTTCTATTCTACAAAGGATTTCCGGCCGATGCATTTTACAGCTTCGCCAGAATTTCACGCATTTCATGCGTTTACTAGACTAAATTTGTATTCTATTTTTACACGAATATACCCTAAAATACAATAGATAAATAGATGATAAATCAACAAAAACTTTTCGTAAGCAAAAATTTTCACAGTATAAATTGTCGTCTAGCCCCGAATCTTCTCTTCCCACTCTTTTCTCGCGAAATCCTGTAAGGACGAAATCTTCACCTACTACAAGCGGGCGTTTGACAAGCATGCCATCTGTTGCCAGTAATTTCAGCTGTTCATCCTCTGACATCTCCGGAAGTTTATCCTTGAGGTTCATCTGCTTGTAGAGCATGCCACTGGTGTTAAAAAATTTCTTAAGTGGCATTCCACTTTTTTCATACCATTCTTTCAATTCTTCATATGTAGGATTTTCCTCTATGATCGGGCGCTCCTCGAAAAAAATCTTGTGTTCATCAAGCCATTTTAGGGCTTTCTGGCAGGTGCTGCATTTGTGATATACTAAAACTAACATGATGATTTCCCCTATATGTCAAATTTTGAGTCTCTGTAAACAGTTACCTCTTTTGTTCTATGATATCCCACTGCCCTGGTACTGTCAACGAGCTTTTTTTGTAACATTTTGTCGAATCTGTCCATTCTATTTTTTCCCGAACGACTCTGGTATTTTTATGTATGAATCTGCTACAATATGTTGCAGTTATTTAACTTACTGCTTACGACCATTTCGATTCTGGCCGAATGCATATTGCAAACTAATCCATCTTATATAAAGGAGGTTTCCCGACATGGGCTATGATAAACTTGAACGAAATCTGATCGACATCATCAAGGAAGAACAGGCGAAACTCGGTTTCTTTAAAGAAGATATCCGTCTGTACTATCCGCTTTCTTCCCTGAATCATTTTTTCTCTGCCACAGACAATGCAGACGAGATGCAGGCCCGCCTGAATGCCTTACCGACATCCATCACAGAAAAGCTTGGACAGATCGAAATCTCTCACAAAGGAGATCGTTTCTGTTTTCACATCCCAAAAGAAGGAACCGTCTATGTGCATGATAACACCGCACCAAACGAATTCATCAAAAGTCTTGTGGAATTAGTAGCAAAACACGACTGCACGATGAATGAAATTCTGGATCTGTTCCATACTTATTCACAGAACATTATCACAGAAGAAATAAACAACGACGAATTTGACCGTCTGATCCGTTTTGCTGATAAACCAGAAGACACTTATTACTATTGTTTCAAAGACGAAGGCTGCCATATCATTTACCACGCTTCCTGCCGGAAGATTACGCAGACTTCGATTCTAAGGAGGAATGCTTATGTGTACAGCTGCAACTTATAAAACAAAAGATTTTTATTTTGGAAGAACACTGGACTACGAATTTTCTTACGGCGATCAGATTACGATCACTCCAAGGAATTATCCGTTTTCTTTCCGGCATGCCGGTACAAAACAAACGCACTATGCGATCATCGGCATGGCTCATGTAGCCGGAGGTTATCCATTATATTATGATGCCATCAATGAAAAAGGTGTTGGCATGGCAGGACTGAATTTCGTTGGAAATGCTGCTTATGCCAATGTAAAACCGGATGTAACCAATGTTGCCCAATTCGAATTCATCCCGTGGATCTTAAGCCAGTGTGCTTCTGTCGCGGAAGTTCGCACACTTCTTTCCCACATGAATCTGGTCAATACTCCATTCAGCGAACAGTTTCCTCTGGCGCAGCTTCACTGGATCATCTCTGATGAAACTGCATCTATTACAGTAGAATCCATCGCAGACGGTCTGCATATCTACGATAATCCGGTCGGTGTACTCACAAATAACCCACCTTTTCCACAGCAGATGTTCCAGTTGAATAATTATATGCACCTTTCTTCAAAACAGCCCGTAAATACTTTTGCAGATGATCTGACGCTTACTGCCTACAGCCGCGGAATGGGTGCCCTCGGACTTCCGGGTGACCTGTCTTCTGCTTCCCGTTTTGCACGTGTTGCTTTCACAAAGATGAATTCCATCTCCGGAGATTCCGAAGCTGAAAGCATCAGCCAGTTTTTCCATATTCTTGGCTCCGTTGACCAGCAGAGGGGCTGTTGCGAGGTTACTGAGGGAAAATATGAAATCACACTCTATACATCCTGCTGTAACGCAACAAAAGGAATTTACTATTATACAACTTACGAAAACCACCAGATCAGTGCTGTTGATATGCACAGAGAAAATCTGGATGGAACTACTTTAATCTGTTATCCGGTCATTCAGGGTGAGCAGATTCATTTTCAGAATTAGGAGGCACAACACATGAATCTTGGAAATTTAATGCAGTTAAAAAATTCCTGGGCAACCTTTACCCAGAATCATCCGAAATTCCCGAAGTTTCTTCAGGCAGCCAGCACAGCTGTCAAAGAAGATACACTGATTGAGATCAAAATTCACAACAGCTGAAGGAAAAGTGATTGAGACAAATCTCAAAGTAAAAGCGATCAGATATCGAGCTTTTCAAAAACCTGACCATGTGATATACTGACCACAGATTTTAGAATATGTACAAAATGAACAGGACACAAAAGAGGACTTCTCCGGTAACTGTTCAGAACAGCATCTTCTCTGCATTCATGTTCTACATAATCTGTGGACAGTTCTTGTCTGACACAAATGATAAAATAAAATCTAAAGGGACATTACAAATGTATGTTATTATTACATCTGCAATGCCCCTTTTTTATAATCTCACCCGTTCTTCTTTTCCATTTGCCACACGGAACGCTCTCGGTGTCGTATGGTAGCGTTCTTTAAATACCCGGTGAAAATAACTGCCATTCTCATAACCAACCGCTGCAATGATGTCACTGATCGGAAGATCTGTCTCGCACATCAGTTCCACAGCTTTGTTCAGACGTTTGCGCTGAAGCAGTTCTTTGAAATTAAATCCCGTATTTTTCCGGATCATCTTACTCAGCATATGCATCGGCAAATGCAATTTTTCGCAGAGTTCTGTAAGTGTCGCCGTTTTGTACTGCTGTTCGATATAATCCAGCGTTGTCATAGTGATCATGTTTTCATACTGATTCGGCAGGCGCATCTCCGCATACTGTACAGATTCCAGAAGATAGAGGAAAATCAGTCCCATCGTTGTCTGGTTGATCCGATTCTGATCGCCTTTACCGGTCACAAGAGAGTAGATCATATTTTCCAGAAGATTCTGGATCTGCAGCACTTCTGCGACCTTAAAATGCAGATATTCTCCACGCTCTTCATCTTGGCGCAGCACATTAACCAGGAAATCTGCAAGGACATTATTATTCCCCGCCATCGTATAGGCCACATCAAAAAATTCCGGAAAGGATCATAAAGTTGATCGCAATATCTTCTTGCCCCGCCGGCAGGATCTCATGTCTCGTATACTGGTTCAAAAACAACAGTTCGCCTGCAATGGATCACGACTTCTTTGCCACCTATAATATTTGTAAGCTGTCCCTGGCAGACATAAAGCACCTCAATATAATTATGCCTGTGCGATGGAAAATGCACAAATCGTGTATGTGTACGTACAGCGATCAGTTTGCCCTCACTGAGCATTTTTAGCACTGTCCACCGTGAAATCCTTCCCAGATGTATAAAGGTCCTTATCTACCTCTGCAACCCCATCCAGGATTCTCTGTTCTTCTTCTGTTACAACTCTTAAATGATCCAATAAAGCCTGCTGCATCTGTTACTCCCGCTTTCTTCACTGCTATAATTTTGCTCCGGTAACTTATTTCTTTTATTCTACCATGCTCAGACAGTATAAAGCAATATGACAAAAAATGTACACAAAAAGCAGAGCGAAGCCTTTCGGCTCCGCCCTGTCTTTTAAGGATTTATCATATTCAGAAAAACTTTTGCTTCTCCAAGCGTGCTGATTAGTACAGTTTAGCGTAGTCAGCTACGTTGTCTGGTGTGAACTGAAGTGGCTCACCAAGAACGATTTCTGTTCCTTCATCATCAGCTTTTGTGATTGTGAATTCACCCATATCGCCAGCTGTGAATGTTTCATCTTCTGCACCAGTGATGTCACCTTTTACAAGTGCCATTGTTGCATATGCGGAAAGTTTTCCAAGGCCTTCCATATCCCACAGATAGAAGTATGGGCAGGAATGAGCATCGTCATCACCTGTGTACTCCTGCATTTCAGAAGGAAGTCCAAGACCTGTCAGTTTGCAAGCAGATTCGTTGTCCTGAAGGTATTTAGCAGCTGCAGCAATACCAACTGTTGTAGGTGCACAGATAACTTTCAGATCTGGGTAGTTCTGAAGAAGAGCTGCTGTCTGGTCTGTAGATTTCTGAGGTTCGTCATCACCATAAGCTACTTCTACAAGTTCCAGTTTGCTGTATTTGTCATCGCCTTCCATGATGGATTTCATAGCGTCGATCCAAGCGTTCTGGTTTGCAGACTGAGATGTTGCAGAAAGGATAGCGAACTGTCCTTCTCCACCGGAGATATCAAGAACTGCATCCAGAAGAGCCTGTCCAACTGCCTGTGTACCAGCCTGGTTTACGAATACCTGACGGCTGTCTTTATTCGGAGCGGAGTCGAAAGAAGATACTTTGATTCCAGCGTCCATAGCTTCTTCCAGTTTAGCCTGAAGAGCGTTAACGTCATTTGCGGAGATGCAGATTGCATCTGGCTGCTGAGAGATCAGGTTGTCAAGAACTTTGATCTGAGCATCTGCTGTTGCAGCTTCCGGATAAACAACATCTACAGTTGCACCTTCAGCTTCTGCTGTTTCTTTGAATGCTTTTGCAGCGATTTCGAAGAATGCGTTACCTGCTGATTTTCCAACCAGTGCGATTTTCTGTCCGTCTCCGGCTTTGTCAGCTGCCATTACAGGTGCTGCACAGCTAAGTACCATTGCTCCGCAAAGAAGTGCGCTGATAATTTTTTGTTCATTTTGTTTTCCTCCCTTGGAAATATAGTTTTTATTTGCAACTGCTCCCCTGCTACAAGAGAGCAGCCACTTACGTTATTAAATAAATATTTAGTTTTTCTTCATGCTTACTGCTTTTTTAACATTTCCGATGATGTTCGGAAGAGCTACTGCAGCGATCAGAAGTACACCGATGATCAGCAGGATAACCTGTGCATTAACGTTTCTCTGACCAAGACCTACACGGAGGCAAACGATGATGAATGCGGAAATAAATCCACCTGCGATATTACCTTTACCACCTGTAGAGGAAATACCTCCGAATACTGCCATTGCGATGGCATCCATTTCAAATCCGTTACCGGTTGTTGTATTTGCACCGTATGAAGAAGAAACTAAGAACAGTGCACACAGTCCGGAAACTGTACCCATGATGGTGTAAATGATGAAACGGATCTTCTGTACATGAACACCTGAGTAATATGCTGTCAGACGGTTTGTACCGATTGCATATACACGACGTCCGAATGTGCTCTTGCCTAAGATAACAGCAAAGATCACAGAAAGGATTACTACGAGAAACAGAATGTATGGAACATTTCCGATCTTTCCGCCGATTGCACGGAAACCATCGGTGTTGCTTGCAGAAATACTACCGCCGCTTCCAAGAACGATCTCGGAGATACCACGGAAGATGATCTGTGTTGCCAGTGTTACGATCATTGGAGGCAGTTCCTGGAATTTTGTAAGGATAAATCCGTTAACTGCTCCGCAGATGGTACCAACGCCAAGCGCTGTAATCACAACTACGATAAATGGTGCATTTGCGTTGCACACGATACAGCTCATTGTTGCAGAAAGGCAAACGATCGCACCTACGGAGATATCGATCTCGCCAAGTACCAGGATGTATGCCATCGGCAGCATCATAAATACCTCTGCCAGATAAACCGGCATCTGACGAAGCAGACTGCTCAGGTTATAATATTCAGAAAACATTGCGCAGAAAATATTGACTGCAATAAACAGCAGGACCAATATTCCCTCCCAGGAGAAGATCATTTTCTTCACTGGGCTCTCCGGCACATTATTAATACTTCTTCCAGATTTTCCAGCCATGATTACATCTCCCTTCCTTTCAGTGCATTCTTATCAGCGATACGCTGCAGGATTACGTTCATTACTACTACGACAAGGATGATAATACCCTTGATGGTATTCAGCCATAACTGGTTGAAGAATGGAATCAGCGGAAGTGCTTTTGCGATTGTTGCAAGGATCAGGGATCCAAGTAAAGCACCGATCACGGTACCACGTCCACCGTTCATGCTTACACCACCGATAACGCAGGCTGCGATAACATCCATTTCACCGCCGTACTGCATGTCAGGCATTGCAGATGCATATACAGAAACCTGAAGAGCTCCGCCAAGACCTGCCAGAAGGCCCATGATCGTATAAACAAGAAGTTTGATATTCTTTACATTGATACCAGATACTTCTGCTGCACTCGGGTTACTACCTACTGCATAGATCATACGTCCTGTTCTGGTCCATTTCATAAACCAGAAGAAAAATACATAACATACAATGATTACCCAGATGACTGCATTCAGTCCGAGGAATTTTGTTGTTGCAAAATTCTTGAAGTTGCCAAGTGCTGCTGCACTTGCCCATTCACCACCGTGGGATACCTGATAACCAAGTGCACGGTAGATATACATAAAGCCCATGGTTGCAATGATCGGAGGAACATCTGCTCTGGAAATGATCAGACCAACAACAGCTCCACATACGATACCGATTGCAATTGCGATCACGAATGCGAGGAATGTGCTGGAGATATGTTCATATTTCAGAAGCATACCGATGCTCATACCGGAAAGTGCAAGTGTTGACATGATAGAAATATCAATTCCGCCAACAAGCATTACACACAGCATACCAAGTGACATTACCATTGTTACTGCATTGTTTTTCAGCATATCCATCAGTGACTTAGGAGTCAGGAATGATGGGTTGATTGCTGTAATGATTACAAAAAGAACGATCAGGACAACTGCAAGCAGTGCTTCACGGGAGCCTGTGATCTTCTTCATGACTGATTTCTTTTCCATTATTCAGCACCCCCTGTATGTCCTTTTTCCATTGCGAGTTCAAGGATTCTTTCCTGTGTAGCTTCGCCACGGTTCAGCTCGCCGGTCTTACGTCCGTTGCACATAACAACGATACGGTCTGCCATACCAAGGATCTCTGGCATTTCAGAAGAAATCAGGATGATCGCATAACCTTTCTTTGCAAGGTCGCCCATGATCGCATAGATTTCAGCTTTTGCACCTACGTCTACACCTTTGGTAGGCTCATCCATGATAACAACTTTCATTTCCTGGCTTAACGCCTTGGCAACAACAACTTTCTGCTGGTTACCACCGGAAAGAGAGCTTGCCGGCTGGAAGATATCAACTGCCTTTGTATCAACTTCTTCAAGAAGTTTTTTGGCAAGATCACGTTCTGTCTTTTCATCATTGATACCACTCTTCGCATATTTGCTGATGGTAGGAAGTGTTACGTTTCTTCCCAGTCCCCAGCTCATGATCAGACCTTCTTTCTGACGGTCTTCCGGAAGAAGAATGATACCTTTTTCCATTGCATCGGACGGTTTTTTGATGTGAACTTCTTTACCTTCGAGGTAAACCTTACCGGAATCCGGCTGTGTGATACCGCAGACAGCTTCAACGGTTTCGGTACGTCCTGCACCTACCAGACCGGTAAGTCCAAGGATTTCACCTGCACGAACTTTAAAAGATACATCTTTGAAATAACCTGTTCTGGAAAGATTT
>ENA-OQCU01000510-OQCU01000510.1-human-gut-metagenome-genome-assembly--contig:-NODE-510-length-17336-cov-3.253704_pt1 | contig 17336 bp, 10 predicted proteins | sample MGYA00242504_ERZ504590 | MGnify/ENA primary metagenome ERZ504590 (study PRJEB26092, sample SAMD00036318) | human gut metagenome | host: Homo sapiens | study: EMG produced TPA metagenomics assembly of... | reverse complement strand
CGAGATTCAAGCGCTCCATCCGCGCCCGCGGCCACTTCCCCGACGAGCAGGCCGCGCTCAAGTGCATGTACCTGACCGTCCGCTCGCTGGACCCCACCGGCAAGGGACAGATACGATGGAGCGCGCGATGGAAGCCCGCGCTCAACGCCTTTGCCATCACCTTCGCCGACCGCTGGCCAAGCGAGGGAACACAACAATGAAAACGCCAGTTACACACTTAACGAGACAGGCCCGGAATTGCCGGAATCGGCTATTTCACCCCGTAATTTGAGCACTTGTGAAGACCTCCGCACGGATTGGGGGGGGACAGAGCGACCGGGGCTGCTCCGCTGCGGGCGGAGCGAGCGAACCTAGGGAGAACCGGGGGTCAAGGTAAGGTAGAGCGTTATGAGTGATTTTGTGGATAGAGTGACCGTTCATGTCAAGGGCGGCGACGGCGGCAATGGATCCGCCGGCATCAGGCGCGAGAAGTACAAGCCGTTGGCAGGCCCGAACGGCGGCAACGGCGGCAACGGTGGTTCCGTGGTGTTCGTGGCCGACACGAACGCCACCAGCCTGCTGGACTACCGGTTCATGCCGCATCGCAACGCCGGCGACGGCACGATGGGTCTGGGCGACGTCAAGGACGGCTCCAAGGGCGCCGACCTGATCCTGCCGGTGCCGCTCGGCACTGTGATCTTCGCCGCGGTCGGCGCTCAAGGCCGTCCCAAGCGTCCGGGCGAGCAGCTGGCTGATCTGCGCCATAACGGCGACAAGTTCGTCGCGGCTGCGGGCGGCGCGGGCGGTCTGGGCAACGCGGCGCTGGCCAACAAGACCCGCCGCGCTCCGGGTTTCGCTCTGCTGGGCGAACCGGGCGAGGAACGTGACGTGATCCTGGAGCTCAAATCCATCGCCGATGTAGCGCTGGTGGGCTTCCCGTCGGCCGGCAAGTCGAGCCTGATCGCCGCGATGAGCGCCGCCAAGCCGAAGATCGCCGACTACCCGTTCACCACGCTGGTGCCTAACCTGGGTGTCGTCGTCGCAGGCGACCACCGCTATACCATCGCCGACGTGCCCGGCCTGATTCCCGGCGCATCGCAGGGCAAGGGTCTGGGACTGGAGTTCCTGCGCCACATCGAGCGCACGGAGATCATCGCCCACGTCATCGACTGCGCGACGCTGGAGCCTGGCCGCGACCCGGTTTCCGACTACCATGCGCTGGAGCATGAGCTCGCCGAATACGCCGACAAGCTGGAACTGCCGCTGGGCGCCATCCCGATTCCGGAACGCCCGCGCATCATCGTGCTCAACAAGGTGGATGTGCCGGAGGCCAAGGAGCTCGCCGATTTCGTGCGCCCGGACTTCGAACGTATGGGATTGAAGGTGTTCGAGATCTCCACGGCTTCTCATGAGGGGCTGAAGGAGCTGAACTTTGCGCTGGCGGCCATGGTCGCCGACATGCGGCAGGAGGTCGCCAGCCGCGAGCAGGCCGAGGAGGAGGCGCGCGTCGTCATCAATCCGTTGGAGAACCGGTCGAATCGTCGCCGTGCGGCTGCGAACGGCACTGCCGATTTCGCCGTGGCCCGCAAGGAGGGCGATGGCGGTTTCTGGTACGAGGTGACCGGCGCGAAGCCCGAACGTTGGGTGGTGCAGACCAATTTCGACAATGACGAGGCCGTCGGCTATCTGGCCGACCGACTCGCCAAGCTTGGCGTCGAGGACGAGCTGCGCCGGCTGGGAGCGAAGCCGGGTGACGAGGTGCGTATCGGCAAGGGGCAGCGTGCCGTGTCGTTTGATTGGGATCCGACCATCGCCGCCGGCGCGGAGATGCTTGACGGCGCTCAGCTGGGTGCCCGCGGCCGCGATCTGCGTCTTGAGGATCAGGAGCCGGGCGGCCGTCGCCGTACCAATGCGGAGCGTCGTCGTCAGTACCACGAGATGATGGACGCCAAGGCCGCGGTGCGCGAGGCCATGATGGCCGAACGTCAGGCCGGTCACTGGGCCGATCCGAGCGTCGACGACGACCGTCACGACGAGCAGAGCCTGTTCGGTCGCGGCGAGGACGGCGACGAGAATGACGGCGGTCTGGCCTGACACCTGACCATCCCCAGTCAGCTTCGCTGCCAGCCCCCGCCCGCGGAGCTGGCGCGGAGCGACTGAGGATGGCTGGCACATTCGTCTGCGGTTCCACCAGCGCGGCGGCCGCAGCGTGGAACGGCGGCGTCCTATGACACCGGCGTCTGCGATGATTCAAGATATACGTGATCGGGAAGGGAGTGCGTGTTGTCCGTCACTGAATCGGATGTGCGCCGCGCCATCGCAGGCGCACGGATCATGGTCGTCAAAGTCGGTTCGAGCTCGTTGACGCAGCCGTCCGGGCATCTGGATGTCAAGAAGCTGAACTCCCTGGTGGCCGCGCTGTCCGCCGCCTCGGCGCAGGGCGCCCGCGTGGTGCTGGTGTCGTCGGGCGCCATCGCCGCGGGTTTCGGCCCGCTCGGCTTCGAGAGCCGTCCGAGTGACGTGGCGACGCAGCAGGCCGTCGCCGCGGTCGGCCAGGGGCTGCTGATGGCGCAGTATGAGGCCGCGTTCGGTCGTTTCGGCGTTCGGGTCGGCCAGATTCTGATCACTGCCGAAGACACGATCCGCGCGGTCCAGTACCGCAACGTGCAGCGCACGCTGAACCGTCTGCTGGAACTCGGCGTGGTGCCGATCGTCAACGAGAACGATTCGCTGGCGAGCAACGAGATCCGTTTCGGCGACAATGACCGGCTTTCGGCACTGGTGGCAAACCTCGTCCGGGCCGATGCGCTGGTGCTGCTCACGGATGTGGACGGCCTGTATACAGCTCCGCCGAGCACGCCGGGCGCCCGCCGCATCGGCTTTGTGCCGAATGTGATCGACACTATCGGCGACGTGCAGGTCGCCGGTTCGTCGTCCGAGGTCGGCACGGGCGGCATGGTCACCAAACTGGATGCCGCCCGCGTGGCGGCCGTGTCGGGCATTCCCGCCGTGCTGACGAGCGCGACGAACACCGGCCCGGCGCTGATGGGCGATCCGGTCGGCACGGTGTTCGCGCCGGTGAAGCACCGCGGTTCATCGCGTCGGCTGTGGATCGGCTTCGCGTCCGACCCGCGTGGAGCCTTGGTGGCGGATGCCGGTGCGGCCAAGGCGGTTCGAGGCGGGCGCGCGAGTCTGCTCGCCGCCGGTGTCGTGGAGGTTCACGGCGAATTCTCCGCCGGCGACCCGGTGTGGATTGATGACGAGGCGGGCGCGCATCTGGCTCGCGGGCTCGCGGGCTTCGACTCCGAGGAGATCCCGCAGATGCTCGGCCGCAACACCGCGCAGCTCAGGCGGTTCCTGGGCGACGGGTTCGCTCACCCCGTAGTGCACCGCGACAATCTCGTGCTGGTCTGATTCGCCGCGCAACGAGAGCCGCCGTGCCGGGCGTAGTCGGGGTCTGTTGTTTTTCGTGCTCTGGGTTTAGCATGGATGGCATGACTATGGCTGACTGGCAGACTCTTTCCGACCGTATCAACACTGTGGCACCGAGCGCGACTCTTGCCGTCGATTCTAAGGCGAAGGCGATGAAGGCCGCCGGCATCGACGTGATTGGCTTCGGCGCGGGCGAACCCGATTTCCCGACTCCCGCGGATGTCGTGGATGCCGCCGTCAAGGCGTGCAACGACCCGCGCAACTACAAGTACACGCCCACCGCCGGCTTGCCCGAGCTGCGCGAGGCGATTGCGGCCAAGGTGCTGCGTGACTCCGACTACGAGGTGACCGCCGATCAGGTCGTGGTGACCAACGGCGGCAAGCAGGCCGTGTACGAATCCTTCCAGGTGCTGCTCAATGACGGCGACGAGGTCATCATTCCCACGCCGTTCTGGACGAGCTATCCGGAGGCCGTCAAGCTGGCCGGCGGCAAACCGGTCGAGGTGTTCGCCGGCGCCGACCGTGGTTTCGAGCCCGACATCGCCGCCATCGAGGCCGCTCGGACCGAGCGCACGAAGGCCATCATCATCACCTCCCCGAACAACCCGACCGGTGCCGTGTGGAGTCGCGAGACGATCCGCGCGATCGGCGAGTGGGCCGTGGAGCACCACGTGTGGGTCATCTCCGACGAGATCTACGAGCACCTCAACTATGACGGCGCCAAGACCGCATACGTCGGCGTCGAGGTCCCCGAATGCCGCGACCAGCTGCTGGTGCTCAACGGCGTCGCCAAGACCTACGCGATGCCCGGCTGGCGAGTTGGCTGGATGGTCGCCCCCGCGCCCGTCGCCAAGGCCGTCGCCAAGCTGCAGGGCCATTTGAGCTCCAACGTTTCCAACGTTCCGCAGCGAGCGGCGCTCGCCGCCGTCGCGGGTTCGCTCGACGAGGTGCATATGATGCGCGAGGCATTCGACGCCCGCCGCAAGGCCATTGTCGCTGCCCTGAACGATATCCCCGGCGTCCACTGCCCGACGCCCACCGGTGCGTTCTATGCGTTCCCCGATGTGACCGGCCTGCTGGACAAGCCGCTCGGCGAGAACGGCACCGTCGTGAACACGTCTTCCGAACTCGCCGCGGCGCTGCTGGACGAGGCCCATGTCGCCGCGGTTCCGGGCGAGGCGTTCGGCGCCCCCGGATACCTGCGTTTCTCGTATGCGCTGGCCGATGACCAGCTCGCCGAGGGCATGCGCCGGTTCCGCCGCTGGGTCGGCTGAAACCGTTGCAAGAGGTCGTGCGCGGTACCTGCCGCGCACGCCGCGGCACACCGATTACGCGCCGGTCGAGACACGCGATTGGACGAAATCGGCAATACCCGCTAGTATGGCCTCTTGGCGGTTTTGCCAAGTAACGGACACGTAGTCTTGCGTGCCGGGTACAGTGGGCAAAGTTCACCTAGGGAAGTGGCGCAATTGGTAGCGCAACGGTCTCCAAAACCGTAGGTTCGTGGGCATTCCGAGTCCCGCTTTCCCGTGCCAAGTATTTGCAACCACACACAAAGGATGAACATGGCGAAGGCAAGCAAGGCGGAGAAAGCGGTCAAGCCGAATGTATTCGATGCGCATCGGCCTGTTCATCAAGCAGATTATCGATGAGCTTCGCAAGGTGGTCCACCCCCACTGCGAAGGAACTGTTCTTCTGGTCTCTTGGCGTGTTCATCTTTGTCGTGTTGCTGATGCTCCTCGTCACGGGCATGGATTTCGGTCTGGTCAAGCTCGTGCTGTGGGTGTTCGGCTGATCCATCGACCCTGAAGGTGAAAGTTACGCATGACTGATGAAGTGAATCTCGATAACCTCGACGCACTGGCGGATCTTCCCGATTCGGCCGACACGGCCGTTGAAGCCGATCCGGTTGCGGACGCGGCGGTTGATTCCATCAATGACAATGCCGAAGAACAGCCCGTCGCGGCTGATGACACCGTTGAATCCGGCACCGCCGAAAACGATGCGGAAGCGTCCGGCGACGCCGACGAGCAGGAATCCGAAGAACTCGACGCGGGCGCAAAGGCCGTTGAGGAGTTCTCAAAGTCGCTGCGCACCCTGGAAGGCAAGTGGTATGTGCTCCACACCTATTCCGGTTACGAGAAGCGCGTGAAGACGAACGTCGAATCCCGTGTCACCAGCTTTGGCCTGGAAGACAAGATCTTCCAGATCGAAGTGCCGATGGAGGAAGTCGACAAGCACACTGACAAGGGCAAGAAGGTCATCACCCGCGTCCGCATTCCCGGCTATGTGCTCATCCGCATGTGGCCCGACGAGGATGCCCGTCGTATCGTGCGCGAGACCGAAGGCGTGACCGGCTTCGTCGGCCCGACCAAGGATCCGGCGCCGCTGTCCCGCAAGGAAGTCGTCGCCATGCTGGCGCCGATGATCGCCTCCGAAGCGCTCAAGAAGGCCGGCGATAAGCCTGCCGCGGCCAAGAAGCGCGTTGTCGAGGTGTCCTACGCCGTCGGCGATCAGGTCACCGTCATCGACGGGCCGTTCGCCACGATGGCCGCCGTCGTCTCCGATGTCGAACCCACCACGCAGAAGCTCACCGTGCTGGTTTCCATCTTCGGGCGCGACACGCCGGTGGAACTCGGCTTCCATCAGGTGGAGAAGCTTCAGTAAGTCGTCAGACGTTGTTTGCATGAACGGCGGTCGGTTTTCCGGCCGCCGTTTTGCGTTGCCGGCACCATTTGTGCCACGACATGCCACGCACGTACAATGGCTCTCATGGCATCCAAAGGAAAACCGTCACCGCGTTCCGCGGTCAAGCCGCTGTCCAATGCACAAGTGAGCAGGCTCGCCAAGGCGCACACGCTCGTCGATCCGATGCACGACCTGCCGACCGGCCCGGATCGCACGATCAACGAGGCCGAAATCGCCGCGCAGAACCCCAAGGGCACCTCACGGCTGCTCAAGGGCGTCGATGTCGTGTTCCGCGCAAGCTGCAGGACGTACGCTTGGGGGCTCGACAACATCCCTGAAACCGGCCCGTTCATCACCGCGGCCACGCATGTGACCATGTTCGACGTGTTCGTGCCGATGGCGTCGCTGTTCCACATGGGCCGTCGCCCGCGCTACATGGCGAAGGCCGAGATGGCGCACTGGCCTCTGATCGGCAAGTGGTTCCAGATTGTAGGCATGCAGCCGGTTCAGCGCCGGTCCGGCAAGGCACGAGCCATCGAGGAGACCTCGGTCGAGATTCTGACGAGCGGCCGCCCGCTGACCGTCTGGCCGGAGGGCACGGTGACCCGCGACCCGAAGAAATGGCCGATGAGCATGAAGAACGGCGTCGGCGTGATCGCACTGGAGGCATCGCGCCGGCTCGGATACCAGGTGCCGCTGTTCTGCGCGGTGACGTGGGGGGCGGCGAGCATCAACCACTGGTGGCCGTGGCCGCGCAAGAACGTCGTCATGTGCTACGACGCGCAGCTGGATTACGCTGATCTGCTGGTCGACAGCGAGTCGTGGGGCGATGAGCCGCCCGTGGAGCTCGCCGACGAGCTGACCCGCCGGGTACGTGTGCGCATGACGCAGATCATGGCGGAGATCCGCGGCGAGCGTGCTCCCTCCGGCTACTGGGATTACCGTACGATGAGCCGCGTTACCGACTGATTCCCGAACACGACGGACATCCGAGACGCCCGCGCAGCGCCATGCGCGCGGGCGCGTTCATACCTGCGCGACGTGCGCATGGAGGTCTCGTATCCGGGGCTGGAGTAGGGTAGTGGGTTATGAAATGTACTGTATTGGGTGCCGGCGCATGGGGCACCACTTTTGGCCAGGTGATGGCGGACGCGGGCAATGACGTGACGATGTGGGCCATCGAGCCCGAAATCGTGGAGGGCATCCGCGACCGGCACCACAATGCCGTTCGTCTGCCGTCCGTCGCCAAGCTGCCCGACAACATGACCGCCACGGGCGACCGGGCGCAGGCCGTCAAGGACGCCGATATCATCGTCGTCGCCATCGCCGCCCAGTTCGCGCGCGTGGCGCTCGCCGAGTTCAAGGACCTGATTCCCGATGCCGCCGTCGTCGTCAGCCTGATGAAGGGCATCGAGCGGAACACCAAGAAGCGCATGGATGAAGTGGTCCGCGAGGCCCTCGACCTGCCGGCTGAGCGTTTCGCCGCGGTTTCCGGACCGAACCTGAGCAAGGAGATCGCCGACCGTCAGCCGGCCGCCACGGTCGTCGCCTGCGAGAATCTGGACAATGCGCGCAAGGTGGCGTCCGCCTGCACGACCAGTTACTTCAAGGCGTTCATCACTTCCGACGTGATCGGACTGGAGATGTGCGGGTCGTTGAAGAACGTCGTCGCGCTCGCAGTCGGCATGGCCCGTGGAGCCGGATACGGCGAGAACACCGCCGCGATGATCGAGACGCGTGGACTGGCGGAGCTGACCGCGCTCGGCAAGGCCGCAGGTGCCGATCCGAAGACGTTCGCCGGTCTCGCCGGCGTGGGCGATCTGACCGCCACCTGCGGCTCGCCCCTGAGCCGCAATTACACGTTCGGCGCGAATCTGGGCAAGGGCCTGAGCGTCGAGGAGGCCACGAAGGTGAGCAACGGCGTCGCCGAGGGCGTGCCGACCACCGATGCCGTGGTCGCGCTCGGCGACGAGCTCGACGTGCCGACTCCGCTCGCCTACGCGATGAGCCGCGTGCTGAACGAAGGCATATCCTGCCAGCAGATGCTCTCCGAACTACTCGGCACCGAGATCACCGAGGAGTAGGCTGCATTAACCACCCCCAGTCTCGCTGCGCTCGACAGCCCCCGCCAGTGGGGGCGTTAGCATATGCCCCGCAGCGAGACGGGGTGGTTCGCGCCATCGGCAAAGCTAATCTCACCGGTGCCCACCCTGCTGAGTTTGGCGGGTTTTGCAAGAGGCGAATTGTTACGGGGCGGTGCGCCATCGTACGTATTAGGCTATGACCCAGTATGTGCAAAACATGGCATGGGAGGAAAACATGGCTGAAACGGCCAAGATTCGCGTTGTGGTGATGTATGGCGGCAAAGCCGACGAGCATTCGATTTCCTGCATTTCGACTGCCGGCGTGCTGCGCGCGCTTGACACCGACCGGTTCGAGCCGGTGCCGGTGGGCATCACCAAGCAGGGCCAGTGGATCGTGGACGGCGAGGACCCGCGCGGATGGGATATGGCCGACGGTCTGCCGGTCGTCGAGAAGACTTCCGGCTCGCGCGACGTCGTGCTGGACGTGGCGCTCGGGCAGGATGGCTTCTTCGCCCGCAACGACGACGGCACGCTGAGCTCGCTGGGGCACGTTGACGCGGTGCTGCCGGTTCTGCACGGCCCGTATGGCGAGGACGGCACGATTCAGGGTCTGCTGGAGATGATGGATGTGCCGTACGTCGGTTGCGGCGTGCTCGCGTCCGCCGCGTGCATGGACAAGCATTACACGAAGGTGCTGCTGGCCGCCGCCGGCATTCCGGTCGCTCCCGGCATCACCGTGGACGCGCGCGGCTTCGACGCGGCGTCGCGGTTCGCCGCTGATGCCGATGGTCTGCTCGCTCAGGTCGAGGAGGCCGGACTGGCGTACCCGCTGTTCGTCAAGCCGTCCCGCGCCGGATCGAGCTTCGGCGTGACCAAGGTGGAGCATGCCGGTGACGCCGCCGAGCTGGCCGCCGCCGTGTTCGAGGCGAGCCATCATGATTGGCGAATCCTGATCGAACAGGGCATCGACGCGCGTGAGATCGAGTGCGCGGTGCTGTGCCCGAAGGCCGGCAGTGAGCCGCAGGCCAGCTGGCCGGGCGAGATCGTGCTCGACAAGCGCAACAGCGGCGACGACCAGTTCTACGACTTCGACAGCAAGTACATGGATTCGTCGGCGAGCCATGTGGAGGTGCCGGCGAATCTGCCTCAGGAGACTCTGCAGCAGGTGCGCGAGACCGCGATCAAGGCGTTCAAGGCGGTGGATGGCGCCGGCCTGAGCCGCGTGGACACGTTCGTGACGCCGGACGGCGAGGTGATGGTCAATGAGATCAACACGATGCCCGGTTTCACGCCGATCTCCATGTATCCGAAGGCATGGGAGGCGACCGGCATCGGCTATACCGACCTGATCACCAAGCTGATCGACGGCGTGCTGCGCTAGAAACCGACGGCACGGTTAGGAGAAACACTATGGGAAAACATGTTGGCGGCAAGTTGGTGCTTGCCGGAGCCGTAGCCGCGGGAGCCGCGGTCTGGGCCATCAAGCCGCGTTCGTTCAGCGACAAGCAGCGTCATTTCGTGCCGTCGGTTCCGGACGTATGGTATGCGCATCGTGGCCTGCATGACGCGGGATCGGGACTGACGCCGGAGTATGCGGCGCACAGCGGCGAGTATGTGGCGTTGGCGCGTCGCTGCGCATTGCGCGCGGGATACGGGACCGCTGACTTCAGTGGCTCGATCGCCCCGGAGAATTCGCTGGCTGCGTTCGCCGCCGCCTGTGAGGCCGGATTCGGCATCGAATTGGACGTGCAGCTCACCAAGGACGGCCGCGTGGTGGTCGTGCATGACGATAACCTGTTGCGCGTGGCCGGAGATCCGCGCAAGATCGCCGACCTGACGTATGAGGAGCTGTCGCGCATCCCGCTGTTCCCCGCGCCCGCGAAGCCGGGGGATGCCGAGGCGGCGCCCGTCGCCGACCCGGTGGCCGCCGCACAGTTCGCTCCGCAGGGCTACTACCAGCACGTGCCGCTGTTCGTCGACGTGCTGCGCGTGATCGCGGGACGTGTACCGGTGATCGTGGAGTACAAGTTCACCGACAACGCCGCGTGGGGCGAGCGGGCGGACGAGCTGATGGAGAAGGGCGACCAACTGCTGCAGGCGTATGACGGCCCGTATGTGATCGAGTCGTTCCATCCGGGCGCGGTCAACTGGTACAAGGAGCACCGTCCGGAGGTGTGCCGCGGCCAGTTGGCAGAGCCGGCGTCGCTCACCGGTACCGGGGCCAAGGAGTGGCTGGCCGGGCTGTTGGCGTTCGATTGGATCTCCCGCCCGGACTTCGTGGCGTTCGACTGGCATGGCGGCCCCTCTCCGCAGCTGCGGGCCGCACGCTGGATGGGCGCGATACCGGTGTCGTGGACGGTTCGCAGTGCAGACGAACTCGCCGAATGCGACCAGTATTTCGACCGCCACATCTTCGAGTCGTTCGTTCCGAATAGCAAATAGTCTTTTTATATAGTGCGTGCCCCCGTCGCGAAGCGACTGGGGCATTAGCGTCCGTAAGTGCGCGCCGAAACGACAAGTGCGCGCACTTACGGACGCAAACAGACCCATTTGCGTCCGTAAGTGCGCAGGGTCGTCGTTCCGGCGCGAACATATGAACGCAAATCACCTTCGGTGAGCATCGCATCGGCCAGTTGGCTCTTCCAGCGCTCCAATAAGTAAGGTAAGTTAACAAATAGCGGAAAACTTCCGCGAGACAGTGTTGTCGCGACGGGGAAAAATCACTGTTCTTTGAGAGGATTTGCGCAGGTCTTTTCATGCATACCCATTGGTATATGGCGAAAATTTCTATTTTCCTTGGAAAATAATAATGTTAACAACACACGTTCTTGTATTTTGTTAAGAGTGTTATCATAGAAAACTGAGACGCGCGTGTCGGGCTTCCGTCATGCGTATCCGCTCAAGGTTGAGCCTTAGTGCTCCATGATGAAGGTAAGGAAATATGAGAAAACGAGTGGTTTCAGTGGCCCTTGCGGTTGCACTCGCTGTCGCCCCACTGGGGGTGGGCAGCACAGCGTCCGCCGCGCCGCTTTCTGCAAGTGATTTGCAGACTCTCGCGCTCCGTTCAGCGGCTAGCTCCAATGACGCGAACGCCAACGATGTCGCCACCGTCGCGGATGATGCTGCCGTGAACGGCTGGACGATTGACAGCAACACCGCCAAAGGCGGCGAAATTCTTGCAGCCGGCACTGGCGATTATGCGGGATGGACTCATTTCAAGTCCACCTCCGCCAACGGCAATGCCACCAGCAGCAGTGGCTATCCGGCTGTCGCCATTAGCGGCAAGACGATTGACCTGACTCAGGCTGGAGAGTTCTCCATCAAGGTCAAGTCCCCGCAGGCTGGTTCCGCGAACCGTTTCGGCTTCTACCTCGGCTACAAGGATCCGGGCAACGCCCTGTTCCTGGGCTATGACAAGGGGGGCTGGTTCTGGCAGAAGTATGTCGGAGGCAATGGCGATTGGTACAGCGGCACACGTGTCGCTGCCCCTGCCGCGAACGCTGAAATCACCGTCAACGTCTCCTGGACTGCCGCCAAGGTTGCCACGCTGACTATTGACGGACAGAAGGCGTTCGATGTGGATTACTCCTCGATGACCGCGCTGACCGACAAGCTCGCCATGAAGGCCGGCTCTTTCTCCGGCACCAGCGAAGTCACTGATGTCTACTTCAAAGACTTCACCGTGGGTGAAGTCGCCAAGCACAACGTGACCGGCAAGGTCGTCGACGCCAGCGGCGCCGCCATCGCCGGCGCCGCAGTCGTCACCGGCAAGAACTCCGCCACCACCGCGGCGGACGGCACCTTCACCCTCACCGGCCTCGCCGCCGGCGACTACACGCTGACCGTGTCCGCCGAAGGCTACGATGACGCCACCAAGACTGTCACCGTCGCCGATGGCAATGCCTCAGTCGGCAACATCACGCTGAACAAGTCGGCCGAAGTCGCCACTGAGACGCTCTCCACCGCCGCCATGGACGTGCGCGTGAAGAAGAACTTCCCGTCCGTGTACGACTACACGATGAAGAAGCTCGGCGGCAAGATCATGTACGGCCAGCCGAAGGACGTGCGCGTCATCACCATCAACGGCACCGACGTGACGCTGAAGGACTCCGACGTGACCTTCAAGAAGGTCAGCGCGACCGAGGCCCAGTACACGCTGAACGTCAAGAGCGGCGACAAGATCAACGCGGTCGTCACCGTGCAGATCAAGGTCGTCGACAATACGCTCAAGCTCAACGTCACCAAGATCGTGAACAAGGCGGATGACGCCAAGACCGAGGCCGAGGAGAACCCGGTCCAGACGATTGCGTTCCCGAACCAGAGCCTCATCTCCGTGCGCTCCGGTCAGGACGGCGCCCAGTTCACCGGCGCCCGCATGTCGTCCGACACTGCCAGGCCCGGTGACACCAACTTCGACATCACCGCCAACACCACGGTCAGCAATGCGAACGACTACACCTACGGATTCGTTTCGGGCAATGGCCTGAGCGCCGGCCTGTGGTCCAACTCCGAGCACGACGGCACCACCGTCGGCAACACCGTCGCCGGCGGTGCGAGGAACACCCGCGTGCTCACCTCCACCCAGAAGGTCGGCAAGGCCACCTCCTTCGGTCTGGGCACTGCGCCGTGGTACTACCACCGCGTCGTGACCGACACGAAGAAGCGCACCTACACCGTCGAAGAGACCGACATGCCGAAGATGGCCGTCGCCATCGCTGGCGACGAGAACGAGGACGGCACGGTCAACTGGGAAGATGGCGCGATCGCATACCGCGACATCATGAACAACCCATACAAGTCCGAGGAAGTGCCCGAGCTGGTCGCATGGCGCATCGCCATGAACTTCGGCTCCCAGGCGCAGAACCCGTTCCTGACCACGCTTGACAACGTCAAGAAGGTCGCCCTCAACACCGACGGCCTCGGCCAGTCCGTGCTGCTCAAGGGCTACGGCAACGAAGGCCACGACTCCGGCCATCCGGACTACGGCGACATCAACACCCGCGCCGGTGGCGCCGCGGACATGAACACCCTGATGGAGAAGGGCACCGAGTACGGCGCCCGCTTCGGCGTGCACGTCAACGCGTCCGAAATGTACCCGGAAGCCAAGGCCTTCAGCGAGGACATGGTGCGTCGCAACTCCAGTGGCGGCCTGAGCTACGGCTGGAACTGGCTGGATCAGGGCGTCGGCATCGACGGCATCTACGATCTCGCCTCCGGCATGCGCAAGTCCCGCTTCGCTGACCTCAAGAGCAAGGTCGGCGACAACATGGACTTCATCTACCTCGACGTGTGGGGCAACAACACCTCCGGCGCCGAGGACTCGTGGGAAACCCGCAAGATGAGCCAAATGATCAACCAGAACGGCTGGCGTATGACCACCGAATGGGGTGCCGGCAACGAGTATGACGCAACCTTCCAGCACTGGGCCGCCGACCTTACCTACGGTGGTGCCGGCATGAAGGGCGAGAATTCTCAGGTCATGCGCTTCCTGCGCAACCACCAGAAGGACAGCTGGGTCGGCGACTACCCGTCGTACGGCCAGGCCGCGAACGCCCCGCTGCTCGGCGGCTACAACATGAAGGACTTCGAAGGCTGGCAGGGACGCAACGACTACGCCGCGTACATCAGGAACCTGTACACGCACGATGTGTCCACCAAGTTCATCCAGCACTTCAAGGTCGTCCGCTGGGTCAACAGCCCGCTCGACGCCACCTCCGTGAAGGATGCCTCCGTCAACAACGGCAACGAGCAGATCACGCTGAAGGACGACCACGGCAACGTCGTCGTCCTGTCCCGTGGCTCCAACGACACCAACAACACCGCGTACCGCAACCGCACCATCACGCTCAACGGCATCACCGTGGCGTCCGGCGCGGTCTCCCCGGGCAACAGCAACACCGTCAAGGGCACTGAGTCTTACCTGCTGCCGTGGCTGTGGGACGTGAACACCGGCAAGCTCGTCAAGTCCTCCGATGAGAAGCTGTACCATTGGAATACCCAGGGCGGCACCACCGAGTGGACCCTGCCGAAGGATTGGCAGAACCTCGCCTCCGTCAAGGTGTACCAGCTCACCGATCAGGGCAAGACCAACGAGCAGACCGTTGCCGTCTCCGGCGGCAAGATCTCGCTGACCGCCGAGGCCGAGACCCCGTACGTCGTGACCAAGGGCTCTGAGAAGCAGATCTCCGTCAAGTGGAGCGAAGGCATGCACGTCGTGGACGCCGGCTTCAACGGCGGCCAGAACACCCTCAAGGACAACTGGGCCGTCTCCGGCACCGGCAAGGCCGAGGTCGAAGGCACCAACAATGCCATGCTGCGCCTGACCGGTGACGTGAAGGTCTCCCAGAAGCTCACCGACCTGACCGCGGGCAAGCGTTACGCGATCTACGTGGGCGTGGACAACCGCACCAACTCCCCGGCCAAGATCACCGTGACCAACGGCACCAAGGTCCTCGCCACCAACGAGACCGGCAAGTCGATCGCCAAGAACTACATCAAGGCGTACGGCCACAACACGTACTCGAACACTGAAGGCGGCAGCAGCTACTTCCAGAACATGTACGTGTGGTTCGTGGCTCCGGAAAGCGGCGACGTCAAGGTGACGCTCTCGCACTCCGGCGCATGCGACAACACCGACCATGTGTACTTCGATGACGTGCGCGTGCTTGAGAACGGTTACAAGGGCCTGACGCTCAACGCTGACGGCACCCTGAAGACGCTCACCAACGACTTCGAGGACAATGCCCAGGGCATCTGGCCGTTCGTGGTCTCCGGCTCCGAAGGCGTCGAGGACAACCGTATCCACCTGTCCGAGCTGCATGACCCGTTCACGCAGGCCGGCTGGGATGTCAAGAAGATGGACGACGTGCTCGACGGCAAGTGGTCCGTCAAGGCCAACGGCCTGGTCCAGAAGGGCACGCTGATCTACCAGACGATCCCGCAGAACGTCAAGCTGGAACCGGGCGAGACCTACAAGGTGTCGTTCAAGTACCAGTCCGGCTCCGACGACATCTACGCCATCGCCACCGGTGACGGCGAGTACAACGCCAGCACCGTCAAGCTCACCAACCTGAAGAAGGCCCTGGGCGAGGACGGCACGGCCGAGTTCGAGATCACCGGTTCCATCACCGGCGACAGCTGGTTCGGCATCTACTCGACCTCCACCGCTCCCGACCTGCAGAACACGTCCAGTCACGCCGCCAACTTCGGTGGCTACAAGGACTTCGTCCTCGATGACCTGAAGGTCGAGCACGTGGCATCCGCCGAGCACACCAAGGCCGACGCCGAGGCGAAGCTCAAGGAAGTCAAGGACACCTACAACGGCAAGAGCGGCGACTACTCCGCCGAAGTCTGGACCACGTACGTGAACACGGTGGCCGAGATCGAGGCGCTCATCGCCAAGGATAAGCCCGACTACACCACCGCCTACAACAAGGCTGTGGCGCTGGCCGAGTACATGAAGAACGCACCGGGCGACGATTCGAACGATGCGTACGACGTGGCGAACGACGCCTACACCGTCGAGGCGGGCAGCCAGCAGGCACTGTCGGGCGGCAATGAGGGCCCGGCAAGCCTCGCCCAGGACGGCAATGCCGGCACCCACTGGCACACCTCCTGGAGCGCCAACGCAGTGTCCGCCGGTACCGCCTGGTATCAGTTCAACCTGAACGAGCCGACGACCATCGACGGTCTGCGCTACATGGCCCGCAGTGGCGGCGCGAACGCGAACGGCAAGATCAAGAAGTACAAGATTACGCTGACGCTGTCCGACGGCACCACCAAGGACGTCGTCACCAATGGCACGTTCACCACGACCAGCGGTGTCTGGCAGAAAGTCAAGTTCGGCGCGGTCAAGAACGTCACCAAGGTGCGCATCACCGCTCTCGAAACCGCGGGACAGTCCGCGGGCGAGGTGAACAAGTACGCCTCCGCTGCCGAGCTGCGTGTCACCACGGTTCGCAACGTGCCGAGCACCGAGGTCAAGGTCAACAAGTGCGATCTGCAGAACCTGTACGATGACGCTTCCGCCCTGACCGAGGCCACCTACACCGCCGACACCTGGAAGGTGCTCGTCGCCAAGCGCGACGCCGCCAAGAAGGTGCTGGACAACGAGAACGCCACCGCGTACGACGTGGCTCTCGCCTACCAGAACCTGAAGGACGCCATCGCCGCCCTGGAAGAGCGCGTGGACACCTCCAAGCTCGCCGGCCTGGTCGCCGATGCCGAGAAGCTCAAGGAATCCGCGTACACCAAGGATTCGTGGGCCGCGTTCAAGAAGGCTCTGGATGCCGCCAAGGCCGTCCTGAACAATGCGAACGCCACCAAGGCTGACGTCGATGCCGCGTACAACGCGCTGAATGCCGCGATGAAGGCCCTGAAGCCCGCCTCCTCCAAGCCGACTCCGAACCCGGAGACGACCGACAAGAGCAAGTTGCAGGCCACCATCGATCAGGCCAAGGCCCTGGATCTGAGCGGTTACACGAAGAAGTCCGCCCAGGCCGTGCGTGACGCCCTCGCCAAGGCCCAGAGCGTCCTTGCCGATGACAACGCCACCCAGGCTGACATCGACGCCGCGCAGAAGGCCCTCGCCGACGCGATCGCCGCACTGGAGAAGGCCGATGCCAACGGCAACGCCATCTCCAAGACGGGTGCGAACGTCGCCGTCATCGGCATGGCCGGCATGATGCTGGTCGCCGCCGCTGGCGCGGTGTTCATCGCCCGCAAGCGCGCCGAGTGATATAAGTAAATAGAAATAGGGAGGTCGCCCTGTGGCGGCCTCCCTATTTTGTGTTCAATCCGTTATGGATGGCCAGGACCGCGTCATTCTGCCTCCGCCAGCGGGGGCAAATATGTAGTCCCTTGTTTATATTTCAGGCGTAGATGTTTCTCGGGCGCATGTCCTCCGGCAGGCCCTCCAGCAGTGTCGCCATGGAGCCTTCCTCGAAGACGGAGCGGATGCCTGTGGTAACGAGGTACGCTTCGATGGCGGTGTAGTCCGAGTTTTTAGAGGCGATATGCTTGAGCGTTTGCCATACAGTTCACCCAGAACTTTCTCGGCGTGCAGCCGGAATGCGGTCAGGTCTGCAAGTTCGTCAAGGAGTTTCGCCCGGATCTGCTCGGTGTCTGCACCGCTGGAATTGAAGTGCCTTGCAA
>ENA-OQCU01000509-OQCU01000509.1-human-gut-metagenome-genome-assembly--contig:-NODE-509-length-17357-cov-4.051190_pt1 | contig 17357 bp, 15 predicted proteins | sample MGYA00242504_ERZ504590 | MGnify/ENA primary metagenome ERZ504590 (study PRJEB26092, sample SAMD00036318) | human gut metagenome | host: Homo sapiens | study: EMG produced TPA metagenomics assembly of... | reverse complement strand
ATCGGCTCCGTCAAGCCCGCCCGCGTTGCCATCGGCGGCAACGACATCCCCAAGGGCGCCCTCGTCGAGATCGACGCCATCGCAGTTCTGTGACGGTTCGCGGGGAATCCGAACAGTAACCCGCCTTCAACCAAAGCCGTAGCAGTGAGCCTCCACCAGATGCATGGTGGAGGCTCACTGCTGTGAGTCGTATTGCATAACCATGTTGCGCCGATGCTGATGGTTCCGTCGGATGTGGCGTATATGAAGGTGATTTGCGTCCGTATGTTCGCGCCGAAACGACGACCGTGCGCACTTACGGACGCAAATCGGGCCTTTTGCGTCCATATGTTCGCGCACTTGTCGTTTCGGCGCGCACTTACGGACGCTTTGGGAGCGCCCCCCAATCTCGCTCCGCTCGACAGCCCCCTGTCAGCGGGAGTGCGACCAACGCTCCCGCTGGCGTGGCTGTCGCAAAGCGACTGGGGGGTGGTTCACACGTGACACGCTATATAGAGTCACCAAACGTGTCTTCCAAATCATCTCCGGCCAATCCACCGCATATGTGATGCGGTGGTGAAGGAGTGACGCGAATCGCCCTGATTCTTACCCTCGAATGCCCCGAACACAGCTGCGCGGCCTATGATGACCTGCGCCAATGGAGTTGGCGCGGCTATGTCGCGCGGCGAAATATGGAAGCGGGGTGTGAGATGCACGGGCGCGAAGGACGAGGATGGCTGTCCGGATCCGTTGTGGCGGTGGTTTCCGTACTGGCATGTATCGCCATGCTTGCCGGATTGGTGATGGGCACGACGCATGTGGTCGGCTGGGTGTTCGATGCGATCGGACTGGCGTCGCCACAGCACCGCCCGATCGTCATCGCGCATCGTGGCGACACCCGGCATGCTCCCGAGAACTCGCTGGCTTCCATTCGCGCCGCAAAGCAGAACGGCGCCGATTTCGCCGAAATCGACGTGCGGCTGACCAAAGACGGCATACCCGTGGTGTTCCATGACCGCAGAACCGGGCGTCTGGACGCGGGCGGTCGCAACGTGCTGGTGAACAGTATGCCGTTGTCCGCATTGCAGCGCATGATCATGCGGCAACGCGGCATGCGGTATTCGGTTCCCACGCTGCGTCAGGCGTTGGGCGACGCTTCCATGTCACGTCCGGGGCAGCGGCGGTTCGGCTTGCTGCTGGACATCAAGACGGACGCGCGGTATGCCCGGAAAGTGGCCGATGCCGTGGTGCGTGTGGTCGAGGATTCCAAATACGCCGGCAATCTGATGGTGATGTCGGCCAACCCGTATGCGGTGATGGTCTTCAAGAGCATGCGTCCGCAGTGGCATGTAGGCCTGTGCGCCAGCGGCAGGCCCGATCTGACGCAATGGGATGATGACGGCACGAGCGAAGCGCGGTTCATGGACGGGGCCGCACGGGTCGAGACCGTGCGCCGCGAAGTGACGGCGAAGCGCGGCGGAAAGCAGCGAAAGCATCCCATGTTCCGTGGAATGCGCGGCGAGGCCATGGACTTCGTCGTGTTCCGCGCGCGGGATGTCACATCAAGACTGCTGCGGAATGCGCGGCTGCGCAGAATTCCCGTATATGTCGACTCGGTGGATTCATACGATGCCGCGAACGGCTTGCTGCGCCACGGCGTCAGCGGACTGCTCGGCGAGAACATCACGCCGTTGCAGCAGGCTTGTTCGTCATATCACGGGCTTCCCGAACCGTTCTCGTCGCCGGACGATGACGATCGCTCCCAGGCGTGACGCCGGCCGATCCCGCGTCGGTGCATGAACCGGACGTTCGCTGTCAAAGTGCCCGGTACACTAGGGAGAATGAGTCCTGAAGCGCTTAGTGAACTGATTGAAACCATTGCCCACGATCTGGTCGCCGCCGGAAAAGCCGGTACCCTGACCGACGATTTGATTCCTGAAACCGCCAAATTCGCCGTGATGCGCCCGAAGGATCGCGCGCACGGCGATTGGGCCTCCAACGCCGCCATGCAGCTGGCCAAGAAGGCCGGCATGAAGCCGCGCGATTTGGCCGAGCTGTTCGCCGAGCGGCTGACCGCCGCCGACGGCATCTCTACCGTCGAGGTGGCGGGGCCCGGCTTCATCAACATCACGCTGGATTCCGCCTCCGCCGCCGCGGTGGTCGACAAGGTGCTGGCCGATGGCGCAGGTTACGGCAAGAACGTGCACCTCGGCGGCAAGACGCTCAACCTGGAGTTCGTCTCCGCCAACCCGACCGGCCCGATTCACATCGGCGGCACCCGTTGGGCCGCGGTCGGCGACTCCATGGCCCGCGTGCTTGAGGCGAACGGCGCCAAGGTGGTGCGCGAATACTACTTCAACGACCACGGCGAGCAGATCAACCGTTTCGCAAAGTCCCTGGTCGCAGCCGCGCACGGCGAGGAGACGCCCATTGACGGATACAAGGGCAAAGTACATCAACGAGATCGCCGACCGCGTGATCGCCGAGGCGGAGGCCGATGGCGTGGATGTGCTGAGCCTGCCGCGCGTCGACGGCGGCCTCGACAAGGACGGCAACCCGCTCGGCGAGGGCGATTCCGAGCAGCGCGAGGAGTTCCGCAAGCGTGCCGTGCCGATGATGTTCGACGAGATTCAGCGCTCGATGAAGGAATTCCGAGTCCGCTTCGACGTGTGGTTCCACGAGAACAACCTATACAAGGACGGAGAAGTCGACCGCGCGATTGAGGAGCTGCGCAGTCGCGGCGACATCTTCGAGAAGGATGGAGCCACCTGGTTTGAATCCACCAAGCATGGCGATGACAAGGACCGCGTCATCATCAAGTCGAACGGTGACTTCGCCTACTTCGCTGCCGACATCGCCTACTACTGGAACAAGCGTCACCGCGCTGTGGATCCGGCCGACGTGGCGATTTACATGCTCGGCGCCGACCATCATGGCTATATCGGTCGTATGATGGCCATGTGCGCCGCCTTCGGCGACGAGCCGGGCGTGAACATGCAGATTCTCATCGGCCAGATGGTCAATGTGATGAAGAACGGCAAGCCCGTGCGCATGTCTAAGCGCGCTGGCAACGTCGTCACCATCGACGATCTGGTTGAGGCCGTTGGCGTGGATGCGGCCCGTTACTCGCTGGCCCGTACCGACTACAACACGTCGGTGGATATCGATCTGGATCTGCTGACTTCGCATTCCAATGAGAACCCGGTGTACTACGTGCAGTATGCGCACGCGCGTTCCTGCAATGTGGACCGCAACGCGGCCGCTGCGGGCATCGGTACCGAAGGCGCTGACCTGAGCCTGCTTGACACCGAGGCGGACGGCGAGGTGCTCGCCGCGCTCGCCCAGTGGCCGGCGACTTTGGCTCTGGCCGGCGACCAGCGTGCCCCGCACAAGGTGGCGCACTATCTGGAGGACCTGGCCGGTGCCTACCACAAGTGGTACAACGTCGAGCGCGTGGTTCCGATGGCGCTGACCGACCCCGAGGAGCGTCTGGATGACGCCGCTCGCGAGGCACTGCGCATCGCCAAGAACCCCGAACCGGCACGTGCCGCCGCACGCCTCAAGCTCAACGACGCCGTGCGCACGGTCATCGCCTCCGGTCTCGACCTGCTCGGCGTCACCGCCCCCGACAAGATGTGACCTAGGCTGCCCCTGGTCGCGCGTAGCGCGACTGGGGGCGGTTCTCATTCAGGTACTCTCCGACCGAGCCTCCGCCTTATGGTCGGGAAGTGGTATCACGGTGCCGGTTCTGGCACAATGGCACAGTAATAGGAAAAAGCGGCAAGCCCTGAGCGAAAGAGGAGCAATGACTGGATCTGCTGTGCGTGTGGACGGAACGCAAGGTATCACCCCCATCTGGCCGGTGGCGACGGCAGCGAATGCCGAAGGCGCCCTGACGTTCCACGGGCGCACCGCCGAGTCGCTGCTTGACGAGTTCGGATCCCCGCTGTATCTGATCGACACTGACGAAGTTTCCGCCCGCGCCAGATATTTCGTGCGCGCGGCGGCCGACGCCTTCACCAACTCCACCACGCACGTGAGTTTCGCCGGTAAGGCGTTCCTCTCCAAAGAAGTCGTGCGGTTGGTGACCGATGCAGGCATGCTCGTCGACACATGCTCGATGGGGGAGATGCGCATCGCGCTCGCCGCAGGCGTCCCCGGCCGTCGTCTGGTGCTGCACGGCAACAACAAGTCCGATGCGGAAATCGAACTCGCCATCGAGCAGGGCTTTGCGAAAATCGTCGTGGACGAGCCGGATGAGCCGGCCCGCATCGCCGCCATCGCGCGACGACTCGGCAAGCGTGCCCGCGTGATGCTGCGCGTGACCGCCGGCATTCACGCCGGTGGCCACGAATACATCTCCACCGCGCATGAGGATCAGAAGTTCGGCGTGCCGCTGCTGCCGGCCGGCGCCGATGCCGCGGCACTCAGCGTACTGGACGAACTCACGGCTGATCCAGCAGGCGTGACGCCGGCTGTTACGAACGCGCACATCGCCGAACGCGATGGTGATGCCGGTGACGGGAATGCGAAGCCCGAGCGCGAACTGCACTACGACATGAAGTACCCGTACGACCTGAGCCACGAGGAGATCCCCGAAAAGGACAAGGCGCTCGCCGCCGCGATGGAAACCGTGGCGGATGGGCCGGCACTGGCCGTGCTCAAGGACATCCTCACACGGTCCGACGAGTTGGAACTCGTCGGCATTCACTCTCATATCGGTTCCAACATCCATGACGCAGACGCCTTCATCCAGGCCGCCAAGCGCATGATGCTGCTGCGCAAGACCTTCTACGCCACCGACGCCTATACGCTGCCCGAGGTCGACTTGGGCGGCGGCTACTCCGTGGCATACACCGACGGCGAGGATTCGATGGACGTGCGCGTCGAGCTGCGTCGTCTCGCCGAAGCGGTCGGTGCCATCAACCGTGCGCTCGGTGTGCCCGCGCCGGCCATCAGCTTCGAGCCAGGACGATGGATCGTCGCCCCGGCCGGCGTGACCCTGTATCGTGTGGGCACGATCAAGCCGGTGCATCTGTCCGACGCCAAAGACAAGACCGGCAATCCCATCGATGAGCGCGTGTACGTGTCGGTGGACGGCGGCATGAGCGACAATATTCGTCCAGCGCTGTACGGCGCCGACTACACGGTCCGGCTGGCCAACCGTCGCGGGTCGGACGAGTCGATGCTGGTGCGCGTAGTCGGCATGCATTGCGAGTCCGGCGACATCATCGTGCACGAGGACAGGCTTCCGGTCGACCTCAGGCGCGGCGACATCCTCGCCGTGCCGGTGACGGGCGCATACGGCCGCACGATGGCGAGCAACTACAATCAGGCGCTGATTCCTGCCGTGGTCGCCGTGAGCGAAGCCGGCGCACATGTGATGATCCGTCGCCAGACCATTGACGACCTGCTGGATCTGGATCAGGGCTGACCGTTCAGCGCCAGCGGCAAGATATAAAAGCAAAAAGCAGTAGAACTCAAAAAAGGAGTCCTCCCCGGCTATCAGGGAGGACTCCTTATTGTTTGTTGCGGTTGTGTCTACCGAATCACTTGGTGACGATGGTGCCAATCGGAGCGCCGGTAGCCACCGCACCCTTGGCGGTGATCGACAGCTTATCGATCTTGGCCGGGTTGGTGAATACGACGATCACGTCGGTGGGCTTTCCAGCGGACTTGACCACATTCCAGTCCACGTCGACCAGCGCGTCTCCGGCGTTCACCTGCTGGCCTTCGCTGACCATCATCGTGAACGGGGATCCGGCGAGCTGTACAGTATCCACGCCGATGTGCACGAGCACTTCCACTCCGGCGGGAGTGGTGATGCCCACTGCATGCTTGGCCTGGGCGACCGTGGTAATCTTGCCGGCCACCGGGGCGACCACACGACCCGACGTGGGAACCACGGCGAATCCGTCGCCAAGGATCTTGGCGGCGAAGGTCTCGTCGGGCACTTCCGTGATCGGCTTGATGGCACCGTCCACAGGGGCGAGCACCGCGTTGTCAGCGGCTTTCACCTTGGGGGCGGGGGCAGCGGCAGCGGGGGCTGCCGTCACGCTTTTGGGGAACCACCACCGATGACGGGCTTGCCATACAGGGCGGACAGAGCGTCAGCCACGGCCTGCACCTGCGTGCCGACGATGATCTGGACGTTCTTCTTGTCGATCACCTTGACACCGGGGACGCCAGTCTTGCGGATGGCGTCGACGTCGACCTTCGAGGAATCCACGACGCCCATGCGCAGACGGGTGATGCAGTTCTCGATTTCGGTGATGTTGTCGTGACCGCCCAGAGCGGCGTACAGCTTGCCGGCGAGGTCGGCGTACTTGTCACCGGTGGACGAGGTCGCGGTATCGAACGCTGCGGAGGAGGCATCGTCGTTATCGTCATCGCCACGGCCCGGGGTCTTCATGTTGAACTTCTTGATCATGAAGTCGAACACGAAGTAGTAGATGACCGCGAAGACGAGGCCCTGAACGATAAGCATCCACGGCATATGAGCTGCGGGAACCTTCAGCGACAGGAACCAGTCGATGAAGCCTGCGGAGAAGTTGAAGCCTGCGATCCACTGGAACGAAGCGGCGATGAACACCGAGATGGCGGTGAGCAGCGCGTGCACCACGTACAGCGGGAAGGCGGCGAACATGAAGGAGAACTCCAGCGGCTCGGTGACACCGGTGAGGAACGCGGCGAGCGCACCGGCGAGCATCAGGGATCCGGTGGCCTTCTTGTTCTCGGGCTTGGCGTTCTTGTAGATCGCGAGTGCACCGGCCGGCAGGCCGAACATCATGATCGGGAAGAAGCCGGCCTGGTAGATGCCGGTGACGTACACGCCGAACGGGTGGAAGCCGCCGGTGGCGATGACCGCGCCATTGGCCGGGTCGGCGCTGCCCCAGAACTTGCCGATGTCATTGATGCCGGCAAGGTTGAACCAGAACACGTTGTTCAGTGCGTGGTGTAGACCGGTCGGGATAAGCAGACGGTTGAAGAAGGCGTAAATGCCGGCACCGACGGCGCCGAGGCCCATGATGGACTCGCCGAACCAGACCAGCGCACCGTAGACGGCCGGCCAGATGAACAGCAACAGCAGCGAGATGATGGACATGACCGCGGCGGTCAGGATCGGCACGCAACGGCGGCCGGAGAAGAACGCCAGGAAGTCCGGCAGTTTTGTCTTGCCGAACTTGTTGTATAGCGCACCTGCCACGCAGCCGACCAGAATGCCGAAGAACACGTTCTTGTTGCCGATGGCGCCAGCGGCGAATGCCGGGTGCTCGGTGTCGACCTTGGTGGCGTCGAAGCCAAGGAACATGGACGCGGAGCCCATGATCGTGGTGACGGTCAGGAAACCGACCAGTGCGGACAGTGCCGAGGCGCCGTCCTTGTCGCGAGCCATGCCGATGGCGACACCAACGGCGAACAGCAGGCCCAGATTGTCGAGGATCGCGCCGCCGGTCTTGCACAGGTAGGCAGCGACGACGTTACCGCCACCCCAACCGTTCGGGTCGATCCAATAACCGATGCCCAGGAAGAGTGCTGCAGCAGGCAGACACGCAACGGGCAGCATAAGAGCGCGACCAAGGCGCTGGATATATGCTTTCATTCCAACCTCCCTCTGAGGATACGGACGGCGCTTTCTTCCGCCAAAATTCTCGTTCACGTACCATCCCACCATTGGATCGGACGCTCGCGAGTATGTCAGCAACGCCGCTTCAATGAACAATGGTACGTGACTTTTACGATATGAGGCCCGTGTTTCGTTAAGATTATTTGCTAAATAGGCAGGAAACATGGCGGGTGTATAAGGGCTCAGCCTTACGGGAAGCTGGTGTTTCACGATTTCTCTGTTTACGGCGTTAATTTGTAAATCTACTTTACTGCGGCGTGTCGTTAGCACTGCTACATAGTGGAAAGCCAAGGGAAACGAGGCCATTGGGAGCTGGATCCGGCCTCCGGGGCGTTGACGGGCGGCGTGTCGGATTCATTCCGTAGGATGGTACACAGTGACGCCGGCCCGGCGACCCTCTATCGGTGAGTGGCGGCCGGGCGCGCCAAACACCGCTGAAGGAAGGAAATCCGTGGCACAGCTGAATGACAACCCCATCCGCGTTGGACTGTTGGGAGCGGGAACCGTCGGATCACAGACCGCACGTCTGCTGGTGGAGCAGAAGGACGAACTCGCCGCCCGCATCGGGCGTCCGATCGAGCTGGTCGGCGTGGCCTGCCTGGATCCCGATGAGGTGGACTTCCCCTGGATCGACAAGTCTCTGCTGACGACCGACACGATGAAGGTCGCCACCAACGCCGACATCGTCGTCGAGCTGATCGGCGGCACCACAGTGGCCCGCACGTTCGTGATGGCCGCGATCGAGTCGGGAGCCTCCGTGGTCACCGCCAACAAGGCGCTGCTGGCCAAGTACGGCCCGGAGATCTACTCCGCCGCCGAGGCCAAGGGCGTCGACATCTACTTCGAAGCGGCCGTTGGTGGCGCCATCCCGTTCCTGCTGCCGCTGCGCGAATCCCTGGCGGGCGACAAGGTGACCAGCATGCTCGGCATCGTCAACGGCACCACCAACTACATTCTCGACGAGATGACCACCAAGGGCCTGCAGTTCGATGACGTGCTCAAGGACGCCCAGGCCAAGGGCTACGCCGAAGCCGACCCGACCGGCGACATCGAAGGCTACGATGCGGCCAACAAGGCCGCGATTATGGCCACGCTCGGCTTCCACACCAACGTGACGATCGATGACGTGAGCGTCGAGGGCATCACGAAGATCACCGCCGACGACATCGCCGCGGCCGCCGCCGAGCACAAGGTCATCAAGCTGCTCGCCGTCGTGGAGAACGGCGAGGCCGGTGTGTCGGCGCGCGTCTACCCGGCGCTGATTCCCGAATCGCACCCGCTGGCATCCGTGCACGGCTCATTCAACGCCGTGTTCGTCAAGGCCGAGGCGGCCGACGACCTCATGTTCTACGGCCGCGGTGCGGGCGGCGCTCCGACCGCTTCCGCCGTCGTCGGCGACGTGGTCACCGAAGCCCGCCACATCGCTCAAGGCTGCACCGGCCCATCCATCCCCATGTACCACGAGCTGCCCAAGGCGCCGATCAGCGCCAGCCGCGCCGCGTTCGCCGTGCGGTTCCTCATCCACGACAAGCCGGGCGTGCTCGCCGCCATCGCCAAGGAGTTCGCCGACCACGGCGTGTCGATCAACGGCGTCAATCAGGATCTCAAGCCGACGATGACCGATCCTGGTTATGACGGCGAGATCCAGCAGCTGCGCATCGTCACGCATCTGACCGACGAGGTCACGCTGCGTGAGACCGTCGAAGCCGTCCGCACGCTGGACTTCGTCACCGGAGAGCCGTCCATCCTGCGCGTGCTCGACTAGTCATACGGTTGCCTGCCCCGCTGTCGGGGGCTGTCGGCAAAGCCGACTGGGGGTGGTTTCGCGGCGTTTCCGCGAAACCACCCCGATCTCACTATCGTTTGCTCCCCTCCCCATCAGCGGGGTCGGAATCGCTGAATCAAGGAATCATGGAACCAATCTGTACACAGGTCAAGGTCCGCGTGCCGGCTACAAGCGCCAATCTGGGCTCCGGCTTCGACACGGTCGGCCTCGCCCTCGATTATCATGACGAACTCACCTTCACGCTCAGCCGTGACCCGTCCAATCGCGCCGCGCAAGTGCTGATCTATGGCGAGGGCGAGGACACGCTGCCGCGCGACGAGACCCATCTGGTCGTCTCCACGTTCCGCAAGGCATGCCAGACCTTCGGCCTGGGCAAGGTCGGGTTCATCCTCGAAGCGCACAACAACATCCCGCAGGCGCGCGGCATGGGGTCGTCCGCCGAAGCCATCGTGGCGGGCATCGCCGCCGCTGCCGCGTTCGCGCAGGAGGACCGGCTCAACCGCGATTCCATCTTCGAGCTGGCGGCCGCCATCGAAGGCCATCCCGACAACGTGGCGCCGGCGGTGTACGGCGGCATGACCGTCTCATGGAACTTCGACACGGCCGAAGGGGGTCGGCTCGGTGCCGATCCCCGGTGGAGACCCGCTGCACGGCGGTTTCCACACGGTCAAGTACGCGGTCGATCCGGGCGTCACGGCGGCCGTGTTCGTGCCCGACTACGAACTGTCCACCGAGAAGGCGCGCGAGGCGTTGCCCGGCGAGGTAGCCTATCGCGACGCGGTGTTTAACGTGTCGCGCGTGGCGCTGATGGCCGCGGCGATGAACCCGCGCGCGCTCGCGTCCGGCGAAGAGCCGAACGCGCTGCTGTACGCTGCCACGCAGGATCGCCTGCACCAGCCGTATCGCAAGGGGCTCATGCAGCCGTCATGGGACCTGATTCAGGCGTTCCGTTCCCGTGGTTTCGCCGCCATGGTGTCCGGCGCCGGCCCGTGCGTGCTGGTGCTGCATCACGGCGACGCCGTGGCGGACATCGATGAGGTCGCGGCGGAACAGCTGGCTTCCGGCCATTGGAAGGTGCTGCACCTGCCCATCGACACGGTCGGCGTGCAGGTCGAGCGTAAGTAGGAATACCGCACGTGCCTCCTCGCCCGCTCTTCGGGACGGAGATGAGGGGAGCGCGAAGTTGCCGGTTGGGTGATGCGGCAGCTGGTGCGGCGGCAAAAGAAAGGTGACGATCATGTCCATTCCGATGATTCTGGCGTCGAAGTCCCAGCCGCGCCGGGATGTGCTGTATGCGGCCGGCATCTGCCCGACCATCCGCGTGTCCCATGTCGATGAGCCGGCTGCGCTGGAAAAGGCCGCCGCCGAGCGCGGCGTCACCGTTGACCAGCTGAACGTCGAACAGCGCGTGATGATTTTGGCCGAGGCCAAAGCGCAGGCCGTGCATCAGGCGTACCGCGATGTCGCCGACGCGACCGCGAGCGCGACGGGCGAGCGCGTGATCGCGTACCCGTTGCAGGCCGCGGAGCTTCGCGGCGAGATGAACGTCGCGGACATACCTCGCCAGAGTGGCGCTCCGCTTGACTATTCGAAGGCGCCGATCGCGATGACCCGTGACTTCTCCGGCGTGGACATGCCGACCGTCACCGAGCCGATATCCAATGTGATTGCCATGCAGCCGGGGCTCACTCGGGCGAGCAGCGGCCCGCTGATCGTCGGCTGTGATTCGATGTTCCTGCTTGACGGCGAATGCTACGGCAAACCGCACAGCGTCGAGGTGGCGCGTGAGCGACTGCGCCGCATGAGCGGCGCCACCGGCGAGCTGTGGACCGGGCACTGCGTGATCGACTTCGCGTCCGGGCGCGTCGAGCGCGGCGCGAGTCATGCCGTCGTGCGGTTCGGCGAGTTCAGCGACCGCGACATCGAACGATACATCGCCACCGGCGAGCCGCTGGAAGTCGCGGGATCGTTTACGCTGGAAGGTTTCGGCGGCGCGTTCATCGACGGCATCGACGGCGACCCGCACGGCATCATCGGCATCAGTCTGCCGCTGCTTCGCCGACTCGTCGGCAAGCTCGGCGTGGACTGGACCGACCTGTGGAACGTGGCCCGCGGGGAATCGGCGCCCGAAGACAAGACCGGAGGCAGCGGAGTCGTGCCGCCCAAGGAGAACGTGCATCAGCCCGGCGACGGCTGGATCGACTGCGCATGCGGGCGCAAGCACTGGGGATTGAACGGTGCCTCCGGCGTGCTGCTCGCGCGGCGTGACCCCAAGAGCGGCGAAGTGACCAGCGTGGTGATGCAGCATCGCGCCGCGTGGAGCGCGGAAGGCGGCACATGGGGCATTCCCGGAGGCGCGACGGCCGACGGTGAAAGCCCGATCGAGGGTGCGCTGCGCGAGAGCTACGAGGAGGCGAACATCACGCCCGAAGACATCGAGGTGGTCGGGTCCTACCGTGAGGATCACGGGCCATGGGCGTACACCACGGTCTTCGCGTTCGAGAAGCCCGGTCACCGGGTCGTGCCGCGGGCGAACGATGACGAGAGCATGGAAATCGAATGGGTGCCGATCGACGAAGTGCCCGACCGCAAGCTCTTGACCGCGATGCGCACAGACTGGCCGCGCTTCGCCGAGCGCCTGCGCGCGCTGGCCGCTGCCGCACGGTGTTCGTGACGGTTACTGCAGTTGCGCCAAACGCTGGTAGATGTCGGATGGAAGGTGGCGGTTTCCGAATCCTTTGACGCGAATTCCCGTGTCGAGGGGCATATACACGATGCGCATGCCGGCGCGCGACTGTTGGCCTCGTCGATGTTGGAAGTGGAAGGAACGCCACCCGCTGAAACCGTACTTGAGAGGGCTTCCTTCCACGTTGCCCTCCACGAGCTGTGTCAGGGCTCGGTGAACTCTGGCCACCGCCATCTTGAATTCGCCTTCGTCGGGCCAGACATATGCCAGAAGAATCACATCATCCGCAAGTGCATCCGGATCCATATACAGACCGCGGACGGACGAGATGATGGCAATGGCTTGCTCCAATAATGCGTAGTCGGCGGCCATCAGCGACCGCCATCAAGGAACGCGTGAATCTTCTCCTTGCGCCGCTTCAGATTTTCCTGCGCCGTCTGTGACAGCTCGGAGCCGGTCTCCCATTGTTCCTTATCGCCTCGGGCGGTGAACATCTGCTGTATGGTGAGGCGTTCGACCTCGGATTCCAGCGCATTGATGATATCCAGCATCTCGTTGAGAGAGTCCACGGACACCAGGTAGCCGGCTGTGTCGGCGCGGTCGACGATTTCCAGCAATCCCCGCTGCTCCAGCGCCTTTCGCCATGCGTTCGAACGGGACAACTCGGTCAACCCGATGCGAGAGCCCGGCGTGGAGATTTCTCGTAACGCCTCCGCACGTTCCTTGATGTCCATGTAAGTCACCACCTTAATCACAACAGAATATGCATTATATTACGCATAGTACTACATGATATAATGCAATATATATTCACGACTGCCGAGCCGTACCGCAGACGAGCGACTGGGGGCCTTGGTCTCGCTTCGCGACAGACCTTCGGGCCCTGCAATCACGGACGCCCTGTGGGCGCTCAGGGTAGTGCCACCACTCTCTTCCCCTAATCCTTCCGGATGAGGGGAGAACCGGTTCGCCGCAAGGCTCATACCGCCGCCCGATGGCCGGTCGCGTGCCGCCTGCGTAATCTCGGAGGCATGAACACAGCAACATCGCAATCTCAGTCCCGCGCCCGGTCTCAGTCGTGGACACCGGTGATCGAGGCCCGTGACCTGGTCATGGACTACACGCCAGGCATGGCCGTGTGCAGGCGGACCACAGTGTCACGGCGTGATGCCGCGAGGCGCCGGAACCGGCGGCCCCCATCCGTATGCGGCCGGCGAAATCGGCTACGCCATGCCCGCCGTGCATACGCTAGCGCTCAATCACGTGAACTTCGACTTGGCCCCCGGCGAGACGGTCGCCGTGATGGGACCGTCCGGTTGCCGGCAAGTCGACGCTGCTGCACGCGCTCGCCGGCATCATCCGCCCGACATCGGGCACGGTGACCTTCCAAGGCGCGAATCTGACCGCGATGAGCGACGCGGACCGGACCAAACTGCGCCGCGGTGCGTTCGGCTTCGTGTTCCAATCCGGACAGCTGTTGCCCGAGTTGCCGGCGGTGGAGAACATCGCGTTGCCGATGATGCTGGACGGCGCCGACTACCGTTCCGCCACCGATGCGGCGATGCTGTGGCTGGAACGGCTGGGTTTGCGGCAGCTGGCCTCGCAGCGGCCCGGCGAGATGAGTGGCGGGCAGATGCAGCGCATCGCTATCGCCCGCGCGCTTGCCGTACAGCCGGCGGTCGTCTTCGCCGACGAGCCGACCGGCGCGCTCGACCAGGCCACCGGCCGCGAGGTCATGAGCATTCTCATGGAAGCCGCGCGTGATAATGGCGCTGCCGTGGTGATCGTCACTCATGATCCCAACGTCGCCGGCTTCTGCGGACGCACGATGACGATGCAGGACGGCCGCCTCAGCCAGACGGCCGACGCCGGCCTTGCCCCCGCTGGCGGGGTTCGGCATCCGCAGGCTGACTGGGGGCGGCCCGAGAGCGCTGAACCACCCTCAGTCTCGCTGCACCCGGCAGTTCCCGCAGGAGGCGCCCAATGAGCACGTTCGCACTATGGCGGCTGTTCCACCGCCCAGGCCGGCGCGGCGGTTCCGGCCACACATCGGCGTTGGCCATCGTCGCGTTCGCGGCGGCGACGGCCATCTTCCTGACCGTGCTGGGCGGCGTGCACGGGTTCATCTGGCGCGCGTCCGCCGACCATACGCTGAAATGCCTGATTGACAGGTCGACCTGCGCGCCGGGCACATGGGAGGTGTGGGCCGGACGGCTCAAGGACCAGCACGACTGGGCGCAATACGCCAGCACGTACGTGATGCTGGCGGCCTTCGCCTGCATACTGCTGATCGTGCCGTTCGTGGCGCTCGCCGGCTCGGCGGCGCGATTGGCGGCATCGCGGCGGGACGCGCGATTGGCGGCACTGCGCCTCGCGGGCGCCACCACCAGTCAGGTGACCAGACTGACCGCGTTGGATGCCGCCGGACAGGCGCTCATTGGCGCGTTGATCGGCATCGTCGGCTATTTCGCGATCATGCCGCTGATCATGCTGCTGAATTTCCAGGATCAGAGGTTCACGTTCGAGCAGTTGTGGGTAGGATCCCTGTCGCTGATCGTCGTGCTGGTGGTGGTCACGGTCCTGGCGCTGATCTCCGCATTGCTGACGCTGCGTCGGGTCGCCATCACCCCGCTGGGCGTTACCGCTCGGACCGCCCAGCCGCTGCCCACGAAGTGGCGCGTAATCGTGTTCCTGGTCGTGCTGGTGGCCGCGATCGTGCTGTTCAAGAACCCGCAGGGCCTGCTGCATTACGGTGAGGTGACGATGTATGCGGTGATTATCGGGTTCATCGCGCTGTGCTTCGCTCTAGTGAACCTGATCGGCTCATGGGTGGTGACCGCACGGGCGAGGTTGCGGTCCCGCCGCCCTAAGGACGCCGCCACGATGATCGCGATGCGGCGCATCCTCGACAATCCCAAGCGGGCATGGCGCAATGTGTCGGGCATCGCGCTGGCGGTGTTCATCGCTGGCATCACCTCGATCTGCGGGTTCATCGGCGCATCGTCGACCGCGCCTGTCGAAGGCGTACCCGAACCGGGACTGGCCTTCATCCGCGACATCGGCACCGGAGGGTTGCTGACGCTCGGATTCGCGGCCGTGCTGGCGGCCGTCAGCTCCGGAGTGATGCAAGCGGGCAGCGTCTACGACCAGGTTTCCGAATACCGCATGCTGGTGTTGGAGGGGGACGGACGTGAAAAACGTTGAACCGTGCGCGTTTCATCGAGGTGCTGACCCCGCTCAACACGGTGGTGGCCGTTGCCGGCGGCTGCTCGATGCTGCTGATGTTCCCCGCTGTTCGCCGCATCCATGACCAAGCCCGCCACGCTGCTCAGCTTCTTCGGCGGCATAGCGTTGTGTTACGCGCTGGTCTCCGTCGGCGCATTCGCCTCGAACCGTGTCGCCGCCAGCCTGAATCTCACCGACTGGCGTGCCGACGACTGATTGCACGCTCTCAGAACTCGCAGATAGGGGGCCTTTTAACGAAAAAGGCCCCCTATCTGCGAGTTCTGAGAGCGTCAACTCAGCAGAGCGGCGATAACCGCGATGAATATGGGGCTCGTCATCGTGCTCATCAGGATGCCGTCGCGTGCGAACGTAAGTCCAACGTTGTACCGGGCGGCGTAATTGTAGACGTTCTGGCCGGTCGGCAGCGCCGCCAGCACCACGCAGGCGTACAGCGTCGCGCCGCGGAATCCCATGACGAAATAGGAGAGCAGGAAGGCGATGATCGGCATCACGATGTTCTTCAATACGGCTACGGTGAAGATCGCCGGGCGGTCGCCCTTCTGCTGCAGCGGCTTGGTGCCGTGCAGGGACATGCCGAACGCCATCAGGATCATCGGAACCGCGGAGTCCCCGATCATGTCAATCGGGTCGAAGATGAAGTTCGGCACGGGGAACCAGCCGATCTTCGCGTCGATCGCCGAAACCAGGATGCCGCCCAGGGAGCCGATCAGCAGCGGCTGATGCAGCGGCTGCTTCAGGATTTCCTTGACCGATACCTTGCCCTTGGTGGTCACGTCGAGCACGGTCAGGCCGACCGGCGTGAAGATCGCCTGCTGCATGACCAGGATCGGTGCCACCAGGGCTCCGTTGCCGAGGATGTACGTGGCTATGGGCAGGCCGATGTTGTTCGAGTTCAGATACAGTGAGTTCAGCGCGCCGACGGTCGCGTCTGCCGGCCCCCAAGTGGAAGAACAGCTTGTTCAGCACCAGGAACAGCGCGCCGACGAGTACAGCGGAGAAGAACGCCACGATGATCGACGAATGGAAGATCTCGAAGATCGGCTCTTTCGACAGAATCGCGAACATCAGACACGGGCTGGACACGAAGAAGCTGAAACGGTTGAGCACCATCTGGGCGCTCGGCCCGCCTATGCGCATTCGAGCGGCCACATACCGACTCCGATTACGATGCCGATGACGCAGAAGCCTTCCATCGCGTTTAATAGACCCGGCATATTCCCATCCCTTTTCCGTTTGCTGGCAAACCCCATACTGCCATACGCATGTGTTTCACGAGGTTCTGTCTCATAACGTAGGCGAAACCCGTCTCGCGAGCCACGGTAGCACGGCATGCTGCGCGTCGCGCGCTTGTTCTCGCCGCCGACGGGGAGTTCGACCGTCTCATTCCGGCCCGGCAACGGGCTCCGACGGGACGTGCTGCCGTTAGGATGGTCAGCATGACTACGACAACGACGATGGCAGCGGCCGGCGCTGACCCGCGCTCGGCGATCGCGCCGATCACCTGCGACACGACCGGCACGCGCGAGAAGGCGCTCGCCTCACTGCTCGAACAGATCATGGACTCGTATTCCGTCAGCGATGACGAGAAGCCGCTGGCCGACGCCGTGGAGTCGTTCCTGCGGTCGAAGCCGCACCTGACGGTGCACAGGCACGGCGACACGGTGGTCGCGTCCACGTCGCTCGGCAGGCCTCGGCGCGTGGTGCTCGCCGGGCACCTTGACACGGTTCCGGTGATCGACAACTTCCCGCCGCGCTGGCTGGCGCCCGGCGACCCACTGATCCGGGAGGACGTCGCCGCGGCGCACCCCGGCGAGCGGGTGATGTGGGGCCGCGGCGCGACCGACATGAAGGCATCCGACGCGGTGTTCCTGTACCTCGCCGCCACGCTGGTCGACCCGCAATATGACCTGACGTACGTGTTCTACGACCCATGAGGAGGTTGCGGCCGAGAAGAACGGTCTGCGAAGGTGGCCGAGCGCATCCCGATTTGGCTCGCCGGCGATTTCGCGATCATCGGCGAGCCGACCGACTGC
>ENA-OQCU01000508-OQCU01000508.1-human-gut-metagenome-genome-assembly--contig:-NODE-508-length-17372-cov-3.361496_pt1 | contig 17372 bp, 16 predicted proteins | sample MGYA00242504_ERZ504590 | MGnify/ENA primary metagenome ERZ504590 (study PRJEB26092, sample SAMD00036318) | human gut metagenome | host: Homo sapiens | study: EMG produced TPA metagenomics assembly of... | reverse complement strand
ATATTTCCGGACAATATTTATTCCCCTTTGTTTATTCAATCGCTGGCTGTCACTTTTAATGATGCGGCAGAACGTGCTTTTCAGTATTTGCAGAACTGTAACGTCCTGCTGAAAGTAAAAGACAATACTTTTTTTGAACCTTATTATGGAATATCCGAGGATATAGTCGCATTTGGAAAATATCGTGGAAAAAGATTAGCGGAGGTTTATTACATTGATCCTAACTATGTACTTTGGCTGGCACACAAATTTGAGGCCCGAAATCCTAGGGATAAGAAGCTGGCAATGTTAGCGAAGGCTTTTGCTACTGTGCATTATGAAACGGTTATCAGAAAACATCATTTGCCGGCTGGCAGTCGTTTTATCGGTCAGCCGGGAGAAAAACTATCCGACTTGCGTTTAGAAGTCTTAGGGATAAGGTTACAACTGGACATATACAAAACAACCGGATATTATGTGGACCAGAGTGTGCTTGCCGCTGATGCTGATGGCAACCGTTATACTTTCATTATAAAGGCGGCGGCTTCCAGTATGTCACCGGATATGTTGAGCTGTTATACAAAAAAAATCAATGTCCATGAAAGTTTGTATTTAAAATCGGCTAAAGTTCTTTCTCATTATGAGAACAAAGGAATAAAATATACTCGCATAGGATATTTGAAGTTCAAATAGAGACCGGGCGAGGTGGGAAAAGTACTTGTCTTCATTCATGAAGATAAGGGCAGGTGGCAAGATATTATATGTTTTTATTCTATTAAGTTGGGAAAAAACTTTTAGTGTTCTGAATTTTCTTGGTGACATACCGGTTATTCGTTTAAAGAAACGGGTGAATGAGGACGGAGTAGAAAAATTCAGTTTATAGCAAATCTCCTGAATGGTAAGGTTGGAAGAAATCAGTAGGGCTTTTGCTTCAATAATTACATAATTGTCAATCCAGTTTCCTGCCAGTTCTCCGCTAACATCCCGGATTATGGAAGATAAATACTTAGGGGTTAGACAAAGTTTCTCAGCATAAAAAGAAATGTCTCTTTCTTTATAATGATGGGTTTCTACCAGTTTTAAAAACTGTTTGAATATGTCTTCTTTATGCGGCAGTTTTTTCTTTTTTATTTCCAGATGCTTTAGTAGGAGCTGGCATACTTCGTAGAAAGTAGCTTGTATCAGATATTGTATGGTAAAATCACGAAACAGATTATTTTCTTCACTGATTTTTTTGTAAAGCAATACATGATATGTTTTCAATAAATCTGTTTCCGCGATATTCAAATTGACACATGGATGATTTTTTAGAGGAATTAAAAGAGACATCATTTTATAAAAATTATCTCGGGTATCAAAATATTTATTAGATATCATGATGAGATGTGCTTTGTAATCCTCGCTTATTTCATTATATTTAATTATTTGATTAGGCACCATCATTAGTAATGTATTCTCTTTAGTAGAATAGTTGATGGAGTCTATTTCTATTTCAGAAGTTCCGGAAAGGCACAGTATAAATGAAGTATAGGTTGTTTTATATGAATTGTTGTGAAAGAAAGGATGGGCAAGAGTCTTGCGGGTAAGATCTTTTCCCGTATTATTATAAATAATGAAATCATCGGAAAAATAATCATGCGATTAATGAAAAAGCCGGTATTCCAGATGTCTATGTCGGTATGTCCTTTTATCATTCTTGATGTTATTTAAAGTAAAAGAATAAATTTAATTGGAATGAAACAACACCATTCGACTATTTGCTAATAATAAGCGACATTCAGAAAATTATTAGTTCTGTGTTATGGTTGTAAAAAGCCTTCCCTCATGGCGAGAGAAGGCTTTTTATTATCCGTTAACCTTTTTGTAATCGGCCAGGAACTTTTCTAATCCTATATCTGTCAATGGATGGTTTAGAAGGCCTTTAATGGCGGATAACGAGCAGGTTACTACATCTGCTCCCACTTCCGCACATTGTAATATATGTAAGGTGTTTCGGATGGAGGCGGCAAGAACTTGTGTCTTGTAGTCATAAGTTTGGTACAATTCTACAATTTGTGCAACCAGTCCTACACCGTCATTGCAAATATCATCCAGTCTGCCGACAAACGGAGATACATAGGTAGCCCCCGCCTTTGCCGCAAGTAATGCCTGTCCGGCAGAGAAAACCAGTGTACAATTGGTACGGATTCCTTTATTACTGAAATATTTGATAGCTTTGATGCCGTCCTCAATACAAGGAACTTTTACTACAATGTGTGGATTAAGGGCTGCCAGTTCTTCACCCTCTTTGATCATTCCTTCGTAATTGGTGGCAATGACTTTCGGCGCTGACATCTCCATCCACAATATTACATATCTCGATGTAATGCTTATGTTGGTTCTCAACTCCTTTAATGCCTTCATTTGGCCATTAAAGACGGATTTTGTGGTTACACCATCCAGTACGCCCAATGCATTTGCTTCGCTGGATTTTGTGCCAAGGTTGGCTGTGTCAAATAAAGAATTTCATAACTTTTTTCTTTTTGATAATTAAAAATCAGGTTAGCAACAGATTGCTAAGCTACTGATATTAACAATGATAAACAAGTAAATGTTCCGATTTATCTGTTATGAATTCTTTTTGTAGCTGAATACCGCCCAACCGTTCAAAGCGATGGCCATAAGGAACAAGGCGATAAATTGCATAATCAGGTCACTGAATCCGCTTCCTTTCAGGTAAACCATACGTGTTACCTGTATGAAGTACTTCAAAGGATTGGCAATGGTTATGGTTTGTGCCCATTCGGGCATACTGTTGATGGGAGTAAACAACCCGCTCATCAGCATGATGATAATCACAAAGAAAAACATGACAAACATGGCCTGCTGCATGGTTCGGGAATAGTTGGAAACTACCAGTCCCATACCCGAAATGACGATAATGAACAGCAATGCGAAGAAATAAAGCAGCCATAAATGACCGGCCGGAACCAGACCATAGACTAACCATGCCAGAATGATACTGATTGTGAGGATCAGCATGCCGGTTACCCAGTAAGGAATCAGCTTGGCCAGAATGAAAGTGAACTTGCTTACAGGAGTCACATTGATTTGTTCGATGGTTCCGAATTCTTTTTCACTCACAATATTAAGAGCAGGCAGAAAGCCGCATAACATCATCAACAATTGCGCCATCAGTGCCGGAATCATAAATACCTTATAATCCAGATAGGGGTTGAAACGTCCTTGGGTATCTATTTTTATCACTGGGGAGGGAGAAATAGAGCCGGAATGGGAAATCCGGATTTCAGTGGCATAGGCATTCACTATATTACTGAGGTAGGAACTTCCCAACGTTCCTTTCGTTCCGTTTACGGTGTTGGCTGAAACCAGTACTTTTGCTACACCGGTTTTCAGCAAATCGCGTTCAAAGTGTGGCGGGATTTCCAAAATGAGGTCGGCATCTCCTTTTTCAATGCATTGCATTGCTTCCTGATAGTTGTTTGATACATCTATCAGATGAAAATATTCGGAAGCTCCCACTTTCTGTACTAATCGGGTAGAATAGGGGCTGCGGTCATTATCCACTATGCTGAGATTCATATTTTTGATTTCGAAGTTTGCGGCCCAAGGCAACACCAGCAGGATAATACAGGGAAATACGAGTAGCATCCGCGGAAGCATCGGGTTGCGCAGTAACTGCTTGAATTCTTTTTCTAATAAATACTTTATCATATCTTCCGGAACTTATTCTAATCGTTTGTTAAACTTTTTTAGGCTGATGATTAAAAGGACAACAGCCATCAGCATAAGTATACCCATTTCTCTCTGTGCATAACTGATACCCAATCCTTCAATCATGATTTTCTTGATTCCGACAATATACCATCTGGCAGGGATGACATTTGAAATCAGCTGTAAAGGAAGAGGCATATTCTCGATGGGGAATATCATGCCGGAAAGTAGAACGGTAGGCATCATCAGTACCATTCCCGAAAACAGCATGGCTTCCACTTGGGTACGGGCGATAGTGGAAACCAATAATCCCAACAGCAGAGATACTACGATGAAGATCCATGAGAGCAAAGCCAACGAAAAAAGACTGCCTGCTACCGGAACATGTAATACATAAACAGACAGCAACAGAATTGTAACCAGATTGACGCATGACAGCACAAAGTAAGGTACCATTTTGGCTATAATCATCCATAGCGGACGTACGGGAGATACCAGCAATACTTCCATCGTACCGGTTTCTTTTTCGCGGACAATAGAGATGGAAGTCATCATGGCGCATATCAACATTAAAATCAATCCCATTACTCCCGGCACAAAATTGTAGGCGCTTTGCATACCCGGATTGTACAATAACTTTATTTGGGGGATAATCTGTATGGGTGATTGTTGTTGCATGATCCGGCTTTGCTGATAATCTGCAATAATATTGGATGCGTAAGAGGTCAGTATGGTAGCATTGTTGGGATCGGTGGCATCGGCTATCAGTTGTACTCGGGCTTTACCGGTATGCCGCAGATTGTTATCGAAACCAGCCTCAAACACAATGATCAGGTCCGAACTGCTTTTCCGGAGTGTTTCCTCTATCTCGTTGTTGTCATACAGTATCTTGTTGACATTGAAATAGTCACTGGCATCCAGTTTGTCGATGATTTGCCGGGTGGATACATCTTTTGAGAAATCCAGCACAGCTACTTTTACATTCTTTACTTCGGTGGTGATGGCAAAACCGAAAAGAATAATTTGTACGACAGGCATACCTAATAATATCAGCATCGTCCGGAGGTCCCGGAAAATGTGATAGAATTCTTTTCGCACGAATGATATAAATTGCTTCATTCTCTTTTTTCTTTATCTTTTTTTCAACTTCTTACAGCCTTGCGTGCCAACTGTCTGAATACTTCATCCATATCTTGGGCATGAAACCGTTCTTTTAACCGTTGTGGGGTGTCCAGTGCTTCGATTTTTCCATCCACCATCATTGAAATCCGGTTACAGTATTCCGCTTCATCCATATAGTGGGTGGTAACGAAGACGGTGATTCCCCGTTCTGCCGCCTGATAAATCAATTCCCAGAACTGACGGCGTGTGGCAGGGTCTACCCCTCCTGTCGGTTCATCCAGAAAAACGATCTTCGGCTCATGGAAAATAGCTACCGAGAAAGCCAGCTTTTGTTTCCATCCCAGGGGAAGTGACCGGACCAATGTGTTTTTCTCATTCAAGAGCCCTAATTGTTCCAGCACCTTGTCTGTTTTTTCAGCGATCTCCTTGTCACTCATTCCATAAATCCCTGCATATAGCCGGATGTTCTCCCATACTTTTAAATCTTCATACAGTGAGAACTTCTGGCTCATATATCCGATCTTCTTTTTAACCTGCTCGTATTGCGTGGCTATGTCAAAGCCCGCTACTGTACCTTTTCCCCCGGTAGGTTGTGATAAACCGCATAACATGCGCATGGCTGTTGTTTTTCCGGCACCATTAGCACCTAGGAAACCAAAAATCTCTCCCTGTCTCACTTTGAATGAGATATGGTCCACTGCCGTGAAATTGCCGAATTGTTTGGTCAAGCCTTCTACTTCTATGGCGTATCGCCCGGTGACTTGCGGCTCATTAAAAGAGAGCCCTTCAGGAGAAAGGATCGAACTGAACTGTTGAAGAATACGGTCCGGAGTGTCAATGCCTTGAATCTTTCCTTCACGGATAAATGCAATACGGTCACAGCATTTCATCTCGTTCAGGTAAGGTGTTGCCGCAATGATGGTAAGACCTTCTTGTTTCAATTTCAGCAGCATGTCCCAAAACTCCTTTCTGGATACAGGGTCCACACCGGTGGTAGGTTCGTCCAAGAACAGTATGGAAGGCCTGTGAATCAATGCGCAACTCAGAGCCAGCTTTTGTTTCATGCCGCCGGATAGTTTTCCGGCACGCCGGTGTTTGAAAGGTTCTATTTGTTGGTAGATACCCTTTACCAATGCGTAGTTCTCCCGGATAGTGGTATTGAAAAGCGTGGCAAAGAAAGTGAGATTCTCTTCTACGGACAAATCCTGGTATAAGGAAAAACGTCCCGGCATATATCCTGCCTGCCGGCGTATCTCTTTGTAATTCTTCACCACATCCTGCCCGCAGACTTCCGCTTTTCCTTCATCGGCTAGCACCAATGTGGTGAGAATGCGGAAAAGAGTAGTCTTTCCTGCACCGTCCGGTCCGATAAGCCCGAAGATTTCTCCCGGTTTCACCTCAAAGCATACATCTTTCAGGGCTTGAACTTCACCGTAGCTTTTGCTAACTCCTTTGACAGAAACGATATAATCCATTGTCTTATTTATTTCTTCATTTCTCCGTACATGCCTATCTTGATGTATCCGTCATTCTTTACTGCTATTTTTGTGGCGTATACCAGATTGGCGCGTTCGTCACGTGTCTGGATTGTTTTAGGGGTGAATTCCGATTTGTCTGAAATCCAGGTGATTGTCCCTTCGTATTCCCGGCGGTCATCTTCTCCTAAATCAGAAAACACTTTTACTTTATCTCCTAATTTCAGTTGAGATAATTGATCGGCGGTGATATAGGCGCGTAAAAAAAGATGTTGTACATCCGCCACTTTAAATAAAGGTTTTCCTTGCGTGGCCAGTTCCCCGGCTTCGGCATATTTGGCCAGTACTGTTCCGCAAATCGGACTGGTAATGTGACATTTGCGAAGCTGGTCATCCAGTTGGGCTACTTGTATTTCGTAGGCCGAGCTTTCTTCTGTGATACTGGCATTGCCGCGCTGAAGCGTAGAGATCTGTGCTTCCAACTGTTTTTTCAGAACGGCAATCTGGGAGTCAATATCATCTATTTGTTTTTGGGTGGCGGCATTTTCCTTCAGCAAGTTTTCTGTGCGTTTTCTTTCATATTCGGCTTTGCCGATTTGTTCTTTTGTGGCAGCTATCTGTTTATTGATGTCCGTGCTTTTGCTGGCTATCGCTTTACCGCTGGCCAGTAACTGCATCTTTTTCAAATAGAGTTGTAAGGTATCTATGCACCCCACTTCTTCCCCGGCCTTTAATAACTGTCCTTCTTCTATGTTGAATTGCATGATCTTGCCATTGGCTTCGGAGGATACAATTACTTCGGTAGCTTCAAATGTACCTGATGCATCATAGTCGCCTCTCTTGTTTCCGCAAGAGGATAAACCGAGCAGAGTGGCGGCAAGTAAGATATATTTATTTGTTCTCATATTGGTTTGTTGTATATTTTAATTCGTAAATGGCTGACAATAACTGAATTTCATGCAGGATTTTATCCTGCATGGCAATGTTCTCGGCTGTTACTTCACGTAACATTTCTGTAACGGTCAGTGTTCCGTTGGCAACTTTTGCTTGGGCTGATTTTTTATGTTGTTACGTAGGGTGATAATCTCCTCATCGTTCTTCATCAGTTCCGTCAGTTTCTTAATTTCACTGTTGTTTTGAGTGATTTCCAGATGAGTGTTAAACAAGAACGTTTCTTTCTGTACGTTCACATCCTGTTGATTCAGTATTAATTGGCGAGATTCATTCTTACGAGTATATAGGTTGCCGAAGTTCCAGGAAAGGCGTACGCCTGCTACGTAATAGGCCGAAAATTCATTTTTCAGCATATTCAGTCCCGGGTTGCCGTATGCGCCTTGCACGAATAAGTCTAATCGGGGGAGGTTCTTGGCGGTAAGTTGTTTACGTTGCGCCTCCAGTTGCTGGTTCTGTACCGCAAACAAGTTAAGTTCCGGACGTCGGATGAATTCTGTAGAATAGGCTTCTCCTTTATATAATAAGGCATTTACATCTGGTTTCTTTAGTGTGTTTTCGGTTAAAGGAGTAGGGTGGTTAATCATGATCTTCAACATCTCGCCGTAAGCACGATAGGTGGCTTCCAGAGTATGACGTTGCTGTATGTTGTTCAATTGTTCCACTTTTACAGCATCCAAATCGGCTTGATTGGCAATGCCATTCTTTACATATGCTGCAACATTGTCATAATTCCTTTGTAATTCTTCCTGCATAAGCTGGTTTTGCTTCAATTGCTCTTTCAATAACAGGATGCCAAAAAAAGTTGGTTTACCCGTTCGTTGATGGCATACATGTCCACTTCCAGTTTCTGTTTGTCTACTTCGGATGTGGCACGGGTTACCTCTTTCCGTGCCCGGATGTTACCACCGTCCCATACCACTTGGTCCAGTTGCAACATAGCTTGGTATTGATCCTTGCGTATGCCGCGAATATCAATTCCGGGCAGGTCAACGGGTATTTCCGTTACATCCGATTGATAACTGGCTTTAGCGGACAATGAAACCTGTGGCAGATAACCCTTGCCGGCGTTAGAGATGTTGTATTCTTTCGTCTTTTCAATCAGTCCGTACCGTTTAATCAGCGGATAATGCGCCTGGGCTTGCTGCTGACACTCTTCCAGCGTGAGTTCCTGTGCATTCAAACAAATGGGACTGATGCCGAGAAGAAAGGTTGTGAGAATGAATAACCTTTTCATATTCTTAATCTGCTTAATATGATTTCTACATTTTCTTGTTTTCTGCGTTCCATATATTGATGATATTCTTCACCTTTTTCTTCTACAAACAATTGTATCAGTGGGTTTGCCACAAAGACAAAGATATTGAGTGAAATGGCGCTGACCATTAAATCTTCCGCCTTGACGGGGCGTATTGTGCCCTTCTTTATTTCCTCTTGCAGTGACCGGTCGAGCAGACTGATTGCTAACCGGAAATTAGGGAACAAGGTTTTACGGCAAATTTCTTTTCCGCATTCATTGGTCAGAATCTCCCTGTATATAAATAAAGGTAGTTCGGGATTAGCAGTCAAAAGGTCGAAGTGTGCTTCAATGAAACATTTTATTTTCTCCAAAAAAGGCAGTGACTCATCTACACGAGAAAGAAATGTATCGGCCAGTTGCCTGGCTTTTTCTTCAAATACTTTGTTGAACAGATTCTCTTTTGTACGGAAATAATAATGCAGCATGGCATGGGTTACACCAGCCTCCTTAGCTATTTCTGTTGTTTTGCTTCCGGAGAATCCTTTCTTAAGGAATTCTTTTTCAGCAGCTTTTAATATGGATTGTTCTGTATTGCTCGTTTCTTCTTTCATATTATCATTTTTGTTTAACAGGATTGTTAGTAAACGCAAATGTATAAGGAATCATTGGAAACAACAAACAGATGAGATAAAAAAATGTGCTTTCTGTTCTTATGAAATGTTTTTTTCAAGGAAAGCTAATCTCTTTTTTGAGGCAGGTTAAGGCTTTTCTTTCTGTTGTGTTCTATCTCCATAGGCTTTGGAGTTAACTCCAAAGGCTGCGGAGATAACTCCAAAGGTTATGGAGATAACTCCAAAGCCTATGGAGATAGAAATAGAACGGCCGGAAAGCCTTAGCCTTCTTGGTAGAAAGCCTTAGGTCTGCCAATGAAAATACTTAGCTGTTTTCCCACCTGTCAGGTTGGGCCTCTCAGTAACACTATCGTTTGCCATAGGGGGGGATGGAGGCGGGGTATCACAAGGTGATAATGATTAGTATATAATAAGGTATAAGCTCTAAAAGAGCACAGACATTCCACGGCGGATATATTCTCTTTCCATATCTTCCGGTTTCAATATCTTATTGTCAAAGACCAGCAAGTCAATATCCAGTTTTACCACCCCTTGAGCCTTGTCTTCGGGAATCCGTCCGCTGCGTCGTTCCAATTCTTTAAACAAATCACGAACGGAATCGGGTGAAAGCGTAGTGCTGAATTTTGCCAGTTGATTGCTGAAAGGGGAGTGAAAGCCGCTGCCAACAGCTTCCGTTTCCATCATCTCGCCGAAATGAATGTCGGGAAACGTGGTGCGCAATGCTTCCCGTGCAACCGAGAGTTGCGCGTAACGGTTGGTATTAGAGCCCATACAAAGCAAACAATGGTGTTCGTCCATAACATTTATTGCATTAATGGTGCAAATGTATGAAATGTTTTTGTTACTTTTGCATGAATATATAAAAGAAATGCTACCATGAAATTTATTGGAATTATTCCTGCAAGATATGCCTCTACACGTTTTCCTGCCAAACCTCTGGCCGTCTTGGGAGGCAAGCCTGTGATTCAGAGAGTCTATGAACAAGTGTCCGGCATATTGGATGAAACATATGTAGCGACGGACGATGAACGCATTGAATCCGCCGTAAAAGCTTTTGGCGGAAAAGTGGTCATGACCTCCGTTCACCATAAAAGCGGCACAGACCGTTGCTATGAAGCGTATACCAAAGTAGGACGAGGATATGATGTGGTTGTAAATATCCAGGGTGATGAACCTTTTATTCAAAAATCACAGCTTGAAGCCGTGAAAGCTTGCTTTGAAGATCCTGCCACACAGATTGCGACTTTGGTGAAACCTTTCATCCCGGATGACGGGCTTGAAGCCTTGGAAAATGTAAACTCTCCCAAAGTAGTAGTCGGTAAGAATATGAATGCTTTGTATTTCAGCCGTTCCATCATTCCTTTCCAGCGTAATGTGGAGAAGGAAGGCTGGCTGAAAGGGCATACTTACTATAAACATATCGGTCTGTATGCTTATCGGGCCGATGTACTGAAAGAAATAACTTCGCTTCCACAATCTTCGCTGGAGCTGGCTGAATCGTTGGAGCAGCTTCGTTGGCTGGAAAATGGTTATACTATTAAGGTGGGAATCAGTGAAGTGGAGACAATAGGCATTGATACGCCTCAGGATCTGGCACGTGCCGAAGCATTTTTAAAACAAAGGGAGGGGGAGTAAATGCTGGACAGAACCACCCCACCGCCAATCCGCCAACTAAGCGAATTCAGTATAACCCGTCCCGACAGGAGGACGATGAAGAACGGGATGCCTTTGAATATCATTCATGCGGGAACCGAGGATGTTGTACGTTTCGATCTTCTGATAGGAGGCGGACAATGGAATCAGGAACAGCCGTTGCAGGCTATGTTTGCCAACAGGATGCTGCGTGAGGGAGCTGGGAATTTAACGTCTTCACAGATTGCGGAGCGATTGGATTATTATGGAGCCTGGCTGGAGTTATCTTCTTCCGTGAACTATGGATTCATAACACTTTACTCTCTGAATAAATATTTTGCCCGCACGCTGGCCGTCATATCCGAGATGATAAAGGCTCCTACGTTTCCGGCAAAGGAACTTTCCGTGGTGGCCGATACGAACAAACAGCAATTCCTGGTGAACAGCACCCGGGTGGAAATGATTGCCCGAAAGCAGCTGAATACAGCCTTGTTCGGTCCGGAGCATCCCTTCGGGCGCTATGCGGTAGCGGAGGATTATGACCGGATTACCCCGGAGGTGCTCCGTTCGTTTTATCGGAAATATTATCATTCGGGCAATTGTTCGGTATATATTTCGGGAAAGGTCACATCGGAAATTATCCGTTGTATAGAAGATAACTTGGGAAGTGGACAATGGGGGGAAGTGACGGAAAAAGCAAAGACAATGCTTGTTCCTCCGGTTACCACCAAAGAAAAGCGTATCTTTATAGAACGTGAGGATGCACTTCAAAGTTCCTTGAAAATGGGATGTTTCGTAATGGACCGTCATCATCCGGACTTTTTGAAGGCACGTGTCATGGTCACTTTGTTCGGAGGGTATTTCGGAAGCCGTCTGATGTCCAATATCCGTGAAGACAAGGGATATACATACGGTATCGGCGCAGGCATTGTGTCCTATCCGGAAACGGGAATACTGACTGTCAGTACCGAGGCGGCCAATGAATATGTGGATTCTATCATAACAGAAGTTTATCGGGAGATGGACAAATTGTGTAATGATCTCGTTCCTCAAGAAGAATTGGAAATGGTGAAGAACTATATGCTGGGCGATTTATGCCGGTCGTACGAGGGACCTTTTTCTTTGTCTGATGCCTGGATTTATATAGAAACGGCAGGGCTGGACGAACGCTTCTTTATCCGTTCGCTGGATGCCATCCGGGGAATCACCAGAGAAGAAATACGCATATTGGCTCAAAAGTATTTCTGCAAAGAAAACTTAATAGAGGTCATTGCGGGTAAAAAAGTGTAATAACCTATCATGTCCAAAGATAGAAAATCGTATCTTTGGCATAAATCTTATCTATTATAAGTAACGAACCAATGAAGAAATACGTATATATATTATTGCTTTTGGCATCGGTCAGTACATTGGCCACCGCTCAGATAAAAATCGGGAATTATACTTTTAAAGACGGGGGCGAATATACCGGAGAGCTGAAAGGTAGAAAACCAAACGGTAAAGGAAAAACAATCTACAAGAACGGAAATACCTACGAAGGGGAATATATAAAAGGTAAACGCGAGGGGAACGGGACATATACGTTTCACGATGGAGAAAAGTATGTGGGGCAATGGTTCCAGGACCAGCAACACGGCAGCGGAACCTATTATTTTATGAATAACAACCGGTATGAGGGTATGTGGTTTACCGATTATCAGCAGGGTGAAGGCACTATGTATTATTATAACGGAGATGTTTATATAGGTAACTGGTTTCAGGACAAACGTAGCGGAAAGGGTACTTATACCTGGAAAGCAGGAGCCAAATATGAGGGCGAATGGAAAGAAGACAAGAAAAACGGACAGGGTGTTATGGTATGGCCCGACCAGTCAAAATATGAAGGCGAGTGGAAAGATGACGCACGTGACGGAAAGGGGACGTTTTACTATGTCAACGGTGACAAGTATGTGGGTGACTGGAAGGATGACGTGCAGCATGGTAAAGGCATTTATTACTTTCATAGCGGTGACCGTTACGAAGGTGACTACGTGAACGGTGAACGTACCGGGCAGGGTATTTATATACACAAGAATGGTGACAAGTATGTAGGGCAGTTCAAGAACGGCGAGCAGCATGGGACCGGAACCTTTACATGGGCCAACGGTGCTGTGTATGAAGGGCAGTGGGTGAATAACCAGCGCAGCGGTAAAGGACACTATATCTGGGCGAACGGCGATGACTATGAAGGTGAATGGAAAAACAACATGGCCGACGGTGAAGGCACTTTGCGCACGGCTGACGGAACCAAATACAAGGGGCATTTCGTAAAAGGAAAGGAAGACGGCAAAGGTGTGCTTGAAGATAAAAACGGAGTACGCTATGACGGATTTTTCAAACAAGGGAAGAAACACGGCGCTTTTGTGGAGACTGACAAGAATGGAAATGTAATCCGTAAAGGTGTTTATAAGTTTGGAACGCTGGATGCGGAACAAAAATAAGAATATAATGTTGGATTTAGAGAAGATAACGTTGAATGTACGTGAAATAGCACTCCGGGCGGGTGCTTTTCTTCGTAATGAGCGTAGCGGTTTTGACCGTAGCAAGGTAGAGAAGAAAAATGCTCACGACTATGTGTCGTATGTAGATAAGGAATCGGAACGCCGTATTGTGGCCCAACTTCGGGAATTGCTTCCCGAAGCAGGATTCATTGCCGAAGAAGGTTCGGGCAGCCTGACTACGGAAAACTATTGCTGGCTGGTAGATCCGCTGGACGGAACCACCAATTTTATCCATAATAATGCTCCTTATTGTGTGAGTATCGCCCTTCGCAATAAAGAAGAACTGCTGGTTGGGGTGGTGTATGAGGTATGCCGCGATGAACTTTACTGGACTTATAAAGGAGCGCCTTCTTATCTGAACAACAAAGAAATACATGTGTCAGATGTTTCTGATATGGACGAAGCGTTTGTGGCGTTAGGCTTTCCATACGATTCGCAAAAGTATAAGCCTTTGGCGGAGCATATCGTGCACGAGTTATATGGAAATGTGGGAGGCATGCGCCTGCAAGGAGCTGCTGCGGCAGAACTTTGCTATGTAGCTGCCGGTCGCTTTGAAGCCCGTATAGAAGGGCTGCTGGGACCGTGGGATATTGCTGCCGGTTCGATAATCTTGATGAATGCCGGTGGAAAAGTGACAGATTACAGCGGAGGGGGAGACTTTTATTCCGGTCGTGAAGTGTTGGCTACTAATGGAAAGTTGCATGATGAGTTTCTCAAGGTCTTGGGAAAAAAATAAATACTTCGCTTTTTTCTAGTTCGTTACAAATATATTTTGTAAGTTTGTCAAGTGAACACATGAACATAATGTAACATGGATGTATCTGTTATCTTTCAATTTTTAAAAGACCTGGCCGCAAACAATAACCGGGAGTGGTTTCAGGGGCATAAGGATGAATATCTGAAAGCTCAAAAAGAGTTTGAGGAATTACTGACAGCAATCATCGCCCGCATTTCGTTGTTTGACGAAAGTATTGTCGGTATTCAAGCCAAGGACTGTACATACCGAATTTATCGCGACACGCGTTTTTCCAGTGATAAGACTCCTTATAAGATACACTTGGGCGGCTATATCAACGCTCGTGGAAAGAAATCGGAACATTGTGGATATTATGTTCATATAGAGCCTGATAACTGTATGCTTGCTGGTGGAAGCTGGTGCCTGGAACCTAAAGTGCTGAAAGCTGTCCGCCAGTCCGTTTATGACAACATAGACGAATACAGGGAAATTGTGGAAGATCCTGCGTTCAAGCAATACTTTCCTGTTATCGGAGAGAATCACTTAAAAACGGCTCCCAAAGGATTTCCGAAAGATTTTGAATATATTGATTATTTAAAATGTAAGGATTATACCTGTGCTTATATGGTGCCTGATGCGTTTTTCCTTGCCCCTGACCTGTTGGACAAAGTAGAGGATGTTTTCAAGCAACTGAAGCGTTTTGCTGATTTTACAAATTTCACAATAGACGACTTTGAATGATAAAAGCAATATTTTAACCATTAAAATGAAATAATTATGGTAGTAGACAGATTAGAAAACTTAGAAAAGTACGCTTCATTGAATCCTTTGTTCGCTAAAGCAATGGAATATCTGAAGACTACAGACTTGAACGCTCAGGAATTAGGAAAAGTAAAATTACAGGGTGATGATCTGGTAGTAAACTTTTCTCAGACCAAGCCTAAAACTAAAGAAGAAGCAAAATTAGAAACTCATAATCAGTTTATTGATATACAGATTCCTCTGTCAGGGGTGGAAGTGATGGGTTATACGGCCCGTGAAGATCTTCCCGAAGCAGACTATGATGCAGATAAGGATATCTCGTTCTATCCGGGACTTGCCGAAAGCTATATTCCTGTAAAGCCGGGAATGTTTGCCATCTTTTTTCCACAGGATGCTCACGCTCCGGGAGTGTCTCCTGACGGTGTGAAAAAAGTGATCGTTAAAGTTTTGGTTTGAAAGAGAATAACTAACAAGTAATCATATTATGGAAAATACCACTCCTAAATTAGGCATAATAGAAAGTGATCCTTGGCTGGAACCGTATTCGGCAGCGATTGAAGGACGCCATCAGCATGCACTAGACAAAGAATTGGAACTGACCGGAGGCAAAGGAACTTTATCGGACTTTGCCACCGGATATTTATATTTCGGCTTGCATCGTACCAGAAGAGGGTGGGTGTTCCGTGAATGGGCTCCGAATGCGAAGGAAATTTATCTTATCGGAGATTTCAACGACTGGAAAGAACATGGCGATTATAGGATGTACCATGTAAAGAACTCTCCTGGTGTATGGGAGGTGGAATTACAAAGCGGTGCTATAAAGCATGGTGATTTGTATAAACTGAAAGTCCGTTGGAATGGCGGTGAAGGAGAACGCATACCGGCATGGGCCAACCGTGTGGTACAGGATGAGCAGACAAAGATATTCAGTGCACAGGTCTGGGAACCGGAGAATCCTTACCGGTTCAGAAAGAAGGTGTTCCGTGCAAAGACTGATCCTTTGATGATTTATGAATGTCATATCGGTATGGCTCAGGAAGAAGAAAGGGTAGGGACTTATAATGAGTTCCGTGAGAAAATATTGCCGCGTATAGCGGAAGCCGGATATAACTGTATTCAGATTATGGCTATTCAGGAGCATCCTTATTATGGGAGTTTCGGGTATCATGTTTCCAGCTTTTTCGCTCCGTCATCCCGTTTCGGTACACCGGATGAATTGAAGGAATTGATTGATACGGCACATAGAATGGGAATTGCCGTCATTATGGATATTGTTCACTCTCATGCCGTGAAGAATGAAGTGGAGGGACTTGGCAATTTTGCCGGTGATCCTAATCAATACTTCTATCCGGGCGGGCGGCGTGAACATCCGGCATGGGATTCCTTATGCTTTGATTATGGTAAGAATGAGGTGATTCATTTCTTGCTGTCCAATTGTAAGTATTGGATGGATGAGTTCCGTTTTGACGGTTTTCGTTTTGACGGTGTGACATCGATGTTGTATTATAGCCACGGCTTGGGAGAGGCGTTCTGTAATTATGGGGATTACTTTAACGGGAATCAGGATGATAATGCGATTTGTTATTTGACATTGGCCAACAAGTTGATTCATCAGGTAAATTCCAAAGCGATTACCATTGCGGAAGAAGTTTCGGGTATGCCCGGGTTGGCAGCACCGATTCAAGATGGTGGATATGGGTTTGATTACCGTATGGCCATGAATATTCCGGATTATTGGATTAAAACAATCAAGGAGAAGATTGATGAAGACTGGAAACCGAGCAGCATGTTCTGGGAAGTGACCAACAGACGCAAGGACGAGAAGACTATTTCGTATGCCGAAAGCCATGACCAGGCATTGGTGGGCGATAAGACTATAATTTTCCGTCTGATAGATGCTGACATGTATTGGCATTTCCAGAAAGGGGATGAAAATTATACAGTGCATCGCGGCATCGCATTGCATAAGATGATTCGTTTGCTTACTGCCTCTACCATCAATGGAGGATATTTGAACTTTATGGGTAATGAATTCGGGCATCCCGAATGGATTGATTTCCCGCGTGAAGGTAACGGATGGTCGCATAAATATGCCCGTCGTCAGTGGGGGCTTTTTGATAATAAGAACCTGTGTTACCATTACTTGGGCGATTTTGATTCAGCTATGGTCCACCTCATTGAGAGTGTGAAAAATATTCAGGAAACTCCAGTGATTGAAGTATGGCATAACGACGGTGACCAAGTGTTGGCTTACCGGCGTAAGAATTTGATTTTTGTATTTAATTTCAATCCTACCAAGTCATTTACAGACTATGGTTTCCTAGTGCCTGTCGGGGCGTATGATGTGGTACTGAATACGGATGCGACAGCTTTCGGAGGCAATGGTCTGGCTGATGACAGTATACGTCATTTTCACTAATTTCGACCCTCTTTATAAGAAGGATAAAAAGGAATGGCTGAAACTGTATCTGCCTGCCCGTTCGGCTGTGGTATTGAAAAAAGTGAAAGAGTAATTTATGAGCAGCAACAACAGCTTATCCTATAAAAGAGCCGCCCGCATCCTCACGGTTGCGTGCGGTCTTCTTTTCT
>ENA-OQCU01000505-OQCU01000505.1-human-gut-metagenome-genome-assembly--contig:-NODE-505-length-17514-cov-7.555588_pt1 | contig 17514 bp, 22 predicted proteins | sample MGYA00242504_ERZ504590 | MGnify/ENA primary metagenome ERZ504590 (study PRJEB26092, sample SAMD00036318) | human gut metagenome | host: Homo sapiens | study: EMG produced TPA metagenomics assembly of... | reverse complement strand
TAAAGCCCTGCAGCTTCAGCCGCTGCACTTTCTCGTAATGCAGCCTTGCACGTTCTTCTTTCTCTTGCTTTTCCCTTGTAGCCTGCCTGCACCGGCATTCAGCCGGATGGCGGTCACGCCCAAACAGTTTTTTGCCGTTCGGAAAGAACGCTTCCTTGGGAGTTTTGCAGCTGCCGCAGTACAGCAGCCCATCTTCTGCAACATAGTCCTGCGGTTCCACAGAGATCGTCATAAGCCTGTCCATCGCTGTCTGGATCGTTTCCGTCATAAACTTTCCTCCTTGTTGTAGGTATAGTCCGGGATGCCTGCTCCCGGTTTCTGTTGTCTTTTCTTCCGTGCTGACCAGCTACGCAGGGTTGCCGCATGATCTGCGTACTTCCTGCCTGTAGACTGCATATAGGCTGAAAGGTCTTCGATCAGAGTATTCAACTCTGCAATTTCCATTTCCAGTTCCGAATAATCTTCCAGAAAAACATTCCGATATCGCCCATACGCTTCTTTAGTTCTATTCAGTTGGTTCAATCTTAGGTTGTTCTTATTTATTTGGTTAGGTGTGCAGTTTTGCGCAACCGTATTGCTCACTTTTGAGTAATCAGGCTGCTCATTTTGGGCCATCTCGATTGCGCATTTCTGCACAGTCCGGGGAACGCCGAGAAATATCTGGTTTGGCTTGGAAAAGCCATTGGACCGCCGTTCGATCAGCCGTGCGGCTTCCAGTTCCCGCAGGGCACGGGTGACACTGGAAATGCTGCTCTGAAGATCTTCCGCCAGCCCTGCCAACGGATAGAGCACATATGCCCGGCCCTGCACATCCACCCAGCCGTTCTTCTGCGAAAGGGTCATGCGGTCCAGCAGCAAAACATACGTCAATCGTGCCGTATGGGAAAGGCTCATCTGCAGCAGAAATTTCGGATAAGGGAAATAAGCGGGTAGTGGGGTTTGTGCCTTGATGTACTCTTTACTCAAACTTCCTCCTAATCGTTTTCAAAAGTCCTTGCCGAATGGGAAAGTCCTGCACGGGCTTACGCATCCGGCAGGGTTCCGGGGTGCGGGGTGGAAGACCCTGCTGATTACAGGCTCATATCGTAGCTACGCTTCTTGGCTCGCGGTTGCCGTTCGCGCTGCTGCACTTTTGCCGTTTCAAGGATGCTATCAACATTGGCAAGTACCGTCTGTATTTCGGCATTGCGGTCCTTAAAATAGTGGTATGTTTCATACCGTGCGTCCCTCATACGCATAAGAAGTTTCTTCTTTACCCGGAGTTCCTTTATGCTGGGAATTTTTCCGTCAGAAAAATATTGTTTCATATTTTGACGCGCTTCCTTGTACCTGTCGAGTTCATCTGAGTGGACGTTTCTGAAGCTTCTCTTATCGGAGGCTTTCAGGAATTCGCCATAAGTGGATTTTGTAGAAAGATACTGACCGATGTAATGAATCTGCTCATTTATTTTCTTGATTTCACTTTCAGCACATTTTGCATCGTACCGCGCTACTGCCATTTTTTGGTCAATACTTTCTGCAGTTTTATAGAGTTCTTCATAAGAACCATACCCGTGTTCCTACACATAGAGAACCGTCTGTGCCATCTGCTGCAAATTGGAAATCTTGACTTTCTGAGCGTAGGCATAGTTCTGCTGGGCTTTTACGCAATCCTGCAGATTAACAACCAGCCGAAGATTCGACTTGATGTATAGTGCATCCATAGGATCATCGACACGCCACCGCTGCTTTTCTTTCTCGGCTGCGTTACACTTAAAAAGCAATAAAAGATGCGCACGGTCAAAACAGGTTCCCAGCGTTTTGGCCGAAATGAATTTATCTCTGTCTGCCGGAAGATAGCTGAATCGCCCTCGATGGTCTTTTAGCAAAATGCCGTATTCCAGCTTTAACAGATTTTGGAAGTCCATAAAAGACACTGATCTTTTGGCCACATCGGTAATAGCATTTCTGATTTTTTCTTTTTCTGTTTCAAAAGTCGTGCGCATGGGAGTGAGGCCCTCTAGTGTGAGTTCGAAATTGGCAAAGTCAAGATTAACTTGTCCGCGTCGCTTGGCATGATATTCCTGTTCCGACATTTTCTCAAGAGAGGGGGAAAGCAGATCGACCTGATTCAGATTTTCCCTCATACAAATGTCCATCAGCGATTTCTGTAAATACTTCAAATAATCCTTTGTCAAATGATGTTTGTAGCCCGCCTTACAGTCAATAGGACGTTCCATAAAAGGCTGCGGCAGAACATCCAGTTTTCGCAGACTGTTGATTACGATATGTACATGAATGTTGCCGCTGCCATTGTGACCGTCCATGTGCGTACAGACCAAAGCCTGATGCCCCGGAAAATTTGCTTTTGCGTATTCCAGCCCAAGCTCCTGTGCCCGTTTCCCCGTCAGGCAATTTTCTGTGCTGTCCCGTGGGTCAAAGCTGATAACGTAATGATGGCTTTTGATTTCATTCTTATTTTTGTTCTTCTGATATTCGCGGTTCAGCTGCTGGCAGGCCGCATCGAAGGAATAGGGTTCACAGTTCAGACCGTCCAGATAAAACTCATCCCGCATGATGCGATTTCCGTTCTGGTCAAGGATCGGAGCTTTCCGAATCTCGTCATGCTTGAAAATCAGATACTCCAGTGCAGCACCATAGCTGGAACTCTTACTTGCGATGTGCTTTAAGATTGCCATAGTTCTTTCCTGCCATTTCTACGACCTGCTCCCGCATTTCAAAAATACAGGAAATCGCATGGTTGATGTTTTCGAGCATAGCGCGCGACTGGATACCGCCGCTGTTGAAGAACGCTGCGATCTGGTTCAGGTTGTTCCCGATGGCGGCAAACTCCCGTGTGATGGCTTCGATCTCGTCCGGGTGGACATAGAACACATACGAGGTATTCACGCGACCTTTCATCAGCATCTGTGCTGCAAATTGAGAGAGGGTCATCCCGGCATCTTCTGCCTGCCGGTATAAAAGTTCATGTACTGTTTCTGTAACTCGTGCGGAGATTACTTTTGTCTTTACGATAGATTTCACTTTTTTCTTCGTCCGTGGCATGGGGTCTCCTTTCCAAAATCAAAAATTTGATTTTCCCGGCAGTGCATCTGCACTCCGGCTGTGACCTGCTGCAGCAGGCCACCAATGGGCAAAATCATGTGATTTTGCACGATGTGAGGGTATGGGGAGCACAATCCCCATCAAGATGCCGCCGTAGAAAAATCGCCTGTAGGAGCGATTTCGTATACAAAGGCGAATCTTGCTCTTAACTACCGTCCACTCTGTCCCAGCCCGTTCCTGCCCGATTTTCTCCGGCGTATTTTCCGGTAAGACGCGCAGAATGCACATTCAGTACCAGAGGTATCCTGCTGGGGTGGCTCATGCGATTTTCAAGGTGCGATGTGACTTTGTAAGGAATCGGGGAATTTCATCAGTGATACCGTAGTGAATTGGCTTACTTTTGAAAACACTTCCTATACCCTATACAAACTTTAAGGGGTGTTTTTAAACCGGGTCTTTTGAAAGTTCAAAGAAAATTCATTTTTCCAACGTTCCCCTCTACCTATAACAATCTAAAATGGATTTATGGCAACCAGTTTTTTTAATTTTGTTGAACTACCCAATTTTAGAACATAGATTTTGTTTATTTTCCACTCATAAAACTAGAGGAAAGCCGTTTTACAAAAGATTTTGAAAACCCCTACACTAATAGGAATCCGCAGAGCCGTTTTGGAATACAGTTCTGAAAAAAATTATAATTTTAAATGAAAAGAAAAACGGCAAAGTTCAAAATCGAACCTTACCGTCATTCATAAAGACACTGTATAAAACGAAATGCCCACGATAAGCAGGTGGTGTGCCTGTTCATCGTGGGCATATTGCTATTTTAACGTTGTGTAACTGTTACTGATATTCATGCACTGAAAATTTTTGCAGATTACAGCAGTGCAGTTTCTATCAAGCTATTGCGTTTCTCTTTTTTCAGATATATAATTCAGACAAGCCAATTCGATTTATAGATTTTGTTGGGAGGTTTTCTCATGGCAAAAGATCGTATTGAAAGCAAGTATGTCACTGTGGCCCCCGGTGTGGAGTTACATATCTTGGAAAAAGGCGAAGGTAAACCGTTGGTCTTCATTCCCGGCCTGACCTTCTCTGGTGAGATTTTCAAGAACCAACTGGAGTATTTCTCCTCTGAGTATCGTGTCATTGCTATCGATCCTCGCGGCCAAGGCTATTCTGCCAAAACCGTGGATGGCAACGACTACCTGACTCACGGCCGCGATGTAGCAGGTCTGATTGATGCATTGGGTCTCAAAGATATTGTCCTGATTGGCTGGAGCACGGGCAACCTTGACACATGGAGCTACGTGCAGCAGTTCGGCAAGGACAAGCTGCGCGGCGTTGTGACTATCGATATGTCTCCGCTCCCGCTCTCCCCTGACCCGAAGTGGTGGACTGAGGGCACGATTGAAGAGCTGTCTCAGGTCGCCACGCAGGTACTGACTTCTTCTGAGGGCTGCCGTGAATTCTTCAGCGAATATGCGACTGGTGTTATGATCCAGCATAAGATGAAGCCTGATGAGCTGGAGTATCTGCTGGATATTTCCGGCCGCACACCATACTGGATCTGCCGTCAGCTGTTCTGCGACGCTGTGTTCTCCAACTATCTGGAGACCGCAAAAGACATCGGTGCAACTCTGCCCAGCCTGATGTTCATTGCAGAACACTGGCAGGACATTGCAAAGCCCTTTGTCGAAACACAGCTTCCCGGTTACGACACCTACGTCATGGGCGGTCACCTGATGTTCTATGAGTACCCCGAAAAGTGGAACCGTGTTCTGGAAGACTTTTTGAATAAGCTATAATGTGATTTCCGCCGCCTGTGGTTCATTCCGCAGGCGGATTTTTTGTGTAATCTCCGGGTCACGCAATGACCTCAAACATTGGGTGATTCTTCTTTTCCGCACCCTCTGCGGCATCCGTGTCAGGACGATTTGTTGAACGCTTTCTTCATCTTTTCTTTTGCTTCATCCGGCACGTTGATCAGTCCGAATCGATAGAACATTCCGTATATATATGTCACACCCCGGATATCCCCCAGAGCTTTCGGGCGTTCAACTATTTCTCCTACCTTTTTAATATGGCCCAGAGCCAGCAGCACGGAACTCCACGCCAGGCTTTTACTATTCTCTCTGCGATCAATCCACAGTTCCTTAGTGTATTGCCCATTCCGGCCCTTTCGTATTTCATAGGTAAAAGGTAAACCTGAGTACGTTTTGAAACGCACACCTGCATAAAGAAGAACCACCTCCCACAGATGCTCTTCTGTCGGCTCGGTTCTCAGTTTTCTTACCGCTCTGTATCTCAGCTGCCGCTCTGCTCCTGCGCTGATTTTCTCTTTATCTGCTGTGTTTGGAAAGTACACGCCTTTTTCATAAGGCAGGTACGATGTGACGGAGGCTTTGGATAGGCCAAGGACTGTTGCCGTTGAGAGAATGGAAGTTTTATAGTCCTGCGTTTTTCGATACCTCTCAAACGTGTCCTGTGCCTTCTCCGCCACTTCTGATTCATACACACCGGCTGTGATGAGCAGCTTTCTCACTTTGATTGGGTTTAGGTTTAGCACATCGGCGATGGATTGGAGGGAGCAGTCCTCCTCATAGAGCGCCACAGCCGCATCTATCTGATTTTTCAGATTCTTCCCGGCATCGTATTCCGGCTTTAACTTTTTCCGGCCGCCGCCAGGCTTTCTGGCTTTATATGCTCTTTTCTCTCCCATAATTATTCGTGCAGTTCCAGCGGCAGTCCATCCGGGTCGTGGAAGAATGTCATCTTCTTGCCGGTGTAATCATCCACACGGATTGGCTCACATTCAATCCCTACCTCCGCCAGCTCATTCACCGTCTGCTCCACACTCTCTACACAGAAAGCAAGGTGACGCAGCCCACATGCTTCCGGGCGGTTCACACGCTTCGGCGGTTTTTCCTCAGCGAAAATCTCCAACTCTGTGTGCTCATTGACACGCAGATCCAGCTTCCAATCCTCGCGTTCCGGGCGGTAGTTTTCTCTGATGACCGAGAAGCCCAGCTTGTTCACATAGAAATCCTTTGCGGCTTCGTAGTCAGATACGATGATTGCAATGTGGTGTATTTTTGATAAATTCATTTTGCCTACGCTCCATTTCTTCTATTTTCGTTACAAACTATATATCAACCTTCAAAAAATACCGAGTGAACTCCTGGAGTTCAGTTTGTCCACACGGCATTTATTTTTGTTAATGGTTTTCTTGTTTATTTCAGCTTTTCCAGAATCTCGTCCGCGCTCATGCCACTTGCCAGCAACTTCTTCAGCACAGCCTCTGCCTCGGTCTTCTTAGCCTCCTCAGCGGCCTTCGCATCTGCCTTTGCCTTCTTCGCTTCCAGCGTTGCCACTTCTTTTTCGGCCTTCTTCAGAGCAGTCTTCTTCTCTTTCAGATCAGCCTTCAAGGTGTCAATGTTTGCGGTGATGGATGCGATCTCAGCAGTCAGGGAAGTGATAGATTCCTGCTTCTCCGCGATCTGGGATGCGTAGTCTTTAGTGATATTGGTTTTGGGACGGTTTTTGCTGCCTTTCGTTCTGGGCATAGGTGATAACCTCTTTCCTTTTATTGTGGTTTAAGTGTTGTAGATTGTTGGGTTGAGGGCAATGTGTTCACACTTTTTTCAGATATTTCAAAATAATATTATAATCATCCCACAACCGTGACTGCTTTCGAATATCAAAATTATCTTGTGTAATAATTCTACTCAATTTTTTGTAAGTTCCAACTTCCTGTCCAACATAAACTGATTTCCATGCTCCATAGAACTGATCTCCCGTGATATCAATAATAATTCGATCATCGGTAATAAGCCATGCATGATTGGTCATTTCAGCTTCATAGTATCCATTCCTTTGGCTTGTGTGAATCCTGTATTTTTCCCACAAATAAAAGCCAAGCAAATCACATGTGTCATCGCAACACCCACCTGGAAATCTATGCATCCGATCTCGGAAATTAAATTCTCCGTTTGTTTTCGCTGCTACAATTGCTTCTCGAAAATGAAATGCAATCTGGTAAAGTTCATTTTCTCCCACAGTACTCCTCCCATAAATATCTTTTTACGGTTGTGTAGAAGTACTTGGCTCAAGTCTAAAAGCACGATCCATAAAATCTAATATTGCTTCATAGAATTTCATCACATCAGCATATTCAATGTATAACTGAGAGTCTTCTTCTCTATATCCAATATTAAATTTATCACATTTCGGCTTGAGATCATCTTTAATTCGTCCACCATTATGCACAACCATATTTCGGCAATCACGAATCGTAGTAATATACTCCCAACTCTGATCAGCTTTGAATCCGCTTATACCGACCACATCTTTTAGATATTTTGCTGCACGTTCCAATCCTGCACCTTTTACATCCTTAAGTTCTGTAGTAAGCTGCCCTAAGTCTTTATGTATCCGACACAGCGTATTAACTGCCTCTTCAAGTAAAGAAACCATCGTCAATAATAACGAATACTGTGTCAAAATATCCACCCTGCAGGCTTAAAGAGTCCCGCTCGTCATTGCCCAGCTTTCTGTTCTAAAATCGTCTTTTTCTCTTGCTTCTTGCGCCATATCTCTATACGCTTTTGTGACAAGATCAATCGCCATTTTATTATTATCAATTACACTTTTGAAAGGATAAAAATCACAGTGTGCAAGATATAACGCCATATCCCCGGCCTTATGCATATCGTAACCATCTATTGTCGGAAACAAAACATTACCTTCGATGCTATTGTAATTTGACATGCTTTTTTATTCCTTTCCTTTATCTTTGTATCATTCTCACATCTCAGCCGACCATAAGATCGTTGCCTGCTGCTCACCACGAAGAGGTGTGTGATTATTCGAGCAGCATAGGGAGCTCCTGCTCCCAGTATATCACAATTTCATCCAGTTTTACAGACGCTTTCTTGCCTTCATCGCTACACAGTAACACACGCCACCTAGCGCTCCGCCTACTGTGTTGTAGAAAATGTCTGATAGTTGGAATGTTCCTAGCCGTAGCAGTAGCTGTAACATCTCTATGCTTATCGAAAAGATAAATGCTATCTTCCAGCTATACCACAGTATCTTCTTCCAGCCGTTTCCAATCTTCTCTCCGAACGTCCACATCACTACTGCTGAGAATGGCACCATCATGATCACGTTCTCAATGCACTCAGTTGTAAGTTTCTGCTCGCCGTTCACGGTCTCCCAGATGCCCCAGCCACCCATGACATTTGACAAAGGATTTAGCCACAGGTTCCGATTCAGCAGCGTTCGGAACAAGATCATCGATGTCACGAAAACCAGTAAGAACATCTTCCGAAAGAACACGCTCTCTTTAAATTTCTGATACCAAGTCACTATGGCGCTCTTCCATCCTTTGCCTGCTGCGGTAGGCTCATACGCATACAGATAGAAAAACATGGCCAAAAAGGAAAGAAGAAGCGAAAAGCCAAACGGCTCATATAGCGCAGTTAGGATGTTTGTGAGGATCTTCCCGAATAAATCAATAGTTTCTTTCATCATTGTTTAGAGATCACTGAACAGGTCAGCCTTGTACACGCCGTTTTCCAGCATCTTCTTGAAGCTGTCCTTAACAGCTGCGACATCCTCGTGATAGGTCATGCCGTACCAGGTATCGTTTGTTTTCAATACTTTGACAGACATCTTTCCCTGCTCCAGCAGTTCACCAATGAAGATAGGAATCAGATACTCTGCTTTCAGCGGATTGCTGGGTACTTCTTTCTCGAAGAACCCCTTGAAGCCCTCCTCCAGCACATCCAAAAAATCAGGAGTCAAGCCCCACATATTCATGGAAACCAGAGAATTCACATCAACCACTACGCCATCTGCTTCTGCTCCGGTTGCCGTCTTTACAATGTTCTTAGTCTCAACAATCTCAGTCAGATTGTTCTGCTCGTCCATTTTGCAGATACCACGAGTCACGCCGCCGTTATCGGACAGTGTGTTTTTCAGCACAAAGCCTGCCATGCAAGACTTGCCACCATTCACCAAATACTCATGGACGGCTTTGAAGCCTTCCTTTCCATAGTAATCATCTGCATTTATGACAATGAACGGGGTCTTGATGACATCCTTTGCTGCAAGGACTGCCTGACCCGTCCCCCAAGGCTTTGTACGTCCTTCCGGCAGAGTTCCCTGAATGTCGTTGATATCCTGGAAAGCGTAGTCCACAGTTACATCATGAGACGCGCAAATAGAGGCAATACGGTCTCCGATGACTTCTTTAAACTCCTTCTCGATATCCTTGCGGATGATAAATACCACATGATTGAAACCAGCTTCAATCGCATCATGGATTGAGTAATCCATAATGATATGTCCAGCATCATCCACTGGCTCCAACTGTTTGATTCCTGTTCCAAAACGGCTACCGATACCGGCTGCCATGATAAGTAACGTTGTTTTCATAACTTCTTCCTCTTACTAACTTTTATTCTACTGTCACACTCTTCGCCAGATTTCTTGGCTTATCCACATCCAGGCCCTTGGCTACAGACACATAGTAGCCGAGTAGCTGCAACGGAATCACTGCCAGGCTACCAACAAAGTGCTCGTCCACCTTTGGAACATAAACTGTGAAGTTTACCTGATCTTCGATTTCATACTTGCCATAAGTAGTGAGCCCCATCAGATAAGCACCACGGCTCTTGCACTCCAACATATTGCTGATAGTTTTTTCGTAGAGTTTGCTTTGGGTCAGCACGCCGATGACCAGCGTTCCCTGCTCAATCAGACTAATAGTTCCGTGCTTCAGTTCGCCAGCTGCATATGCCTCCGAGTGAATGTAGCTGATTTCTTTCAGTTTCAAACTACCTTCCAAGCAGACAGCATAGTCAATGCCACGACCTACGAAGAACACATCGTGTGCATTGGCATACTTTGCTGCAAACCACTGAATGCGCTCTTTATCTTCCAAAGTTTTCTGCATCTTCTCCGGGAGAGTCAACAGTTCAGAAATATAGTAGCTGTACTGTTCTTCAGTGATTTTTTCTCTAACCTTCGCAAACTGAACCGCCAGACAATACATAGCCGCCAATTGTGCACTGTATGCCTTAGTCGTTGCAACAGAGATTTCTGGACCAGCAAGGGTGTAGAACACTTTGTCCGCTTCACGGGCAATACTGCTGCCTACCACATTGACGATTGCCATTGTGGTTATGCCTTTTTCTTTTGCAAGTCGCAGTGCAGCCAATGTATCTGCTGTCTCGCCAGACTGGCTGACAACGATTACAAGTGCTTTCTGATTGAGCGGCATTTTACGATAGCGGAACTCAGATGCAAGTTCCACACGCACCGGAATATCCGCTATATCTTCCAGCACATACTGAGCAGCCATGCCCACATGCCATGCAGAGCCACAGGCAACAATATAAATCTGCTCAAAGTTTTTAATTTCGTCCTCGGTGATCTCCACACTGGATAGGTCGATAGCGCCGTTCTTGATTACGGAATTAAGAGTATCCTGGACAGCTTTCGGCTGCTCATGGATTTCTTTCATCATGAAATGCTCAAAGCCGCCTTTTTCAGCTGCTTCTGCATCCCACTTGATCTCGGTGGTCTGCTTCTCGATTTCATCACCATTCAGATCATAAAAGTGAGCCTCACCCGGAACGAGCTTTGCGAACTCAAGGTTGCCAATGTAATACACGTTGCGAGTGTATTTCAGAATTGCCGGGACATCCGAAGCCACATAGGTCTCACCATCCGCAATGCCGATGATCATCGGGCTATCCTTACGTGCCACCCAGATCTCGCCCGGATAATCCCGGAACATCAGCTCAAGAGCGTAGGAACCACGGACACGCACCATCGTCTTAGCGATGGCATCAATAGGACCGAGGTTGTACTTTTTATAATAGTAGTCCACCAGCTTGATGACCACTTCCGTATCCGTCTGACTATAGAATGTATAACCGTGCTTCAGCAGCTTTTCTTTCAGTTCGGTATAGTTCTCGATGATGCCGTTATGTACGCCAACGACCTCAGACTCCACTGTGCCGGAACCAGAACGGGTACAGTTACCTGAAACATGCGGATGTGCATTGGTTTGGCTCGGCTCACCGTGAGTTGCCCAACGAGTATGACCAATACCACAGGTTCCTTTCAATGCCTTGCCGCCATCTGTTTTCTCGATCAGATTGGACAGGCGCCCCTTCGCTTTCACAACCTGTGCCAGATTTTCTCCGTCACGGACAGCCAGTCCAGCCGAGTCATATCCTCTATATTCCAGTTTTGACAGACCGTCCAGCAGGATCGGTGCTGCCTGTCGATTTCCTGTAAAACCAACGATTCCACACATAGGTTTTGCCTCTCCTATTATTCATTTTTCTATGATACTTTTCCACTTACACAAAACGACTCCGGACACTGCCAGAGTCGTCATTGACTTTATACCTTATATCCCTTTTCGCAGATCACATTGACCACTTCATCAACATACTTCTGGCAGGTATCATGGTCAGGTGCTTCCACCATCACACGAACGACCGGCTCAGTACCGGACTCACGAACCAGAATACGGCCGGTATCGCCCAGTGCCTCAGCAACCTTAGACACGGCTTCCTGCACAGCAGGATCATTCTGTGCAGCCTTCTTATCGGTCACACGAACATTCTCCAACACCTGCGGATAGATCTTCAGCGGTGCCGCCAACTCGCTCATTGGCTTCTTCTTAGCCAGCATGACTTCCATCATCTTCAAACTGGTTAAGATACCATCGCCGGTGCTGGCATATTTGGAGAAGATGATATGACCACTCTGCTCACCACCGATACGACAGCCGTTCTTCGCCATGTACTCGTATACGTACTTGTCGCCCACAGCAGTCTTGGCGTAACCAATACCTTGCTCATCAAACGCTTTGTACAGACCAAAGTTGGACATAACAGTCGTAACCACAGTATTGGTCAACAGCTTGCCACGCTCTTTCATATAGCAGCCATAGATATACAGGATATGGTCGCCAGTGATGACATTACCCTTCTCGTCCACGCACAGGCAGCGGTCGGCGTCACCATCGAAGGCAAAACCAACATCCAAACCCTTCTCCACAACAAACTTCTGCAGACCCTCAATATGCGTAGAACCGGCGTTGTTGTTGATGTTCGTGCCATTCGGCTTGTTGTTTATGACATAGGTATCAGCACCCAGGGCATCGAAAACGCTTTTAGCGATATTCCAAGAGCTGCCGTTGGCGCAGTCTAGGCCGACCTTGACACCCTTGAAGGAATAGATACCGAGACTGATCAGATAGCCCATATAACGATTACGACCTGCCACGTAGTCCACCGTGCAGCCGATGTGCTCACGACGAGCAAAGGGCAGTTCCGGCCAGTCCTTATCGAACACATGGAGCTTTCCGTCGATATAATCCTCCACCAGCAGCAGGGTTTCCTCCGGCATCTTCTCGCCGTAGCAGTCGATCAGCTTGATGCCGTTATCATAGTAGGGGTTGTGGCTTGCGGAAATCATAATGCCACAGTCGAAGTCATCCACGCGGGCAATGTAGGCCACGGACGGGGTAGTCGTAACATGCAGCAGGTAGGCATCCGCCCCGGAGGCTGTCAGGCCCGCGACCAAGCTGTATTCGAACATGTACGAACTCCGACGAGTATCCTTGCCGATGACGATACGGGCGGGGTCGGTATCTCCCTTGCGCTCACGTAAAGCATTGTAATACCAACCCAGGAATCGGCCTACTTTGTAGGCATGGTCTGCTGTTAATGTAATTCCGGCTTCACCACGGAAGCCGTCCGTTCCAAAATACTTTCCCATTTTTCGTTATTCCTTTACTTTTTTCCTTCCCACCATCCATGGCGCAACTCTTACAACAGCCTCATATGCCATACTGCATATTGCCATCGTAATAGCTACCATGACCAATAAGAAGTTTTCTCTCACTACATCTGTTCCCATGTGCAGCGAAATTGACACGATTTTTAACATCCCTCCACATAGAATCACGATCAAAAAAATCATATTATTTTTTTATCATTCTGATAATTTTACTGGAAGCACTGTTTTTCAGCATAAACACACACAAAAAATACACCAAAACAGCTATTACAATCTCAACAAGCAGTCTCATCCATACAGCTTGTCCAAAAAATAGTTTATGGCATAAAACAAGCGTGAGCGACATGACGAACGCTGATGTTAATATTGAAAAAACATCTCTACAACACATATTGACTTTAATCGTTCTTCTTGTTGCTACAATCATGCTTATGGATACAGTAAATTCAGCTATGACAGAGGCAATCGCAGCTCCGTTTTGTGTAAGAGTAGGAATTAACAGGTAATTTAATACTGCATTGACGACTGTTCCAATTAAGACACAAGCTAAATAACTTTTTTCTTTACCAGCGGTGAGCAACAGCTGACAAAAAACCCCACCAGACAATGGCATCAATACAATAAGAATTGATAAAATTCTAATCGTACTAATAGCCGGCAAAAACTCAACGCCAAAAAGCACTTCCACAATTTGGTCTGCGACCAATATTATTCCACAACAACACGGTACAGATATTAAAAAAGTTACATTGAGAAACTGTCTTGACAACTTTTTATCTCACTTTTATTATCCTCGCTAAAAAGATAACTAAATCTAGGCATCAAAACAGCGGAAATACCTGTTAACGTATTTGCAACAGCTTTAACAATTTTCGTAGAATTAGAATAGTATCCTACGCTTGTAGCATTAGACATCACTGTAAGCATTGACACATCAAGTAAAGAATATATCTCAATGGCGATAACAGAAACGAAAAACGTCATAATAGGTCTAATGTGTTTTTTCAAGGAGATATTGCAAAAGCTTAATTTCACATACCTTTTTAGATTGATAAAATTCAAAACATAATTTCCAATGCTACCGAAACAAATAATAAAAGCATATGCAACTAAATCACTTTTTTTCCTGACAAAAATAAAAAGCAACAAAATGGATACTATTTTTATAACAAGGCTACGAATCAATAATATATTCATATTCTTCATAGCCTTGATAAACCCATTCAATATTAATGACATTAATACGATAATACTAGAGAAAATCAATGCCAGTGCCGTATTCGAATTATTAATCTTAAACAGAATGCAGTGATCAGATATACAACGGTTGCTATAATGAGGATATGAAATTAATCGTAAAAAGTTCCGAAAAAGTTTTGTTACAACTATTTTCATCTCTTTTTGATTGAGCAATTGCTCTTACACCATAAGAAGGGATTCCTAGCGCAGCTGCCATGCTAAAATAAGTCGCCAGGTTTTGTGCTGAGGAAACTTCTCCAATTCCTGCCGCTCCTAAAACTCGTGATATATAAGAAACCGTCACTAGAGGAAAAACGACGGATAACCCTTTATTAATCATGCTAAAAGCCGAATTTCTTGAAACTGATTTCCCCATTGACGATTACCCCCTTTCACATAAAGATTACTTTTTAATCACGATAAGACTCTATCAATGATGGAATTGATATATGTGCTATCATTATCATAAACATCTGAACAAGTTTTCACGCCACTCTCATTAACATACTTTCCTTCAATGGTTTCCCTTAAAATTGCATGTCTTAGATACCACATATATTCAACATCAACATGTCCAATATCCACAAATTGATATCCCTCATCACACAACTGCGACGCTAGAATAGAAGCTGTAGGTCCTAATGCACCTAAAATCAACGTATCCTTTTCCACATTCAATCTTATTGAAGATTTTATAGCTTCTAGCTTGCTATATGCATTTTCTGCCGGACAAATAATCCGCTTTATAGAAGTTGCATTATCAAACAAGTCGTTGCCCATCCCCAATTTTGCTTTTTTCGCCTTCGACGATAACTACATCTCTTTTATCCCATATTCTCTTCAACAAATCGAAGATCTTGGCACTATAATTTCTATCTCTATAATCAATATATGGTCTTGTTATGCTCGCATCACTATACACCCTGTTTACATCCATAAATTTCACTAGTCGGGAAAGAAAATTGGCACGAATAATTCTCCAATGCATTTTCGCATAAAGATTGCATTTGGATGAATCAAACACTCCGTGAGGAATTCCAACCAATAAGTTTTCATTATCGTTTTTAAATGCCAAAGTCAAATCTCTCGCAAACTCAGCTGAATAGTCTTGAAAAGAAGAGATGCGCTCACCTGACATCCACATAAACTCTCCATCACCAAATCGGCTAAGTGATTTCCGCTCCTTGACAATTAATGACACTGTTTCTTCATCCGAATAAAATTTAATATCCGGAATTTGAGATTTGTCCTTTAACGCCTTCAGATATTCCGGAACAGTCCTTATCACATTGTAACTGTATACCAACTTATCGGGTAACAATTTTTTATCTTTTTCTTCCACGTCATTCAGCTATTTCCCCTTCCCGAATTCTTTGCCATTTTAAATTCCGTAAAGCAGTCATCGATGAATTGCCAAAAATTTTGATGAAAATGTTATTTCGACAGTTGCCAGTAAGACAAACACATATGCCAACGCTGTTAGTGATCTGACATCACTATGGTTTATGTTGCAAAGATTCTTCGGTTGTTTCATTGCAATACATAGCCATATAGCCAGCAGCATTGTTCCAAAAACTCCTATTTGCTGTATCCAATCAAATATGCCATTCTGCGTATCTACTATTCCGTACCTCATTAACACTTCATATCCCGTACCATATCCAAATCCCCAAAGCCAGTGACCCTTCATGATATTAGGAAGCATTGAATAGATCAAAGTTCTAAATGATAATGTAACATCTTTACCTAGTAATTGTGTTATGACATATGTAACCACACTGTTAGAAAGAATCACCTCAACAAAAACTGCAAAAAGCAGACTTGCCATCAAAGCGACAAAAAAATCTTACCGCTTAAAAGAGTCCAATATTTTTTTCATTCAGCCATAAAAACAGCAGCAACGCAACAGTACCCACTATACCAGTAGCCGCCCCCAATTCTATAGATATTGTCATTGTCATTATAAAAAATAAAACTAGAATTGCATTATTAAGTGAACTTTCTCTAACTGTTCGCAGTCTAACATTTTTATCAGCAATGAAAATGAAATAAGATAAAAATGCATATAAACCACTTGAAATTTTGTTCCTACAAGAAACACATCTCCTCCATATTGTAGATGAATAGTTGTAAACAGTATCAAAAAATCTGTAGCTATCACAACTAATAGGGTCATTCGATAAAAAACCTTAATTAGATTCTGCATTTCCTCTCGTTGACAAAACATTTCCACTGTTAACACAAATTCCACTAATGTTGCCGTAAAAACAATAGCTGCCAAAAACGGATTCCTATCCGTGTAGCCATTCCTATTAATATACGATACGATCAGTGTCGCTAAACAAAAGAAGGCTATGCCGACATTCAGTCCTCGATAAGTATTCCTAGACAAAATCTTAATATTTGATGCTATCATCATTGCTACTACAACAAGGAGGAAATACTTTATGGGATTGTATGAAATATATGTTGTTGAAAAAAAGACAAGTAAATATACTAATACAGCATGTATTGTTGAAATTTTAATCTTCATTCGCTTTGTTCCTTTACGCAATTAGTACATTTCTCAAAACATTTTTCTATAAACTCATCATAGGAAGAAAACATTGCTTTATGTGCACGCATATATTCAACAGTATCCAGTTCATTTTTGCATAATGCGATTTTATTTCTAAATACATCATTTTTTTGTGCCTCTTCAGCCGTTTCAAATAGCATAAAGTACTCATGGAACACTTCTTTCCCGGGTCTTTTCCATATCTATCAAAATACTCAACAGCAAGTTCTTTGGCTTCATTGAATTGTGCTCGTTCTCTTTTTTCATAATATTCATCTATTGACATAATTCGTTTTGCTGGCACACCTGCATACACGCCATTGTGATCACAACTAGAAGTGACAACGCTCCCTGCACCAATGATTACATTGTTACCAATTTCAACATTTCTGGTGATAATAGTGTTCATTCCGATGAACACATTATCACCAATTTCCACTGTACCGCTCGCTCCTAATATAGCTCCCGGATTCTCTGAAACACCCTCATATAGCTTGAGCACCGACCAAGAGTAATCATGTGTTAATATTTTAACCCCCTCAGTGATACGCACATGATTTCCAATTGTTATCATCCATGGATACTGTTCATCAATCAATGTTTTGGATGGGACATATATAGTACAATCCTCACCTATTTTCACACCGATTCTTCGGAGATAATCTATATATGTTTCAGATGAGTATCTTTTTCCATATGCAATTTTCTTTAAAACTTCTTTGACTCCCATGAATTATCTCCTCACCCTTTTGCCTTTAACATCCAATAGCAAAGTTCTTTCTGCCGTTTTTTATTGCTTCGAGTAATAATTTTCGCAACATTTTTTCTTTTGTCAGCGGAGTCTT
>ENA-OQCU01000504-OQCU01000504.1-human-gut-metagenome-genome-assembly--contig:-NODE-504-length-17533-cov-3.991440_pt1 | contig 17533 bp, 17 predicted proteins | sample MGYA00242504_ERZ504590 | MGnify/ENA primary metagenome ERZ504590 (study PRJEB26092, sample SAMD00036318) | human gut metagenome | host: Homo sapiens | study: EMG produced TPA metagenomics assembly of... | reverse complement strand
AACACGACGGCGAACACGACCTGGATCAGCATCGTGTAGCGCGCCACGGGTGCCGATGCCATGCGCAAGGTGGCAACCGTCGCCGCACGGTCCCGCTCGATGGCCTGCTGCAAAGCGTCCCAGCCCTCCACCGAACGCTTCGTCGCGCGCAAAACGGGCTGAGCGTGCGCGAACTCCAACACCCGGGCCGCCACTTCAGCGTTCGAGAGCTCCTCCTGCCTATGGCCTTCGCCTGCGGCCTTCGCCATGGCGCGCGAAGCCCACAGCAGCAGCGGAGCCGCAATCACGAACACCAGGCCGATGCGCCAATCCACGAACAGGAACAACACCACCACCGCAGCCGGCGTGGTGACGGCGATCACCATCTGGCGCAAAAACGTGCTAGGCACGTCCATGGCCATCTGCAGCTCCTTGGTGAGCAGAGCCGCAACCTGCCCCGAGCGCTCTTTCGTGAACCACCCCAGCGGCAGGCGCACGATATGGTCGCCCAAGGCGTCCTGCAGCGCATGGCAGATCTGCTCGATGCCGATATAGTAGCCGCGATTGTCCGCGAAAAAGCCGATCACGGAATGCAACAGCGCCAGCGCCGCAGCCAGCGCCACCAGATACCCCGCCGCAACGTAGTCGCCCGCTATCAGCGAGCGCAGCAGCGGAAGCAGCGCCACGTACACGGCCGCCTCCGCCAGGCCGCACAGCACGTACAGGAAAGCCTGCGTCTTCACGCCGGTCGGCCGCCCTACCAGATCGTCGATTTGGGTCGTTATCATCGTTCCTCGCTTTCGCGCGAATCGGCACCGTTCGGCTCCGCTTCGCCATCCGCTTCTTGCGGCCCCGCGGCCGCGCCGCGCATCGCGGCTCCTTCCACAAGTAGCGCCTTTTCCAGCGCATCCACCTGCTGAGATCGCCACAGCGCCGCATAATGGCCGTCGGCCGCCAGCAGTTCCTCATGGACGCCGCGCTCCACCACCTTGCCCCCGACCAGCACTAATATCTGGTCCGCATGCACGATGGTGTCCAGCCGATGCGCGATCACGACGGTCGTCCTGCCTTTCGCCAACGCGTTCAGCGCTTTTTGGATGGCCGTCTCGTTCTCAGGATCCGCATGGGCGGTCGCCTCGTCGAGCACGAGAATAGGCGCATCTTGGACGATGGCGCGCGCGATGGCCACGCGTTGCGCCTCGCCGCCCGACAGATCCGAGCCTTCGCTTCCCAGCACCGTGTCGTAGCCTTGCGGCAACTCCATTACGCGATCGTGAATCTGGGCCTGGCGCGCGGCGGCCTGCACCTGCTCGTCGGTGGCACCGGGACGGCCCAAACGGATGTTGTCCGCGATGCTCGCTCGCAAAAGCATGCTGTCCTGGAACACCACGGCAACACGCGAAAGCACCTCGCCGGAGGCCATCTGGGGAAGCTCCGTTCCGTTCATGCGCACCGACCCTGAAACGGGATCCCAGAAGCGAGGGATCAAGCGGGCGAGCGTCGTCTTGCCGCTGCCCGAATCTCCCACGAGGGCCGTCACCGTTCCCGGCTCCAACGCGACGTCGACGTCTTGCAGCACGAAAGGCAGGTTCTCGCCGTATGCGAACGCCACGCCCTCGAACTCCATGCGCACGGGTCCTTCGGCCGCCGGGCGAGGCCGCTCGGGTTCGGCCAACGGAGCCACGTTGAGAACGGAGGCCAGATGGTCGGCGGCCTGCAGCGACATCTGCAGCATTCGAATGCTTCGAAACAGGTTGACCAGCCCCGCGGGAACTCCCACGCCCAACACCAGAAAAGGGACGCACCGCTCCAAAGGCAAAACGCCGTTCGCGACGAAGGCCAGCGTTGCAGCCAGCAGAACCACCAGCATTGCTCCCGGCGAGAACAAGGCCGACACCCAGCTGAACGCGTTGCCGTTGCGCTTCGTCCACACATAGCACGCTTTCGCCAGCTCCTCGGTAGCCGCCCGGTACCGTGCGCCCGCGCGGCTTCGGGAACCGAAGGTCTTGATGACGGCGATGCCCTCCACCATCTCCACCGCAGCGGAGGAAACCTCCACCATCGCTTCCTTGAACCTCTTGTTGAGAGGACCGAAATCCCTCATCATGAACGGCCACGCAACGCCTATCACCACGACGAAGTACGCCACCAGAAGAAGGGCGAAGCGAACGTCCACCGTGAACAGGTACACCAAGGGGATCAAGGGCGAGAGCAGCGCGGCGGTCACGTCGACCGGCGCATGCCCGACCGATTGATGCAGGTTGAGAACGTCATCGGTGGCAGCTTGCTTCACCTGCGCCGAGCTGTTGTCGTTGAACCATCCCAGCGGAATCTTCCCCAAGTGCTCTATCAGCACGGTGCGCACGTGAACGCGAAAATCGGCGTCGGCGTAATGGCAGCGGCCGGTGGCCATGCTGAACAGCATCCTTCCCGCCGCCGCGCCCGCGACGGCGACCAGAACCCACATCGCCAGCACGTCGGACGGGGGAACGCCTTCCGTGATGGACAGCTGGGCAACGCGCGCGATTGCGAGGTAGGGGACGAACTCGCACGCCGACGACAAGGCCGCGATGGCGACGTTGCCTATGATCCTCCCTTTCACCGGCTCGATCAGACGCAGATACGTGCGCCGAGCGGCGGCACTGTCGACAGATTCCATAAGCGGCACTCTTTTCTCTCTCGGAAACAGGGGCGGCGGCGGGGCAAGCCGGCCGATGTGCAGATGTTAGCCATAGCTAACTTCAAGAAATGATTTTGGGGATTTCACCACATAATCTACATACATTCTTATTCCGCACTTGCATGAGTCGGAAACAACAAGTAAGTTAGACATGGTTAACATATAGCGAGCAGACCCGCTCCCGACGTTCGGGCGGCTTATGCCCGACAAGGAAAGCGAGGAAACTCATGGCTCGACAGGTTCTACAGCAAGACAAACGCGCGCTCATGCTCACGCAAACGCCCGGCAAGCTCATGATGTCGCTCAGCCTGCCTGCCATCGTCGGCATGGCGGTCATCGGACTGTACACGTTCATGGACGCCGTGTACGCGGACAGCTTATCGGGATGGAGGCCATGGGAGCCGTAGCCGTGGCCTACCCGTTCACGTTCATCAATTCCGGCGGCGCTTCGATGATCGGCATGGGGTCGGCCTCGGTGCTGTCACGCGCCATCGGCGCGAAAGACCAGCGCACCATCGACCAGGTGATGGGCAACCTCGTGGTCATGAACCTGGTGCTGTCGCTCACCGTCACGATCGTCGGCACGGTGTTCGCGCGCCCGCTGCTGGCCCTCACCGGCGCACAGGGGCAGGTCCTCGACCTGGCCGAATCCTACCTGCGCATCATGCTCGTCGGCAGCCTGTTCGTGAACTTCGCGCAAAGCTCGAACATGGTCATGCGCGGCAAAGGCGAGCTGGCGCGGGCCATGGCCATCATGGGAGGAGGCGCCGTCCTCAACATGGTGCTGGCCCCTCTGTTCATCCTGGGCCCTGCGCGACCAAGGGCTCGGCATCCAGGGGGCGGGCTGCGCCACGGTGATCACGCAGATGATCCAAGCGGGCGTCATGCTGTGGTGGTTCGTCAAGCGCGAGAAGACGGCGCGCATCGTCCGCGTGGCCGTTTCGCCCGCGATACTCCCCGAAGTGCTGAAGGTGGGCGCGTCCGCCATGCTCATGCAGGTGCTCGTGCTGGTGCAGCAAGCCATCGCCTACCGCGCGGCCGCCGCATGGGGCGGCGCGGAATGGCAGGTGCTGCTGGGAGCTGCGCTGCGCATCCAGGCGTTCGCCTTCATCCCTTTGTGGGGCATGAGCAACGGCCTGCAGCCCGCGGCCGGGACGAACTACGGCGCCGGACTCTACGGTCGCGTGCGCAAGCTGACGATCGTCTTCTGCCTGGGCTCGATGGCGCTGGCGCTGCTGTTCTGGATACCCGCGATGCTGGCGCCGGAAGCCACGCTGTCGCTGCTCGTCTCCGACCCGGCCGTCGCTGCGATGGGCGCCGACGATTTCAGGGTGTTCTTCTCCACCTACCTGGTTGCAGGCCCCATGGTCATGGGCATCACGCTCTTGCAAGCGCTCGGACAAGGCGGCAAGGCGGCGATCCTCACGTTCGCGCGACCCGTGGCCCTGTTCGTCCCGCTCGTGCTGATCCTGCCGAACGTCGCAGGGCTCGGCATCCACGGCGTATGGGCCGCATCGGCCCTGTCCGACGGCGTCATGATCGTGGTGGCGGCGTTCATGGTGGCAAGCGTGATCCGCAACCTGGGAAAGGACGAAGGCTCCGCAGCAGACCGCATGACCATGGAAGAGGAAGCCGCCCGAGCCTAGCGGACCGGCGCGCCGCCCTCTTGCCGCTGCCGTCTTGCTCGTGCATCATGCAGGCGTTACCCTCGAAGAGCTGGCAGCGCAACGGTTCCGCGCATACGGCATCACGAGCAAACCGCCCGATGTTTCACGTGAAACATCGGGGTTCGCACGCTGCCCCGTCGCGTCGTTCAGCCGCAAACCTTTCCGAGCACGCATGCAAGCCCGTCTATGTCGACCGGTTTCGCCACATGGGCATCCATGCCCGCATCGAGCGCGGACTTCACATCTTCGGCAAATGCGTTGGCCGTCAGCGCAACGATCTTCACTTCTTCCGAGCGGGCACTGCTGCAAGCGCGCAGAGCGCGCGCTGCCTCGTAGCCGTTCATCACCGGCATCATCACGTCCATGAACACCGCATCGTAATATCCTGCCGGGTGCTTCGAGAATGCATCGATCGCCTTTTCGCCGTTCTCGGCCCACTCCACTTTCGCGCCGCGGCAGCCGAGAAGCTCTATCAATATCTCAGCGTTCAGCTCGTTGTCCTCGGCCAGGAGAAACCTCTTGCCCTCGAATCGATAGGAGGTGCTCTCCGGCACGACTTCAAGCGGCGGACAAGCATCCGCCGACGAGACGACGCGAAGTTCCAATGTCACGCGAAACGAGCTGCCTCGTCCTTTTTCGCTGTCGACCTCGACAATGCCGCCCATGGCGTCGATCAGCGCCTTCGTTATGGACATCCCCAACCCGGTTCCCTGTATCCGCGCGATAGACACCTCTTCGCTGCGCTCGAACGGATCGAAAATACGCTCGACGAATTCCGGCGACATGCCCATGCCGTCGTCGGTTATCGTGAAAGCAACGCTCGCATAGCTGGGCCGCGTTTTCGCCAGCTCCTGCACGACGAGGGCTATGGAGCCGCCCTCCTGCGTGTACTTCACCGCATTGGACGCAAGGTTCAAAAGGATCTGGCTTATGCGCAGCTCGTCTCCCGAGAACGCCTTATGCTTCATCTTCGAGCAATCGATGCGCAGCTCTTGACTCTTCGCCTGAGCCTGAGGACGGATGATGGCCTCTACCCCGCCCACGACGTCATCGATGTCGAACCGACGCTCCTGAAGCTCCATCTGCCCGCTTTCGATGCGCGACATGTCCAGAACGTCGTTTATAAGCTCCAGCAAATGACGAGACGACGCGGTGATGGCATCGAGGCAACCGGCTATCTTCTCGCTGGCCTCGCCGCTTTCCCGTGCGATCTTCGTCATGCCCACGATGGCGTTGATGGGCGTGCGTATGTCGTGCGACATGTTCGCAAGGAACTGGCTCTTCGCCTCGTTCGACGATCGTGCGATATCGAGCGCCTGCTCGAGCATCAAACTTCCTTTTTGCTCGTTCGTGCGATCGGACAGCACCAGCACGTACTTATCCACCCCTTTGATGGATTCCCGGTACAACGTTTCCTGGTACCAGCGACGCTCTCCTGTGCGCGCTTGAATGCGCTCGCGAAACACTTGAAGGCACTCGCCCTCTTCCAACGACGCAATGTCATCGATTCGAGGGTCGGACGATGGATCGGCCGCCGAATCCGACAGCGCTCGTATGTTGTTCTTCACCGCTTCGACCGACACGCCCAAAAGCTTCTCCACATTGGGACTGACGTATTCGACCTCGTACGCATCGGGAGAGAACATAACGTAGATATCGTCGGCATTGCGCACCAGCATGCTGAACAGCTGCTCGCGGCTCTCGATGGCCAGCTCCTTCGCATCAGCCCGGCGCCGCACGCGGCGAAGCAGGGTCAGCAAACCCGCCAACCCGAAGATGCGCGTCCAGCGCGCATTCGGCGCTCGCTTCATGCGTCAGCCAATCTCTGAGCCATCGACATCCCCTCGATCAAACCGACCTGCCTGAGTGCAGAAATTGTTATACCTGATCAAACATAGCCTTATTGCATGCGGTGTCAGAGTATAGCACCCTATTGGGAAGGAGGTAAACCGTCGGAGCCCGCCGCGGTCCTAGGGCACGATCGTGCGGTCGACGTCAATCATACCCGCCCTCTCGAGAAACGCGAGCACGGACTGGAGCATAAGGCGGTAATACGCGGTCATCGATTGGGAGAACCCCTCGTCGTCTGCTCTGCGCGCCTGCCCGAGAGCGATGCTTTCGAGAGACGAGAGAGCGGACGCGCTTTCTCGCGAAGCCGCGAACAGCGTAAGGAAGGCTCCCCAGCGCAGCAAATCGTTCAGCTCCCGCAGAATCGTCTGCAATGCGCAAGGCTCCGTGCATTCGATCAAACCCGTCATGAGAGCCTTCGACACCGCCCAATCCCCCTCCTCGACCGCGAGGGCGCGTTCCGCAGAAGAGGCCACCTCCTCCGCATGACCTTGCACGCGGCTCAATGCAGCAGGCAGCACGGCGCACATCATCTGCGCCGCATGGACGTACGTGCCCACATCTCTCTTGAACGAGTGATCTTCCAGCCAGCGCTCGCTGAACGTCGCATTGCCCAACTGCACGCGCGTGCCCAACCCGTTGACGGTGCGCGCGACGCCTATGACGTTGAGCGCGCCGTACGCTTTCTGCACCGTGGAAGCGGAGACTCCATACTGCGCCGACAGCTCGGCGATGGAAGGAAGCAGCTGGCCGTCGACGAATTCCCCCCGAACGATGCGTTCCACAAGATTGCGAGCTATTTGTCCGTGCACGAATTCCAACCCGGCCTTCGCATTCCACGCGTACCCGAACGATCCGATGTCCACGGCGGGGGCATATGCGTTCTCGAGCGCGTCGAAATACGCCCCGACGCGCTGCGCGACGCCGCGATACATGCAACCGAACCGATACTGCACCTCATCAGCATCGCGCAAAAGCAGAGAGGAGAACATCCACGTCATCAAACCCCCGTCGACGTCGACCGCACGCGAGGCAAAAGGGCTTTCGAAACCCGGAACCACCGGCACCAGACCGATGCGCTCCAAGCTTGCGAAGCACGACGTGAACAACGGGTTGCCTGCCTTTGCCACCAGGCCGTGCAAAACAATCGATGCGTGCGATATGCGCCACCCTTCCGATACGCCAGAGCGATCAACGCGCTTCGCATCCTGAGCCAAAGCGAAAAGATCCTCGTCAGAGCAGCATCGAGCGGCTAAGTGGAACAACGGGGGCATGACCAGTTCGAGGGTTCTGTAGCAATCGGCAACCACCTCGCGACGCGCCAGCAGCGCACGGATGCGACCGTCATCCGCGTCATCGGCCGGACGGTACGCCACGACAGCGCGCTTTCGCTCCTCCACGACAATGTACCCGTCGGCCTTCAAAGCACGCTGCACGTCGCGGATGGTTCTGATGCCCACCCGAAATCGATCGCACAAGTCATGCAGCGACGGCAACGCATCGCCATAGCGCAGCGCACCCTGCTCGATGTCGCTGACAAGCTGACGATACACGTACTCGAATAAGGTGGCTTTCTTTTCCAAACCTCTCCTTCGCCGCTTCCATGATGCGATATTGTACCGCGGCGGCTACCAATCAAGCAGATTGCCTATCGAATGAAGCAGATAATATTTTATCGGATATCTAATGAAATCCCCGGTCAAACAGCTGCTACGACAACGAGAGGAAGCAAACGAGCACCGATGTCGATTCACCATGCTAAACGTGGTTGACATTAAATGTTTTACCGTCTAAACTACTGGAAGTCGTCATAATTTGACGAATTCACGGGGAATGTTAGGACATGGTGTTGATGTTTGAGCTGAACGTCAAATCCTACATCAAGCGGAACCCACGCTTACGCCAAGCGAAGATGGGTATGCTCATGAGCAAATGGGCTTGGAACCGCAAAGTCTGCCCCCGCCAGTTCAAGCGCTTCTTCTCCAGCTTCACGTTGCCGAAGACTTCCGCGCTGTTCGCCTCGTTCTTGAATACTCGCCGCGTTGCGTATTCCTCCGCAAACTACGGAGACGCCTCGGCAACCAAGCTCTTCATCTTCCTTTCCTAAGTTGGTGCCCCTCGGGGGAAGTGCGCCCTTTGTCGGGTCGCGCTTGCCTTGTATCGTTGTGCCCGAAGTAAGGAGAGAAAGGGGGTGAAGGCAGGACGTTGACGTCCTACCTTCCCGGAGGATCTCCGGATGCCCCTAACAACCGATCCTTCTCACCAGATCGTTGCCAAAAGTATACGAACACCAGCCGATCTCAGCAAGAGTTCGGCAAGCGGTCGCATATTTTCCTCCGATCTCCTATCGGTAGTTAGGTTCCGCATCCCGCCTCCCGGAAGGCGACGCGAAAGTCGAGGGCACGGCTCAGCGTCACTCCACTGAACATCGTTTTCACCAGGACCGCCTCATAGCGGCCAGGGCGAAGCACGGTCTGCGGTGGATATCGATCCGCAAGAATCGTAACTGAATCGCGGACGGTCCCTGCGACCGAACGCACACAGGAGGTAAACATGGCTACCACTACAGCCAAAAAGAAGGGGATCCACTTCGCATGGTTCGTCCTCATCGGCGTTCTGCTGATGATGGGTCTGTGCCGTGGCGGCATCAACAGCGGCATGGGCTTGTTCTTCCAGCCTATCAGCGCCGACATGCACATCGGCGTGGGCGAAGTGGCAATGATGTCGTCCATCTCGGCATTGATCACTATGTTCTGGAGCCCGTTCGCGGGTCGCCTGCTCGACAAGTTCGACATCCGCATCATCACCGTAGTCGCCGTCGCCATCCAGGCGGGCTGCTTCGCCGCGCTGTCGCTGGTCGACGCGGTGTGGGGCTTCTACGCGCTGGCCGGCATCATGGCGTTCGGCTCGGTGTTCGCCACGCAGCTGGTGGGTCCCATGATGATCAACCGCTGGTTCAAGGATAAGAACGGCCTGGCCATGGGCATCATGATGAGCTTCGTGGCCATCTGCTCCGCCGTTCTCTCGCCGGTCGTCGCCTCCATCATCGCATCGAACGGCTGGCGCATGGGCTATATCGTGCTGGGCGTGCTCGCGCTGGTTATCGTGATCCCGGCCGTGCTCATCTGGTTCCGCACGCCCGAGCAGAAGGGGCAGCTGCCCCTCGGCGCCACCGAGGCCGACATCGAAGCCGCCAAGAACGCCGATCCGAAAGCCGCCGCCGAGGCCGCGAAGAACCTGCCGGGCCTCACGTCCAAGCAAGCGCTGAAGACCCCCACGTTCTGGTTCTTCTTCATCTTCATGGTTCTGCTCACCGGAACGCTGGCGTTCGCCTCCATCGTTCCCACCCTGGCTATCGAAGCTGGTTTCGATACCGTGACCAGCGGATTCGCTATGACGGCGTACATGATCGGCACGGCTATCGCCGCCGTCGTGTTCGGCACGATCTCCGACAAGCTGGGCCCCCTCAAGGCCACGATGGTGGCGTGCGCGTGCGGTTTCATCGCCCTCCTGGGCCTCATCTTCTTCCGCACGAACCTGTACATGTTCTTCGGATCGCTGTTCTTCTACGGCTGCCTGTCCGCCACGCTGGGCGTCATCGGCCCGCTGGTGCTGGGCACGCTGTTCGGCCAGAAGGAATTCGGCTCCATCTACGGCATCGTCATGATGGCCACCGGCATCGGCTCCATGATCCTCATCCCGGCGTACGGCTTCATCTACGATGCGACGGGCAGCTTCACGCCCGCCCTCATCATGATCTTCTGCTTCATCGTCGTCTGCCTGATCTCCATGATCATGGCCTTCAAGACCGGCAAGAAGGTTCAGGCCATGTGGATGCCGAAGGCGTAAATCAGACGCGCCACCCGGCGCTTTGCGCGGAATGCGCTGCGCGCCACCCGTTTGGTTCCACTGCGGGGCACGAGCCCCGCAGCCGGCGGGCACCGGAAACAACCGGACCGCCCGTCACACTACAGTCCTTTTGAAAGAGGAGGAAACGCATGGCTCTGAAACTTCTGGAAGGCATGAAGGTCATCGAGATCGCCGCGTTCATGGCGGCTCCGATGGGCGGACGCATCCTGGGCGAATGGGGCGCCGACGTCATCAAGGTCGAGCCTCCCACCGGCGACAGCAACCGCGGCATCGGCCTTGCCCGCCATATCTACAACGGCGACCAGGCCGGTTGGGACTCCATCAACTCCTGCAAGCGCTGCATCACGCTCGACACCCGCAAACCCGAAGGGCTGGCCATCCTCAAAGAGATGCTGAAGGACTGCGACGTGTTCCTCTCGCATCTGCGACCGAAGGATTCCAAGAAGCTGGGGCTGGACTACGAGAGCCTGTCGAAGATCAATCCGAAGATCATCTGCGGCAATACCTCCGGCTACGGCACCAAAGGCGAGTGGGCTCCCCGCGGCGGGTTCGACGCGGCCTCCTACGCCGCGCGTGCAGGCTACGACTTGGACTGCCCCATCAAGGGCGACAACCCGATGATCCCGTACTTCGGCTTCGGCGACATCCCCACGGGCACCTATCTGGCCATGGCCGTGCTGGCCGCCTACATCGAGCAGCAGCGCACCGGCAAGGGCCAGGAAGTGAACGTGGCCCTCATGCACGCCGGCATGTGGAGCGTGGGCGTCCCATCCTGACCGCCGCCTACGGCGACGAGTACCCCACGGATCCGAACTCCGTGCTGCCCCTGGCCCGTCCGTACATGTGCTCCGACGAGAAGGCCATCGCCCTGATGGGGCCTGCAGTGGCACAATTCCTGGCCTGAGTTCGTGCATGCCTTCGGCATGGACGAAGACCTCATCGCCAAGTGGCCCGACTATCAGACCGCGCTGGCCGCTTCTGCCGAGATCACGCCGATCATCACCGAGGTGCTGGCCAACGTCACGCGCGACGAGGCCATCGAGAAGCTCATGACCACCGATATCCCGTTCGACCTCTGCCAGCATTTCGCCGACCTGCAGGATGACCAGCAGGCTTGGGACGCCGGGTTCTTCCAGGGCATAGATTATCCTTCCGGCAAGCACATCGGCATCGTCAAGGCTCCGGCCATCTTCTCGTCGGGCGAGGCCGAGTTCGGTCCCTCCGGCTATCCGGGCGAGTACACCCGAGAGGTGCTCAAGGAATACGGTTTCGACGACGCGAAGATCGACGAGCTGCGCGAGCAGGGTCTCGTGACCGAAGAGGATCAATGGGACAAGGATCAGTACAACATGGAGAAGCTGATGGCCCAGGCCGCAGCCGCCAAGAAGAAGGCCGAGTAACAGCTGAGACGCCGTTAGTGGAAAGCGGATCGCCAGCTGCGACGGCGATCCGATGAAGTACCGTTTTCAACCGCGCGGATACCGGTGATCCGCGATCCGCGCAAAACAACCGCCAAGGAGGCACAGAAATGATCGATTTCTCTAAGACCGAGGAACAGGAACTGCTCATCGAAAGCATCAAAGAGCTTCTCGAGCGCGAGATGCCGGCCGAGAAGGAGCGCGAATGCTATCGCAACGGCGAGTTCCCCTGGGATGCTTGGAAGGCCATGGCCGAGGCCGGCTTCACGGGCTTGGGCCTGCCTGAAGAAGTGGGCGGCACCGACGTCGACCTCATGACGGTGGCCCTGGCCAACTTCACCATCTCCCGCTACGGCGGCCCGCTTGCCGCGTTCTACTCCATGGGCATGCCCACGATGTACGACGTGTGCGAGTTCGGCACGCCCGAGCAGATCGAGAAGTACGTGAAGCCTTACATCGCGGGCGGCGCGCCGCTGGCCCTGGGCATCTCCGAGCCCTCCACCGGCTCCGACGTTGCCGGCATGCAGACGTCCTACGCGTGGGACGGCGACACCGCGGTCATCAACGGCGGCAAGCACTACACCACCTGCGGCATGGAAGCTCCGGCCATCATCGTCATCGCCAAGGATCCGATGGTTGACAACGTCCATCGCGGTGCGACGATGTTCTTGGTCGATCGCGACACCCCCGGCGTGACTATCAACAAGCTTCCCAAGATGGGCCACGAGAACGCCCCCACCAGCATCTGCGAGGTGTTCCTGAACGACGTGCGCGTGCCCCGATCGGCTATCCTGGGCGTCGAGCACAACGGCTTCATGCAGACCATGGCGAACTTCACCCGCGAGCGCATCGCCAACGTGTCCGGCGTCATCGCCACGGCGGTCAATGCGTTCGAGGATGCCTGCGCCTACGCCAACCAGCGCGAGCAGTTCGGCCAGCAGATCGGCCGCTTCGAGCTGGTGCAGGAGATGATCATGGAAATGTCCTGCAAGATCGAGAACATGATGAACATGCTGTACAAGCTGTGCTGGCAGGCCGATCAGGGTCAGGACGTGCGCATCCTCGCCGGCATGGCCAAGTACTACTGCTCCAAGGCCACCTGCGAAGTGGTTGACGACGCCATCCAGGTGCTGGCAGGTATCGGCGTGGTGGGCGACCATCGTGTGGGCCGTTACTACATCGACATCCGCAGCGCCCGCATTGCCGGCGGTTCCGACCAGGTCATGGTGTTCAACACCGCTCCGCAGATCCTCAAGCGCTACCGGTAAGACGACAGAACGAGCAAGGGGCGGGCTGACGAAAGCCTCGCGTCCGCCCCGTTCAACGCACATGAGGAAACGGGCAGCGCTTGCTGCTGCAGAAGGAGGTGAGTAACGCGATGGATCGATGTGACGGCATACCGATTGACAGGGTTGCTTTTTCGAAACAGCTTCAACAGCTTGCCGAAAAGTGGGGGGACGAGACGGCTCTCGTCGATGTCTCCCGCGACGGATCGGAACGGGCGTTGTCTCGTCGAGAGCTGTTCGAGGCGATCGAGAAGGTCGCCTGCCATCTCAATGATCGAAACGTTCAACAGGGAGATTACGTCGTCATAGCCCTTCCCAACGGTTACGAGAACGTCGTTGCGACGCTTGCCGCCTGGCAGCTGGGAGCGTGTTGCGTATTCATGTCCCCCAAGGGAACCGATGAAGAACGCAACCATATACACGCGCTGTTCGAGCGCAAGCTGCTGATATCGACATGGGATTGCGACGACGAGGATTGCATATCGCAGCAAGACGTGCGGAACTGGATCCGAGGAGAGTTCCCCCATGGAGCCGAGATCCTGCCGTTCTTCGCCTGCGAGCCCTCGCGGGCTATCCCGACGGGAGGGTCGTCGGGAAAACCCAAGCTCGTCGTGCAAAAAGTCAGGCCGGCCTACTGCGAGATGGATCTGTCGGCTTGGACGGCGATGACGGGGCAGACCCCTTGGTCGAAACAGCTTATCCCCGGTTCCCTGTTTCACAACCTGTACAGCAATGCCACGTACATCGGACTGTTCTTCGGGCAGACCGTGTACCTCATGGAACGCTTCGATGAAGGACAGGCGCTCGAGCTCATCGAAAAGCATGGGATTCAATTCATAGGCTTGGCTCCCACGATGATGGACAGGATGATGCGCCATCCTTCCTTCCAAACCAGAAACCTGGAAAGCCTGGAGGCCGTGTTCCACAGCGGCGGCCCCTGCCCCGACAAGGTCAAGCTCGCCTGGATCGAGCGCATCGGCGCCCGGAAGGTGTACGAGATGTACGGCGAGACCGAGATGATCGCAAGCACGTTCATACGCGGCGAAGAATGGCTGGAGCACCGCGGCAGCGTGGGACGCCCCTTCGGTTGCGAGCTGCAGATACGCGACGAGGAGGGTCGGGCGCTTCCCTGCGGCGAAGTAGGCGAGATATTCGGCAAGCCGGCTATGGGGGCTTTTCCCGCAAAAGTACGTGGGGCCGCAATCCATCAAATCCGAGGAAGACGGGTTCTTCAGCGTCGGCGACCTCGGTTGGCTCGACGAGGAAGGCTTCCTGTACATCTCCGACCGTCGTTCGGACATGATCGTGACCGGCGGGAAGAACGTGTACACCGCCGAGGTGGAGAACGCCATTTTCGACTATCCCGGTATCTCCGACGCTGTGGTTATAGGCATTCCCGACCAGCAATGGGGTCTTAGGGTGCATGCGATTCTCGAGATCGAAGGCGCGGAAAGCGAGTTTTTCGACGGATGGTCTCAAAGAATTCCTCCACACCAAGCTGAGCGGATACAAATGCCCGAAGACCTACGAAATCGTACAGGACATGCCTCGCAACGAAATGGGGAAAATCCGGAGACGCGAACTGATAGAGCAACGTGTGTCCAGCTTATCCGAACGCGAACCCGGAACGAAAGCGTGAGAAAGCGATGCAAGAGTCGCATCGCGAAGATTAAAGAAAGGGAGTTTCATTATGGCAGAACGAGAGCTGAAGGCGACCTTGGCCGAAAAGCGCGACGGCGTGGGCATCATCACGCTGAACCGGCCTGAGAAGCTGAACGCCATCAATCAGGACATCATGGACGACCTGTACTACCTGTTCGACGCGTACGAGGAGGATCCCGAGGTCCGCGTCATCGTGCTGACCGGCGGCGACGGCAAAGGGCCTTTCTGCGCCGGGTGGCGACATCGAGGGGCGAGATCCAGATGGACGTCGTGGGCTCGTACCATGGCGGCATCGAGGGCAACCGCCTGAACACCCGCATCGAGAAGTGCCGCATTCCCGTCATCGCCGCTATCAACGGCTTCTGCCTGGGCGGCGGCTTCGAGATGGCGCTCGCGTGCGACATTCGCCTCGCTTCCGAGCGCGCACGCATCGGCCTGACCGAAGTGAACATGGGCGTCATCCCGGGCTCTGGCGGCACCCAGCGCCTGCCCCGCCTCATCGGCCCCAGCCGTGCGAAGCTGCTCATGATGACGGGCAACCACTACAAGGCGAGGCTGCGCTGGCCATGGGCCTGGTGGACATGGTGTTCCCGGCCGAGGAGCTGCTTGACGCAGCCGTGAACATGGCCAAGGAGATGGCCGCGAAGCCGCCGCTGGCGCTCGAGTACGTGAAGTGGGCCGTGAACGAGGGCATGCAGATGGATCTCGACCGCGCGCTGCTGTTCGAATCGGCCTTGTTCGCCCACTTGTACAGCACCGAGGATCAGAAGGAAGCGATGTCGGCATTCCTGGAGAAGCGCCCCACGCGTCCCTTCCAGGGCAAGTAGGAAACGCGGCTCATCCGCAAAGGGCGGGAAGGCCGCAACGACATGCCCGCCCCGGCGGAGCCCCGCGCTCCGCGAAACATGATTTTGAAACAGCTGCGCGCATGAGGCCGCAGCGAGTGAAAGGAACGAGCAATGTCTGATTTGAAGCTTCTTGATGGCGTCAAAGTCGTCGACATGTCCGCGTTCGTCGCGGCACCGATGGCCGCCGAGATCCTGGCCGAATACGGTGCGGACGTCGTTCGCATCGAACCGCTGACCGGCGACGGCATCCGCGGCTCGGGCATGACGCAGAACATCTACAACGGCGACGCCCCGCTGTACGACGCCATCAACGGCAACAAGCGCCACATCGCGGTGAACACGCGCACGGCGGAGGGCATGGGCGTGCTGTGGAAGCTGCTGGAGACGGCCGACATCTTCATCTGCCACATGCGCGAGAAGGATATGGTCAAGCTGGGCATCGACTGGGATACGCTGCATGCGAAGTTCCCGGCGCTGATCTATGCCAACACCACCGGCTACGGCAGCACGGGCCCGCTGGCCAGCCGCGGCGGCTTCGACATGATCGCCTACGCCACGCGCACGGGACTCACCACCGACGTGGTTCCCGAGGGCGCGCATCCCTACATGCCCTACCAGGCGCAGGGCGACATCCCCACGGGCCTGTACCTGTCCATCGGCATCATGGCCGCGTACATCAACCGCCTGCGCACGGGCCTGGGCGACCAGGTGTCGTGCAGCCTGTACGGCTCCGGCATGATGAGCGCGATGGTGCCCATCCTCTCCGGCCAGAAGCCCTACAACAACCTGTGGCCGAAGGGCCGCGAGAACGTCCTTCCGTTCTCCTGCATGTACCGCGGCTCGGACGACCGCTGGATCATGGTTGCCGGCCTGCAGTGGCATAAGGACTGGCCGCGCTTCGTGGCGCGCCTGGGCCTCGACCCCGAGCTGGTGACGAAGTACCCCGACTACATGACCGCGCTGGCCAAGTCCAACGAGATCATCCCCATGCTGGACGAGTTGTTCGCTACCAAGACCGTGCAAGAGTGGAGCGACATCCTCACCGAGGAAGACATCCCCAACGACATCTGCCTGAAGTTCAGCGAAGTCGCCGACGATCCCGCGGTGCTGACCGGCAACCTTATGAAGGAAGTCGAGATGCCCAGCGGCGAGGTCATCAAGATGCCGCGCACCCCGGTCTACTTCCGCGAGGCCGGCGCTCCCGACCCGGTCGTTGCTCCCACCGTGGGTGCCGACACCGAGGTCGTGCTGAAGGAATGCGGCTACACCGACGAGGAGATCAAGAAGATGGCCGAGGAGAAGGTCGTCGGCCTGGGCGACACCTGGGATCGCTCCATGTACGTCATCAAGTTCTAACTGCATCACGAAAACGATTTCGCGGGTCGCACGGAGCATCGCGCGCGACCCGCGCATCGGAACAAGAAGCGCAACCAACTGAGGAGGAGTCAGAATGCTGCAAGCACCTTTGTATTTCGAAGACGTCGAGGTCGGCTACAAGTTCCAGTCCCCCGGCGGCCGCACCATCACGAACGCCGAAGTGGTGAACTTCGCGCAGATCACAGGCGACTACAACCTGGTTCATCTGGACCACGAGTTCGCGAAGACCGGCATGTACGGCGAGAACATCGCCCACGGCGCCCTTACGCTGACGCTGGCCGGCGGCATGTTGAAGCGCACCGAGTTCTGGTCGGCCACGGCCGAGACGCTGGGAGACCTCACGGGCTTCAAGCACGTGAAGTTCATGGCCCCGGTGAAGTTCAACAGCACCATCCACCTGGAGTGCGAGATCACGGACAAGACGGACAACGGCGACGGCACGGGCACCATCGAGCTGGCCGTGCACGGCATCGACCAGGACGGCACGCTGGTTCTGGACAACGTGCGCTACTACAACATCGCCAAGAAGAACTAGCCCGCGAACGCCATCATCCTTAAGGAGGAATTCGATATGAACGAGCAACTGCAAGCCGCCTTCGACAAGAAGTTCAAGGACACCTGGTTCTTCGAGGACGTGCCGCTGAACCACAAGACGCCGGCCACCACGGGCCGCACCATCACCGAGGCCGACATCCTCAACTTCGCCGGCATCTCCGGCGAGTCGGGCCCCCCATCCACATGGACCTGGAGTACTGCAAGGCCCACGGTTACGAGACCACGGCCTGGCGCAGCATATGCTGGCTGTACACGTTCCACGCCGTCCATCACCGTCGACCCATGATGGCTAAGATGAACAACTCCATCCTTGCCACCAAGGGTACGAAGAACTGGAAGTTCC
>ENA-OQCU01000502-OQCU01000502.1-human-gut-metagenome-genome-assembly--contig:-NODE-502-length-17545-cov-5.131645_pt1 | contig 17545 bp, 29 predicted proteins | sample MGYA00242504_ERZ504590 | MGnify/ENA primary metagenome ERZ504590 (study PRJEB26092, sample SAMD00036318) | human gut metagenome | host: Homo sapiens | study: EMG produced TPA metagenomics assembly of... | reverse complement strand
GAAGAAGACGAAGACGAGGACGATGAGAAAGCAGTCCGAAGAGCTTCGACAGCAGAAAGAAAGCTGACCCTGGAAGAAAAAAAGAAACGGGAAGAACGGAAATGACCGAACAGTTGGAGCAGCCGACCAGAAAACGGCAGAAGAAGAGAAACAGGACGAATTTGAAATTCCGGATCTGGAAGAAGAAGGAACGGAGCAGGTGTCCTTTCATACCGTCGATCTGCAGAACCTTGTAAGAGGAGAAGAAACCGAAGAAATTCCGGAAGCCGTGGAAGAAACGGAAATTGTCGAAGAAGCTGCCGCAGAAGAAACAGCGGAAGAAGTGACAGAAGAAACCGAAGAAACCGAAGAAACGGAATCTGCAGAGCCGGAAACTGTGGAAGAAATCGAAGAGTTTGAAGAAACCATCGAAGAGCCGGAAGAAGAGCCGGAACCGGAACCGTCCGAGCCGATCGAACTTGCCATGCCGGTTTACACGGCGGAAGAACTCCTCCAGAAGGCCCACGCAGCCGGAGATGACCCGAAAGTCATTGAAGATCCTGCAACCGGCATCACAATCTTAGATTATTCCGACATTCTGTAACTATTCAGAGCCATGCGAACGAAAAGAAAAGAACGCGAATCATGCTTGCATGAATGAACGTTCTTTTCTTTTTATTCATATGGCAAGAAGCCACATCGAGATACATCGCAGCGGAATCGAGATGGGGCTCTGAATAGTTGGGAAAAACGTCGAAAAAAAGAGAGAAATATAGGAAAAGTGCACAACACGGCACCCCTGTATTTCTCTTTTTGCATAAAAACGGATAAATCGAAAAAAATGAAAAAAAAACCTTGAATTTTTTCGCGTGCTTTCTTGTATACTAACAACTGTTGTGACATTGATAGCGTTGAAGCGCGAGGTTGCCGCTGAGAAACAGCGGGTTTTCCGTGGAGCGAATGTCAAGTTAAAGAAACTGGCGACAAGTCACTGTACCCACAATTAAGTCCACCTGTAAGAGTGGAAACGACCGTGTGCAAACATCAGGACACACACGGGTAAGTGTACAGTCACCGCTTGTCGTACTCGTAAAAGTGCGAAAAGGAGGCGACATTTTTTTATGGCAAGTCAAGTAATGAGAATTACACTGAAAGCGTATGATCATCAGTTAGTAGATGCATCTGCACAGAAAATTATCGAAACTGTAAAGAAGAACGGAGCAACGGTGAGCGGACCAGTACCGCTTCCAACGAAGAAAGAGGTAGTAACAATCCTTCGTGCAGTTCACAAGTACAAAGATTCCCGTGAGCAGTTCGAGCAGAGAACCCACAAGAGACTGATTGATATCATCGCACCTACCCAGAAAACAGTGGATGCATTAGCAAGACTGGAAATGCCGGCTGGTGTTTACATCGATATCAAGATGAAAAACAAATAAGATCAGCTGTAAAAAGTCCGGGATCAGCCCCCGGCCATCAATTAAGTAAGCAATAGATGATATAGAAGCAACACTCATTCGAAGGAATCAACATCCCTAAGGGTCATAGTGTTCCACTTATATCAACTGTTCGCTAGAATGAACTTCTTTATAATAGGAAGTTCCGCTGTAGATAAAACAGGAGGTAAAAGGAATGAAGAAAGCAATTTTAGCTACAAAAGTCGGAATGACTCAGATCTTCGACGAAAACGGTGTTTTAGTACCGGTAACTGTATTGCAGGCAGGTCCGTGTGTTGTAACACAGGTGAAAACCGCAGACAACGACGGGTACAGTGCAATTCAGGTAGGCTTCGGCGAGAAGAAAGAAAACCGTGTGAACAAACCAATGAAAGGCCAGTTCGCAAAAGCAGGTGTTTCCTGCAAGAGATATCTGAAAGAGTTCAGATTTGAAGATGCTGAAACCTATACATTAGGACAGGAAATCAAGGCCGATATCTTTGGCGCAGGCGATAAAATCGACGCTACTGCAACAAGCAAAGGTAAAGGATTCCAGGGTGCCATCAAGAGACATGGTCAGTCCAGAGGACCTATGGCTCATGGTTCCAAATATCATCGTCACGCAGGTTCCAATGGCGCTTGCTCCGATCCGAGTAAGGTATTCAAAGGAAAAAGAATGCCAGGACAGATGGGTGGAAAGAAAATCACCGTACAGAACCTGGAAATCGTAAAAGTTGACGTAGAGAACAATTTACTGTTAGTCAAAGGTGCTGTACCAGGACCGAAGAAATCCATGGTTACCATCAAAGAGACAGTAAAATGCGGTAAATAAGTTCGTTGAAAGGAGGAACACACGTAATGGCTAACGTATCTGTATTAAATATGGAAGGCAAAGAAGTTGGCAGCATGGAGCTTAATGATGCAGTGTTCGGTGTAGAAATCAACGAGCATCTGGTACATCAGGCTGTAGTGCTTCAGCTTGCAAATAATCGTCAGGGAACTCAGAAAGCTAAAACCCGTTCCGAAGTAAGCGGTGGCGGAAGAAAACCGTGGAGACAGAAAGGAACAGGTCACGCAAGACAGGGTTCAACAAGAGCTCCTCAGTGGACAGGCGGCGGAGTTGTATTCGCTCCAGTACCAAGAGATTACTCTTTCAAAATGAACAAGAAAGAGAAAAGAGCTGCATTAAAATCCGTTCTGACAAGCAAAGTTCAGGAGAACAAATTCATCGTTCTTGATGAGCTGAAACTTGCAGAGGTTAAAACAAAAGAGATGAAGAAAGTGCTTGATAACCTCAAAGTAAACAACGCACTGGTAATCATCGGAGATGACAGCGAAAACGTAGCACTTTCCGCAAGAAATATTGCCGGCGTTCAGACTGCATCTGTTAATACCATCAATGTATTCGACATGCTGAAATACAACACCATCATCGCAACCAAGAGCAGTGTTGCATCTATCGAGGAGGTGTACGCATAATGGCAGATATCAGATATTACGACGTAATCCTGAAACCAATCGTAACTGAGAAGAGCATGAACGCTATGGGCGAGAAGAAATACACATTTATGGTTCACCCGGAAGCAAACAAATCTCAGATTAAAGAAGCAGTTGAGAAAATGTTCGAAGGAACAAAAGTAAAAAGCGTAAACACCATGAACATGGACGGAAAGAACAAACGTCGTGGAATGGTAGTTGGAAAAACTGCAAAGAGCAAGAAAGCAATCGTTGCTCTGACCGAGGACAGCAAAGACATCGAAATCTTCGAAGGACTTTAATTAGCAGCTGTTCGAAATATGCACACATAAGTGCGATACGAAATGAAAGGAGAACAAAGTAATGGGAATCAAAAGCTTTAACCCATATACACCTTCCAGAAGACACATGACCTCCTCTGATTTCAACGAAATCACGAAGAGCACACCGGAGAAATCTCTGGTAGTGTCCCTGAAGAAAAACGCTGGTCGTAACAACCAGGGTAAAATCACTGTAAGACACCGCGGAGGCGGAAGCAGAAGAAAATACAGAATCATCGACTTCAAGAGAAGAAAAGATGATGTTCCGGCAATCGTTAAATCGATCGAGTACGATCCGAACAGAACAGCAAACATCGCTCTGATCTGCTATGCAGACGGCGAGAAAGCATACATCCTGGCTCCGGAAGGACTGAAAGTTGGCATGAAGGTTATGAGCGGCGCTGCTGCCGAGGTAAGACCTGGAAACTGCCTGCCGCTGTCCGAGATTCCGGTTGGTACCATGGTTCACAACGTAGAGCTTCATGCAGGCAAAGGCGGACAGCTTGTTCGTGCAGCTGGTAATGGCGCTCAGCTGATGGCTAAAGAAGGCAAATACGCAACCCTTCGTCTTCCGTCTGGAGAGATGAGAATGGTTCCGATCAACTGTCGTGCATCCATCGGTGTTGTTGGAAATGGCGAGCACAGCCTGATCAACATTGGTAAAGCAGGACGGAAACGTAACATGGGTATCCGCCCGACTGTACGTGGTTCTGTCATGAACCCGAATGACCATCCACATGGTGGTGGAGAAGGAAAGACCGGTATCGGACGTCCGGGCCCGTCTACTCCTTGGGGAAAACCGGCTCTTGGCCTGAAGACCAGAGCAAAGAACAAGCAGTCTAACAAGTACATCGTAAGAAGACGCGATGGAAAAGCTTTATCGAAATAAGGAGGTAAACGATGTCTCGTTCATTAAAAAAAGGACCATTTGCAGATGAAAGCCTGTTAAAGAAAGTTGACGCTGCAAACGCTTCAGGAGATAAAACAGTCATTAAAACCTGGTCACGTCGTTCTACAATCTTCCCGTCATTCGTTGGACACACAATCGCTGTTCATGACGGAAGAAAACATGTGCCGGTATACGTTACAGAGGACATGGTTGGACACAAACTCGGTGAGTTCGTAGCAACCAGAACCTACAGAGGTCACGGCAAGGACGAGAAGAAATCCGGCGTCCGCTAAGTAGAATGATTTGAGAGAGGAGGTTTTTTAGCAATGGCTAAAGGACATAGAAGTCAGATTAAAAGAGCAAGAAATGCTAACAAAGATACCAGACCGTCTGCAAAGTTATCCTACGCTAGAATGTCTGCGCAGAAAGCTGGATTTGTTTTAGATGCAATCCGCGGTAAAGACGTAACAACCGCACTTGGTATTGTAACTTATAACCCGAGATATGCCTCCAGCGTAGTGAAAAAACTGCTGGAGTCCGCAATCGCAAACGCTGAGAACAACAACGGTCTTTCCAGAGAAAACCTGTATGTAGCTGAGTGCTTCGCTAACAAGGCTCCGACCATGAAGAGAATTCATCCGAGAGCACAGGGCAGAGCTTACAGAATCCTGAAGAGAAACAGCCACATCACGATTGTGTTAGACGAGAAATAAGGAGGACATGTCATGGGACAGAAAGTTAATCCACACGGCCTGAGAGTCGGTGTTATTAAAGACTGGGATTCCAAATGGTATGCCGAGGGTGATTTCGCAGATAACCTCGTAGAGGACTACAACATCCGCACATACCTGAAGAAGAAACTGTACAGCGCAGGTGTTTCCAAGATCGAAATCGAAAGAGCATCTGACAGAGTAAAAGTTATCATCTACACCGCAAAACCGGGCGTTGTTATCGGTAAAGGCGGAGCAGAGATCGAGAAAGTAAAAGCTGAAGTTCAGAAACTGACTGACAAAAAGCTTATCGTAGATATCAAAGAAGTAAAAAGACCGGACCGCGATGCACAGCTCGTTGCTGAGAACATTGCATTACAGCTGGAAAACCGTATTTCCTTCCGTCGTGCTATGAAGTCTACCATGCAGCGTACGATGAGAGCTGGCGCTAAGGGAATCAAAACATCTGTATCCGGACGTCTTGGTGGAGCTGATATGGCTCGTACCGAGTTCTACAGCGAGGGAACTATTCCGCTGCAGACCCTGCGTGCCGATATCGATTATGGATTCGCTGAAGCAGATACCACTTACGGTAAAGTTGGCGTAAAAGCATGGATCTACAATGGCGAAGTACTTCCAACCAGAACTAAAAAGGAAGGGAGCGAGAATTAATTATGTTAATGCCGAAGAGAGTAAAACGTCGTAAACAGTTCCGTGGTTCCATGAAGGGTAAAGCCCTCAGAGGAAACAAAATTAACTACGGTGAATTTGGTCTCGTAGCCCTTGAGCCATGCTGGATCAAATCCAACCAGATCGAGGCAGCCCGTATCGCCATGACACGTTACATCAAACGTGGTGGTAAAGTTTGGATCAAAATTTTCCCGGACAAACCAGTAACCGCACAGCCGGCTGAAACCCGAATGGGTTCCGGAAAAGGTTCTCTGGAGTACTGGGTAGCAGTAGTAAAACCAGGCCGTGTAATGTTCGAAATCGCAGGTGTTCCGGAAGAAACAGCCCGCGAGGCATTACGTCTTGCCATGCATAAGTTACCATGTAAATGCAAAGTTGTTTCTCGTGCAGACTTAGAAGGCGGTGATAACAGTGAAAACTAACGAATTTGTAAAAGATTTAAATACAAAGAGCGCAGCTGAGCTGAATGACGAATTAGTAGCTGCTAAAAAGGAACTCTTCAATTTAAGATTCCAGAATGCAACCAACCAGCTTGACAATACAAGCCGAATCAAAGAGGTTCGCAAAAATATTGCAAGAATCCAGACTGTTATTGCCCAGAAGGCAAACGCAGCTGAGTAATTAGGAGGAAAATATCGTGGAAGAAAGAAATCTTAGAAAAACTCGCGTGGGCAAAGTTGTCAGCGATAAGATGGATAAGACTATCGTGGTTGCCATCGAAGACCATGTAAAACATCCTCTGTACAAGAAAATTGTAAAAAGCACATATAAGCTGAAAGCACACGATGCAAACAACGAGTGCCATGTAGGTGATACCGTACGAGTTATGGAAACAAGACCTTTATCCAAAGATAAGAGATGGAGACTTGTGGAGATCGTTGAGAAAGCGAAATAAATAAGAGATCAGAATGCTAAAGGAGGAATACCAGCATGATTCAGCAGGAAACTAGACTGAAAGTCGCTGACAACACCGGTGCAAAAGAAATCTTATGCATTCGTGTTATGGGCGGTTCTACAAGAAGATATGCCAACATTGGTGATGTAATCGTTGCTTCGGTCAAAGATGCAACACCAGGCGGCGTTGTTAAAAAAGGTGACGTAGTAAAAGCTGTTGTTGTAAGAAGCGTAAAAGGCGCTCGTCGTAAAGACGGTTCTTACATCAAATTTGATGAGAACGCAGCAGTTATTATCAAAGATGACAAAACTCCAAAAGGAACCCGTATTTTTGGACCAGTAGCCAGAGAGCTTCGTGAGAAACAGTTCATGAAGATTGTTTCCTTAGCTCCGGAAGTATTATAGGAGGACAGCTATGTCAATGAAGATTAAAAAAGGCGATACCGTAAAGGTAATCGCCGGCAAAGATAAAGACAAAACCGGCAAAGTAGTCAGCGTTGACGTAAAGAACAACCGTGTTGTTGTTGAAGGCGTAAACATGATTACAAAGCATGAGAAACCGTCTATGAGCAATCAGCAGGGCGGAATCGTTAACAAAGAAGCTCCTATCGATGCATCCAACGTAATGCTGGTTGTAAAAGGAGTTCCGACCCGCGTTGGAATCAAAGTTGAGATGGTTGAGAAAAACGGCAAAACAAAAGCTGTTAGAACCCGCGTTGCAAAAGCAAAAGAGCTGAACGGCGCAGTAATTGATTAAGGAAGAGAGGAGGCAAAACCGTGAGTAGACTGAAAGATCTTTACAACGAGCAGATCGTTGATGCAATGACCAAAAAATTTGGATACAAAAACGTGATGGAAGTGCCGAAGCTCTCCAAAATCGTAATCAACATGGGTGTTGGTGAAGCTAAGGAGAACGCTAAACTTCTGGACGCTGCAATCAGTGATATGGAAGCTATCACCGGACAGAAAGCAGTTACCACCAAAGCGAAAAATTCCGTAGCAAACTTTAAAATCCGTGAGGGTATGCCGATCGGATGCAAAGTTACCCTTCGTGGCGAGAAAATGTACGAGTTCGCAGACCGCCTGATCAACCTGGCACTGCCTCGTGTACGTGACTTCCGCGGCGTAAATCCGAACGCTTTCGATGGCAGAGGAAACTATGCTCTTGGTATCAAAGAGCAGCTGATTTTCCCAGAGATCGAGTATGATAAAGTTGATAAAGTCAGAGGTATGGACATTATCTTCGTTACCACTGCTAACACAGATGAAGAAGCTCGTGAATTACTGACATTATTCAACATGCCATTCGCAAAGTAATAGGAGGAATTGATTCATGGCTAAAACAGCAATGAAAATCAAACAGCAGCGCAAAGCTAAATTCTCTACAAGAGAATACAATCGTTGCAGAATTTGTGGCCGTCCACACGCATATTTAAGAAAATACGGAATCTGCAGAATCTGCTTCCGTGAATTAGCATACAAAGGCCAGATTCCTGGCGTTAAGAAAGCTAGTTGGTAAAATTTTAGAAGGAGGCAAATTCAAATGAGTATGAGTGATCCGATTGCAGATATGCTTACAAGAATCCGTAACGCTAACACTGCAAAACATGATACAGTAGATGTTCCGGCATCCAAAATGAAAATCGCAATCGCTGATATCCTGGTAAACGAGGGATACATTGCAAAATATGAACTCAGCGATGAGGGTGCATTCCAGAATATGCACATCACCCTGAAATACGGCGCTGACAAAAACGAGAAGATCATCACCGGTCTGAAGAGAATCTCCAAACCGGGTCTGAGAATCTATGTTGGCAAAGATGAGCTGCCGAGAGTACTTGGCGGACTTGGAATCGCTATTCTTTCCACAAACCAGGGTGTTATCACCGATAAAGAAGCTCGTAAGCTGCAGGTCGGCGGCGAGGTTCTGGCATTCGTTTGGTAATAGAAACGAAACAAGGCAACTGAAAACAGAGAGAGCTTAAAGCTCTCTCCGAAAATCTAAGTTAATAGGAGGAAATTGGTATGTCACGTATTGGAAGACTGCCAGTGGCAATTCCTGCAGGTGTAACAGTAGACATCCAGGAAAACAACCACGTTGTAGTAAAAGGACCAAAAGGAACATTAGAGAGAACTCTCCCGTCTGAAATGACCATCAAACTGGAAGACGGACACGTAGTAGTTACAAGACCGAACGATCTGAAGAAAATGAAAGCTCTTCATGGTCTGACCAGAACTCTGATCCACAACATGGTAATTGGTGTTAGCGAAGGCTATACCAAAACACTGGAAGTAAACGGTGTAGGTTACAGAGCTGCAAAACAGGGCAACAAATTAGTTCTGTCTCTTGGATATTCCCATCCGGTAGAGATGATCGATCCGGAAGGACTCTCCTCCGCTGTAGACGGCAACAAGATCATTGTTTCCGGTATCAGCAAAGAAAAAGTTGGCCAGTACGCAGCTGAAATCAGAGATAAGAGAAGACCTGAGCCATACAAGGCAAGGGAATCAAGTATGCTGATGAAGTGATCAGACGTAAAGTTGGTAAGACTGGTAAGAAATAATTAAGGAGAGTGTGAACATGATTAGTAAAGTATCAAGAGCGCAGATGCGCCAGAAAAAGCATAGAAGATTACGTAATCATATCGTAGGTACTGCACAGCGTCCGCGTCTGTGTGTATTCCGCAGCAATAACCATATGTATGCTCAGATTATCGACGATACGATTGGAAATACTTTAGTTTCTGCTTCTACTCTTCAGAAAGATGTTAAAGCAGAGCTTGAGAAAACCAACAATGTAGATGCAGCAGCATATCTTGGAACCGTTCTTGGAAAGAAAGCTGTAGAAGCAGGTATTACTGAAGTTGTATTTGACCGTGGCGGATTCATCTACCAGGGAAAAATCCAGGCATTTGCAGACGCAGCTAGAGAAGCTGGGCTGGTATTCTAAGAAAGGAAGGAAAAGAACACATGAAGCATACAATTATTGATGCAAGCCAGTTCGAACTGGAAGAAAAAGTCGTATCAATTAAGCGTGTTACAAAAGTTGTTAAAGGTGGTCGTAACTTCCGTTTCACAGCTTTAGTAGTTGTCGGCGACGGCAATGGACACGTAGGCGCAGGCCTTGGAAAAGCAGCCGAGATTCCGGAAGCTATCCGCAAAGGTAAAGAAGACGCTATGAAGAAACTGGTAAGCGTAGCAATCAATGAGAACGGAAGTATCACTCATGACTACGTAGGTAAATTCGGAAGCGCAGAGGTTCTGTTGAAGAAAGCTCCTGAAGGTACTGGTGTCATCGCTGGTGGCCCAGCCCGTGCCGTAATCGAGTTAGCTGGTATTAAGAACATCCGTACAAAATCCCTTGGATCCAGAAATAAGCAGAACGTAGTTCTGGCTACCATCGCTGGTCTGTCTGAGCTGAAGACTCCAGAAGAAGTAGCAAGACTTCGCGGCAAATCTACAAACGAGATCTTTGCTTAAGGAGGATGTGAAAAATGGCAGATAAATTAAAAGTAACACTGGTGAAATCCCCGATCGGATGTGTTCCGAAACACAGAAGAACCGTGGAAGCACTGGGTCTGAAAAAAGTTAACAAGACGGTAGAACTGCCGGATAACGCAGCAGTTCGCGGCATGGTTAATCAGGTTTCTTACCTGGTTAAAGTAGAAGAAGCATAAGGAGGTACCGTAATGGACTTATCTAATTTACAGCCGGCTGAAGGTTCCAGACAGAACGATAACTTCCGCAGAGGCCGTGGACATGGTTCAGGAAATGGTAAAACAGCAGGTAAAGGCCACAAAGGACAGAAAGCACGTTCCGGAGCACCGAGACCGGGATTTGAAGGTGGTCAGATGCCTTTATACAGACGTCTTCCGAAGAGAGGTTTCAAAAACAGAAACGCCAAGGAAATCGTTGGAATCAATGTAGATGCTCTGAATCGTTATGAGGACGGAGCTGTTGTAACCGTAGAAACTATGATTGAGACTGGTCTTGTTTCCAATCCGAGAGATGGCGTAAAAATCCTTGGAAACGGTGAAGTCACCAAAAAACTCACTGTAAAAGCAAATGCTTTCAGCGAGAGCGCAAAGGCAAAAATTGAAGCGGCAGGTGGAACAGTCGAGGTGATCTAATGTTTAAGACCTTTATCAATGCATTTAAGGTCAAAGATGTTCGTCGCAAAATATTTTATGTGCTTATGATGCTTGTTGTCATCCGGTTAGGCTCTCAGATGCCTGTACCGGGTGTCAATACAAGCTTTTTTGCGAATTATTTTGCAAATAATACGAATGAGGCATTCAGCTTCCTGAATGCATTCACGGGCGGCGGTTTCGACCGTTTCTCCATCTTTGCTCTGAGTATTACACCGTACATTACTTCTTCCATCATTATTCAGCTGCTCACCATTGCAATTCCACGACTTGAGGAAATGCAGCGTGACGGCGAAGAGGGAAGAAAGAAAATGACTGCGATTACTCGTTATGTGACAGTAGGTCTTGCATTGTTTGAGTCTGTTGCCATGGCAGTAGGCTTTGGACGCCAGGGACTCCTCACCACTTTTAACGCAGTTAATGTGATTGTTGTAGTGGCAGCTCTGACAGCCGGTTCTGCCTTCCTTATGTGGGTGGGAGAACAGATCAACGACAAGGGCGTTGGAAATGGTATTTCTATGGTCCTGTTAATCAACATCCTTTCCAGAATCCCGCAGGATATGGTAACCCTTTACGAAACCTTCGTAAAAGGCAAAACCATCGCGCGTGGTCTGCTGATGTGGATTATCATCGCTGTTGTGATCATCGCTGTTGTTGTGCTGGTACTGATCCTGAATGGCGCTGAGAGAAGAATTCCGGTACAGTATTCCAAGAAAATGGCCGGAAGAAAAATGGTTGGCGGACAGTCATCCAATATTCCGCTGAAGGTAAATACAGCGGGCGTTATCCCGATCATCTTTGCATCATCCATCATGTCTTTCCCATCGATTATCCTGTCGTTTGTCGGAAAGTCGGATATCAAAGGCATCGGCGGAACGCTGATCAAGATGCTGAATTCCAACAACTGGTTTGACAAAACCAATCCAGTTGCTTCGCTGGGCCTGATTCTCTACATTGTCCTTGTTGTTTTCTTCGCTTATTTCTATACCTCCATCACCTTCAACCCGATGGAAGTTGCAGATAACATGAAAAAACAGGGCGGCTTTATCCCAGGCATCCGCCCGGGTAAATCCACGGTAGATTATCTGAACAATCTGCTCAGCTATATTATTTTTATCGGTGCAGCAGGTCTTACCATTGTTGCAGTGATTCCATTTTTCTTTAATGGATTTTTCAAAGCGAATGTATCCTTTGGAGGTACTTCTCTGATCATTATTGCCAGCGTAATTCTGGAAACCTTAAAACAGATTGAATCCATGATGCTGGTACGCAATTACAAAGGATTCTTAAACGATTAAGGCATAAGAGGGACTGTCTGGATAAGACAGGCCCTTTCTTTTGTTTAAAGCGCTTTTAAAGAGGCTTTAGCAGAGAAAATTTTTGCTATTGTGGTTTACTTTATGGTATAATAAGGTAAATTACACGCAGCGGATTGCTGCAAATTCAAACATGGGAGGAAAAGCGCATGAAAATTATTATGTTGGGGCACCTGGTGCCGGAAAAGGTACACAGGCAAAACAGATCGCTGCAAAATATGAGATTCCTCATATTTCAACCGGCGATATCTTCCGCGCAAATATCAAAGAGGGAACCGAGCTTGGAAAGAAGGCGAAAGCATTCATGGACAAGGGAGAACTCGTTCCGGACGAGCTGACCTGCGATCTTGTTGTAGACCGTATTTCCAAACCGGACGCAGCAAAGGGCTACGTGCTGGATGGCTTCCCAAGAACGATTCCGCAGGCCGAGGCACTGACCAAAGCCCTGGAAGCACGCGGAGAGAAAATTGACTACGCAATCAATGTAGAAGTACCGGATGAAAATATCGTTCACCGTATGGGCGGACGCCGTGCCTGCATCGGATGCGGAGCAACGTATCATGTAGAATTTAACGCACCAAAGGTAGAAGATGTATGCGATACCTGCGGCGGCGAGCTGGTTCTCCGTGATGACGATAAACCTGAGACCGTACAGAAGAGACTGTCTGTGTACCATGCTCAGACACAGCCTCTGATTGACTACTATAAGAAAGCCAATGTTCTGGTGGAAGTTGACGGAACTCAGGACATCAACGTGGTATTTCAGGATATAGTAAAGATTTTAGGAGCGTAAAGGATGTCCATATCAATTAAAACTGCCCGGGAAATTGAAAAAATGCGCCGTGCCGGTGAACTGCTGGAGAAGGTACACGATGAATTAGGCCGCGCCATCCATCCGGGAATGTCAACCTGGGAAATCAACAAGCTCGGAGAAGAGATGATCCGCAGCTTCGGATGCACTCCCAACTTTTTAAACTATAATGGGTATCCGGCTTCGATCTGCGTTTCTGTGAACGAAGAAGTGGTTCACGGAATCCCAAGTAAAAAACGGATTCTGAAAGAGGGCGACATTGTCAGCCTGGATGCGGGACTTATCTATGAAGGATACCATTCCGACGCAGCCCGCACACACGCGGTCGGTGAGATCTCGCCGGAGGCAAGAAAACTGGTGGAAGTAACACGCCAGGCCTTTTTTGAAGGAATCAAATACGCAAAAGCAGGCCATCATCTTCATGAGATTTCGGCGGCGATCGGTGCATACGCAGAGAGCTTCGGCTACGGCGTTGTCCGCGACCTGGTAGGCCACGGCATCGGAACGCACCTGCACGAAGATCCGGCAGTGCCGAACTTCGCACAGCCAAGCCGCGGCGTCCGTCTGCAGCCTGGCATGACGCTCGCCATCGAGCCGATGATCACAGCCGGAGGCTATGCAGTCAGATGGCTGGATGATGACTGGACCGTTGTGACAGAAGACGGCTCTCTTGCCGCACATTATGAGAACACGATTCTGATTACGGAGGGAGAACCGGAAATTCTGACACTTTCGCATACGGAGGAGGATTTATGAAACCGATTGTGAAAGGAATGTTTGCCAGAAGCCTGGCCGGCCACGATAAAGGAAGGCTGTATGTGATTTCGGATGTACAGGAGCCATACGTATTCCTGGTGGACGGAAAAATCCGTACCGCCAACCGGCCGAAAAAGAAGAAGCTGATTCACGTACAGCCGGATTACGAAATGACGGATGCGGTTCGTGATGAAGATATCCGTAAGGCATTAAAAGAAAAAAGTTGCAAAGAGTTGAAGGAGGATTAATCAATGTCTAAGGCAGATGTAATTGAGGTAGAGGGAACTGTCCTCGAGAAATTACCAAACGCAATGTTTAAAGTAGAACTGGAAAATAAACACGTTGTACTGGCTCATATCAGCGGAAAGCTGCGTATGAACTTTATCCGTATTCTTCCGGGAGACAAAGTAACCATCGAGCTGTCCCCATACGATCTGGACAAGGGACGTATTATCTGGAGAGATAAATAAGAAATATTGTAAAAGACGACCTGGTGGCGTTAAGCTGCCGGGTCTTTTTTTGGCCTTTTCTGCAGAAAAATGAATTTGAAGTGGAGTTTATCACTCACATTTTTTTCACGTTTCTCAGGCAGCGAGACAATTGCTTCCTGGTCTGATTACGAAGTGGAGAAACCGGATACACTCTAAGAATGTAGAATAATTGGAAATCAGTGTAAAACTTAAACTTGTTGACAAACTGTGAGGTGAGTGTATTCAGGATATGTAGCAAATCGAAAATCCCGGCTTTACGAATATTATAAGATAAAACATAAAAATCCCTCAGGAAATGATTAAAAAATCATTTTTCAGGGGGATTTGTTTATGCAGATAATTTTTTATTTTACTTATGTTATCACCTTATCATCCGATCCCGCCCAGCACAACACCAAGGATCAGCACCAGAAAGCACACCGGAATATAAAGATATTTACACACCGGGTAAAAATATTTCGTGAATGGTTTCGCACAGCCTTTGCTGACCTGGCTTTCCACATAGCTCCGGCCGAAGATCCAGAAGAACATGATCCCTGCAAGTCCTGCGCCAAGAGGACAGATATAGATGGAAAGCACATCCATCCAGTCAGAAACAATGCCCTGGATCAGCAGAGAAGCTACAACGCCGATACGGCGATCACCATGCAGGAGGGAATCCTGCCAAGACCTGTTTTTTTCCTGGACTGTGGCAATGGGTGCTTCAATAAAGGTTCATAAGCGAGGTCATGCCTGCAAGGAACACAGCTACGAAAAAGATGATGGCAATGATCCGTCCGCCAGGCATGGTTTTGATCAGGTGCGGCAGGTAGATGAAACAGAAGTCCGGGACCGCCCTGGTCAAGCTTGGCACCTGTGGTAGCCATGGCCGGAATGATAACAAGTGCTGCCAGCATAGCAGCCAGAGTATCAAAAAGTGCTACCCTTGCAGCAGATGCAGGGATATCTTCGCTGTCCGGAAGATAAGATCCGTAGATCAGTGTACCGTTGCCTGCAACAGACAGGGAGAAAAATGCCTGTCCAAGTGCGAAGATCCAGGTGGAAGGCTTTGCCAGAACTTCCGGCTCCACGCGGAAGATATAGCGGTATCCGGCAGCAGCTCCCGGCTGAAAGGCAACATAGATGCCAAGGATCACAAACAGTATAAAGAAGATAGGCATCATCACTTTATTGGCCTTTTCGATGCCGCTTCCAACGCCGTACATCAGGATAAACATGCAGATCACAAGAGCAGCCAGCTGCCAGAGATTATTTCCCCAGGCAGAGGCCATGCCTCCGAATTTGGCGCCAAAGGATTCAATATCTGCCGGTGCCAGGGTGGAGCCTGTAAAGGCTCCGAGCATATATCGGAAGATCCATCCCATAACAACGGTATAACCGATAGCCATGGCCAGTGCACCGATCACCGGTATCCAGCCCAGTGTTTCGCCCAGCCTTCGTTTGCCTCTGGTTTCGCAGGCCATGCCGAAGGCGTCAATGGGCCCGGAACGTGTCCCGCGGCCAAAGCTCATCTCACCGATCACCCCGGTAAAGCCGATCAGTGCCACAAAAATAAAATACGGGATCAGGAACGATCCCCCGCCATACAGGGAAACTCTGGTGGGAAACATCCAGATATTTCCCATTCCAACCGCAGACCCGATGCAGGCCAGAATGAACCCCCAGCGGCTGTTAAAAGATTCTCGTTTTTCATAAAAAATAAAATTTCCTCTCTCCGTTGATCGTTTCAGTATAACATAATTTTGGAAAATAGGAAACTGCAGCATCTATACAGATCTAGGCGGATATTTGTGAGCCACATTTGTCACCTGCTCATAACCGTATAGCTGCGAAGCAGTTATGAGCTGGGCTCATCGGCGCAGGGCATTATCATAAAATCGAAAATGATCCGGTCTGTGCCGTGACTGGGTATACTCAAACATCACACCGTCACTGTTATAAGTCTGGCTGGACACCACAGCCACGCAGTTATAATCCTTTACATTCAGATGAAGATATTTTTCATCAATTTCTGTAACCTTTTCCACAGTCATGATACGTTTGCTGTTGACAATGGTCATATGAAGCACCTGTTCCAGATATTCATAGATAGAATGACTGGCAATCTCGGCAGTAAGGCCGGGAACGGATTCCTTCAGAAAATAATTATGGTTGATGATCAGCGGGATATCTTCAAGATAATGGATACGCTGAATATAATATACTTCTGCACCAGCGGGAAATCCTGTGTAAGCTGACTGATTTTTGCTGATACAAAGCTCTGTAAAAAAGAGCCACCTCCGTATGGGCATTCTGACCGTTCCTTGCAGCAGATTCCTTGAAGGTTTCAATCTCTCCGATGGTGAAAGCAGTCTTCTCGTTTGGACGGTAGATATTGCGGACACCTTTTCCCTGCATGGTCTGTACATAGCCGTCACTGACAAGAAGACTGACCGCACGTCGCAGGGTATTGCGGGAGCAGCCGTAAGTCTGGATCAGAGTGTTTTCGGAAGGCAGAAGCTCCTGATAGGCAAAGGTGTTGTCCTCTATTTTCATTTTCAGATCTTTATAGATATCTTCGTAAATACTTTTGGGCATTTCAATTCTCCATTCATGTTCGGTCAAAAATATATAGCAGGATTTATGATTTCTGGAATAATTATAAAAGATTTTCCCGGTAAGCGCAATGTAAATACCGTGGAATGTTTAAACAAGTTACAGAGCATATTGATATGTTATGAGGATAGTATGAGAAATATAGATGAAATCAATTTGCGGCCATTCAAAATCATGATACTGGATTTCGAACGCATATAAGCTGTAAGCGCCAGAGGGGCTTACGCGTAAACAAAAAGGAAATGTGACAGTGTAAAAACAGATCACATTTCCTCTTATTTTATCAAAGCCAAAATAAAGTCAGGCCTCTTTTTTCTTATAGGAAAGATTCCTGAAGCTGCTGCCGTCAGAAGCTGTGCTTCGGGTAACTGCCGGTGTATCGGCTGCGGTATTCCGGTCTGCACTGATCAGCCATACAGCATAGAAGGCAGGAACCAGACAGAGCCATACGCCTGAGAGACCGCAGGTCATATACAGGATCAGAGACAAAGCTGCACCTGTATGAAAAGAAAGCAGCGTCATTCCGTAGAATTTTGCTTTATCGCACTGTGCGCTGTCCTTTTTCATAAGGAACTGAGTGACAGCTGTGGTGAATTGGCGAAGGTTGTTGGTGGAAAAGATCGTGGAGCTGTTATATCCGCCGGGAGCCTTGAAGGTACACCACTGGAAAGGCATTGCAAAGAACACGGGGTAAAGAGCCACAACCGGAGACATTCCGGAAGGAAAGAATCCCAGGAGCAGGATCGCAAAGATATCGATCCCGATACTGATAAAACGAAGATCTGCGGAAAAATGCTCTGGGATCCAGACCGTAAGGATAACAGCAGCCATATATATGAGAAGCGCACCCACACGCAGAAGCATATCCGAAAAATTCCTGCCTATGAGATCCCGCACAACACCAAGAAGATTGGCTGTCTGGGCATTGCCGAAAAGATCAGCTCTTGACACAATGGCATAAAGCCCCAGGTATCCACCGATAAAAGATAAGGTGTAATGTATCAGAAAACGATATTTCATTTCCGTATGCATAT
>ENA-OQCU01000501-OQCU01000501.1-human-gut-metagenome-genome-assembly--contig:-NODE-501-length-17583-cov-3.491063_pt1 | contig 17583 bp, 16 predicted proteins | sample MGYA00242504_ERZ504590 | MGnify/ENA primary metagenome ERZ504590 (study PRJEB26092, sample SAMD00036318) | human gut metagenome | host: Homo sapiens | study: EMG produced TPA metagenomics assembly of... | reverse complement strand
CCATCATGCGGGGCACATTGGAGTTCTTGATGGAAATGACGATGTTGTTGAAATCGAATTTTTCCAGCAGGCGCACATGGTACAGTGCACTCTCCACCATGGCCTCCGGCGTGGGTGCGCCGTATTTGCAGGGTATGTCCGACTTCCTGGTTGCCAACCTGGGCTTCTTCTTCGTACCGCCCGGTGTAGCTCTCATGCTTTACTTCGATGTCATCGCCTCCGAGTTCTGGCCGATAGTGACCGCTTCCATAATCAGCACCCTGCTGGTGATTGTAGTCACCGGATGGGTTCATCAACTAACACGTAAAATCAAATGAACTTTTTAGAAAACGAATTTTTCCTATTGGCTGTCACCTTCGGGATTTTCTTTCTGGCCAAACTCCTGCAGAAAAAGACCGGCATCATGTTGCTGAACCCCATCCTGCTGACAATTGCCATCCTCATTGTCTTCCTGAAGATGACACATATCAGTTATGAGACCTACAATGAAGGAGGACATCTGATAGAATTCTGGCTGAAACCCGCTGTTGTGGCCCTGGGAGTCCCCCTATACCTCCAATTGGAAACGATTAAGAAACAGCTGCTCCCCATCATGCTGTCACAACTTGCCGGCTGCATTGTGGGAGTTATCTCTGTCGTGCTGATAGCTAAATTGATGGGGGCTTCCGACGAGATTATCTACTCCCTGGCGCCCAAGTCGGTCACTACGCCGATAGCCATGGAAGTAACCAAGTCGCTGGGCGGCATTCCCTCACTTACCGCCGCCGTAGTGGTCTGTGTAGGCTTGCTGGGAGGAATACTGGGCTTCAAGACCATGAAACTGACCCACATCGGCAGTCCTATGGCACAAGGCCTTTCCTTGGGAGCCGCCGCCCACGCGGTAGGAACTTCCACAGCCATGGACATCAGCCGCAAATACGGCGCATTCGCCAGCCTCGGCCTGACCCTGAACGGTATTTTCACTGCATTGCTGACCCCAACTATTCTGCGATTATTAGGGCTACTCTAACAAAATCTTCTTATTTTTGTTATCTATAATCATAACCAACTAAAAACAACGTATGATTTCATTTAAAGATATCGAATTACAAGACAAAGAACTGATTACTTCCTATACACAGAACAGTCCGCGACGGAATTGTGACCTCTCATTCTCCAACCTATGCAGCTGGCGTTTTCTATACAATACAAAGTTTGCCATCATGGACGGCTTCCTCCTGCTGAAATTCTGGGCAAACGATGAACTGGTGTACATGATGCCGATAGGTAACGGAGATTTGACAAAAGTACTGGACGCACTGGTCGAAGACGCACACCGGGAAGGGGAACCTTTCTGCCTGCTGGGAATATGTTCGGGCATGTGCTCGGAACTGGAAGCCTTCATGCCCGGAAAATTCCAGTTCACAGCAGACCGGGACTATGCCGATTACCTCTATCTGCGTACAGACCTCGCCACGCTTGCCGGAAAGAAATTCCAGTCCAAACGGAATCATGTCAACAAATTCAAACGCACCTATAATTACGAATATACTCCCATCACTCCCGACCGCATCCAGGAATGTCTGGACCTGGAAGCCGAATGGTGTAAGGCCAACAATTGCGACCAGCATGAAGGAACGGGCAACGAACGTCGCGCACTGGTCTACGCCCTCCACAATTTTGAAGAACTGGGATTGACCGGGGGCATCCTGCATGTAGACGGCAAAATTGCCGCCTTCACTTTCGGAATGCCCATCAACCAAGATACCTTCGGAGTACATGTGGAAAAGGCCGACACCAGCATAGACGGAGCGTACGCAATGATTAACTATGAATTTGCCAACCATATCCCCGAACAATATGTCTACCTCAACCGTGAAGAGGATTTGGGTATTGAAGGATTGCGCAAGGCCAAACTTTCGTACCAGCCTGCCATTATTCTGGAAAAATACGTGGCATGCCTGAAAGATGAACCGGTGGAAGCTATCAAATGGTGAGAGTAAGGATTAGAGATTAAGGATTAAAAGGATAAGGGATTGATGATACGGGAAAAGGTAAAGAACTTATGGAAGCTCTGTTTCAATGATAGCGAGGAATTTACTGAACTGTATTTTCGGCTCCGCTACAACAATGATATCAATATTGCCATCCAAAGCGGCGAAGAAGTGATTGCCGCCCTACAGATGTTGCCTTATCCTATGACGTTCGAAGGAGAAGATATTCATACGGCCTATATATCCGGCGCCTGCACACACCCTGATTACCGTAACCGGGGCGTAATGCACGAGCTGTTATCACAAGCCTTTGCACGGATGCTACACAATAATGTCGCCTTATCCACCTTGATACCGGCAGAGCCGTGGCTGTTCGACTACTATGCCCGCAGTGGTTATGCACCCGTATTCCGCTATGCCGAAGAGACTTTTATCGCTTCCGGCACACCGGCAGCCGATACGGGCCTTACTTTGGAAATGTCTGCCGAATATACTGAAAAAGATATGAATATCTCGACCGGAAATTGCGGGAGCGCCCTTGCTGCATTCAGCATACGGAAGAGGATTTTCAGGTTATCATTGCCGATTTACAACTGGGGCAGGGCTTCGTTTGCACATTGAGCAATGGGGAGGAAATCACGGCTTTGGCCATTACCTATCCGATAGGGAAAGCCAACTGGCGCATTGGAGAAATCGTGTCGGATACTCCCGCTACAAAAACTTTACTGCTTCAACATATCTGCCAAAGCCTGAATCTCCCGTCCATCCGGGTTCTCACTCCTCCCGCTACCGGTGAAAGCCAACTTTTGGGCATGGCACGCATCATCAATGCCAAAACCATGCTGCAACTCTATGCTACGGCCCATCCGGAACTGGAACTCAGCATTCATCTCACCGATGAGCAGGTCAGTGCCAATAACGGCTACTACTACCTGAACAATGGTAAATATATGAATAGTGCCAAGCGTCTGCCGGGCAGCCACTTGGCACTTACAATCGGTGAACTCACCGAAAAAATATTTGCAACATCAAGCCCATATATGAGCCTGATGTTGAACTAGCATTATAATCCGCTGAAGTCGACTCCCTCAAATACCAGCGAAGGAATCTGCCATGAACGGTTCGGTTGAGGGTCATTGCCCACAGCAACCAAGGAATTCCATAAAGTAACCATGTTACCCGTCACATTCATTTCGTTGACGGGCTGTGTCAGCTTGCCGTCTTCAATAAGGAAACCCTCTATACCATAAGAGAAGTCACCGGTACTGCTATTGCTGTTACCGCCATTGAAGCCCGTAACCAAGATGCCTTGTTTAATATCTGCAACCAATCCGTTCAGGTCCTTATCGCCCGGTGTCAGAATTAGACGTGAAGGTGCACTGATAGTAGGAGCTATATCCATCTTCTTACCATTGTAGGTATCGATGAAATAAGTTTTCAGCACGCCTTTGTCAAAAACAGTGCGGGGTTCGGTAGCCACACCCTCATTATCGAAATAGCGTGAACCGTTTGCACCGATAGCATGCGGCTCGTCACGCAACGTGAAGAGGTCGGAAGCCACTTTCGTATCCAGCTTATCCATCAGGAAGGAGTTCTTTTGTTGCAAAGCACTGCCATACAATGCACTTAGCATCGGACTGAGCAGGTTTCCCACATTCATAGGGTCAACCACCATTGTATATTTACCCGACTTTGCTTTCTTCTGTCCCAGCTTGCGCAATACGCGTTCCAATGCCTTGGCACCGATTCCCGTCTTCGTCAATTTATCATAGAACAGAGCCGAGTCGTACCAGTAATCCTGAGGGCGAGCTTCGCCCTCTCCCTTAATGGATACACTGGCTGAGACAGAGAACCAGGTACTCTTCGACTCGCCTTCAAATCCGTTGCTTATCAAACGATAGGAAGAACCCTCGCCATCACTATAAGAAGAATCAACCGAAATGATACGCTCATCCTTGCCCAATACCTCCTCTGCAGCAGCACGTGCAATCGCCACTTTATCATCCGGGTTGACTTCATAGAGTTTCTTGTCAAAAAGCTGCAAGTCAGGCTTGCCTCCTTTATAGTAGCGTGCAGGGTCGGCCAGCATACGCGACTCATCCACCGCCAGATAGCGGGTAGACTCTATACCATTCGTGATAAGAGTTTCCAATTCTTTCTTATCCAGCCGATTGGTGGAAAAAGAGCCGAAACGTCCGTCCACATAAAGATTCAATCCCAAACCCATTCTCCGTAGACTGCTGCAAACGGTCCATTTTGCCGTCACGCAGTTCAAAAGAAGAATTAGAATTTGTATATAGCACCAGTTTGGCTGCCTGGCAACCGTTCTTCAAGGCATATTCCATTGCCCATTGTGCCAATTTCTTATTGTCGTCTGTAATCATGTCTTTAATTGATAGTTGATAATTAACTTTCTCCTCCTACAGTCAGCTTGCTGACTAGTGCCGATGGCATACCGCAGGTAACGGGACAAGACTGACCGTCTTTACCACAGGTCCAAGTACCGTTGTCAATCTTATCGTTATTTGCCACCATCGTGATGTCAGCCAATGCTTTCGGACCATTACCGATGATATTTATATCCTTGACGGGCTGCGTCAACTTGCCATCCTCAATCAAGTAACCCGACTTCACAAAGAAGGTAAAGTCTCCGGCACCGATTTGCACCTGGCCATTGGTAAACTGGTCACAATAGATACCTTTCTTCACGGTGGAGATAATGTCCGCTTCCTTCATATTGCCGGCTTCCATATAAGTGGCACGCATACGGGGGATAGGAGTATTACGGAAAGTATCGCGACGTCCGTTTCCAGTAGGAGCCACCCCATAATGCTTGGCACTGATGCGGTCGTGCAGATAACTGGTCAGGATACCTTCCTTCACGATATAGGTTTTCTGGCCTTCCACACCCTCATCGTCGAAATTCACGGCTCCACGATTGAAAGCGATGGTACCGTCATCCACCACGTTGATATGCTCATCGCACACCTTCTTTCCCAAAAGGTCGCAGAAAATGGAAGTACGTTTACGGTTGAAGTCAGCCTCAAAAGCATGTCCTATGGCTTCGTGCAACAAGATACCCGAACCGCCAGCCCCCATCACGACGGGCATTTCGCCACCTTTGGGTTTCACAGCCTTGAACAAGATAGCAGTCTTATCCACCGCCTCACGTGCAATAATATCCACGATGTCATCCGTCATGAATTCAAAACCCTTGCGGTAAGAACGACCGGCATAACCGTTCTCCATCTTTCCATTCTCTTCCATGATACAGACTGCCATAAAAGAAACCATCGGACGGTAGTCGTAGTAGCTCACGCCCTCGGAATTACAGAACAGCACGTGCGATGTACTGTCAGAAAGAGAAGCCTGCACCTTACGTACACGATTGTCCAAAGAGAAAATCTTTTCGTTCAGCTTTTCTAAATAAGGTATTTTTGCCTTGACACTCACGTCCTCCCAAGGTTCAGTGACGGCATAGCGGCTTTTGGTAATTGTCTTTTCCGTCAGTCCTACAGATTTTCCGGCCTTGCCCGAAGAGGCGATACGGGCAGCAGTACGTGCAGCACGCAGCATTTCTTCCATAGTTACCCCTTCCACATAAGCATACCCCGTCTGGTCGCCTGCCAATACGCGTACGCCCATACCGAAGTCAATGTTAGCTCCACAGTTGTTTACTTTGCCGTCCATCAGAACCACACTGTTGTTGAATGTGTGTTCAAAATAAAGGTCGGCATAATCGCCGCCTTTTTCCAGAGCGGCAGCCATCACTTTCTTCAAGTCAGCCTCCGTCACACCGAAGTGAACCATTGCCGAAGCTACGGCAGACTGATTATCTGCTCCTCCTAAAGCTCCGCGTACTGACGCAGGCATAGCCAACGAGGGTACTGCCAGCGAACCTAACATCGCCAGACTTCCCGTCCGTAAGAAATTTCGTCTATCCATCCTTTTCAGTTATTAGTTATAAGATATTGTTTTTTATATCATAGTTATATGACGTAAAAATAGGAGATTTTGTCACACCTTAGCTTTCCTTTGTTAACAAACTTTCCAATTCCTCTGCATTCAGACGCAGATAGAATTGTCCTTTGTAAGCCACTGAAATACCTCCGGTCTCCTCCGATACAATGATGGCATGCGCATCAGACACCTGGGAAATCCCCATGGCAGCACGATGCCTCAGCCCCAGTTCCTTAGGAATGTCCAGATTATGGGAAACAGGCAGGATACATCCCGCCGCTTTGATACGTTTCTTACTGATAACCATCGCTCCATCGTGCAACGGACTGTTCTTAAAGAAAATATTCTCAATCAGACGCTGGTTTATATCGGCATTGATAATCTCTCCCGTACGCACCACATCATCCAAAGGCAGATTATGTTCAATGACAATCAGGGCACCAACCTTCTGCTTCCCCATACTGATACATGCCATTACCACCGGCATGATGTCGTCATGTTCCAGCTTCTCTTTCTTGTTACCGGTGAAGAAGCGCACCAGCGCACTGGCATGCTGATGCGAGCCGAGTGTCAGCAAGAAGCGCCGTATCTCGTCCTGAAACAAAATGATAAGCGCCAGCACGCCCACACTGACCAGCTTGTCGAAGATGGAACCGAGCAATTTCATCTCCAGCACCTGCGATACCACCAGCCATATCAGGATAAACACCAGGATACCCGTAAACACATTTATAGAACCGGAGGCTTTCATCAGCTTATACGTATAGTACAACAAGAAAGCCACTAACAGAATATCTATAAAATCTTTTATTCCAAATTCAAAAAACACGATATTGAATGATTAGGGGTTAGGGACTAGGAATTATTTCGCATGGCTTGCACAATCCGTACGGTTTCCACGGCTTCTTTCACGTCGTGTACGCGGAGAATGTCAGCACCTTTCAGCAAACAGATGGTATCGAGCACCGTAGTACCATTCAGCGCCTCCTGAGGAGTAATGTCCAACAAGCGGTATATCATCGATTTACGTGAAACGCCTACCAGCAAAGGCAACTCAAAAATACGGAACTCTTCCAGATGGGACAGCAATTCATAGTTATGCTCCATTGTCTTTCCAAAGCCGAAACCGGGGTCCAGAATGATGTCTTTTACACCTAAGTCACGTAATTGCTGCACCTTGCGCGCAAAATACAAGAAAACCTCTTTCAGAAGATTGTCGTAATGAGGATGCTGCTGCATACTTTGCGGAGTGCCTTGCATGTGCATCATAATATAAGGTACGTTCAATGCCGCAACGGTATGGAACATATTCGCATCCATCTCACCGGCCGCAATATCATTGATGATGGCAACACCATACTCTTCCACACACATTCTTGCCACATCCGCCCTAAAAGTGTCTACCGACACCACAGCATCCGGCTGTATCTCAAAAAGTATTTTCAGGCCCATACGCAACCGTTCCATCTCTTCCCTGGCAGAGACATTGTCGGCATTGGGACGGGAAGAGTAAGCGCCTATGTCAATAATGGCCGCTCCCTCCGAAACTATCTGTTTCACCCGGCGTGCTATTTCCACCTCTGTCTGTGTACGGCTACCGGCATAAAAGGAATCGGGAGTAACGTTCAGTATGCCCATGACACGGGGTTGAGAGAGGTCGAGCAGCGAACCGTTGACATTTATATATCGGGCAGTTGTAATTTCCATAGGCAGTCTGTTCTATATAGTACCTGCAAATGTAAACAAAAAGTGGTTTCAAAATACATAAACTCATAAAACTGATAAGTTTTTTGCTTGTACCCGGGAAGGGAGAGGATTAAAACTATATCTTTGCACGATGGTTTACCACAGATTACACAGATTCACACAGATTGATTTAATTATAAAGTCATGGATATAACAGCTATACATCAGATATTCCTAACATGCACCAGTGTCACTACTGACAGCCGTAACTGCCCCCAAGGCTCTTTAATTCATTGCGCTGAAAGGCGAGTCGTTCAACGGAAATGCCTTTGCCGCCCGAGCGCTGGAAAGCGGAAGTGCTTATGCCATAGTAGATGAAAGAAGCCTATGCCCCCGCAGGCGATACACGATACATCGTGGTGGAAAACAGCTTGAAGACCTTGCAACAACTTGCCAATTACCACCGTCGGCAGATGCGTACACCCATCATCGGCATTACGGGTACAAACGGAAAGACTACTACCAAGGAACTGATGTCCACCGTACTTTCGCAAACTCACAACGTGCTCTATACCTTGGGAAATTTGAACAATCACATCGGTGTTCCCCTCACCTTGCTCCGCCTGCGCCCTGAACACGACCTTGCCGTGGTGGAAATGGGTGCCAGCCACCCGGGAGACATCAAGGAGCTGGTAGAGATAGCCGAACCTGACTACGGGATCATTACCAACGTAGGAAAAGCCCATCTGGAGGGATTCGGCTCTTTTGAAGGAATCATCAAGACCAAAGGAGAGATGTACGACTATCTGCGGACGCGGAAAGAAGCTACCATCTTTATCCATAACGACAACCCCTACTTGAAAAAGATAGCCTACGGACTCCACCAGATTGCCTACGGCAGTGAGGACGGGCTGTACATCAACGGACACGTCACCGGCAATTCTCCTTACCTCACCTTCGAGTGGAAAACGGACAACGAAAGCAAATATCACGAAGTACAAACCCGGCTTATCGGTGAATATAACTTCCCCAATGCTCTGGCAGCTGTCACCATCGGACATTTTTTTGGTGTGGAACCGGAGAAAATAGACAAGGCACTGGCCAGATATACCCCGCAAAACAACCGTTCACAACTGAAAAAAACAGCGGACAACACTCTGATTATCGATGCCTATAATGCCAATCCCACAAGCATGATGGCTTCCATTAGTAACTTCCGGAACATGCAGGCCGAAAACAAAATGTTGATATTGGGAGATATGCGGGAGTTGGGTAAAGACAGTGCCGACGAGCACCAGAAGATTGCAGACTATCTGGAAGAATGCGGATTCAAGGATGTAGTTCTTGTAGGGGAATTGTTTGCCGCCACACGCCACTCTTATCAGAGTTATCCCGATGTAAGCCGCATCTCATCGCAGAGCTGCAAAGAGAGAAACCTTGCGGGAAAACAATTCTGATAAAAGGGTCGAACGGCATCAAGCTAAGTTCCGTAGTTGAATACTTATAATCCTATTTCATCCTTGGCCTTAAAATGAAATAGCCGACCATTGATGCAAGCACCGCTCCCGTGGTATTGGCCGCAAAATCCAGCCAGTCTCCACCACGGTATGTCGTGCAGTATTCTTGCAGCAACTCCACCATTCCGCTGAACAAAACGGGACAGACAAACGCCCCTGCCCATGCATGCCATAAAGGGGCGTTGTCTCTCCGGTGAGCGCGAAGAAACTCCAGCCACAGCATTCCTGACATGCCGAAATACATACAGATATGCACCACCTTGTCTATATTGGGAATCTTGCTTATTTCTGTAGAAGGCGGTTTAAAGAATGAAAGATAAATCACCGTCAGAATAATAAAAAGCGACACCGGATATTTCTTAATATAATATAGCATATACCAAATTATCAACGAACTGTGCGCAAAAGTACAGAACATTTTCTATATTTGCATGTTTTAGCTGGTATTAATAACGAATTGAAAGAAAAATCTACGTTTTATGACAAAAAGTGACAGAGCCAACTTCGGAAGCAAATTAGGCGTCATACTTGCCTCGGCAGGCTCCGCAGTCGGTTTAGGCAATATCTGGCGTTTCCCGTTTGAGACCGGGAATCACGGAGGTGCGGCATTTATCCTTGTATACTTGGTTTGCGTGCTCATTCTCGGCATCCCCATCATGATTGCAGAATTCCTCATCGGCAGGCGCTCGCGTGCCAATACGGCAAGGGCTTATCAGAAATTGGCACCCGGCACGCATTGGCGCTGGGTAGGACGTATGGGCGTACTGGCCGGATTCCTTATTCTGGGATATTACTCCGTTGTGGCAGGATGGACGCTTGAGTTTATCGGCGAAGCGGCTACCAACAGTTTTGCCGGGAAGTCGGCAGCCGATTTCATCGCATCCTTCAACAGCTTTGTCAGCAACCCCTGGCGTCCGGTCATCTGGCTGGTGCTGTTCCTGCTGGCCACCCATCTCATCATTGTCAAAGGAGTGGAAAAAGGTATTGAAAAATCAGCCAAAATCATGATGCCAATGCTATTTGTCCTATTGATAATCCTTGCCATCTGCTCCATATCCCTGCCCGGAGCAGGAGCAGGCATTGAATTCCTGTTGAAACCGGACTTCAGCAAAGTGGACGGCAATGTGTTCCTTGGAGCCATGGGCCAGGCATTTTTCTCCTTGAGCTTGGGGATGGGATGTCTCTGTACATACGCTTCTTACTTCCGCAATGATACGAACCTGCCCAAAACGGCACTCAACGTGGCGGCTATCGACACCATGGTAGCCATTTTGGCAGGATTCATCATCTTCCCTGCCGCCTTCTCTGTAGGCATCAAACCGGATGCGGGTCCTAGTCTGCTATTCATCACCTTACCTAATGTCTTTCAGCAAGCGTTCGGCAATATTCCCTGGCTGGCGATACTGCTGTCTCTGATGTTCTATATCCTACTGGCATTGGCAGCACTTACTTCCACCATTTCCCTGCACGAAGTGGTAACTGCCTATCTACATGAAGAGTTCAAGTTCTCACGCAGCAAGGCAGCCAGATACGTGACAGCGGGCTGTATTTTCTTAGGAGTATTCTGCTCACTGTCTCTCGGTATCGGCAAAAGCTATACCGTATTCGGGCTAAACCTATTCGATTTGTTCGACTTTGTAACGGCCAAGCTAATGCTACCGTTAGGCGGTTTCTTCATTTCCATCTTCATAGGCTGGTATCTGGACAAGAAAATCGTATGGGAAGAAGTCAGCAACAATGGCACTCTGAAAGTATCCGTCTACAAGCTATTGATATTCATCCTGAAATATATTGCTCCGATAGGAATTGCACTGACTTTTTATCAATGAACTGGGTTTTCTGAAATAGGCCATCATGCAGAACCCCTTTAAAGAATTCCTTTATTTCTCCCGGGGAGAAAGGCGCGGAATACTGGTTTTGATTACCGGCATTATTCTCGTCTTTCTCTCCGGGTATATTTATATATACCAAAGAGAGAACCGCCCCCTCTCCGATGAAGTAATCCGGCGGCAGGCCACTGCCATGGCAGAATACGAATCGTTCATCGCATCCATACAAGAAAAGGAACAAAAATGGGACAACAGACTTAAACCTTCCTCCCAAAAACAACCGACAACCGTCTCCTTGGCCCGTTTCAATCCCAATATCGCCGACTCCGTCATTTTTTGCCGACTGGGACTGCCCGGATGGATGGCGCGGAACATACTCCGCTACCGTAGTAAAGGAGGGAAGTTCCATAAGGCAGAAGATTTCCGGAAAATATATGGAATGACAGAAAAACAATATCAGACACTCCTACCCTATATCCACATCACTCCGGAAGACACAGAAACAAGAACCGTCCAGTTATACAGCTCTCCTGCAAGCAATGACAGCGCCGTTACTTTCCGAATTGCACCGGAAAAATATCCGTCTGGGACCCTTGTCGACCTGAACCGCGCCGACACCACAGAACTGAAGAAAATACCAGGCATCGGTAGTGGCATTGCCCGTCTAATCATCGGTTATCGGCAACGCTTGGGAGGATTCTACAACATCACGCAATTACAAGAAATCCATTTGGACACCACCCAATTGCAGTCCTGGTTTTCCATCGACACCCGGGCCATCCACCTCATCAACCTGAACCGTAGTAGCATAGAGAGGCTGCGCCACCATCCTTACATCAACTTCTACCAGGCAAAGGCCTTTGTAGAATACCGGAAGAAGAAAGGCGACCTTCATAGTCTGAAACCTTTTTGCACTTTACGAGGAATTCTCCGATACCGATTTGGAGAAAATCAGTCACTACGTTTGCTTTGAATAACAGCATCATGCAACATTTTTCAATGTCTGATGCAACCTTTTCACCAGTCATTTCGTCTAACAAGCAGAAACACCCTAAAAACAGGAAGGCCTACTGCAATAAGGATTAGAACCATCGTATCAATATGAAAAAATTAATGATTATAACCATGCTGCTGGGCAGTATGGCACAGAATGCTTTTGCTCAAAAAATAGAAATAAAAGGAACCGTCCGCGATGCTTCCGACAAGAGTATAGAGTATGTCAATGTGGTATTACAGACCATCGACTCTACTTTTGTCGCCGGTGTGACCACAAGTCCAGAAGGAGAATTCATCTTCAAGAACACTGCTGCCGGAGATTACAGACTTGTTCTTTCCAGCATCGGGTATAATACCGAATACATCACCCTCAATGGAGTAAAGCACCATACCGACCTTGGACCAATCGTCTTGGACAGTGCCTCCATCGCACTGGAAGGAGTGACTATCACCGGCTCCAGCCAAATCAGCCGTGCAGACCGCAAACTGGTTTTCCCATCCGAAAGACAAATGAAAACTTCCACAAACGGAGTGAATCTGTTGCAGGAACTGATGCTGCCACGTATTCTGGTCAACCCCATGAACAATGAGATTGGATTGTCCGGCGGTGGAGAACTGCAATTACGCATCAATGGAGTCAAAGCCGAAATAGACGAGATAAAAGCCATTCGCCCTGCCGACATTATACGTATAGAGTACCATGACAATCCGGGACTGCGCTACGGTAATGCCGAAGTCGTTTTGGACTACATAGTGCGCCGTCCCGAAACGGGCGGAAACTTCGGTGCCGACATTTCCCAAGGGTTGAACACGATGTGGGGAAACTATAATCTGTACGGCAAAGTAAACCATAAAAAATCAGAATTCGGCTTCTCCTACTACATGGGACCGCGGGATTTTAACGGCATGTACCGCGACAATGAAGAAGAATTCCACCTGGCAGACGGCACTACACTCAGACGCCTGGAGAAAGGAGAGCCCAGCAAGGCAACCATGTGCCAGCACAACCTAAACGTAAATTATAGTTTGCAGGCTTCTGAGAATTCCCTTTTCAGCGCCACCTTCCGCCTTCGAGGAAACAATCAGCCACACTGGGATTATAAAGGAACTCTCTATAATGCCAATGATGAAACGGACGTGGTAGACATGACCGACCGTACCGACCAGAGCTGGACACGTCCCTCACTGGATTTGTACTACCAACAGAATCTGAAAAACAAGCAAACCCTGGTATTCAATGTAGTAGGCACCTATAATCGGGAAAAATCGCAGCGGCTCTACCAAGAAAGCACCCCGGGGAACATATTGACCGATATTGACAACAATATCCGAGGCAACAAATACTCCCTGATTGCCGAGGCCATTTATGAGAAGCAATATTCCAAGGGGAACGCATTGAGCTTCGGTCTGAGCCATACACAGTCCTACTCTAACAATGAATACAGAAACGGGCATTATTATGAAACCAATATGCACCAAGAGAACACATACATATTCGGAGAATACCGTGGAAAGATAGACAAACTAAACTACCGGCTGGGAGTGGCCATGACTCGTTTCTACTATAATCAGAGCGGCAAGGACAAATCTACCGAGAACTACAGTTTCAACCCGAGTATCGTTCTGCACTATGCCATGTCAGACAACTCCTACCTCCGCTGGAAGGGAAACATCTATAACGCTTCTCCTTCATTGGGCGACCTCAGCGATGTGGAGCAAGCAGTGGACTCATTCCAGATACGTCGTGGCAACCCGCATCTGAAATCATATATGTGCTATCATACGGAACTGACTTACGAATGGAAAAAAGGCATCTTTTATACCAATCTATGGGGAGCCTATGACTATCGTCCCAATGCCATTATGGACGAGAAGATTCAAGAAGGCAACAAAATAGTGCAGACTTGGGACAATCAGAAGGATTGGCAGAAACTCTCCGGGCGTGCCATGCTCCGCGTAGGACCCATCCGCGACATTCTGCAATTTTCTTTTACGGGCGGTGTCAACCATTACATGAGCCATGGCAATCACTACTCGCATACCTACACCAACTGGTTTTGTGAGGCAGAAGCCTCATTAAACTACAAACAGTTCTCTCTGTTCTGGCAGATAAACACCAATTGGAACAATTTCTGGGGAGAAACCCTCTCGGGAGGAGAAAACATCCAGATGTTAGCTGTATATTACAAGCATAAGAATCTTCGGGTAGGAGTCGGTGCATTCAATCCTTTCACCGACAACTATAAAGTACAAAGCGAAAACTGGAATAAATTCGCATCCTACAAGACAAATAATTATATAAAAGAAAGCTCCCGCATGTTCCTGGTGAACTTTTCCTACAACTTCTCGTTCGGCCGCAGTTTCAAGACAGCACAGCGGAAGGTAAACAACAGTGACAATGACTCGGGAGTAATGGGCACGGGGAAATAGGCTCAGACCATTTTATTGATTTCCCCGTCAATCAGATGTATCGTCCGGTCGGTGAGCTGCGCCAGTCCTTCATCATGGGTTACGATAACAAACGTTTGTCCGAAACGGTTACGTAAATCAAAAAAGAGCTGGTGCAGTTCTTCCTTATTATGGGTATCCAAGCTGCCGGAAGGTTCATCTGCCAGCACCACTGCTGGATGATTGATGAGAGCACGGGCCACCGCCACACGCTGCTTCTCACCTCCCGACAACTCATTCGGCTTGTGGGAGGCCCGTTCGGCAAGCCCCATGAATTCAAGAATTTCCGTAGCCGCCTCCTTGGCTTCCTGCTGTCCTCTTCCGGCAATGAAGGCTGGTATCATTACATTCTCCAAAGCCGTAAACTCCGGCAGCAGTTGATGGAACTGGAACACAAAGCCGATATGGCGGTTGCGGAATGCGGAAAGTTCCTTCTCCCTCATACGGTTGACTTGTGTACCGTCAATAACCACCGAACCGCCATCCGGCATATCCAACGTACCCATGATTTGCAGCAAGGTAGTTTTACCCGCTCCACTGGGGCCTACAATGCTGACAATCTCCCCTTTCTCTATCTCCAGGTCAATACCCCGCAACACTTGCAGGTTACCGAAACTCTTCGTTATATTCTCTAAATGAATCACTAGGCTATTTACAATTTGACAATTTACTATTTACTATTTGATAGTTTTCTTTCAAGTGCTATTACTATAGTCTTTTAATTACATATTCGGCCAAATAGCAGCCAAAAATCTGCGGGCATGTAGCTCACTGTTCCACAGGTGGACTTCTTGTTCATCTCGTCGTCCGTCAGCAAAACGGCATTCGGATCAGCCTGTTCGGTGCTGAAAACAACTGGAAGTTTCCGCTTTATGCCCATTTTTTGCAGACGCTTACGCACAGCCTTGCTCAACCCGCAATGATAGGTATCCCAGATATCGGCAAAGCGCACTTGCGAAATGTCACTCTTTGCTCCTGCCCCCATGCTGGACACTATCTTGATATGCCGCTTCATGCTTTCCGCTATCAAGTGGCATTTTGGAGCAAGCGTATCGATGGCATCCACCACAAAGTCATAAGCCGCATCATCCAGCAGTTCCGGTATGTTCTCATCTTTCAAGAATACGGGCAACACTCTCAGTTCCAGAGCCGGATTAATGTCCCTGAAACGTGATGCCAATATCTCCGCCTTCTTTTGCCCCAGGGTAGAATGCAGAGCCGGCAACTGACGGTTTATATTCGTAGGCTGCACGGTATCGGCATCGACAATCGTCATCCGCCCCACTCCGGCACGGCATATCATCTCGGCCGCATAAGCACCTACACCACCCAGTCCTACGACAAGTACATGTGCCCGGCGCAGGCGTTCCATTTTTTCATCTCCTAATAAAAGTTGCGTTCGTTGTTGCCAATCTTCCATTTTCACCACAGATTACACGGATTTACACAGATTTTTGTCAATTATCAATTGTCAATCGTCAATTCTTCTTGAACCATTTATAGAACCATTTGCCTACCTTCTCGTAGTGCTGCGACTCGTTGTTGCCACGCGGGTTGGAGAAGGATACCGCATCCTGCGGCTCGCCCAGTTGGTCGGGATAGAGTACTATCAGGCTGTTATTTGCAAAGTACTTGCTGATTTGTGCCGGTAGCTTCTCGAAGGAGCTGTCATAGGAGATGGAGCCGCGGCGGGCGCTGATGATGACCAGCAGATGGTCGAAATTCACTTGTCCGGTCAGTATCAGCAGGTCTCCCCAGTCGTCCAGGCGGGAAAAGTCTGTCAATGTCTGTCCATATTTGGCTTTCACCAGCCCTTGAAGATGGGCGGTAGTCTCTTCATTGGCATAAAAATGCACCCGACAGCCCAAAGTACTCCCCAACCGGCAGAAATGTTCCACCCACTTCAGGAATCCCGCCTCATACTCGGCTTTCGGAGGTACCGCCACAATCACCCGCCTAATTGTGTTAATGGGCATCAGGAACTTGGAAACCATCACCTCGCGATGCAAGCCCTTCAGCAGATTCTCCGTCAGCATACCGAAGAATGAATCCACAATATTGACTTTACGGTGCAGACCTATAACGACATCCGTTGCCGCATATTCTTTTGCTGTATGGATAATGCCCGAAGCGATATTCAAGTCGTAACGCGTGATTTGCCTCAACGGCACATCTGCCGAGGCCGTTATCATGGCAGCCTTTTCCAGATAGCGTTTCCCGCGTAGTTCGGCACTTTCAGAGCTACTATCATCGTTGATGACATTCAGTGCCAACAGATTATCCCGTTGCTTCGGGTCGCGTATCACAAAGAAGATTTATCAAGTCTTCAATCGTATCGGGGTTGGCTATCGGAATCAATATCTTCTCCGCTTCCACGGAGCGGTTTTCTTCCAGATGCGCCTCCTCCATGGCAATCTTCCGTGCGGCACGCTCCGTAATGAACGAGCTCACAATGCAAGTTACAAGAATCAGCAGGACAGTACCATTCAAAACATCATCGTTCAGCAAGCGTTCCCCATTGGGCAGAATGATGTTGTATCCCACCAACACAGCCGCCAGCGTTGCCGCTGCTTGTGCATTGCTCAATCCGTACATCAGCTCCCGTTCAATCCCTCCCATCTTATATATTTTCTGCGTCAGCCAGCAGGCAATCCATTTACCTGCCAATGCCACCACAATCATTACAGCCGCTACTTTCAGAGCATCGCCATGACCGAAAATCACGTGCACATCAATCAGCATACCCACACCTATCAGGAAATAGGGAATAAACAAGGGCGTTGCCCACAAACTCCAGATGGTTCATCAACGGAGAGACATGCGGAATCAGCCGGTTCAAAACCAAACCTGCAAGGAAAGCACCCAGGATACCTTCCATCCCCACAAACTCCATCAATCCGGCTCCGAGGAAAACCATGGCAAGCACAAATATGAACTGCATCACGTTGTCATCGTACCTCCGGAAGAACCAACGGCCTATGCGTGGAAACAGATATACATCAAAATACCCAGGAAGATAACCTTTATGACAAGCCATACCCAGAAGAAGCCGTCCGACTCCCCCTTGAACATACCACCCACAACGGCCAGGACCAGCAAAGTGAGTGTATCCCGTAACCCGCCGTCCCCCCCCACTGCAATACTCACACTGCCGATGCCTGCGACACACCGTAA
>ENA-OQCU01000500-OQCU01000500.1-human-gut-metagenome-genome-assembly--contig:-NODE-500-length-17666-cov-5.175894_pt1 | contig 17666 bp, 12 predicted proteins | sample MGYA00242504_ERZ504590 | MGnify/ENA primary metagenome ERZ504590 (study PRJEB26092, sample SAMD00036318) | human gut metagenome | host: Homo sapiens | study: EMG produced TPA metagenomics assembly of... | reverse complement strand
ACGGTGCTTGCGGGCTGATTTCATGATGCGCGGCTTTCCCGGCTCGACGCGGCTTCTGGAAATTGCGCACACGATTGAGGAGCTCAAAACGATTTGTGCCTGCGGACGCAAGGCCATCTGCAACGGGCGCAAGGTCAACGGCGAGTTTGTCTTTGAAGGTGCGCAGGTCGCCATCGACACGGTGGACGATGTGGAATACCAGAGCCTCTGCCCCCAGTGCTGGTACCGCGAGTACCGCGCATTTCTGGCACGGCATCCCAAAAAGTAAATATTTTGCGCTGATTTTCCCGCCGGGTGTTGCCAGGTGGGATTTTTTGTGTGATTCGCATCATTTTTCTGCAAATAGCGCGCTTATCTTGCACCGTACAGATTCAGATGCAATAATATTTGCAAAAACGGATGTTTTTGCAACGATACTGCATATTTTGCGGTTTCCGGCGCATTCCAGCGTATTTTGCAAGGTAAAGATAGTTGCGCTTGCTGCGGTGTCCGCGCGGCGGCGCAGGGGTGTACCCAGCAATATGCACAAACACCATTTACAGTATTCGTAAGTTTTGACGGTGATGTCCAAATTTGGTTACAGCCAACATGGCAAGAAATTGTAACGTTTTCCCTTGCCGTAACAAACCAAAAAAAGCTGTTTATTTTCTGTGAGCGATTTGTTATCATATAGACAAGCGAACAGCAGATGGTGTGGTACGGTATCCCGCACACAACGGTCTGCAAGAATAAATCGCACAGCAAATTTTAGGAGGACAAAAACATGAAAAAGGCAATCTCTCTCGGTGTTGCCGCCGCCATGGCCGCCACGCTGCTGGCTGGCTGCGGCACGGCAGCCAGCAGCGCCGCTGCTTCCAGCGAGGCCGCAAGCACTGCGGACAGCACCACTGCCGAGTCTACTGCTACTTCCGAGGCCGCTCCCAGCGAGGCCCATGAGATCAACACCACCGATCCTATTGAGCTGACCATCAGCTGGTGGGGCGGTGACTCCCGCCATGAGGCTTACCAGAAGGCTCTGGAAGCTTTCCATGAGAAGTACCCCAACATCACCGTTTCCCCCCACCTACGGCGCATGGTCCGGCTGGGAGGAGAAGCAGTCCACCGCACTGGCTGCCGATCAGGGTTCTGACGTCATGCAGGTCAACTGGAACTGGCTGTACCAGTACAGCCCCACGGGCGAGAAGTTCGTCGATCTGCGCGAGTACAGCGACGTCATCGACCTGAGCCAGTGGAGCGATGCCGCCAAGAACGCCTGCATCGTTGCCGACAGCCTGCAGGCAGTGCCCATCTCGATGACCGGCCGTATCTTCTACTGGAACATGAACACCTTCAAGCAGGCCGGCATCGAGGCGGTTCCCACCTCTTATGATGATCTGATCGCCGCCGGCAAGGCCTTCCAGGAGAAGCTGGGCGATGATTATTATCCTCTGGCCATCGGTCAGTATGACCGCATGATCCTGATGACCTTCTACCTTGAGTCCAAGTACGGCAAGGCCTGGGTCGAGAACAACGAGTGCCAGTACAGCGAGGAAGAGATCGTTGACGGTCTGAACTTCATCAAGTCCCTCGAGGACAACCACGTTATCCCCACCCGTCCGACCATGATCGCTGCAGGCTTCGACTCCATCGTACCTATGACAATCCAGTCGATACCCTCGAAATCTATATCGCCGATTTCATCGAAAATAGGTTCGAAAGTGACATGGTAGTGCTTGGCCTTGATATTTCTTTTCAAATCGTCTAGCCGCTTTTTTTCGGAATTGCGCGTGACGGTCACGCCCATCCATACATTCTCGTCATCTGTAGAGAAACTGATCTTGTCCGGACATTTCGTAAGGAATATATAAGCGTGTTGCGGATTGCTTTTCATTCGTCTGAATATTTCCGCATTCCATTCAGGCTTCCAATCGGAGAAATCGCTCATTCCGGTCATCAGCCATACGTGAGGCTTGGGCGTGTCGATGATACGCAGCTTTCGCACCATATATTCCGGTACGGAGAAGTCGTCCGTAATATGGAAACGGCGGCAGTTGTTACGGGCATAGCAGTAGCTGCACCCGATGGAGCAGCCTACCACTATGTTCATATTCTTTATCAGGGATTTTATACAGATAGTCATCTGCTTAGAGTTCCTTTTTAGAATCATTTCGGAGAGACTTTCCATTTTACCGGTTCTTTCAGTATGATTCCGTCAGTGGCATCCTCCTGTGAGAATGTATTGCTGCAATATTGTATGCAGAGCATGAGGAGCGGAGTCGTTCCGTTGTTACGGACACTTCGTTTTCCTGCAGGAGATACCCTGACAACGCTACCTTCTTCCACTGGGAACACTGTTCCGTCTACTTGAAATTCACCTTTACCGGAGAGGAAAAAATAAAGTTCCTCATGACTCTTGTGACTATGCAGAAATCCGGTTTCTGTACCCGGGGCGAATGACTGGAAAGAAAACTCGCTTCCCGTAGTTCCGAGAGCGGTGCTGCAGAATACTTTTCCGGGAATTTTCACATCCGGGCCAAGCTGAAGTTCGTATTCATTCAGTTCATTCAACTTACCGACACTGATCGCGGCGAAATTCTGTTCTACCGCGATTTTCCTAATCTTTTTCATCTTTCTAATATTTTGAAATGATTGTTTATACAGTTATTTAAGTGTTATGCTTTCTCCGTCTTCCGGTATAATCAGTCGGCTCATATCCGTCCCGTGATGGCGAGCTTCGTTGCGAAGGATGGCACGGGTGGTCTGGCAATGATCGATGGCATCCATGTGTACGGTAATCAGCTTGATGTGTGGGGGGAGTGTGTCAAGCATCGCCATTACTTCCTGTTCATTGGGGATGATACAACCGTCCGTCTTAGAGAATTCGGGGAATACCGCACCGCCACTGTTCACCACAATATAATTAGGACGATACTTTTCCACGGTAGCAAGAGTACATTCTTCCCATTTGCAATCGCCCATGATATAAATAGTCGGAAGCCCTTCGGACATCAGCACATAGCCCGAAACAGGTCCCATCATCTGGCCTATCTGACCGAAACCGTGATGGCCAATAGCACGGTGGATGGTCAGATGACCTAAGGTTATGCTCTCTTCAATCGCTTCTACATTTGAGAAACCATCTTTCAGGATGGCGGCCTTATCTTGTGGCTGGGTGTAGAAAGGAATGTCTTTCGGCAAATGCTGCTTTACACTTGGTTCGTAATGGTCGATGTGGTTGTGGGTGAGCAGTACCATATCAACACCTTCAGTAATGTCGCTAATAGGCATTACGAGATGTACCCTCGGATTCTTATATACACCGAGAGCTGATTGCAGGGTTCCTTTGTCGGCAAATACGGGGTCAATAAGAATGGTATGTCCTGCATAGTTGATTTTCAAGGTGGCACTGCGTACCAACCGAATAATTGCTTTTTCGTTCATGATGTTATGTTTTGTATTATTTTTCGGGTACAAAGTTCGAAAGGATATCCCAATGTCTCTATGCCTTAAAAACAGGAATATATGCCATTTTGATAAAAGAATGATGTATATTTGCAGAAAGCAAAAAACAAGAGTGATGAAAGCTATAATCAATCCCGAAAGACTTGTAAGCGTTCCGTTCAATAAAACGCAATGTGGCGTAGACTTCTACATTAACACAGGCGAAAGCAAGGACATCTGTGGTGTCTTGACCGAGCATAAGGCGTTTAAGACAGATTTTTTCAGCTTCTATTTCTTTCGTCGTGCCAATGGATATTTGTTGCTGAACTTCCGAAAAGTGGAGTTACGGGATGGTATGGTGCTGCTTTTGTCGCCGCACCAGCAACAGGAATGGCACGTGAACGAGGTAGAACTAGATTACACTTTTCTTATTTTCCGCGAAGACTTTATGCGCACGTTCATTGCTGACAAGTTCTTCGTATATCGGCTGTTGTATTATTATCAGACTGATACACCGCCCTACTTGTTTGCCGAGCCGGAGGAGCTGACGGAATATATGCGCCTCTTAAAAAAGATAAAACAAGAACTACAACATCCTGTGGTAGACACTTACAACCTCATTGTGTCAGTGCTTTATTATCTACTGGTAATTATCAACCGGGCATACGCTCAAACTTATCGTCTACCTGTCGAAGTGCCAAAAAACAATTACGCATTCAAATTCAAGGACTTACTCGAAAAACATATCCGAACGACACAGCGCGTTCAAGAATATGCTGATATGCTTCGGGTAAGTCGTATCACCTTGAATAATTCTGTCATGGCGCAATTTGGTGTATCAGCCATTCACTTACTCAAGCAACGTCTTTTGGAAGAGCTGAAAAATGAGCTACTGTTCTCCAATCTGAATGTGAGCCAACTGGCAGACGAGTTCCACTTTTCCGACCCCAGTCACCTCATGCGTTTTTTCAAAAAAGAAACAGGCAAGACTTTTACCCAATATCTAATGAATTACAAAAGAGGAATATATGAATAGAAATTTCATATTTGGCAAATGAATTCCATATTTAAGATATTTATTTTTTTGAATAACTATATTTTTCGTCATAAAGGTTCATTCTGCCAGTCCATAGAAATACCAATCGCTTTGTAATTGACATTCTTTTGAAGAATCTTAAAAAATAGGCTCAGCGGAAATTTCTGGTTGTTAAGTTTTAAAATTAGCTATCTTTGCTTACCTTTGTTTTATGAAACCCGAACGACTCCTTCGTGCCATCCTTCCGGATGTGCTTATAGACAACTTTGATATTGTCAATTTCGACAAGAGTGCTGACCGTTTTGATATTTATCTTGATGAAAAAAAGTTCAGCTAAAAGAAGATAAGACCAACCCGGATATCATATCCTATGGTTTTGGTGAGTACCGTACAATCCAAGACTATCCTATTCGTGGTCGCGCCACTTATCTCCATGTTCGTAAACGTAAATGGCTTGACAAGTCTTCCAATGAAATCTTCAGTTATGACTGGGATTTATCCGAATTTGACGGTACACGGCTCAATTCTGAGTTCGTCTCTTTTTTAAAAGAAGGAGATTGAATCTACTCCTGTGAGCATCTGTGTGCTTGCGGAACGTTATGGCGTAAAAGGGCAGACTCTTCGTAAACAATACAAGGAGAAAATCAGTGATTACCGGAACTGGGACCAACTCGAACATGCGCATGACTACCTCCTTTATCCTGAAAACATTGGAGAAAACCTTTCTTTGGATGAAACTTGCCTGAGCAATGGAGATGTTTATACGATTCTGACCAATAAAGCAGCCCAAGGCCGTAAGGGGGCTTTAGTTGCAATGGTTCGTGGAGTGGCCACAGATGCGGTAAGCGGAATCTTGCGCAGGCTTCCGCACCGGAAACGGCTGTCTGTCAAGACTGTCACTACAGATTTATCTTCAGCCATGATGCTGACAGTCAGAAAGGTGTTTCCTGCCGCAAAGCTGATCAATGACCGTTTTCATGTACAGCAGCTCATGTCTGAAGCTGTTGACCAGTTAAGAATACGCTATCGGTGGGAAGTACTTGATGCGGAAAATCAGGCTATCAGGGAGCACCGTCAAAAGAAGAAAGAAACAAAGAGTAAGGCGGAAAGGGAGAGAATAGGGAAATGGGAGCCTGAAAGAATGGAGAACGGAGAAACCCTGCCACAGATAGTGTAAGCAGAAGCAAGCACATTATATTGAAACACTGGAGCAAATGGAATGAACAGCAAAAGACCAGGGCTGCCATTCTCTTTGATAAATTCCCCAAGCTTCTGGAAGGATACAGCCTTAGCATGAAACTGACAGACATCTTCAACAAGAAGTCAGGTCCCGATGAAGCAAGGCTAAATCTCGCAAGATGGTACAATGAAGTGGAAAAGTTTGACTATATGGAGTTCAACAAGGTACTTGATACCTTTTCAAACCATAGTACGACCATCATTAATTATTTTGAAGAACGATTGACAAATGCTTCAGCGGAATCGTTCAATGCTAAAATCAAAGCTTTTCGAAGCCAGTTAAGAGGGGTGGCTGATCTGAAATTCTTCATGTTCAGACTGGCTAGGCTATACGCTTAAAAGAAAGCTTACCAACCAGGAAAATCCGCTGACCCCAAAAAAAGTACAAAAAAGCACCCCAAATTTTTACATTCTTGGGGTGTAAAAAAAGGGGTTGTAAATCTCGCAAATGCTTGATTTACACCCTTTATTGCGGAGAGACAGGGATTCGAACCCCGGGTGCCTCGCAGCACAACGGTTTTCAAGACCGCCGCAATCGACCACTCTGCCACCTCTCCAAAACTTCTTTTTCAGAAGTACTTTTCTTTTAAAGCGGTGCAAAGATACAAATCATTTTTTATTCTACAAAACTTTTCTGCACAAAAACAGAGCAATTATACCAAAATTCTTGTTTATACCCACTACGGAACGAACATAACGGCATTTAGGCTATTTGTTGAAATTTATCAAGGGCAAGTACAGAGATTTTATAACTTACTGGCTATCAGTATATTTACAAAGAGCCACATTCAGTATACGATTGAACCCTATTCAGTATACGACTGAATGGCATTCACTATACGACTGAATTAGGTTCAGAATACGACTGTTCCTTAAACCTACATCATTTGTAAATAATGCAGATTATTATTCGGTTCTTGTTTCAATTCATAAACCACATATAAAGAAAGTATTAACATCTCTACTCCCCCGGACATTCACTACCTAATAATAGTTATTTTATGCTGTTCAACATAAAAAGAGAAGTATCTCTTATAAAATTACGGAATTTATTCAGTATTTTTGCGCGCTCTAAAGGATAACATTATCTAACCTACTAACAAAAACAAATTTTATGGAATTGAACAAAACCTTTACCAATGGGCTTTGGAATAAAGAAATCAATGTCAGTGATTTCGTCAGTAAAAACATCGCACCCTATACCGGGGATGCATCTTTCTTGCAGGGACCTACCGAACGTACCAAACGTATCTGGGACATCTGTCTGAAGGCTCTCGAAGAAGAAAGGAACAACAATGGCGTCCGTTCACTGGACAATACCACCGTATCTACCATCACTTCTCATAAAGCCGGGTATATTGATAAGGACAATGAACTTATTGTCGGTTTGCAGACTGATGAACTGTTGAAACGATCCATCAAACCTTTCGGAGGCATCAACGTGGTAGCAAAAGCATGCCGTGAAAACGGAGTGGAAGTGGACGATAAAGTAAAAGACATCTTCACCCATTACCGCAAAACACATAACGACGGCGTATTCGATGTATATACCGAAGAAATCCGTTCCTTCCGCTCACTGGGATTCCTTACCGGATTGCCCGACAACTATGCCCGCGGACGTATCATCGGCGACTACCGCCGATTGGCTCTCTACGGCATCGACCGTCTGATTGAAGCCAAGCAGGAGGACTTGCGCAACCTCACCGGCCCGATGACCGAAGCACGCATCCGTCTACGCGAAGAAGTGGCAGAACAAATCAAAGCTTTGAAGGACATCAAGGTTATGGGCGAATATTACGGACTCGACCTCAGCCATCCGGCTACATCAGCTCAAGAGGCCGTGCAATGGGTATACATGGCATATCTTGCTGCCATCAAAGAGCAGGACGGAGCAGCCATGTCACTGGGTAACGTATCTTCGTTCCTCGACATTTTCATCGAATACGATTTGGCTCACGGCAAGATTGACGAGACGTTTGCACAGGAACTGATAGACCAGTTCGTCATCAAACTACGTATGGTACGCCATCTGCGCATGCAGTCGTACAATGATATCTTTGCCGGCGACCCGACTTGGGTGACCGAAGCCATCGGCGGACGCTTCAACGACGGACGCGTGAAGGTCACCAAGACTTCTTTCCGCTTTTTGCAGACGCTATACAACCTCGGTCCTTCTCCGGAACCGAACTTGACCGTATTGTGGAGTCCCGAACTGCCGGAAGGCTTCAAGGATTTCTGCGCCAAAGTTTCTGTAGATACCAGCTCCATCCAGTACGAAAACGACAACCTGATGCGCGAAGTGCGCAACTGCGACGATTACGGCATTGCCTGCTGTGTATCCTACCAAGCCATCGGCAAGCAAATCCAGTTCTTCGGCGCACGTGCCAACCTTGCCAAGGCCCTGCTGCTTGCCATCAACGGTGGCCGTTGCGAAAACACCGGAACTGTCATGGTGAAAGGTATTCCCGTATTGACCGGCGAGACACTGAAGTTTGAGGAAGTTATGGCCAACTACAAGAAGGTACTGACTGAAATAGCCCGTGTCTACAACGAGGCCATGAATATCATCCACTACATGCATGATAAGTATTATTATGAGAAAGCCCAGATGGCATTCATCGATACCGACCCACGCATCAATCTGGCATACGGTGTTGCCGGCCTTTCCATCGCCATAGACTCACTGTCCGCCATCAAATATGCCAAAGTCACTGCACGCCGCAACGAAATCGGCCTGACCGAAGGTTTCGACACCGAAGGCTCATTCCCCTGCTTCGGCAATAATGACGACCGTGTGGACCACCTGGGAGTAGACCTCGTTTACTATTTCAGCGAAGAACTGAAAAAGCTGCCTGTCTACAAGAATGCCCGTCCCACCCTTTCCTTGCTGACTATCACCTCCAACGTGATGTACGGCAAGAAGACCGGTGCCACTCCGGACGGACGCGCCAAAGGTGTTGCCTTTGCTCCGGGTGCCAACCCAATGCACGGACGTGACAAGAACGGTGCCATCGCTTCCTTGAGCTCCGTAGCCAAATTGCGCTACCGCGACTCGCAGGACGGCATCAGCAATACGTTCTCCATTGTTCCCAAATCACTGGGCCCGACACCGGAAGAACGTGTAGAGAACCTGGTAACCATGATGGACGGCTACTTCACCAAAGGTGCCCACCATTTGAACGTAAACGTACTGAACCGCGAAATGCTGGAAGATGCCATGGAACATCCTGAAAAGTATCCGCAACTCACCATCCGCGTTTCCGGCTATGCCGTGAACTTCGTGAAGTTGAGCCGCGAGCATCAGTTGGAAGTCATCAGCCGTTCATTCCACGAAAGAATGTAATATGATAAATGTACACTCCTACGAAAGTATGGGAACATTCGACGGGCCGGGTCTCCGGCTCGTCGTTTTCCTGCAAGGATGTCCGTTCCGTTGTCTGTATTGTGCCAATCCGATACGTTGATGTAAAAGGAGGCAACTCCCACCACTCCGGAAGAGATTCTGCAAATGGCTATCAGCCAAAAGGCATTCTTCGGGAAGAAAGGAGGTATTACTTTCTCCGGCGGTGAGCCTACCCTGCAAGCAGAAGCGCTGATTCCTCTTTTCAAGGAGCTGAAGGCGAACGGCATCCATATCTGTCTGGACAGTAACGGAGGCATCTGGAATGAAAAGGTGGAAGAGCTCTTTAGTCTGACTGACCTCGTGCTGCTGGACATCAAGCAATTCAATCCCGAACGCCACCGTACGCTGACGGGACGAAGCAACGAACAGACACTCCGCACCGCTGCCTGGCTCGAAGAACATGAACACCCCTTCTGGCTGCGCTATGTACTGGTCCCCGGTTACAGCGATTCGGAAGAAGACACCCGCCTGCTGGGTGAAAGTCTTGGCAAATACCAGCAGATACAACGGGTGGAAATACTTCCTTATCACCGTCTGGGTGTTCACAAATACGAAGCCATGGGATGGGATTACAAATTGAAAGAAGTGAAGGAAAATACTCCGGAACAACTGGAACGGGCAGAAAAACTGTTCAAAGAGTATTTCACGAATGTGATAACCAACTAAAACAGAAAAGCAAGGCTGTCCGGATATGATTCCAGACAGCCTTGCTTTTCATTTATAGGGTAAGAATCCTATTCTTTCAAGTTATAGGTAATCTGCTGTACATCATCACTACTGCCACCCACCATAAAGACGAAATCACCAGGTTCTACCATATAATTCATCTCATTGTCATAGAATCCCAGTGCATCGTCAGTTATCTGAAAAGCTACAGTTTTGCTTTCACCCACATTCAGATGAATTTTCCTGAAGCCCTTCAATTCCTTTATCGGACGCGTAACAGAGGCTACCTTATCCTGCACATACAATTGAACTACTTCCTCTCCTGCACACTTACCGGTATTAGTCACTTTTACCGACACCTCCGTATGGACGCCTGCAGCCTTGCCCGGCAGCAGTTTCAAATCAGAATATCCAAAATCCGTGTACGAAAGCCCATATCCGAAAGGATAGGCAGGCTCAGTGGAAGCATCGATATAAGATGCCTTATAGGTCTGTTTCAATGCGGTAGGGCGGCCGGTGCTCTTATTCTGATAATAAATGGGAATCTGTCCTACGTGTGCAGGAAATGTCATGGGCAATTTAGCCGAAGGATTATACTCTCCCCACAACACATTGCATATGGCATTGCCGGCCTCACTTCCCAGCCACCAAGTACACAGTACCGCATCAGCATGTTCCCTTATCTCATTGAAGATTACCGGACGCCCACACATGACAAGAGCAATGACAGGTTTTCCAGTCTTTGCCAGTTCCGACACCAGCTTCTGCTGCCCCTCGGGTATGGCTATATTCACTTTGGAAGCCTTCTCGCCACTCTGACCGAATCTCTCGCCTACCGCCACAACAATGACATCCGAAGCCTCAGCAGCCTGTAATGCTTCCTGCAATCCGGTCAACTGATTGCTCTTCATATCATAGCCTTCAGCATAGCTCACCTCCAGTCCTTTCCGGACCAATGCATCATATAAGGTCACCACTTTGTTCCGGTCCGTAGTGGCAGCCCAAGCACCTGCCATATCGTACTGGGATTTTGAGAGTCCTCCTATCAAGGCTATCTTCCTCGTCTGTGCCGTCAACGGAAGCACAGATTCCCTATTCTCCAGCAATACAACGGAACGCTCGGCCATACGGAGCGAAGCATTACGGACTTCGGGCGCATTGAGTATTCTGGCCGCTCTTTCCGGATTACAGTAGCGAAAAGGGTCCTCAAACAATCCCAACTCATATTTCTTCTCCAAAATACGCCGTACTGCATCATCAAGCACACTCTCCTTTACTTTCCCTTCTTGAACAAGCTCCTTCAGATAAGTCAAGTAGCAGGTACTTACCATCTCCATGTCCAGACCAGCATTCAGCGCTTTGGCTGCGGCATCTTTCTTGTCAGCAGCATAACGGTGGTTCACCAATTCCTCTACCGAATTATAATCGGACACAACAAATCCCTTAAATCCCCACTGCTCTCTCAATAGCCGGTTGAGCAAGAAATCATTGGCAGTACAAGGAATATTATTAAAATCATTGAAAGCACTCATCACGGTAGCTGCTCCTACCTTTATGGCCGCCTTATAGGGAGGCATATAAAAATTGGCAAAGTGGCCCATTGACATATCCACACTATTATACTCCTTTCCTGCTATCGGTGCACCATATCCGGCAAAATGTTTCATACATGCCATGACAGTCGTCGTGTCTGCCAAATCGTCTCCTTGCAAGCCTCTGACACGCGCCTCCGCTACCCGAGAACCATAATAAGGGTCCTCACCGGCCCCTTCCATGACGCGTCCCCAACGTGCGTCCCACGAAATATCCACCATCGGGGCAAAAACCCAGTTCAAACCATCGGCGGCACTTTCCAAAGCATTGTAGCGTGCAGCTTCCTCAATCATGGCCAAATCGAAACTTGCAGCCTCGGCAAGCGGAAGCGGAAATCCGGTACGATAGCCGTGGATAACATCCAGTCCGAAAATTAAAGGAATGCGCAAACGCGATTGCAAAGCAAGCTCTTGATAACAGCGTATATCCTTTACTCCTATCACATTCAGCATAGAGCCTATTCTGCCTTGCCGGACATACTCTTCTTTAGGAATATTTCCACCGTCGGGTCCGGTAAAATTCCCTCGGTAGGTGCATTGTGCAAGCTGGCCTATCTTTTCATCCAGCGTCATCTGCTTCATCAAGCTTGAGATGAATTTCTCCTTCTCCGTAGTTTGTGCCGAGGTAAAGGTGTTACCAAGTCCCCACAGACAAACCATCAGTATTATTATCTTTTTCATACTGCCATTCTTGTTTTGATATTTATTTTATCATAAAACAACAGTTGCCTTCAATGGTAAATCAGCTGAAGAAGGACCTGCCAGAATCTCAAAAGTCCCCTTTTCCACTACAAACCGATGTGATTCCACATCATAGTAGGCAAAGGCTTCCTCATCCAGCAATATCCGAACGCGCTTGGTTTCACCCTTCTTCAAGTAAACCTTATCGTAGCCTTTCAACTCCTTCAATGGACGCGGAACAGAACATTCCACATCCCGCACATATACCTGAGCCGCTTCCGCAGCATCCATCTTTCCGGTATTCTTGATGTCAAAGCTTACCGTAACCCGGCTTCCCCCCGTCTTCTCAACACTCAGATTACTATATTCAAAACTACTGTATGACAGTCCATACCCGAAAGGATAGAGCGGTTGCTTTCCGTTCCGGTCATATCCCCTATAACCTACGAAAACACCTTCGGCATACTGCACCCGTTTATGAGGTACATTGCGATTGTCATAATAATTACCATATACCGGATTATCTTCCCATTTTTCCTCGATGCTGACTGGTAGTTTGCCACTTGGCGAAAGCTTGCCCGTAATGATTTCGGCAAGGGCCTTTCCACCCTCCTGCCCCGGATACCATGCCATCAAAATAGCTTGTACACTCTGCCCCCAATTGCGGAAATCTATTCCACCTCCGGCATTCACCACCACAGCCACATTATCATGAAGTGAAGCCACTTTATTAATGAGATATTCCTGCCCGTATGACAATGCAAACGGACGGTCGAACCCTTCACCTTCTGTACTGCTGTTGAACCCGGCACATACAATAACATTCCTGGCATGCTTCAGTGAAGAGGCCAAACGCTCCTCATCCATCATTCCTGCCTGGAAACTGACAGTCGCCTCACCCACATTATCAAAATATTCAATACGCAACCGGTATATCTCCCCTGCACTGACCTGCATAAATGCACTGCGGGTACTGAATGAATGGTTCCCCCAATCTCCGGTAATCAGCTTATCGTTTACAAACAGACGGTATCCGTCATCGCCAGCCAGCTGGAACTTGACAGTTCCATCCTTGTCAGCCTTGTAAACTCCCGTCCAACGGGCAGAAAACTGATCTACCGGCATGCCGTCGAACGGTGCACCGTATTTCCAGGCATGGTCTATGGCAGGCTCTATGGCAGCTTGAAAGAGTTCTCCGGTAAGATTACGAGTATTATAATATTCGCCCTTAAAACCGTTTTGCGTAAAACTGCCATCCGTATAAATCTGTTGGGACATATCCTTATAAAGAATGCTGTCAGACAGCAGCTCTATCTGTCTGCCGCCCTTCAACTGAACCATACCTTCATAGAGTGACACTACCGAATAAGGGGTGACAAATCCGCTTCCTCCTCCTGTGGGAATAATATCGGCATTAGGCCCGATTACCAATGTTCTACCGTTCCGGTAAGGCAACGTACCGTTGTCATTTTTCAATAAGACTACTCCTTCTCTCGCCAAGTCAAGTGCAATTTCCTTAGACTGTGCATTGTCTTTATCGATAGATTTATCTTCTCTCGGAGTATCAAGTGCTCCAAAAGCAATCAATGTCTGGAGTATATGCCGGACTTTGGCGTCAATGGTCTCTTCCTTCACGATACCATTCTCTATTGCCGGAATAAGAATTTCCCTGGTCATAAATTTACCGACGGGCATTTCCAAATCCAACCCTCCATTAGCGGCTCCCACACCGGAATATACAGATGTCCAGTCAGACATCAGGATACCTTTAAATCCCCACTGCTTGCGTAATACATCAATGTTCAGCCAGCTATTTTCGGTGGCATGTACCCCGTTCAGCGGATTATAGCTATCCATAACCGCCCCTACTCCTGCTTCCTGCACAGCTTTTCGGAACGCGGGAAAATAAATTTCCTGCAGCGTGCGCTCATCCACATCTGAGCTGGCATGATGTCTGCTCCACTCCTGGTTATTGGCCGCAAAATGCTTCACCGTAGCCATAACTCCCTCTTCCTGCACTCCCAAGATATATTCTTTAGCAGTTTCGCCCGTCAAATAAGGGTCTTCACCAAAATACTCATAGTTTCGCCCGCATAGAGGAGAGCGGTAGATATTGACTCCAGGCCCCAACAGAATACTTACCCCACGGGCCTTTGCATCCCGGGCCAAACCATGTCCCAGCTCTCTAGCCAACTTACGGTTCCATGTCGAAGCCGACAAGATGCCACAAGGATACAAGGTACTTTGAGTATTGTTACGTATGCCTTGCGGACCATCGGCCATCCTGATTTCGGGTATGCCAAGCCGGGGTACAGCCCGGATATAAAAAGATTTGGGACCGGAAATGTAATCGATTTTTTCTTCCAGCGTCATTTGAGAAACCAACTCCCTGGCACGCTGCTCCACCTGGGGAGTAATACACACTTGTGCTTTTGCCGTGATTGCACAACAAAGCAATAGCCCGCTTAAGGCTACTTTCTTTTTAATCTTCATTTTGTCTATTTTACTACGTGTTTGTTATATTGCCGGGCATGTCCCGACCTACTTTCTTTCTTCTCAATCAATAAAAAACCGTGTCCCTTCATCCACCAACGAAGAAACACGGCCGAAAGTTATTAAGAAAATTCTGAATCTACAAGAAAGTGGACAAAAACATGTCTGTCCTGCTATCAATAAGTAAGACGTATACCGGCCTGCAACGTAAAGTTACACGGGTTCTCCTTGCGTATAGTCTGTATCGACGAACCGTCATCAAAGAAATAAGATACTCCCGGTTCCACATACAGGCCCACCCTATTGCTTATGTTATACTGGGCACCGACAGCACTCATGACAGAAAGCTGTACCGGTTTCACAGTCTCACTCTCAGTACCAATCTTGCCATACACACATTTTTCAATGGCACCCCCCGCCGAAACGTACATCGTAAAGTTCTTTGCATCCACAAAGTTCCAGTTGGCCCGTACCGGAATGCCAATATAATGCAGCTTCTGGCTTATCTTTTCCGAGCTGCCCTCATACCTTACGTCAGAAGCAAGATAGGTATACGTCAGCCCGCTTTCCACAGAGAAACCCTTCGCCAAGTTTTTCCGCACCGAAACACCGAAACTGAGCGGTTGTTTATGGTTTATATCCGCAATTTTCTTTTCGCGTCTTTGCAGATAGGGCATACCATCCTTAAAAACCAGTTCCTGCCCGTCGGGAATAGTAACAATGCCATTGGCCGTAGAGGATAAATCTACGTTACCGCCATAAATAGGACTTCCAGGCATGTAGTCCGACATCACATTCGCTTCCCCTTCATTCGCCAATGAAAAACCTCCCGTATTTCCTACGGACAAGCCAACCGCCCATCCTTTAGCATCCCTACCAGAACTGGTTTTTTTCCGGAAGATGCAGTTTGTCCCGGCCTGACGGACGATAGCGGTCTTCCCTTGTCTCCGGTTCCTCGGCCTGCATTGTAGTTTCATGGTCCGTATCTTCCACTACCGGTTCTTCCGCCTGCTGTCCAATACCGACAACCTCATCTGCAGTTTCAACCGGCAGCATTTCCTCCTGCTGTTCTTCGCCAACCGATATTCTGATATGTTGTGCAACCAAAGGGTGACTTGCCTCCTTATTGGGCGCCGATGCATTTCCATGTGCCCGATAAGCAGGCTCTATGGAATTAGTCCGTATGGCAGGTACTGTCTGTTCCGGCAAGACGTCCGGAGCCACAGCCAAAGCGGGCACTGACGTATGCCGCATTTCATTCCCTACCGGACTCTGCAACAGCCACAGACTGACGGACGAAACCGCCACCAGCAACACAGCTGCCGCGGCCACCGCCCAGCGACGGAAAGGTATCATCCTATGCGGTCCGGTTATCGGAGCTCCGGAAACGGACAATTCCTTCTCCAACCGCTCCCATCCGGCAACCGGCAGCGGTTCGGAATAGTCTTCCAGCTTGTCCTTTATCTTTTTCAACCACAATTCATCTTCCATACGTTCCTTCATTTAATCATTTCTTTTCATCCACTCACGTACTTTTGCCGCTAAAGTCGCTTTAGCACGCGTCAACTGCGAGGCAGAGGATTTTTCATTAATTCCCAATAGTCGAGCAATCTCCTTATGGGATTTCTCTTCAAAAATATATAAGTTGAATACGGTACGATAGCCGGCAGGCAATTCACTGATAAACTGCATTAGTACCTTTTGAGGAATGACATCTATTGACGAACCTTCCGGTTCCTCATAAGCTTCAGGTGCATTCTCCAAGGCCGATGACTGATTCATCACATCATTTTTCCGCAAATACTGCAATACCGTATTCACCATTACACGTTCCATCCAAGCCCGCAAAGAACCCTCTCCCCGCCAAGTGAACTTATCGAAAGAATCAAAAAGTTTCAGAAAACCGTCATGCATCAGGTCTTGGGCAGTCTCCCGGTCACCTGCATAACGGAGGCATACGCTGAGCATGCGTCCCGCATAGCGCTCATACAGTTCTTTGCGGGCAAGGTTGTCCCCTTGCCTACAGCGTTCTGCCAATTCCTGTTCTTCCATTCTCTCTTTTAACACGTGTTTACCTTAAAAATGCAACTGGCGCAAAAATACTGCATCAGGCAGAGAAGAAAATCACACTTTTATTTCTTTAACAGTATACTACGCAGTATTTAGCTTTTCACCGCATTTTTCTGAAATGCCAAAAATAAGTTTTTAAACAGAAAAAGAGCTAAAACCTACCACTTATGAAGAAACTGAGAATGACATTGGCAGCATCCATGCTTTTATTCCTGACTGCCATTGTATTGCAATCATGCCTGGACGATTGGGATGACAAATATGACACTTTGTTCGCCGTAGGTACGGTAAAGGTCATCGAAGGAAAAGACTACTATTTCTCACTGGACGAAGGCAGTAAACTATATCCCAGTGACACAACCTATGTTCACAACTATGCCGTAATAGACGGCCAGAGGGCTTTCATCTACTTCCGCGAACTGGAAGAGAAACTTCCAGGCTACGAATACAATGCCCAAATAAAGCACATCGAAAATATTCTGACCAAAGACATCTACTCCATGCCTGCCGAAAAGGCGGACAGTATCGGAGACGACAACATCAACGCCACGGATTTATGGATTACGGGTGAGTATCTGAACATCAAGTATCAATTCTACCACAGTAACAACGAAGATAAGAAGCACATGCTGAACCTGGTCATCAACGAAGCATCCACCGGCGAGAACGACAAACCGGATTACGTCAATCTCGAATTCCGCCACAATGCCTACAATGACAGCCAGCTCACACTGGGCACCGGACTGGCCTCCTTCAAGCTGGACAATATAGCGGAACAACTGAAAGAGAAAAAAGGGCTGAACATCCGTGTCAAAAGTCTATATGACGGTGAACGGTTCATGACCATAGACATTAAAAAAGAAATAACTAAATCTCCTAAAAACACATTTTTCAACATCTCAATGAGAAGTGGAGTAACATTTCAATATGTTGCTCCGCTTTGTTTTTCCATAACTTATCAGAATTCATTGTTCAAGCAAGTCAGCCTCAACGAAGCGTTGAACGCTTCGGCAGACAATCGCGTCCTGACCTGTACCTGCACGCTGCTCTTCGGCTGGACATCAAA
>ENA-OQCU01000499-OQCU01000499.1-human-gut-metagenome-genome-assembly--contig:-NODE-499-length-17689-cov-3.590252_pt1 | contig 17689 bp, 18 predicted proteins | sample MGYA00242504_ERZ504590 | MGnify/ENA primary metagenome ERZ504590 (study PRJEB26092, sample SAMD00036318) | human gut metagenome | host: Homo sapiens | study: EMG produced TPA metagenomics assembly of... | reverse complement strand
AGGCGCTGCGGCATGAGGTCGTCCGCCCCCACGAGGAAGGTGAGATAGCGGTGGCGCACGAGGTTGGAGAGCCCCCCTCGCGCATCCTTGTCGTTGAGGATGCGGTTGTACTCCTCGACGTACTCGTCGACGCGCGGGTCGCTCTTCTCGAAGAAGCGCTTGCGCCCGATCTCGCGCTCGGGTATGGGAGTGTTGGTTATGGTGAGCTGCACGGAGGTCTCCGAGCCGAAGTAGTCGTAGAGCTCGCTCATCGCCGCGAACACCGACTGCTGGTTCTCCTCGCGCGCGGACTGGTAGCTGATGTCCCCGAACTCGATGGTCTGGCTGAAGAGGCCCTCCTCGACCTGCGCGGTCCCGTCGGCGTACATGGCGTCGTAGCCGATCGCGGAAAGGACGTCTTTGGCCTCGGCTCGCGCGCGCCTCTTGCGGCGCGCCGCCTGCTCGACTTTCTTCTCCTCTTCCTCGAGCCTCGTCGTGCGGGCATGCGCGCCGCGCACGGGCAGCCTGCCCTTGCGTGCCGCCGCCTCCTTTTCCTTGGGTTTCTTATTGGTCTTATCGAACAGCAGCATTCGCCTCCGCCCCCTTCCTCTTCGCCTTGCGCTTGGCCTTTCGCGAAGGGCGTCCCGGCACGGGAGAGGTCTGCGCACCCTCGAGCACGGGTGTGGAGCGGTAGAGGATCCTCTGGTCCTCGAGCTTGAAGTCGAGCCAGAGCGGGACGAACTTCTCGAATTTCATGTGATGGGGCCGCCAGAACCCCGCGAGCCAGAACGGCATGGATGCGCACATGACCGGCAAGGCTGCATCGCGCACCTCGATGCCGAGGGCGAACTGGCAGAGCGCCGCGGCTCCGACGGCGGAGGCGAGTCCGCCTGCGAGGCACGCGAGCGTGCGCGCGGAGAGCTTGCCCACGATCTTCTCGGTGTACTCGCCGATGTCCTTCTGGACCCTTACGGATAGCATTTGCACATCCTCCTTCCCTTAGGCGGGGAGCCAGGACGTGTCGAGCTGGCCGAAGTAGATGGCGGCGGCGATTATGATCGCCCCGCCAGCGATGGTCGAGATCGCGCTGGCGATCTGAGCGCCTCCCTGCTGCTCTCGGATGGCGAGGCCGAGCGACACCGCGCCCCAGACGATTAAGAAACCCCCTAGGAACGTGACGCAGCCGGAGACGAGTCCGATGATGTTTGAGAGCATCTTGGCTCCTTTGCATGTCTTGCTTGTGGGCGGCCGCAACGGTTGGGTTTGAGGCGGCCGCCCCGGTTGGTACAATTGGTCGTGGAGCGCATCTCGCGCCCCTTTGCATCCGGGACGGCGCGCGGCGGGCTTGTGTGGAAGCTGGCCGCGCCGCGCTTGTCAAGGGAGTGTCGGCTCCCGCCGTCCCATCTCTCATCTCATGGGCGCATCACCGCCTCTCCTTTCCCGGTACTCCTTGAAGTCGAAACGCTCCTCGTGCCTCGCGCCCGCATGGCCCCGGGGTCCACCTCGGGATAGGAGGGATGCTCCTCGATGCGGTACTTCGCGCCCTTCAGGGGGTAGGTCCCGCTGATGAGCACTATCGACTCGTCGCGCGGGAGCCTTCCCACCTCGTCGGGCGTCATGAGGTCGCGTTCGATCACGTTGTAGTTCTGGGTGGTGGAGCGGTTCGCGCCCCTCGAGTCGCTTTCCGTGAGCACCTTCACGGTCTGCTTGCCGACCATCTTGGAGATCATCTCGTTGGTCTCGGTCGACTTGCCGCCGAGAAACACCACGGTGTCGCAGCAGTCCAGGATGGTCTTCGCGCCCTCCTTCTTGTAGGCGCGCTCGAGCTGGCTGGCCGACTGCAGGATGATGCTGAAGCTCACGTTGCGCGAGCGGGCCGTGGCGATGACGCGCTCGAAGTCGGGCACCGTGCCGATGTTGCCGAACTCGTCGAGCAGGAAGTGCACGGGGCGCTTGAGCGAGCCCCCGAAGCGAGCGAGAGCCGTCTTGTAGAGCACGCTCGTGGCCTGCCACATGAGCAGCGCGAAGAGGAAGTCGAAAGTCGAGTCCGAGTCCGACATGCTCGCGAAGATGGCGTGGCTGCCCTCTCCCGAGCCGAGAGAGTCGAGCGCCATCTCGTCGTATGCGACGAGATCGGAGACCGCATCGACCGAAAGGGGCTTCAAGCGCACGTTGCAGCTAATGATGATCGACTTCAGGGTCTTCCCGGCCGCCACCTTGAAGGCGCGGTAGTTTGACAGCGCGAAGTCCTCCTCCGGGTCGCGGGGCTCGGCGATGCGGACCCAGCCCCAGTCGCCCCCGTCGTCGAAGGGGCGCTCTTCCCGCGCTCGCGCCGCGCCCGCGCTCCATGAAGCGCATGCCCGTCTCGAGCTCCTCGAATATGAGGTCGAGCGGGCTCATGTAGGACTCGTCCTCCTCGCGCGCCTCCGCGAGGCTCAGTAGCAGCATGAGGGAGTTGAGGTCCCTCTCCTCGGGTCGCGCGTGGTAGACGAGGTAGGCCACCAGCGCCGTGTAGAGCAGGCGCTCGGAGTTCTCCCAGAAGGGGTCCGACCCCTTGCGGTCGTCGGGCGTGGTGTTCTTGATCAGGCACTCCACGAAGACGAGGATGTCGGCCTGGTCCTTCACGTATGAAAGCGGGTTGTAGTGCATCGAGCGGGAGAAGTCGGTCGTGTCGAAGGTGCGTATGTCGTATCCGGCGTCCTCGAGCATCCAGCCGACATCGCCGAGGAGGGTTCCCTTGGGATCGGTGACGAGGAAGTCGGCGTTTGCCTGCATGAGGTTGGGCTTGACGTAGTAGCGCGTCTTGCCCGATCCGGGGCCGCCGAGCACGCAGACGTTGCGGTTTCGGTCGTGCTTGAGGTCGAAGCGCTTCGGCTTGAGCGCGAGCGCGAAGTCCCTCGAGAGCAGGATGTTGTTCGCCTTGTCTTTCCTGTCCATGAACGCTCGTCCCTCCTTGAGGGTTCCCCAGCGGGCGGAGCCGTGCTCCTCGCCCTGGCGGTACGTGCCCGCGCGCACGAGGCTGCGCGCCCAGACCGCCCAGGGTATGCATGCGGCCATGAGGCCCACGGCAAGCGCCATGGGCTCCGCCGCGAGCCCCGTTTCGGGAATCGCCGACAGCAGGACTGGGGCGTCGCATGCGGGGAACCCCGACGCGGCGGCCGCAGCCGCGAGCGCGTCTCCGGCGCAGAAGCAGGCGGCGCTTGCGGCACCCGCCGCGAGCGCCTGCGCAAGCGGCCTCATTTCGGCCCTCGTCTCGACGCCGCGCGACATCTCGCGCGACTTTCCCTTGGCGGCCTCCAGTCGGGATGACGCCTCCCTGGCGCGCGCCGCCTTCTCCGCGATGGGTTCGCCCTTGATACGCTCGCGCATCTGCGAGAGTTCCTTTCCCGCGCGCTGGGCGGATGCGCGCGTGGTCTTCTCGAGGTCCTTGAAAGCCTCGTTCACTGCGGGCGCATCCTCGACCATGAAGACGAGATGCTCGCCCTCCGGCATGGGCGCGAACTCGTGTCGGATGCCCTCGCGCGAGAGTTTCTCGTCGATGGCCTGGCGGATGGTCTCGTACTCGGGAAGCGCTGTGAATTCGGACAGGTCGAGCTTTGCCCACTCGGCCACGCTGCGGCCAGGTTCGGCCCCGCCTTCGATTGCGTCTTCGCCGCGGGCGCGCCTGAATGCCGATGCGAGCCGCTCGCCGCTGGCCATCATGGCCGCCTCGCCGGCATCCTGACCTATGCGGATCATCCAGTCGACGAGTTTCTCTCCGGAGTCGTCGCCGAAGTCGTTTGTCATGCTTCTTGTCCCTTCCTCTTGGTGGGACAGACTGTCCCAGTCGCTTTCCGAAAACAGAGAAGGCGGGGTGAACCCGCCTTCGTAAGTGTGTTCAGCGAAGCTCCGCCCGCGCGCCGCGCGTGGGCGTCATCGCCGTTTTGTTCAGTTGCTGGATGGAATCGCGTGCGCGTCTGGCGGCATCCTCGATGCTCGGAACCGCCTCCATGTACTCGAGGCGCTTGCACTGCTCTGGAGTTGCGCGATGCATGCACTCTATCGCATGTGAGAACCTCTCGGGCTCCTGCACGATGCGGCCGAAGGACCAACTCTCGAAGGCGAGCCAGCCGGAGTCGGTGCGCTTCAGCGTCCACCACTCGTCGCCGCCGTCGACCTGCTGCACGAAGGCGAGATCCTCGTACACGATCCCCTGGCGCAGCGCCCAGTTTCCGTGCGCGAAGAAGCCGCGCAGCTCTTCCACGCTGCCGGCCTTCGCGAACTCGTAGGGGTATTCCTCGAGGTAGGGGTCGTCTTGCCAGGGGTATCCGCCCCGCCTGAGCCAGCCGTTCTCCTGGCATTTGTCGGCGAGCTCCCGCTTGGTTCTCTCGTCGGCTTCCTTCAACCTGCCCGTCATCGTTCCTCCATCGCCTTCCGGAGTCGGCTGCCATCCGCACGCCGACTGCCCTCGATTCTTGTCGCGATTTACTCACAGACTCGCCGATGGCGTCGGCGGGAGAAGGCGCCGTCGTCCCGGCAAGTCCCGTCGGTCACATCCTTGACGCAATCCTCATATCCGGCCCCGTGAGGTGGATGGGGATGGTGGTCTCCGAGAGCCGGCTCGCGATAGCCTCGGCGGTCTCCGTCTCTCCCTTCCTTCCAAGCCTTTTCGATAGCGCCTGGGGCGAGTAGTTCGAGGTGAAGATGGTCGGCCTCATGTTTTCGTATCGGGCGTTTATCACAAGGAACATCATGTTCGAGGACCACTCCTTGGCATCCTCTTTGCCGAGGTCGTCGAGGACGAGGACGTCGCATGCAGCGTATCTGGAAATGACCGAATCGGTCTCCCCGTTCCCCGAGAAGCTCGCCTTGATCCTCTCGAGCATCGCCGATGCCGTTGTGAACACCGTGCGGTAGCCGGCGTCCACGAAGGCGTTCGCCAAGGCTGCGGCTGAATAGCTTTTCCCCCTTCCGACCGAGCCGTATATGTAGAGGCCTCGCCCTGCGCTGCCCTCGAACGACTCGAGGTAGTCGATGAGGTCCTGGTGCTGGACGGTCGCGCCGAGGAACCGCTTCGGGATCCCCGCGCGCTTGCGGCGCTCGGCCAGGCGCGCTTCCCTCTTCGCGGCTTCCATCCTCTCGGCTCGCGCCCTTTGCCCGCGTGCGCCCTCGCAGTCGCATTCGCGGAACCCCGCGACGATCCGCCTGGCGCCGAACTCGACCACGCATGGAGCGAGGGGGCGCCCGCAGTATTCGCAGCAAGCCTCCGAATGCGTCGGCTTCGATTCGCCCATGGCACGTCCTATCTGTAATCTTTGTTTTCCGTCTTTGTTATTAGCTGGCAAGGCGTCAGGGGTCGGCATGGCGTCTGGTCATGCAGAAGGCGGCACGGGCGCGGCCCGCGGTCATCCGATGGCATTTCGCCATGCGTCGACTGGCCGGCCCCCTCGATTGCCCCCTTCGCCCTTCGGGCCGCCTCGAAGTCTATGCGGTAGACCTTCGTCTCCCTCCCTTTGGAAAGCTCTTGGCGGCCTACCTCGAACACAAGGCCCACCTCCTCGAGCTTCCTCACCGCTCGGACAACGCTTCGCGTGTCGACTCCGAGAATCTTGCCCAGATGCGCCTTGCTCTCGAAGTAGGGGGATCCGCTTTCGCAGAAGCCGTAGATCCGGGCGTACACAAGGAGGGGGAGGCCTGTGAGGCCGAGCCCCCTCGTCATGAACTCCCTTACGATGATGAAAGCCTCGTCGCTACGCTCCGCCATGCCGGTCGTTCCCCGCGTCCCTAGACCGCATTGCGCTTGCTCCACTCGAGGAGCTCGTCGCGATAGGCGAAGAACCCGCGCTTCTTGCCGTTCATGCGCCTCAAAGGCAGGGGGTCGTCCTCGCGCTTGTGCCACTCGTAGACGCTGTTTCGGCTTACGCGGAACAGAATTGCAATCTCCTCGACCGAATACGTGTCCTGGACAAGGACGGGCGTCTTGACGAAGACGCCAGATGTTTTTCTATCAGAAATCATATCGAGTGCTCCTTCCGAAGGCGGCGGAACGCGGCAGCGCGCGCAAGAGCGCCGTCAGCATGCCTACCGCCTTCCAAGGGCCCGGTCGACAGCTTCGATATCGAAGCGAATGGTCTTCGCGCTGAGCCTCACGCAGGGAATCGAGCCCTTGCGGGCCATCGACAGCACCCTTCTGGGCGTTATTCCGAGATGCCGGGACACTTCCTCCGCATCAACGAGGTCGGACAGCGATTGGCTCGATCCTCCGAATCGCCGAAGGCCTCTGATGCCGTCTTCCGATACGTCCATGGGTTTCCTTTCGTCTCCACAAGGCGCTCTTAAAGCGTTTCGAGCACCGATAGCTCCAATAAAGTCCTTTCGGTCATGTTCGAGCCGGAGTCGAATGGGGTCAAAACGGGAAAAGCGGGCTTGTCCCGCTAAGTCCCTGCATGTCATTCGTTGACGAAATCTGCGCAATCCGCCGCAAGCGCCACCCAGGTAGTAGTTTTGCTTTATGTGCCTTGATTTTCGGGATGCGTCCTGCAACTTGAAGGCCTTGGCCGCAGATAATCGAGATGATGAGGTGGGGGACCTGACAAGGAAGAAGAGAACGACATAGCAAAGCGGCCCCGTCCAATTCGGAGGGCCGCTTTGCTGGTAGGGGAACTCACCAGATGAATCGGGGCTATCATGAAAGATAAGCCGACTCCGCATTGCCGAAGGCGATGAGGCCGGTCGCTTGGTGATGCTGATCCCTTATCGAAGGGAATCCTGAATCCGCCCTAGGTGGGAGGAGAGCTTCTCGAAAGAATCCGTGGAGATGCAGTGCTCCATGCGGCATACCTCTTTGGAGGCAACTTCCGCATTCACCCCGGCGTTGGCGAGCAGACGCTCGAAGAAGCGGTGTTTAGATAGCGTCTCCTCGGCAAGGTGCTTTCCAGCTGCGGTCAAGCGAACGTCGTGATCGACCACCTCGACAAGGCCCTTACGAGCCAGGTTGCCGAGCGCCTTGGTGACGCTCGCCTTCGAGAAGCCCAGGCGCTCGGCGATGTCCACGTTGCGGCACGACCCGCGCAGGCGGCGGATCACGAGGATGGCCTCGAGGTAGTCTTCGGACGACTTGGTTGTCGCCCTGCTCCGTGAGCCGCGGCTCGCATCGGCTTCATCCCTCATTCAAATCATCCTCTCGTTCGCCTAGTCCCTGCAGGCGACACGGCTTCGCGAACAGTCCGCCGCACGAGCCGACCCCGCATCGGCGAAGACGATGGGGCCGGCCGATTGGCGATGCCGATCCCTCATCGAAGAGAATCCTCGATCCGCTCCAGGCAGGAGGAGGGGTTCTCGAAAGAATCCGTAGATGCACTGCTCCATGCGGCACGCCTCTTCTGCCATCCGGGAAGGGACGTGGAATCGGCTTCCGCTACGTCGAGTGAAGACAACTAGCGAACGCACCCCATGAACCTAAGGACGCTTTTGCTGGATCCGGGCGCCCGCAGGTCGACCTTCTCGCAGCCGTCTCGCCCCACCATCAGAGCCGAAGTGCAGACCTTGAACAGGAACTCAAGGTCATGGGTGATGACGGCCACGGGACGGCCTTTGGCAAGCTCCTCGATGAGCCCGGCAATCCTCGCCATGTGCATGAAGTCGAGTCCCGATGTCGGCTCATCCAGAACGACAATCTCCTTGCTGCTCAGAAAGGCGCAAGCCAGCGCCAAACGCTGCTTCTGGCCTCCTGATAGGTTTTGCGGATGCTCGGTCCTCTTGTCCCATAGGTCGATGGCCTTGACGATACGCGCCACCTCGTTGAGACGGTTGTCGTCGATGCTTTTCTGGTCGGTCAGGATTTCGTTTTCCACCGTGTCGAAGAACAATTGGTAATCGACGTCTTGCATCATGTAGTACGATCGGCGAAGCCTCTGCCGAGGCCGAACTCCCCACGAGAAGGCCTGTCGACCGCCCGCAAGGCCGCACATCGCCCGGGCGAGCGTGCTCTTTCCGACTCCGTTTGCCCCAAGGACGCCCATAACCTCGCCCTCTCGCAAAGAGAGCGTCAAGGGCCCGATCAGGGCTCGCCCGCCTGCGGAGACCGAAACGCCTTTCATTGAAGCGACCTCCGCCCCGAGCTGACGGTGGTTTTCCGGGTTCAGGCCGTGTAGATCGAGCGCGCGAAGTCCATAGCGCGCGCAATCCTCCGCGCGAAGCCGACCCGCTGCGAACGAATCGACGATTTGGCCGCCCGCCATGACGTGGAGCCTGTCGTAGAGATCCGCCAGAAAGTAAAGCCTGTGCTCGGCGATGACGACGGTCTTGCCGAGGGCCTTCAAATCGGCGAGGATTCGGCGAAAGTCCTCTATCCCTTCGTGGTCGAGGCTGGCGGACGGCTCGTCGAAGAAAATCACCTGGGTGTCGTAGACGAGCGTCGAGGCTATGGCGACGCGCTGCTTCTCTCCTCCCGAGAGGCCTATGAGGTCCTTGCCCGCCAGATGCGCGATTTTCATGCTCTCGAAAGCCGACTCGACCCTTTCGATCAGCTCCTCGCGAGGCATGCCCAGATTCTCGCCGACGAGGGCCACCTCGTCGGCCGCCTTGCGGGTGAAGAACTGATAGGTCGGATTCTGGAACACGTTGCCGATCGTGCGGGCGAGCTCGCCGGAGGAGAACTCTCCCAGGCTTTTCCCGAGAAGCTCGATTCTCCCATCGAGCTCGCCTTCGTACTGATCGGGAATCAAACCGTTCATGGCGCGCAGGAGAGTGGTCTTCCCGCACCCGGAGTTGCCGGTGAGTACGACGAGCTCGCCGCGCTCCACCGAAAACCGCACGTTCTTCAATGCCGCGAGATCTTCTCCCTTGTATGAGAAAGACCGAATGTCGACGTCAATCACATCCATACCGCGACCCCCCAAAAGAACGACTCCGACGCCCAAGGCGGCTCCGTCAAGCAGACCGAAGGAGAGACTTCGGTAGCTCGTCTTTTCGCAATTCGCTTCGATTCCTTTCGAAATCACGGAGGAGACGAGCGTCTCGCTCACGTGCAGGCACTTGTACACAAGGGGAACGAAGTAGAGCTCGAAGGCGTGCACGGGACGAAGCGGGCTCGGGCGCAGCCCGCGAACCCGCATCCCGCGCTTTATCTCCTTCACGCGATCGCCCATCTCGTCGAGGAAGCGCAACCCTATGACTGCGCCGACTGCGGCTCTGTTCGGAACGTGCAGCTTGCGCATGCTCGCCAGAAGCTTCGAGGAGCTCGTCATCATGAGGGTGCAACCGATGTTGACGACGGGGAAGACCCTCACCACCAAACCGCCACGCCCAGGAAGATGCTCGTGACATAGCCGATGTCGACATGCAGGATCAGCTGCACGACCCCGCATGCCACCGCAAAGAGCGCGAGCTGCCTCAAGAAGGACGCCGGCGAGACGTCCAAAGGACGAGAACGACAGCGCCAGAACGAGGGCATATACCAGCTGATTGGCGAGAAACGCTTGGATGAGCGCCAGAAGCGTCAGCGCGAAGAGCGTCAGCGGGTGCAGATGCCCCTCGCGCCCGCTGTCGAGCAGACCCGTTCGCCCCATCAACCCAGCCTGCTTTCCTTCGCGCCCTTTTCGAAGAACTTGTCGTTGATGAACATTCCGAAACGCCCGGCCAGAAGCTCGGTCACAATATTGATCAGCACGCAGATGACCATCATATCGACCGTGTACATCGCCACCATCTGCTGCGCCTGTTCAAGCGAGATGCTCTCGACGAAAGTCGCCAGCCCATCGGATCCCAGAACGAGCACGAACACTATCATGTGCATCGAGTAGATGAACATCGATGCCGAAAACGACAGCCACACCCTCTTCTTGTTTCCGTAGTCGCCGGCGATGATCTCTGCGACGATGCCCGCGATCAGGCACAGGGGCGTCGCGACGGCGAAGCCCATGATCGCGTAGAGCACGCCGTAGATCAACCAGAAGCAGAAGGCCGTCCCCCGTTTTTGCACCTTGCGCGCCATGATGGTGTAAACGGGACCGACGAAGAAGGCCGCGAATCCCGCCGAGACGTACATGGAAAGCGCGCCGAACATGCCTGTTATCATGCCGACGCCCATCCCGAGGGCGAATCCGATCACTCCCAGTACCGCTATTGTCGCGATGTCCTTCAGTTTCATGTGAGCCTCCTTTTGCTCTGTTTGCTAGACCAATTGCCACTGGGAGCTCGCGTTGCGCTTGTCCCAGAAGTCTTTGTATTCTCCTTCGAGGGCGATCAGCTCGTTGTGCGTCCCTGTCTCCGCAACCTTGCCCGAGCTATCCATGACCACGATCTTGTCCGCCATGCGCACGGTTTCGAGCTTGTGCGCGACCACGATGAGCGTGGAGCGCCGTTTGAGCGTCTCTATTGAGCGAACGACGTTCTTCTCGTTTTCCGCATCGAGAGCCGACGTCGCCTCGTCCAGGAGCACGATGGGGGCTTGCTTGAGAAGCGCGCGGGCTATGGAAACGCGCTGCCGCTCGCCGCCGGAAAGCGAGCGACCCCCTTCGCCGCACAGCGTCTCCCAGCCCTCAGGAAGGCGCTCGACGACCTCCGTCACCCCGGCAAGGTCAGCGACCGCGCGAAGCTGCTCCTCCGAAGCATCCGGGTTCGCCATAAGGACGTTGTTTCGCAGCGTGTCGTTAAAGAGATAGACGTCCTGGAAAACGAAAGACACCCGAGCGAAAAGATCCTCTGTCGTCATATCGCGGACGTCTACGCCGCCGATCCTGACCGCTCCGTCGTCGACGTCGTAAAAACGCGCGATTAGCTTGAGCATGGTCGTCTTGCCGCAGCCAGACGGGCCCACGATGGCGACCATGCTGCCTTCCGGAACGTCGAGATCGACTCCGACGAAGGATTGGCTTCTCCTTCACGTAGGAAAAGCGAACCTCTCCCATCCGGACGCTTGCGTCGGTCGGACAAGCTTTCGACGCGTCCACAACCGGCAGCTCGGCCGCTTCGACGACCTCGTCCATGCCGTCGAGCATTGCCCGACGGTCCTCCATCCCGAATAGGGCTGAGGCGATCTCGTTGAGGAGCGTGGTGAACCTTAGTGCGACGCCGATCATGACCACTGTTTCAAGCGCCCCGATGCTTCCGCTTGCACCCAAGTAGCTCACCGCGATGATCATGCTCACAACGAGCATCTGCACGCTCGCCCCGGAAAGGATTTCGCCGAGGGCGCTCCACCACAGGCCGCGGACCGACCGCTTTCTGCCTTCTACGAAACTATCCTCAAGCTCCGCATAGTCGGCACCCGCACGGCAGGCGCGCAGGGCTCCCTGGCATCGTGCGAACTCGACTATCCTCGCGGCGATGTCCCGCTCGGCGGAATCCTCTAACCCGTTTCCTTTTCCGACGCATGCCTGTGAAACGCGCAGAAGAAGGAAAAGGATTGGGATGGAAAGCGTCAGCATGATTCCAATTTGCCAGCTCCAAAGCCACACGGCAGCACAGAACACGATTGCGGCGGCAGCGTTTTTTATAAGCTGGCCAACATAAAGAGCAGCGGCCTGTCCGGTCGAGATCATTTCCTGCGTAACCATGCGCGAAAGCCTTCCGGCACTATCCGCCTTAAACCAGCCAAGTGGCAAACGCGACACCTTGTTCCCGATGACCACCTGCATATTGCGCATGAAGCCTAACCCCGCTGCATAGCTGAGCTTGGTACCGAAGAACGAGGCTGTTGAGCCGACGACTGTCACCGCCGCAAGCGCGACTGCCCAGCCCCAAAACGTCAAGCCCCATTGGGGGTCGCCGGACTGGAGAGCCATGGTCGCCGGCATCATGATGGCGAGACCGATGCCGCACATCACGCCGGAAAGGGCGTAGAGCAAAGTTCCCAAACGGTGCTGGCGCCTATCACCCTCGTCCATATAACGACGAAGTCTCGGTAAGAAGCGTTTGGAATTACTCATCTGCATCGCCCTCTTCTTCACTGCCGCAGAGGCCTCCTTGCTTGAGAAGCGCCTGATAATGCTCGTTGTCTTGAATCTCCGCATGCGTTCCAAGGGCGACGATCTTACCTTCTTCCAACACGGCAATTTGATCGGCGCCTAGGATTGCGTTGAGCCGGTGGGCGATGGCCAGAACCGTTCGGCCTTCGACCAAGGAACTTAGTGCTTTCTGGATCTCGAGCTCCGAATCTGGGTCGGCAAAAGCGGTGGCCTCATCCATGATGAGGATCGGCGTGTCGGCTAAAAGGGCACGCGCTATACTCACGCGCTGGCTCTCGCCGCCTGAGAGCGAGCAGTCCGTTCCCAAAACGCTGTCGTATCCCTTGGGCAGCGACATGATGAAATCGTCGATCTGCGCCGTACGGGCAGCCTCCCGAATCTCCTCCAGGGAAGCCTCCGGCTTAGCTAAAGAAATGTTTCTTCCGATGGAGGCGTTGATCAGCATCGGGTCCTGGAGCACGAACGAAACCGTGTTGTAGAGGTCACGGGAGGAGATGTCTCTCAGATCGACGCCGCCGAGACGGATGGAGCCGCTTTCCGGGTCGTCGAAGCGTGCAATGAGTGTGGCGAGCGTCGATTTACCCGAGCCTGACGGGCCGATGAGCGCCGTCGTGGTACCGGGATTAAGGACAAGACTGACACCGCGCAAGGCCTGGGTATCGCCGTAGGAGTACGATACGTCGTTCACCTCAACGACGACCCCGTCGGGCTTCTTTGAGGTTTTCGACTCGGGAATCGACGGCGTGTCCAGAATCTCGCACAGCCTGACTGCGGCAGCGCCGGCCATCTGGTACGACCACGTGCTGTTGGCGACAGCGCTGATGGCGGTCGGAAGCACGATGGCTATCAGCGCGCACGCGAGAACCTGGGGGAGGCTGGCCAACCCTGCCCCCATGACAAGCGCGCCGCCGCAGAGGTTGATCAGCAGCAGCAAGGGGGAGGAGATGAGCTCGCCGGCAATCGAGCAAAGCCCGATGAGCGGGGCGCACCAGTCCCAGTACGACTGCGAGAATGCCGATGCGGCGTCCGCGTAATTACGATGCGCCTCTCCTGTTTTTCCGAACGCTTTGACCACCTTGATGCCGGACACGAGCTCGACCATCGTCGAGGACACTTGTGCAAGGTGCCCGTTCATCTCGGCGGTTTTCGGTCCCATATCCTTCATAGAGAGCGCCTGCAGCAGGAAATAGAAGGGGATCGTGGCGATGCCGATGAGCGCCAAGCGCCAATTGATCCAGAACATGAAAGCCAGAAGAACCATCGGCTGCAAAACGCCGTTAAGACGGTCGACCGGTCCGTGTGCGATGACGGTGTGGACCGTCTTCGTGTCATCCTGCACAGCGCTTCTGACCTTGCCGGATTCCGTAGCGCTAAACCAAGCAAGAGGCGCGCGGCTCAACCGCTCAACGATACCCTTGCGAATGACGTAGCGCAGTTTCATATCGGCAAAATGCGTGATGATGAGCGCAAGAGCGCGAAAGAACAGCTGCGAGAGGAACGCCATGACGAGGAGGAGGGCAATTTCGTGCACCTTGGAGGCATCGGCCTGCGCGAGCGGGCCTTCCCCCGCCAGAAATAGGTCTCCCAGCCATACCAAAGCCAAATACGGGGCAAAGGATAAAAGCGCCGAGAGCACCGTGAACGCCTGCGCCAGCATGACGCGTCCCTTGACGGGGCAAGACAGGCGCCTGATAGCCTCCCGCCCCGCTTCATCCCGTTGCCGGTCTTGTTCGCTTGTCTCTGCCATGGGCACCACCTCAAGTATAGTTTCGGTTAATAAATGACCTTAGTATTACTTTGACTGCAGCAAAAAAAGAAAGAGCCGTCAAAGCGTGCGATATTTCTCCCAGCCCGCATTGAAGAACGTTGAAATGACCTCGGTCGTCGCGTTGAGCTCCTCGACGCTCTTCGCGTGGATGATATTCTCGGAAAGGGCGCTGTAGAACGCGTGGTTGACGATGTGGAGAGACTCTTTCGAGATGACGGTTCGAGCCTTCTCTGCGCCGTGGATCAGCTCGAGAACGCGGAGGGTGGTCCTGTCCTCCTCGTCGACGAGCCAGTCAAGGAAGTGCTCGTAGGGGGTGCCGTAGGAGCGGAACACAAGGAGCTCGTAGATGTCGCGATGGGAGTACAGCATCGCCGTGGTCGCGAGCGTCCCCGCCGCCTTGGCCTCGAGCGCGGCGCGCACCTGCTCCGGGGTCACGGGCTTCCCTTCGTCGTACCCGGCGAAACCTCGCTTCTCGCCTTGGGCGTAAGCTTTGCGAATCATGCTCGCCAGCGGCTCGACCAGCTCCGAGAAGAGCGCCTCCTTGTCTTTGAAATGCTTGTAGAACGCCCCGGTGGTCACGCCGGCAGCCTTGCAGATCCTGCGCAGGTTCGCCTTCTCGAACCCCTCTTCCAGAAACGCCGCAAGGCCGCTCTTCAAGATGCGCTCGTGCGTCTCCTGGTAGTTGCCGTTGCTCACTGCAGTCACCTCCCTCCAATAATAACTTAGCTATCTTTCGTGTTGGGAATTCTGCCACCAAAGTTAGTCACTGTCAACTCTTATGCTCATGATATCTCAGTAGAAGCGGCCTTGGCTTGATAGACGGAGGAGCCTCGATGAACCGCCTAGTTAATTTGGGCGGGAACTATCTCTACTCGAATCGAAGCGGGGCGTCCTGAAAGGTTCTGTCTGACTACAATCACGTCGCGTGCCGTTTGCTCCACTCGAGGAGCTTGTCCCTGAACGCGAAGCGCCCCCTCTTTCTGCCCATCATCCTCCTCAGTGGCAGGGGGTCGTCCTCGAGGAGGCTCCATTCGTAGACCGCGTTCCTGCTCACACGTAAGAGTATCGCTATCTCCGCCACCGAGTACGTGTCCTGTATCGGCACGGGGATCTTGACGTACGGGCATCCTGCTGATTCGACTGCCATGCGTCTGCTCCTTCCCGGAGCGGCAGACGCTGCACCTCGGCGTCGCGGGGCTTGGCGGCGATGGCGCGATGCTCGTTGCCATCGCCGCCGCTCGATATCGTCCCCTCGCTCAGCGAGGAGTTGCCTAGTGGGCGGTATCCGAAACTGAGCCAGTCGCCCAGTCTGGCCTGCAAGCCGCCCTCCGTTTACCCGCCATCGCCCTCGTCTCGTCGGCTCCCGAGATAGGCCGCGAACGTCTGTAGGAGTCCTCTGACAGGCAGTGCTCCATGCGGCAGGCCTCCGCCGAGGCGGTCTCGGCGTCCACGCCTGACTCGACGAGCAGCCGCTCGAAGAAGCGGTGCTTGTCGAGGGTGGCCTCGGCGAGGCGCCCGCCCTCCTCGGTCAGCCGCACGTCGCGGCCGACCACCTCGGCGAGGCCCCTGCGCGCCAGGTTGCCGAGCGCCTTGGTGACGCTCGGCTTGGCGACGCCCATGCGCTCGGCGATGTCCACGTTGCGGCACGACCCGCGCAGGCGGCGGATCACGAGGATGGCCTCGAGGTAGTCCTCGGAGGATTCTCGCCCGCCCATCCGCTCATCTGCCCGTCGGGACATCGGCGGCATCGCCCCTGTCGGCGGGAACGGTCCACGACGAGCTTTCCTGCTGGAGCCTCCACAGCCTCGCGTACAGCCCGTCCTCGGCGAGCAGCGTCTTGTGGTTCCCCTCCTCCGCCACGCGCCCGCTGTCTAGGACGACGATCTTGTCCGCATTGGCGACGGTCCTCAGTCGATGGGCGATGACGATCACCGTTTTGCCTGCGCACAGGGTTCCGACCGCTCTCTGGATAAGCGTCTCGTTCTCGGGGTCGAGCGAGGCGGTCGCCTCGTCGAGGAGCACCACGGGCGCGTCTTTCAGGAGAGCCCTCGCAATGGAGAGGCGTTGGCGCTCCCCGCCCGAGAGGGAGGCGCCGTTCTCGCCCAGCACCGTGTCGAACCCCTGGGGAAGCCTCTCGATGAACTCCAGGCAGTGCGCCGCCCTTGCAGCCTCGGCCACCTCTTCGTCGGAGGCGCCTTCGCGGCCGATGCGAATATTGTTCGCAACCGTGTCGTCGAAAAGGACCACGTCCTGGAAGACTATGGAGACGTGCGCGAGCCACGATTCCTCGGAGAACTCGGCGATGTCCTTTCCAGAGCAGAGGACCCTGCCGCTGTCGGGCTCCCAGAATTTGGCCGCCAGCTGGGCGCAGGTCGACTTGCCCGAGCCGCTCGGCCCGACGAGCGCGGTGACTTCCCCCTCGCGCGCGACGAAGCTTACGCCGTGGAGCACCTCTTCGTCGCCGTACCCGAACCGGACGCCCTGGAAGGACAGGTCGTGGCCGGGCACATCCGCCGAGGCGGACCCCCTCGCTTCGGGCTCGTCCATGACCGCCTTGATGCGGGCGGTCTTCGTCGAGAGGTTGAGAAGGTTGGGCAGCTGCGAGACGAGGGCGAGGATGGGCCCGTAGACGCGGGAGACGATGAGCAAGAACATGAGCAGAACCATGAAGTCCACGCCGCCGGAGGCGAGAAGCACCGCCCCGACGCAGGCGGTCAAACCGACTCCCGAGCGGAGGATGGCGCTCGCGAGGGAGACGGAGACGTCGACGGCGAGCTCGACCCGCATCGTCACCCTCTTGAGCTCGAGCATCGCCTGCTCCATGGCGGCGGAGTCCTTGCCCACCGCCCTGCAGGCCCTCATGTCCTTGATGCCCTCGAGGTAGTCCTGCACGCACGCCAGCGCATCCAGGCGGACGCGGTTCTGCCTTTCGAAAAGGCGCGACTGATGACGGCGGCTCAAGGCGATGACCCCTGCCGAAAGCGGAAGCGTGACCATAACGCAGCAGGCGAGCCGCCAGTCGAAGAATGCCAGCATCGCGCAGATGACCACGGTCGACACGATTCCGGCGATGAGCTGCGGGAGCGTCGACGAGAGCATGGACTCCTGCGCCGTCACGTCCCCCATGATGCGGTCGGCCACGTCGGTCGTGTCCCGGCGGTTGAAGAAGCTCATGGGCAGCTTCCTCAGGTGGTCGGCGAGGCGCAGGCGGGTGCCTTCGGACTCGGTGTACGCGGCCACGTAGGTTTTCTTGTAGTCGTTTCTCGAAGCGACGAAGACCACCACCATCCCCGCAAGCCCCACGGCGAAGATCGACCAGAGCGCGGCGGCGTCGAACGGCTCGCCCGCAAGGGTCCCCACGAGAGCCGCGAACGCGGCGACCGTGCAGACGAAGGGGATCATGAGCGCCAGATCGCTCAAGGTGCAAGCAATGGCCGAGCGCTTGAGGCCGACGTAGCCCTCGTCGGAAAGGTTGAACGTCCTCTGAAGCCAAGGCGCCCTGCCGCTCGACGGCTTGCCGGGTTTCTCCGCAGGGTCGTACTCCTCGGCGGAGACGCCCTGCGTTGCATGCGGGGCGGTCGCTTCGGAGGATCGGGTGTCGTCGCGCGGGGCCGCTTCGATGCCCCCATTCGACCGCTTCCGTGTACTGCCTCCACATCTTCGCGTACGTCCCCGATGCGGCGAGGAGCTCTTGATGGGTGCCTTCCTCGACTTTGCGCCCGCCGTCGAGCACGACTATCTTGTCGGCACCGACGACCGTGGAGGCCATGTCTGGTCGGCAGCCATGCATGCATCCAGTCCGTTCTGCCCGGGCCCATGAGCCTCTCGAACGCCTTCTGGATCAAATGCTCGTTCTCGGGATCGGAGAACGCGGTCGCCTCGTCCAGCACCACGATGGGCGCGTCCGAGATGATCGAGCGCGCGATGGCTATCCGCTGCTGTTCGCCGCCGGACAGGTGCACGCCTTCGGAGCCTATTACCGTGGCGTAGCCAT
>ENA-OQCU01000497-OQCU01000497.1-human-gut-metagenome-genome-assembly--contig:-NODE-497-length-17799-cov-3.012336_pt1 | contig 17799 bp, 18 predicted proteins | sample MGYA00242504_ERZ504590 | MGnify/ENA primary metagenome ERZ504590 (study PRJEB26092, sample SAMD00036318) | human gut metagenome | host: Homo sapiens | study: EMG produced TPA metagenomics assembly of... | reverse complement strand
CGCGGCGAGCGCCTCGACCACCGCGTCCCGCGCCTCGCGGGTTTGCGTCGTCTGCACGACGATGCCCACCGGCGCCTCGATGCTCGCAGACAGGTCGCCCGGGGCGGCGACCACGAACACCTCGCCCCCCGCTTCGCGCGCGTAGGCCACAAGGCCTTCCACCTCGGGATGGCCCTCCTCCCCCCACCACCACGACGCAGCCGCAGCGGCGTGCGAGATCGGCGGCGGCCTTCTGTGCGCGGGCGACGTGCGGGCACGTGGCGTCGATGAGGGGCAGCTCGCGTTCTTCAACCGCGCGGCGCACCGCGGGGGTCACGCCGTGACTGCGGATGATCACCGAGCCGCGCTCGACGTTCTCGGGGCCGTCGACCGCGCGGATGCCGCGCGCCGCCAGTTCGGCCACCACCTGCGGATTGTGGATGAGCGGACCCAACGTGGATGCGCCCTCGCCGCTGGCGCTGGCCTCGACGGCCATGTCGAGCGCGCGCTGCACGCCGTAGCACGCCCCGGCGTAGCTTGCCTTCACCACTCTCATGCGACCTCCTGAACCTTCGCCGCCTTCGCCGCCTTCGCGGCTGCCTTGGCCTCGATGCCGGCGACGACCTCGGCCGTCGTATGATGCGGGACGGGATGCTCGGCGAACACGGCCGTGAAGTCCTTGCCGCCGGGGAACAGCGCCGGCATGTCCACCTGCTCGCGCGGCACGTTCAGCGACAGCGCGAAGCACTCGCGCATGGCGTACCACGAGCAGCCGTCCAAGCGGTCTTCCTTCGGCAGGAAGTCGAAGTCCTCGACGAGGACGGGGTTGCCGTACTCGATGGTGATCTTCGGGAAACGGAAGCGCTCGCCCTTGTGCTTCACGTGCTCGGCGTTGCGCACGGTCATGGGAAGGATGGGCGCGTGCCCCATCTTCGCGATGAACGCGGCTCCCGAGTGCAGCTCGGGCGTGCGATCGCTTTTGCCGCGACGGGTTCCCTCGGGCATGATCCCCACGATCTCGTTGCTCTTCAGCATGCGCGTGGCGCGCTTGATGGCGGTGCGGTCGGCCGCGTCGCGCTTGATGGGAAACGCGCCCACGCGCGACAGCACCTGGCCCACCAGGCCGTGCGCGTTGCCGAACAGGTTCTCGCGTCCGAGGAAGCGCACCCACTGCGAGGGCCGTCCGGCCAGGTACATGAACGCCACGTCGAGGAACGACGTATGGTTGCCGACGACCACCACCCCGGTCTTGTCCTTGAAACCGCGCAAACTCTCGCGGTGGTCGACCCGGTAGCGGAAGCAGATCTTGAACACGAAAGCCAAGAAGCCCCAGATGAGGTTGCCGGCCCAGTGCGGCACCTGCTTCTCGTCGGACGTGCCGCCCAGCGGCATGTCCCACATCTTCTCGTACGGGAGGAACAGGCTCATCGCGCGCCCTTCTCGCGGGCGAGCGCGCAAATGTCCTCGATGACCTCTTCGATGTAGCGGCCGGTGGAATCCAGGCGCACGGCATCGTCGGCCGGGCGCAAAGGCGAGGTGGCGCGCGAGGAGTCCTGATCATCGCGACGGCGGATGTCGGTGAGCACCTCGTCGTAGTCGACGGAGCCCACGCCGCGGTCGACGTTCTGGCGCACGCGGCGATGCGCGCGCTCCTCAGCCGATGCGGTGAGGAACACCTTCACCGGAGCCTCGGGGAACACGGTGGTGCCGATGTCGCGGCCCTCCACCACGTAGTCGCCCGCGCGGCCGATGCGCTGCTGCTGCTCAACGAGCGCCGCGCGCACGGAGGGCGCGGCCGACACGGGGCTCACGGCGCGGTCGATCTCGGCCGTGCGGATGGCATCGGTCACGTCGATGCCGCCGATGGAAACGCGGCGCGGAACCGGCTCGCCCTCCTCGTGCGCGAAGGCGATGTCGTGGGCGCGCGCGAGGCGGCCGAGCGCTTCGTCGTCGTCGAAGGGAACCCCGTCCTGCAACGCCCGCCAGGCGACGGCGCGGTACATCGCGCCCGTGTCGAGGCAGGAGAAGCCCAGCTCGCGGGCGACGGCCTTCGCGACCGTGGACTTGCCGGCCCCGCTGGGGCCGTCGATGGCAATGATCATCGTGCCAACCTTTCGATATCGGTGAGGAACTGCGGATAGCTGATTTTCACGGAGTCGAAGTTCTCTACTTCGACGGGAGCGTTGCCGCACAGGCCGGCGAGCGCCCAGGTCATGGCCAGACGGTGGTCGTTCTTCGAGTCGAATGCGGCGCCGACGGGCACTTGCAAGCCCGGCTGGCCTTCCACGAACAGGTCGTTGCCGTCGATCCACGCGTCCACGCCGAGAGTCTCAAGCCCCTCCACGATGGCGGCCAGGCGGTCGGTCTCTTTCACGCGCAACTCGCTGACCTCGCGGAACACGGTGACGCCGCGCGCGTGAGCCGCCACGAGCGCCAACACCGGCACTTCGTCGACGATAGTGGCGATCTTGTCGGCCGGCACCTCGCACCCATGCAGGTTCGGCGTGTAGCACGCCGAAACGATGCCGTAGGGCTCCTTGCCCGCCGCTCCCGTGTGACGCACGCTGATATCGGCGCCCATGCGCTCGAGCGTGCGCGTGAACCCGATGCGCGCGGTGTTCAAGCTGACGTTCTCCACCTGGATGGAGCTGTCGGGCTTCAACACGGCAGCGCAGACGAGGAACGCCGCCGAAGACGGATCGCCCGGCACCTGCACCTCGCAGGCCCGAAGCGCAGCGGGACCCGTCACGCTGGCCGTGCGGTCGGCCGCTGTGGTGGTCACGCCGAATTCGGGCAACATGAGCTCGGTATGGTTGCGCGAGGGCGAGGGCTCGTTGAGCGTCGTCGTGCCCCGCGCATACACGCCGGCCAGCAGCACCGCGGTTTTGAGCTGGGCCGACGCCATGGGGGCGTCGTAGGTTATCGCGCGCAGGCCCTCGGAGCCGCACACCGTGAGCGGCAGCGTCTCGCGCCCTTCGGGCTCGAAGCGCGCGCCCATCTTCATGAGCGGCGCGGTGATGCGGCGCATGGGACGGCGCTGCAGCGAGTCGTCGCCCGTCAGCTCCACGCGCACGCTCCACGGCGCCAGCACGCCCATGAGCAGGCGCACCGTGGTGCCGGAGTTACCGCAGTCGATGGGGGCATCGGGCTGCGAGGGGCCGGCGGCGCCCCATCCCGTGACGCCTCCCGCCAGGCTGCCGTCGGGCTGCTTCTCGAGCGACACCTGCGCGCCCAGCTGGCCTACGGCCCTGATGGACGAGCGCACGTCCTCGGAGTCGAGCACGCCCGAAAGCCGCGAGGTGCCCTCGGCCATGGCGGCGAACAGCACGGCGCGGTGCGATATGGACTTGTCGCCCGGGACAGAGGCCGAGCCGCGCAGGGGCGCCGGCAGCGGGTTGACGACGGTGGCGTTTGCTTCATGCGACATGGGTATGCTCCTTTGCCGTCAAGGGACTGAACGATACTGAAAAACCTGCGTTGATGAGCTGGGCTGACAGCTGGCCGATATCGCCCTCGTCGGTGAGCACGAGGCTGAGCACGGCGCTGTCCTCCGTGACGTGGTCGATCTCGATGGACTGGATGTTGCACCCCACCGAGCTGGTGACGGTGGTTACCTCGGCCACGACGCCCGGACGGTCCTCCATGGGGATGCGCACTTCCAGCAGACGCTCCGTCGAGGGCACCCAGGCGGCCGGCAGCGCGCGGCGCGCGGCCGCCGCGTCGGCCAAAAGAGCAGTGAGCGCGGCGCGGTCGTCGGACGCCAGTGCGTCGGCGAACGCGCCGATGATGCCTCGGATCTCGTCGAGCCCGTCGGACAGCGCGTCCTTGTTGTCGAAGGCGATGCCGCACCACAGCTCGGGCGAACCAGCCGCGATGCGCGTGGAGTCCTTGAAGCCTCCGGCGGCCAGGCGCATGAGCGCCTGCTGGTCGTCGGCGTGGCGGCTGGCCAGCTGCACGAGCGAGGACGCCATAATATGCGGCACGTGGCTGACCACGGCCACCGCCTCGTCGTGGTCCTCGCGCGGCAGCGCGATGACGCGCGCGCCGATGGAGGTGACCAGCTCGTGCAGGCGCGGGAAGTGCTCGGCGGGCGTGTCGGCGTCAGGACAGAGGATCCAGTGCGCGCCTTTGAACAGGTCGGGTCGCGCGCCTTCGATGCCGTTCACCTCGGAGCCGGCCATGGGATGCCCGGGCACGAAGTTCTCGGGATGCGGCAGGACGCGCTCGGCCAAAGCCGTGATGCGCGCCTTCGTGGAGGCGGTGTCCGTGACGATGCCGCGATAGTCCCACCGCGCGAGGTCTTCGAAGTAGCGCTCCGCCGCGCCGACGGGCGTGGCGAGCACCACGAGGTCGCAGCCGTCGCCGACGAAGCGTTCGAACGCAGGATCGTCCGGCAGCGCGCCGTCCGTGGCCCAGCCGCGCTCGACGGCTTCGGCCAGCGTGCGTTCGTCGATGTCGACAGCCAGCACCCGCGTGTCGGGATACGCCGCGCGCACAGCGGCGGCGAACGAGGCGCCCACCAGTCCGAAACCTACCACCGCTATACGGCGAAACGCCTGATCAGGTTGCGTTGTATGCTGGTGTGCCATGAAACGGGAGCGCCTTTCTAGCATAGGGGTTCATTCCGTGTTCCGCAAGCTCCCGCTGCGCGGTCTCCTGCGGGTTTCATTCTAGCATTATTCGGCACGTCCGATGGCCTGGTGGAGCGCGCCACTTCTTCGGCATCGAGCGCGCGCCACGCCCCGCGCGGCAGATCGCCCAGATCGAGCGGGCCGAACGAATCGCGATGAAGCGCCAGCACCGGATGGCCGACGGCGGCCAGCATGCGCTTCACCTGGCGCTTGCGACCTTCGCGGATGCCCAAGCGCACGATAGAGCGCCGCGTCGCGCGCCCTTCGCACACGGCCGCATACTCCTTCGAGGAGCGCGGCGGCACGGCGGCGGGAATCTCCAGCAGACGCTCGGCATGGCGAGCCGCCCCGCCCTCCACCATGCGCACGTCGGCCGGCTGCGTCGGGCCGTCGTCCAGCTCGATGCCGCGCCGCAGAAGCGCCAGATCGCGCTCGGTCGGACGACCCTCGACGCAGGCCAGGTAGCGCTTCGTCACATGATGCTTCGGATGCAGCAGGCCGTTGCCCAGCTCGCCGTCGGTGGAGAACAGCAGCAGGCCCGTCGTATCGAAGTCCAGCCGCCCGATGGGGAACAGCCCCGGATAGCGCTCGGTCGGCACGAGCTCGGCCACGGTACGCCGTCCCTGCGGATCGGACATGGTGGTGACGAACCCGGCCGGCTTGTGCAACATGATGGTGACGGGCCCGTCGGCCAAGCGCACGACCGCGCCGTCCACCGCTACCTCGTCCACGAGCGGATCCACCTTGCTTCCCAGCTCGGTCACCACCTTGCCGTTCACGGTCACGCGCCCCGCCGTCATAAGGTTCTCCGACCCCCGCCGGCTAGCCGCCCCCGCCCGAGCAAGGAACTTCTGCAACCGCATGGGAACGACACGATCCCCACATTCCCCCATGTCGCTCACCTCCTGCCTCCGATCTTCGGAAACCCGTCGTTCGAGACGACGACGCAAGACGCACGGCGCTCGGCGCCGGCGGCGGCGGTGCCCACCAAGCGAGTTCCCGCAGCGAAGCGAGGACTGTCTGAGCGACTGGGCATTGCCGCCGCCGGCGCCGAGCGCCGTGCGTCTTGCGTCGTCGTCCGTCCTCGAACGTCAGGTTGTCGAAGTCGATCTTCTCCACGAGGCCGAACCCGCTGGCCATAGCCTCGGCGAGCATCTGCTGAGCCGCGTCGGAGGCTGCTTCCTCGCGCGGACTTTCCGCGATGCTCCCCGGTCCTTCGTCGTCCAGCTCGAAGCGCACGCCGTCCAGAGGATCGGCCTCATCGCCGTCCAGGCGCGCGTCATCGGCGACAAACGCGTCCTCGCGCGTTGCGCTCAGGCGCTCGCGTATGAACGCGCGCGTGTCGTCGTCGGGCGCGAACTGGTCGAGGTCGGGCAGGTCGGCCGTCGAGCGCAGGCCGAACTTCTCCAAGAACGCGCGCGTGGTGGCGTAGAGCGTGGGGTTGCCGGGCGCGTCGGCTACGCCCGCCTCGCGCACGAGCCCCTTCTCAACGAGCGAGTTGATGGAGCTGTCCGAGTTCACGCCGCGCACCGAGGCCACGCCCGAGCGCGTCACCGGCTGCAGGTACGCTACGATGGCAAGCGTCTCCATGGCCGCCTGCGACAGCTTGCGCGTGTCCCACGACAGCACGTAGCGCTCGATGAGCTCGTGGTAGGCGGGGTGCGTGTACAGCCGCCAGCCGCCGGCCACCTCGCGCAACTGGATGCCGCGGTTCTCGTCTTCCAGCTGATCCCGCAGCTCCACGAGCGCGCGTTCCGCCTGGCCAGGCTCCACCTCCAGCATGTCGGCCAACGCGATGGTGCCCACCGGCTCGTCCGTGACGAACAGCATGGCTTCGATCGCGCCCTTCAACTGGTTGTCCTGCAAGCCTTGGAACATGGATCCTACCCCTCCTCCACCGAGGTCAGCGAGTCATCGCCCGTGAGCACGAGCTCGCCCGACCCTTCGATGTAGCGTATGTCGATATCGCCGAACAGCTCGGCCTGCTCGATCTTCACCATGGCGCGCTTGTACAGCTCGAGCACGGCCAGGAACGTCACCACCACCACCGGCACCGGCGTGCGCTCGTCCACCAGTTCCGAGAAGCGCAGCGTCTTCTTGTTCTGGATGCGCTGGTGGATGGCGCGCACGTGCACCTCCACGGGGATGGGCTTCGCAGCGATGTGCTCCGATTCCAGCAGGAACACGTCGCGGCGCGCGAAGGCGCGGGCGGCCAGCAGCGCCAGGCCGTCCATCGTGACGTCCTTCAGGTAGTCAGGCATGAGGTTCAGGAAGCACGCGTCGGGCCCGAACGGGCGCGGATGCATGCGTCCCTCGGACACGAAGCGCATGTGCAGCGCGCTGGCAGCGTTCTTGTACTGCTTGTAGGCCAGCAGGCGCTCAACGAGGATGTCGCGCGCCTCGCTTGGCGCCAGCTCCTCGAACTCTTCGGCCACCGCGTCGCGCTCGCGCGGCAGCAGGCTTTCGGCCTTGATCTCCAGCAGCGTGGAAGCCACCAACAGAAAGTCGCTTGCCACGTCGAGATCGAGGTTGTCCATGCGCGACACCTCGGCAAGGTACTGGTCGGCGATCTGCGTGATGGAGATAGCGCCGATATCCACCTTCTGCCGGCTAACCAGGTACAGCAAAAGGGTCGAACGGCCCCTCGAAGCTGTCTATGCGAACCTTGTACGACATGGAGCCGCCCTGCTACCTGCCAAAGGAGAACAGCAGGTCGAACACGTTGCCGGCCGTCGCGTCCAGATAGATGCCGATAGGATTGAAATGCAGCACGTACGGCACGAGGAGCACCACGATGAGGAACACCGGCATCGCGTAGCGCTGCACTTTGTAATACTGCGGCAGATACTTCTGCGGCAGGAAGAACGCGAAGATGGACGAGCCGTCCAGCGGCGGGATGGGCAGCAGGTTGAAGAACATGAGGTACAGGTTGATGAGCGAAAACATGGGAAGGAACAACGTGAGGAAGTAGTAGAAGACGTCGTTCTGCGCCAGCGCGCTCACCGGCAGCACGAGCATGACGAGCGTGTACACGACTGCGCCCAGGACGGCCAGCACGAGGTTGGCCGCAGGCCCGGCGAGGCCCACGATGAGGTCGCCCTTGCGCGGGTCCTTGAAGTAGGCTGGGTTGTACGGCACCGGCTTCGCGTAGCCGAACACCGGCATGTTCATGGCCATGAGCAGAAGCGGCATGATGACCGTGCCGAAGGGGTCGATGTGCTTGAGCGGGTTGAACGACAGCCGTCCCGCGCGCTTGGCCGTGGGATCGCCCAGCTTGTAGGCGGCGAAGCCGTGGCACGCCTCGTGGCACACGATGGCGGGCACGAAGCTCAGAATGGAGCATATGAGGTAGGGTATCGAAATCATAGTGCGATCAGTCTACCGCAACCGCAGAGGGCGACATGCGCCGGGAGGGAAACTTCACAAGGAGCGAACGCCGCGAAGCCGGACTCGGCATGCGGAAACGCATCTTCGCTCCAAAAACACGCCTCAGTCGCTGAGGCGTGTTTTTGGAGCGAAGATGCCCGGCGCCAGCGCCGCTGGAAAACGTTTTCGCGCCGCTCGTGTCGCGCGAGCCCCGCGTTCAGCGCCGAACAGGCCTTTCGCCGCGGAACCGGTTCAGCGCGACCCGGCGCGCATGGTACGCTTCGTGCATGATTTCCCGATCGCGAAAAGGAGCCATCGCCATGTCAGAAGCACGCCACAACCCCGTTCTCGCAGGTCAGACCGCCGTCATCACCGGAGGCGCTTCCGGCATCGGCAAGAGCATCGTCCAACGCTTCCTGGAGGCGGGCGCAAGCTGTCTGGCCGCCGACCTCAACGAGGAGGCTCTCGCCGCGCTCAAGCAGGAGCTGGCCGAGTACGGAGACAAGCTGGACGTCGTCAAGGTGGACGTGTCGAACCGAGACGACGTGGAGGGCATGGTCGACCGCGCCGTCCAGACGTTCGGGCAGATGGACATCATCGTGAACAACGCCGGCATCATGGACAACCTGCTTCCCATCGCTGAGATGGATGACGACGTATGGGAGCGTCTCATGAAGGTGAACCTGAACAGCGTCATGTACGGCACGCGCAAAGCCGTCCGCTACTTCATGGAGCGCGGCGAAGGCGGCGTCATCATCAACACCGCGTCGCTGTCGGGCCTGTGCGCCGGACGAGGAGGCTGCGCCTACACGGCCTCGAAATTCGCCGTTGTAGGCCTGACGAAGAACGTGGCGTTCATGTACGCCGACACCGGCATCCGCTGCAACGCCATCTGCCCCGGCAACACGCAGACCAACATCGGCGTCGGGATGCGCCAGCCCAGCGAGCGCGGCATGGCGAAGGCAACGACGGGCTACGCCGGCGCCACCCGCTCCGGCACCCCCGAGGAGATCTCCGCCGCCGCGGTGTTCCTGGCCTCCGACCAGGCCGGCTTCATCAACGGCGAGACCCTCACCATCGACGGCGGCTGGAGCGCGTACTAGGAGCCCCGGTCCACCATCGCCCCAATGAGAAGCGCCCGGCCGACGGCCGGGCGCTTCGTCGATCGCAGGCGGTTCGCGCCGCCTACGCGTTCTCGCGCTCGAACTCGCCCATGAACTTCACGAGGGCCTCGACGCCTTCGCGGGGCATGGCGTTGTAGATGCTGGCGCGCATGCCGCCCACGCTGCGGTGGCCCTTGATGCTCTCGATGCCGACCTTCTTCGCTTCGGCGACGAACTTCGCGTCCAGCTCGTCGCTTCCGGTGACGAACGGCACGTTCATGATGGAGCGGTCCTCTTTGCGCGCGGTGCCCTTGAACAGCGCGCTCTGGTCGAGGAAGTCATACAGAAGCTGCGCCTTCTCAACGTTGCGCTCTTTCATGGCCTCGAGGCCGCCCTGGGCCTTCAGCCACTGGAACACCTTGCCGCACATGTAGATGCCGTACGCAGGCGGGGTGTTGTACAGGCTCTTCGCGTCGACATGCGTGTCGTAGCGCAGCATGGTGGGCGTGCCGGGCAAAGGCTCGGACACGAGGTCGTCGCGGATGATGACGATAGTCACGCCGGCCGGGCCCACGTTCTTCTGAACGCCGCCGTAGATGAGGCCGTACTTCGACACGTCCATGGGCTCGGACAGGAAGCACGACGACACGTCGGCCACCAGCGGTTTTCCGTTCGTGTTGGGCAGCTCGTGGTACACGGTGCCGTAGATGGTCTCGTTCTGGCAGATGTAGACGTAGTCGGCGTCGTCGGACAGCTGGAGGGCGCGCACGTCGGGCACGTAGCTGAAGTTCTCGTCCTCGGAGGAGGCGACGCAGCGGGCATCGCCGAAGATCTTCGCTTCCTTGAACGCCTTCTTCGACCACGAGCCGCTGACGATGTAGTCGGCCACCTTGTTCTTCATGAGGTTCATGGGGATCATCGCGAACTGCGTGGACGCGCCGCCCTGCAGGAACAGCACGCGGTAGTTGTCGGGAATGCCCATGAGGTCGCGGATGTCCTGCTCGGCGGCATCCATGATGGCGGCGAAGGGCTTGGAGCGATGGCTCATCTCCATGACGGACATGCCGCAACCGCGGTAGTCGAGCATCTCGTCAGCGGCTTCGCGCAGCACCTCCTCGGGCAGAACGGCGGGACCGGCGGAGAAGTTGTACACTCGAGCCATGGGAACGACCTCCTTGATACGTGACGCAGACAATGCGGTCAAGTATACACGCGTTCCACGTCCTCCGCGCGCTTTATCTTGCTAAAGCGCGAAAATGCCCGCTTGGACGGCTGAGTCAACCTGCAGCTCCTACCCCAGTCCCGGCCATCCTTGCTGGCGCAGGGCTTCGTAGGCGGCCACCGCCACGGCGTTGGACAGGTTGAGGCTGCGCAGGCCCTCGCGCATGGGGATGCGCACGCAGCGGTTCGCGTGCGCCTCGATGAGGCCGAGGGGCAGGCCCCGGCTCTCGCGGCCGAACACGAGGAAGGATCCCTCCCCGTACGCCACGTCGCCGAACCCTCGACAGGCCTGCCCGGTGAACAGGTGCAGCTCGTCGGCTGCATGAGCCTCGAAGAACGCCTCGGCGCACGGCCATCGCACGATATCCACCTCGTCCCAGTAGTCGCAGCCCGCACGCGCGAGGTTCTTCTGCGTCAGGCGAAATCCCATGGGCTCTACGAGGTGCAGCCGCGCTCCCGTGCAGGCGCACGTGCGCGCGATATTGCCGGTGTTCTGCGGAATCTCCGGCTCCACCAGCACGATGTTCAAAGGCCGCGTCACAGCTGCTCCGCCTGCCTCGCCATCTCTTCCTCCAGCTCCTCGGTGAGCAGGAACCACTCCTCCTCGGCGGCGGCCAGGCGCTGCTTGAGCTTGGCGTGCTCGGCCACGGCGTCAGACGAGACGTCCTCGTTGATGTAGAAGGCAGGGTCGGCCATGAGCTCCAGCAGCTCGGCCATGCGCGCGTTGTCGCGCTCCATCTGCTTGTCCAGCTCGGCGATTCGCTTGCGATGGTTCTTGAGCGCGGCGTAGGCGCGGTTGCGCGCCTCGGCCTCGCGGCGCTTCTGCTCCTTGGTCTTGGGCGAACTCGCGCGCGGCGCCGTGAGCTCGGCTTGGGACCCGCTCGCCGCAGCCGGAGTCTTAGCAACCGCCTTCCCTTTCGCACCCTTGGCGTCCTTGCCCTTCCCCGCCGCCTTCGCTTTGGGGCCTTCGTCCAGCATCTCGTCCACAAGCGACGGGCCGCTAGGGCCGTCGCCGTCCAGCTGTCCGCTCTTGAACAGGTAGTAGTCGTAGTCGCCGTCGTAGTTCGTCGCGCGCCCGGGCTCGATCTCCACGATGCGGTTCGCCACCCCGCGGATGAGGTGACGGTCGTGCGTGATGAAGAGTATCGTGCCCTCGAACACCTTGAGCGCCTGCTCCAGGATGTCGGCGCTGGCGATGTCGAGATGGTTCGTCGGCTCGTCGAGGCACAGAAGCGGCCGCGGGGCCACCAGCATCTTCGCCAGCGCGAGGCGGCTCTTCTCGCCACCGGACAGCACGCTCACCTTCTTGTCCACCGCATCGCCCGTGAACAGGAACGCGCCCAGCAGCGTGCGCACCTGCGAGACGCTCCAACCCGGCGCCACGCGGTCGAGCTCTTCGAACACGGTGTTGCCGGGATGCAGCTCCTCCAGCTGGTGCTGCGCGTAGTAGGTCTTCGACACGTGCACGCCGTACTCGATAGTGCCCGCATCGGGCTCGATGGCGCCCGCGATCATCTTGAGCAGCGTCGACTTGCCGGCGCCGTTGGGGCCCACAAGCGCGATCTTGTCGCCGCGGTACATGGTGAAGTCGAAGCCGTCGTACACGGCCTTGTCGCCGTAGCGCTTCACGAGGCCGCGGGCGCGCACCACCTCGTCGCCCGTGCGCGGCGGCTGCTGAAGTTGAACTTGACGGTTTCTTCTCCTCGGGAAGCTCGATGCGCTTGATCTTCTCGAGTTTCTTCACGCGGTCCTGCACCTGCTTGGACTTCGTGGCCTTGTAGCGGAACTTCTCGATGAACGCCTCCATATGGGCGATCTCCTCGGCCTGCTTCGCCGCCTCGGCGCGCAGGCGTTCCAGGCGCTCCTCGCGCGTTTTGAGGTAGGCCGAGTAGTTGCCCTTGTACAGGTTCACCTGGCCGTTGTCCACCTCGGCCACGCGGTCCACCATGTTGTCCATGAACGCGCGGTCATGGCTGACCACGATGACCGTGCCCGCGTAGCCGCGCAGGAATCCCTCGAGCCACCTCACGCTCTCCAGGTCGAGGTGGTTGGTGGGCTCGTCGAGCAGCAGCACCTCGGGGTTGCGGATGAGCAGCTTCGCCAGCGCGATGCGCATCTGCCATCCGCCCGAGAACTCGGTGGTGCAGCGCGCGAGGTCGTCTTCCTTGAAGCCCAGGCCGAACATGACGCTGCGCACCTTCGCCTCGATGGTGTAGCCGCCCAGCACCTCGTAGGCGTCGCGGGCGCGCCCGGCGGCGGCAAGCTGCTGCGGCGTGGGGGCCTCGCCCAGCTCGGCTTCCAGCTTGTGCAGGCGGCGCTCGGCTTCCAGCACCTCCACCTGCGAGGACATGACTTCCTCGAAGATGGGTTGGTCGGCCATCTCGATGGCCTCCTGCTCGAGGTAGCCCACGCGCGCGCCCTTCGCGAACAGCACCCGGCCCTCGTCGGGATCCTCGGCGCCCGAGATGATGTTGAGCATGGTGGTCTTGCCGGCGCCGTTCGGGCCCACGAGCGCCAGGCGCTCGTATTCTTCCAGGCGGAACGTCACGTCGTGGAAGAGCTGGCGCCCTCCGAACGACTTCGAGATATGTTCGAGCTGCATGATCATGGTGCGTGCGCGCTTTCTGCTTGCGGTTCGGTGCGGTGCTGCGCCCGCAGGCGCAACTTGTCTATGATACCGGAAGAAGCCGCCTGCGGCGAAACGGCTTCTCCAATCGCAGAAAGCTCCTATATCGGTGCGAGCCGTGAGCATCCGCGAGCGCTATGCCAGCGCGGCGTACTCCTCATCCGAGACGGGCTCCAGCCACTCGTTCGACGCGCCTTCGGCTGGCACGGCGATGGCCACGTGCGAGAACCAGCTGTCCGGCGCCGCCCCGTGCCAATGCTTCGTTTCGGGCGGGATGCTCACCGCATCGCCCGGCTTGAGCTCGCGCGCGGGCCGGCCCCATTCCTGGCAGTAGCCGCGCCCGCCCGTTACCAGCAGGATCTGGCCCCCCACATGGTGCACGTGCCAGTTGTTGCGGCATCCCGGCTCGAACGTCACGTTGCTCACGCTCACGCCCGCATCCGTCCCGGTCAGCGACGCCAGATAGCTCGTGCCGACGAAATACTGCGCGTACGTCTCGTTCTCCTCGCCCAGCGGGAACACCGCCGCCGGCCCCAGGCTCTCCTTCATGTCCATGATGCATCCTTCCTTTCACCGGAAGGCGTTCCGGCATCCTGCCGCCCTTCGCCTTCCCTATCCGACGAACCCATCCTATCCCTTTGAGCCCACTCCAAGTCAAGGGAGCACGCGAGTCCGAACCGACTTGCCCGCCATCGCTTGACTTGGAGTGGGCTCCATGTGGTTCAATGCACCTACGAGGTAAGGAGCTTCCCATGAAGATCGCCGAAGTGAGCAAGAATACGGCTTGTCCGCCGACACGCTGCGCTATTACGAGCGCATCGGCCTGCTGCCGAACGTCACCCGCACGGCAAGCGGCATCCGCGACTACAGCGAGCAAGATTGCGCGCGCGTGCAGTTCGTGAAGTGCATGCGGGCCGCCAGCGTGTCCATCGAGGCGCTCATCGAGTACATGGCGCTGTACGACCAGGGCGACTCGACCCTCGAAGCGCGCAAAACGCTGCTCGAGGAGCAACGTGCGCTCGTGGAGCATCGCATCGCCGAGATGCAGGCCGGCCTCGATCGCCTGAACTTCAAGATCGACAACTACGACAAGACCATCCGTGACTGCGAGAAGAAGCTGCGCGGCGAAGCGTGATCCGCAGAGCCCGGCCTTGCATGCAAAAAAAAGCGGCCCCTAAGGGCCGCTTTTGCTCGTTCATGCGCTCAGAGCTTTAGAGCACGCACACCTGCGTGGCCTGGCTCTTGCCGTTGGAACCGGACGCGATCACGAATTCCACCTTGGCATTTTCGTCGAGGCTCTTGTAGCCGTCGCCCTGAATCTCGCTGAAATGGACGAACAGGTCTTCGCCGTTCTCCTGGGAGATGAAGCCGTAACCTTTTTCAGAGCTGAACCACTTAACCGTACCTTGAGACATACAAACCTAGCTTTCCACCCCGAAGGGCTCATACTGCGACGCATGCAACCGTGTTGTCAGCGTTGCGATCATAAGCGACGTGTTGTCGCCTACCTCAGTATAAGCCCTGCAACGGAGAATCCGAGGAGCAGAGCCCGATACTTGCTCGCACACAAGATCAGCACTTTTCGAAGTGCGCGAGGCGAAAGGTGCCGGATGCGACAGGCGATGCGATACCGAATGCGACGGAATAAAAAAACAGACCAGACTGTTCGTCTGGCCTGCCGTTAAATTCTGGCTCCCCGGGTAGGATTCGAACCTACAACCCTCCGGTTAACAGCCGGATGCTCTGCCGTTGAGCTACCGAGGAATGTGCGCCCTTGATCGCGCAAGTGAAGATTATACCGGAACCTCATCATTTCGCAATACCGAATTTTCAAAAATTGGGCACTTGCAAGATTTCCAATGATAAGGCCAGTTCATAAGCCAAAAAGTCTAATAAACCATGTTCATGGCTTCTCTTACCTCATCGAGCGTGGCGTTCGCGATCTCGTTGGCACGGCGGTTGCCCTCGTGCAGCACGTCCTTGATGTAGTCCATGTCACCGGCCAGCTGCACGCGACGCTCGCGGATGGGCGCCAGGAACTCGTTCACGCTCTCGGTGACGTACTTCTTGAGCGTGCCCGACCCGCCGTCGCCGATCTCCTCGGCGATGTCGACCTCGGTGCGGCCCGTGCACAGCGCGGCGGTGGTGAGGAGCGCCGACACGCCGGGGCGGTTCTCCTTGTCGTAGGTGATCATGCGGTCGGCGTCGGTCTTCGACTTCTTGATGAGCTTGGCGGTTTCCTCCGCGGTCAGCGACAGGCTGATGGCGTTTCCGTAGCTCTTCGACATCTTGCGCCCGTCGAGGCCGGGGATCTCCACCGCGTCGTTCAGCACGCCTTCGGGCTCGGGGAACACGTGGCCGTAGCGCTCGTTGAAACGGCGCGCAACCTGGCGGGTCTGCTCGATGTGCGGCAGCTGGTCCTTGCCCACCGGCACGATGTTGCCCTTGCAGAACAGGATGTCGCACGCCTGGTGCACCGGATACGTGAGCAGAAGCCCCGTGAGCGCATGGCCCGACGCGTCCATCTCGGACTTCACCGTGGGGTTGCGCAAAAGCTCGGACTCGGTGACCAGCGACAGGAAGGGCAGCATGAGCTGGTTCAGCGCCGGAACGGCCGAATGCGTGAAGATAATGGTCTTCTCGGGGGTCGATGCCGCAGGCCAGGTAGTCCACCACCATGTTGTACACGTTGTCCTGGATGTGCTCGGTGGTGTCGCGGTCGGTGATCACCTGGTAGTCGGCGATGATGATGCGCGTGGTTATGCCCATGTCCTGCAGCGCGACGCGTTCGCGGATGGTGCCGAAGTAGTGGCCCATGTGCAAACGGCCCGTGGGACGGTCGCCCGTGAGCATGGTGTACTTCTCGGGGTGGATGGGAAGATCGGCGCGGATCTCGTCGGAGCGCTTGCGGCTCGCTTCAAAACTATCGATGCTCATAGTGTCGGTTCTCCGTTGATCGAAGCTCTTCGTTGGATGGTTGCAACGATTCAGTATAACGGTTTTCGCCGTTCGGTACAGCAATCGCCGAAGCTCCGGCAGCCCGTCCGAACGTCCGCCCTGCGCTCGACCTGAAGGGCGAGACCCATAGATCCGCCCATTTGAGGAACGCGGGAGGAAAACCGGAGCCGCTCGCGCGCAGTATAATTCCTACGTACGCGATATACGCGCCAGCCAAAGCGAGAAGATGGAGCACCCACATGAACGACACCTTGCGCAACCTTGGGAAAGACGAGCTCGTCGAGCTTCTGGAGATATACGCGAAGAACCTCATCGCCCTCGACGGCACCTGGTTTCAGTCCCTCGAACGAGAAGAGGGCATGGACACGGCCGTGCGCCATGACATCGAGGCGTGGCGGCGCTTCAGCGTGTCGGAGGCGCGACGCATCAAGAAGTTCCTCGGGCTGGACGAGCGCCCCGGCATCGAGGGTCTGGCCCGCGCGCTCGCGCTGCGCTGCCAGTCGGCCGCGAACGTCGACGAGATCCTCGTGGAAGGCGACGAGCTGACCTACCGCATCGTCGACTGCCGCGTGCAGAACGCGCGCAAGCGCAAAGGCATGGGGTTCCATCCCTGCCGCAGCGTGGGCGTGGTGGAGTACGGGGTGTTCGCCGAGAGCATCGACGACCGCATCTCCTGCGAATGCCTGAGCTGTTTCCCCGATATGACGGACGACTCCTGCAATTGCGCTTGGAAGTTCACGCTGAAAGCGTGAGGATATGAAAAAGCCTTCCGAAAGGAAGGCTTTTGAATTCATGGTGGTCGCTACAGGATTTGAACCTGTGACCCCCGCCGTGTGAAGGCGATGCTCTCCCGCTGAGCCAAGCGACCGTTTCGGTTGCGTCGTTCGCAACGTTTGAGTATTCTACCGGTAGTTTCGAATACGCGCAAGCCCCTTTTTCGAAAATTTCTCGAAGAGGATTTGCATCGGCTTGCGGATATCCCCTTGGCATCGGTGCCCGTTTTGGGATAGAATAGCGGGACGCTTTACGGGCCTATAGCTCAATGGTGGAGCAGGGGACTCATAATCCCTTGGTTGCAGGTTCGAGCCCTGCTGGGCCCACCAGGAAAATCGAAACCGGTTGCGCTACGACTCGCGCAACCGGTTTTTTATGCGGCGGTCGCCGGGTCGCCCGGAGCTCACCTGGACTTGGAAACGGAGGCCCTTCGCACGATCTCGACCTGGGGGCACCGCCGCTCGATCTCGGCGAAGAATTCTTCCTTGTCCTTGACGGCGATCATCAGCTCCTCGTAGCCGATGCGCAGCTCGATGCGGTCGAACGACGCCGCCAGGGAAGCCAACGGGTTGGACGTCTCGCGCAACCGGCGGATCTTCGAGACGGGATACGTCGCCTTCTGGAAGCCGAACACGATGAGCAGGTTGCCCTTCCCGTCGAACTCGACGTAGTTGCGAAGAAGCGTAGGGATGATGAAGATGTCGCAGAGGACAAGGCACAGCGAGCAGACGACGGCGCTTATGAACGCGCCCTCTTTCGCAGGATCGGCGAAGAACGACGCGAGCGGCCACGCCAGCATGACGTTGACGCCCACCGTCAACGCGTAATACCACCCGTCCACTTTCCCCGCGAACCTCATCGGCTCACCCATGATGCTCCTTCAATACGTCGGCATGCGTCTTCAGCGAAAGAGCGATGAGCACGGCGACGCCCAAGGCCGCCGCGATGCCGATGACCAAGCACGCCGTGCGCACCGCGTCGTCCTGTTGGGCGTAGCTCCACGCCCCGAAGCACCAAAAATCGATCGCGAGCAGGAAGATGGCCACACCTGAGCGTCGAGCCTCCCGGCGATACTGCGCCTCGCTCGGGTTGAGCGCCAGAAAGTTGCTTCCCCCGGCGAGGATGCTGAAGCATTTCACGT
>ENA-OQCU01000495-OQCU01000495.1-human-gut-metagenome-genome-assembly--contig:-NODE-495-length-17827-cov-4.524463_pt1 | contig 17827 bp, 15 predicted proteins | sample MGYA00242504_ERZ504590 | MGnify/ENA primary metagenome ERZ504590 (study PRJEB26092, sample SAMD00036318) | human gut metagenome | host: Homo sapiens | study: EMG produced TPA metagenomics assembly of... | reverse complement strand
CTCTGCTTCTCCGATGCGCTGCTCTTATGCGGTTCACTGGACGGATTTCACCTGACAGACCTATTTCTCCCGCCATGCACACCTCCGGCTCTATGGCCGTGTCCATGTTGCTGGAGAGGATAGAGCTGATGACGCAAGGTCTATTGCCGGTCGTTCACTTTCAATCCGCCGGCAATATTGAGAAATACATCTTTCTGTGCCAGTTTGAAGCCTACACGTTTTTCCAATACGGCCAGCAGCATATTCATGCGGCGGATGTCGAACCCTGTGGCAGAGCGTTGTGGGTTACCATATACGGCACTGCTGACCAATGCCTGCGTCTCGATGAGGAACGGTCTGATGCCTTCTATCGCGGAGGCGATGGCTATGCCGCTCATACCTTCATGGTCTTGGCTCAGCAGCAGTTCGGATGGGTTGCTCACCTGCCGTAATCCATCTTGCCGCATTTCGTAAATACCCAGTTCGGCAGTGCTTCCGAAGCGGTTCTTGATGCTGCGCAGGATGCGGTACATGTAGTGCTGGTCGCCCTCGAACTGGAGTACGGTATCCACGATATGTTCCAGTACCTTGGGGCCGGCTATGCTTCCTTCCTTATTGATATGCCCGATAAGGATGACCGCCGTATGCGTTTCCTTGGCAAAACGCAGGATGGAGGCGGAGCATTCCCGTACCTGGGCGATGCTTCCCGGCGACGATTCAAGGGTTTCAGTAGAAATCGTCTGTATGGAGTCGATGATGACGATGTCCGGGCGGATGTTCTTGATATGGACGTAAATCTGTTCCAGGGAAGTTTCGCACACGATGAGGCAATCACTGGAAGCACTTGTCAAACGGTCGGCACGCAGTTTCAACTGACGGGTACTTTCTTCGCCGGAGACGTAGAGGATACGTTTCTCCGGTATACGGAGTACGGTTTGTAGCACCAGGGTGGATTTCCCGATGCCCGGTTCGCCGCCAATCAAAACAAGAGATCCTTGTACAAGACCACCACCTAGTACCCGGTTCAGTTCGGCATCATGGAGGTCGATGCGCGGTTCGTCATCGGCTACAATTTCATGGAGGGTTATGGGTTTGGCTTTGGCGGTCTCTATGCCCGATACGGGACGCTTGTTCACCACTTCTTTCCGTACCACCTCTTCCACATACGTGTTCCACATTCCGCACGACGGACACTTGCCTACCCATTTGGGAGAGTCTTGTCCGCAGTTGCTGCATACATAAACCGTCTTCTCTTTAGCCATAGTTGTGCATTCTCTTCTAAAATGATTGCCCAAAGGTACAATTTTTCGATGCAGGGCTTGCAGACTCCCATAGAGTTTTTTTATTTTTGTGAGTAGAAAACAATAACATGTTATAAAAGCCATGATAGAAGATATTCTTGCATACAACAAGCGTTTTGTAGCCGAGAAGGGGTATGAGAAATACATCACGAATAAATACCCGGATAAGAAGATTGCCATCCTCTCTTGTATGGATACCCGTTTGACCGCTTTACTGCCGGCAGCCTTGGGCATCAAGAACGGCGATGTGAAGATGATAAAGAATGCGGGTGGAATCATTTCACATCCGTTCGGTAGTGTCATTCGTAGCCTGATGGTGGCCATTTACGAGTTGGGCGTGACGGAAGTGATGGTTATTGCCCACTCCGATTGCGGTGCGTGCCACATGAGCAGCGCCCAGATGATAGAGCATATGAAGGCCCGGGGCATCAAGCAGGAGACGATTGATATGATTCGTTTCTGCGGAGTGGATTTCGAGTCTTGGCTGTATGGATTCGAAGATACGGAGAAATCGGTAAAAGGTACGGTGGAAGCTATTATCAATCATCCGCTGATACCGAATGATATCAATGTCAGCGGTTTCATAATAGATTCTGTGACGGGAGAATTGACCCCGGTGCAGTGATAGTTGTGCTTCACACGGTAATTTCCCCTGCCAGCGGTCGTCCCATCAGTTCGCGTATTTCGGCAGGTGGATAATCGTGCCCCAGAAGGAACATCAGCTTGGTTACGGCAGATTCCGTTGTGCTGTCATATCCGCAGACAACTCCTGCCTGCATCAGTTGGTAACCGGTTTCATAGCGCTCCATTTCAACAGTGCCGGCACTGCATTGGGTGACGTTGACAATGATGATGCCTTGTTCGCAGGCATCATGCAGGCGGCGTAGAAACCATTCCTTTCGGGGAGCGTTGCCGGAACCGTAGGTTTCGAGGACTACGGCCTTCAGTCCTTTAGTGGCAAGTATGGCTGCCACGACATTTTCCTGAATACCTGGAAAAAGCTTCAGTATGGCGATGTTGGTATCAAGCAGATAATGAGGCTCCAGTTCGTGGGGAGTGCCGTGCGTATGAATTTGCACATTATTATATTTAATATGTATACCGGCGGAAGCGAGTACCGGATAATTGAAGGAACGGAAAGCATTGAAGTTCTCCGCGTTCATTTTGGTGGTACGGTTGCCGCGCATCAGGTGGTTTTCGAAGAAGATGCAGACTTCGGGTACGATGGGCTGTCCGTTGGAGTGGCGGTCGGTGGCTATTTCGATGCTGGTCAGCAGGTTTTCCTTGCCGTCTGTGCGGAGCACGCCAATGGGCAGTTGCGAGCCGGTTAGGATGACGGGCTTGTTCAGCCCTTCAAGCATGAAGCTGAGTGCAGAAGCTGTGTAGGCCATGGTGTCTGTGCCATGCAGGATGACGAAGCCTGTATATTGGTTGTAGTTGTTGCTGATGATGCGTACCAGTTTGCGCCAGGCATCGGGGTCCATGTCCGAGGAATCCATGGGCGGGTCGAATTGATAAGTGTCGATACGGAACGCAAATCTCTGAAGTTCGGGAACATGTTTCTGCAACTGCTCGAAGTTGAAGCTTTCCAGGGCGCCGGTTTCTGCATTCTCTATCATTCCGATAGTTCCACCGGTGTATATTAGCAAAACGGAAGTGTTTTCTGGGTTCATGCGCACTTTTCTTTCATGTTTTCCATGCAAATATAATGATATATATTGAGAATGATAGCAAAATGTTAGAAAAGAATAAACGGATATACAGAAAAAAAGGTATGGAAAGTGTGAAAGTGTAAGCCGTAAGTTGTGCATATTTCTTGCCTTTTTAGAGGCTTTCTGTATTTTTATCGCAAAAAAAGTCGCAAAAAGTGATAGATTGAATGTTTTTATTGTTACTTTTGCAACACTTATCATAAATGATAGAAACAAGAGACTATGAACAAGTACTATCAACATACAGTCACATCCATGTGGACCATGACCCTTAGGGGTTAGGGATAGTATTTTGTGTTTCTATGTGTTACACCATTTTCAAGCAGTTTTTCCATTTAATTAAAGTCAATGCAAGCCGTAGCAGCTTGTTTCCGACACATTGTATCAACCATCTCAACAATATAAAGAGAAATGAAAGTAATGAAATTCGGCGGAACGTCCGTAGGTTCCGTGAACAGTATTTTGAGCGTCAAGAGAATTGTAGAAGCAGTCGATGAACCGGTTATCGTGGTGGTGTCCGCATTGGGCGGCATCACGGACAAGTTGATAAACACCTCTAGAATGGCGGCAGCCGGTGATGCTTCTTACGAGAATGAGTTCCGGGAGATTGTCTATCGTCATGTGGAAATGATTAAGGAAGTGATTCCGGCAGGCGAGGCGCAGGTTGCCTTGCAACGCCAGATTGGTGAGCTGCTCAACGAGCTGAAGGACATCTTTCAGGGCATTTATCTGATAAAGGACCTTTCGCAGAAGACGTCCGATACGATTGTGAGCTATGGCGAACGTCTTTCATCTATCATCGTTGCCCAGTTGACGGGAGCGGAGTGGTTTGACTCACGCAAGTTTATCAAGACGGAAAAGAAGCATTCCAAGCATGTGCTGGATACGGAGCTGACAAATTCGTTGGTGCGCGAGACATTCAGTAGCCTGCCCAAACGCGTATTGGTTCCGGGTTTTATCTCCACAGACAAAATGACGGGAGAGGTAACGAACCTGGGTAGAGGTGGCTCTGACTATACGGCGGCAATCATTGCTGCTGCACTGGATGCCGACAGTCTGGAAATCTGGACGGATGTAGACGGATTCATGACAGCTGACCCGCGTGTGATTTCCAGGGCATACACTATCAATGAATTGAGCTATGTGGAAGCTACGGAGCTTTGTAACTTCGGTGCGAAAGTGGTCTATCCGCCTACAATCTATCCGGTTTGCCACAAGAATATCCCCATTCTGGTGAAGAATACCTTCAATCCGGAGGGTGTGGGAACTGTCATCAAGCGAGAGGTTTCCGACCCGCAAAGCAAGGCCATCAAGGGTATTTCATCCATCAATGATACGAGCCTAATTACAGTGCAAGGCCTTGGTATGGTAGGTGTCATCGGTGTGAACTACCGTATCTTCAAGGCGCTGGCAAAGAATGGCATCAGTGTGTTCCTTGTGTCCCAGGCTTCTTCGGAGAATTCAACGTCTATCGGTGTGCGCAATGCGGATGCTGATCTGGCTTGCGAGGTGCTGAACGAGGAGTTTGCCAAAGAAATAGAGATGGGAGAAATTTCTCCTATTCAGGCAGAAAAGAACCTGGCTACCGTGGCCATCGTAGGCGAGAACATGAAGCATACACCGGGTATTGCCGGAAAGCTGTTCGGTACGTTGGGGCGTAACGGTATCAATGTGATTGCTTGTGCGCAGGGTGCTTCGGAAACCAACATCTCGTTTGTAGTGGACAGCAAATCATTGCGCAAATCGCTGAATGTCATCCATGATTCTTTCTTCTTGTCGGAATATCAGGTACTGAATCTTTTTATCTGCGGCATAGGAACCGTAGGCGGCAGCTTGATAGAGCAAATCCACAGCCAGCGCCAGAAGCTGATGCAGGAGAACGGCCTGCAGCTGAATGTAGTGGGCATTGCCGATGCAAACAAAGCCATGTTCAGCCGCGAAGGTTTCGATTTGGGACGTTTTCGTGAAGAACTGCAGGAGAAGGGAAAGGACAGCTCTCTGGAAACGCTGCGTAATGAGATTATCGGTATGAACATCTTTAACTCTGTCTTTGTGGACTGTACGGCAAGTGCAGGCGTGGCTTCCCTTTACAAGGACTTGCTGCTGCACAATGTTTCGGTAGTGGCTGCTAACAAGATTGCTGCTTCTTCCGAATACGAGAACTACCGTGAACTGAAACAGATTGCCCGCCAACGCGGTGTGAAGTACTTGTTTGAAACCAATGTAGGCGCCGGACTCCCCATCATCAATACCATTAACGACCTTATCCATAGCGGTGATAAGATATTGAAGATTGAAGCCGTGCTGAGCGGTACGTTGAACTATATCTTCAATAAAATCAGTGCCGACATTCCTTTCAGCAAGACCATTAAGATGGCGCAGGAGGAACGTTACTCCGAGCCCGATCCGCGTATCGACCTCAGCGGAAAGGATGTTATCCGCAAACTGGTGATTCTGGCACGCGAGGCCGGTTACTGTTTGGAACAGAGCGATGTTGAGAAGAACCTCTTTGTGCCCGATGACTTCTTTGAAGGCTCCCTGGATGACTTCTGGAAGAAAGTGCCGAGCCTCGATGCCGATTTCGAAGCCCGCCGCAAGGTGTTGGAAGCCGAGAACAAGCATTGGCGTTTCGTAGCCAAACTGGAAAATGGCAAAGCATCTGTCGGTTTGCAGGAAGTCGGCGCCAACCATCCGTTCTACGGGCTGGAAGGCAGCAATAACATCATCCTGCTGACCACGGCACGTTATAAGGAATATCCGATGATGATACAAGGCTACGGAGCCGGTGCGGGTGTAACGGCTGCGGGGGTATTTGCGGATATTATGAGCATTGCAAACGTTTAATCCAAATCGTAATATAGAAAGATGAAACACATCATTATATTGGGTGATGGTATGGCCGACTGGCCCGTGAAGGCTCTGGGAGGCAAAACCTTGCTGCAGGCGGCTGCAACTCCCTATATGGACAAGCTGGCACGCATGGGACGTGTGGGAAGGCTGGTGACGGTGGCCGAGGGATTTCATCCCGGCAGTGAGGTGGCGAATATGTCCGTTCTGGGCTATAACCTGCCGAAGGTGTACGAAGGCCGCGGTCCATTGGAGGCGGCGAGTATCGGTGTGGACTTGCAGCCGGGTGAGATGGCGATGCGCTGCAACATTATCTGCATCGAGGGAGACAATATCAAGAATCATTCTGCCGGGCACATTACTACAGAGGAAGCGGATGTGTTGGTAAAATACCTTCAGGAGCATTTGGGTGATGACCGCGTGCATTTCCATACGGGCGTGCAATACCGCCATCTGCTGGTAATAAAAGGAGGGGACAAGCGCATTGACTGTACGCCGCCCCACGATGTCCCTTTGAGGCCTTTCCGTCCGTTGATGGTGAAGCCGATGGAGGGTACGGAGAATATTTCGGTCCCCGAAGGCGGTGCAGAGCTTACTCCGAAGCAGACTGCCGATTTGATTAATGATTTGATTCTCCGTTCGCAAGTGTTGCTGGAAAACCATCCGGTCAACATGAAGCGGAAGGCCGAGGGTAAGGACCCTGCCAATAGCATCTGGCCGTGGAGTCCCGGTTATCGTCCGCAGATGGAGCGCCTTTCAGACAAGTTCCCGCAGGTGAAGCGTGGTGCTGTGATTTCTGCCGTGGATTTGATTAACGGCATCGGCTACTATGCCGGATTGCGGCGCATCACCGTAGAAGGTGCGACAGGGCTTTATGATACCAACTATGAGAATAAGGTGGCTGCCGCCCTTGATGCATTGCGGACGGATGATTTTGTCTACCTGCATATCGAGGCCAGTGATGAGGCCGGTCACGAAGGAAATGTCCCCTTGAAGATTATGACGATTGAGAATCTGGACAGCCGTGCCGTAGGTCCTATCTACGAGGCTGTGAAGGATTGGGAGGAACCCGTTGCTATCTCCGTATTGCCCGACCATCCCACTCCCTGCGAACTCCGTACGCATACGGCCGAACCTATCCCGTTCCTCATTTGGCATCCGGGTATCGAGGCTGACGAAGTACGGACATTTGATGAAGTGGCAGCCTGCGAAGGCAGTTACGGACTGATGAAAGAAGACGAGTTTATTAATGAATTTATGAGTTCCACCACAGAGTAACACAGAGTTTCACGGGGTTTTATTTATAGAGAATTCTGTGAGACTCTGTGGTGAATAAAAAAATACCGCAATGAAATATTATAGCACCAACAAACAAGCCCCCGAAGCCACTCTTGAAGAGGCCGTGGTAAAGGGGCTTGCCGCAGACAAGGGGCTTTTCATGCCCTTTACAATCAAAACTCTGCCACAAGAGTTTTACGATAGCATCGATACACTCAGCTTTCAGGAGATAGCCTATCGCGTGGCAGATGCTTTCTTTGGCGAGGATGTTTCTGCCGATACGCTGAAACAGATTGTTTATGACACACTCAGTTTCGATGTCCCTCTGGTCCGGGTGACGGAGAATATTTATTCGCTTGAGCTGTTCCATGGTCCGACGCTTGCCTTTAAGGATGTGGGCGGTCGCTTCATGGCGCGTTTGCTGGGATACTTTATCAAGAAAGAGGGCAAGAAGCAAGTCAATGTTCTCGTTGCTACTTCCGGTGATACGGGGAGTGCTGTTGCCAATGGTTTCCTCGGTGTGGAAGGCATACACGTCTATGTGCTCTACCCGAAGGGAAAAGTCAGTGAAATCCAGGAGAAACAGTTTACTACCTTAGGGCAGAATATCACGGCCATTGAGGTCGATGGCACGTTCGACGATTGCCAGGCTCTGGTTAAATCCGCTTTTATGGACGGGGAACTCAACGAGCACCTGCAACTGACCAGCGCCAATTCCATCAACGTGGCGCGTTTCTTGCCGCAGGCATTCTATTACTTTTATGCCTATGCTCAACTGAAGCGTGCCGGTAAGGGAGACAATGCCGTCATTTGTGTACCCAGTGGTAACTTCGGCAATATCACTGCCGGCCTCTTCGGCAAGCGTATGGGACTACCTGTGGAACGCTTTATCGCTTCCAACAACCGCAATGATATCTTCTTCCAATATTTGCAGACGGGTGTTTATACACCGCGTCCCAGTATCGCTACCATTGCTAACGCGATGGATGTGGGCGACCCGAGCAACTTTGCCCGCGTACTCGACCTTTACGGAGGCAGCCATGCCGCCATCTCTGCCGAAATCAGCGGTGCCACTTATACCGACGAGCAGATTGCCGAAACCATGCGGGAAGTGTGGAAGAAGGACCATTACCTGCTCGACCCGCACGGAGCCTGCGGCTTCCGGGCCCTGGCCGAAGGACTGAAACCCGGCGAAACGGGCGTATTCTTGGAAACGGCCCATCCGGCGAAGTTCAAGGATACAGTGGAGAAGATTATCGGTGAAGCCGTAGAAATACCTGCCAAGCTTCAGGCCTTTATGCGCGGCGAGAAGAAGAGCCTGCCAATGTCGAAGGACTTTGCGGACTTCAAGCAATATCTGATGCATGTATAAAGAATGGGACGTCAGTAAAGAAAAACACCGGATTACTTGACATTGCCTTTCGGATGTTGTATCTTTGTAACTGCAATCTTAGTTCAGATTCAATTTTAAATTAGCATAAAAGGAGAGGCATCGCTTCTCCTTTTTTGTTGTGTTCTTCCGTCACTTCATTTGCCAAACCTTAGGGTCTACTCTCCTAAACCAGTGCTTTGCAGATTTAATCCTCCACTTCAGCAAGCGGAATGGTGGGCATTTGCTTGGAAAATCCCGGCGGTTTTGACGAAAAGCTCGGATGTTTTTGACGAAAAGTCCGGATGTTTCGGATGAAAAGCTCCGAGCTTTCGGATGATATGTTCAGCGCTGACAGATGGTGTGTCGAGGATAAACGGATGATATGTTCGGGACGGATACATGGTTTGTTCCGGCTATATGAACGGACGATCATGCGTCTGTTCCGTTAATCTTCCATAAATCTGCTCTTGACAAGATTGGCTGCTTTATTCTGTATCGGGTTCTTCCCGGATGATGTTTATCATGCTGCCCAACTTATGATGGTTGTTCCATAGCACAAGCACTTCAATCTTCCGGAGACTGTGCCGGTAAAAGAAAGCGTATAGTCGGGATGCGGAATGATGTACCGTATGTTCTCTGCTTCGGTGGGCTGTCCGATAAACGGATTCAGCGTGACACGGTACAATGCATTTTGGAACAAGGTGTACAGAGCCCCGCCACACCGTTTGTTGCCATCTCTTTCTTGCGAGGAAAATCAGCAGGTCCTTCAGAGCTTCTTTGGCAAGTGGCGACCATATTATTTGTTTAGCCATGCCTTCACCTCCTTACTGATTGTGACGTCCTCTTGTCCTTCTCCCTCATCCAGTTGCCGGCAGGCTTTCTTAAGGTCATGGCGTAGCCGGGTGGAGAATGCGAGGACTTGCTTTGTTTGCTGGGACGATTGCTCTTCTTTAACTTTTGCCATAACGTTATCTCCTTTTTCCTTAAAACATTTCAAAGTAATGAATTGTTTGAGGGGAAAAATACGAAGCTGATGAAAGATAAGAAACTGGAAGCCAATCTCAGTATGGTTGCATCGCGCGTCATGGCGGGGTTGAATATGAATGGATTGAAATTTCTGCTCCCTTTGTGGCTGGGTGCATTGACAGGTGTCACGGTGCGTTGTGTCTTTGCTGCCGTGGCATTTTGGATAACAAGCTGGTTTGTAAAGGAGGCACCGGTCACAAGGCGGCAGCGGATAGGGCTGTTCTGTCTGGGAGCTTTCGGACTCTACGGGTTCATGTTCTGCTATCTGCTGGGCATCAGTAAGACGACTCCGGTTTCCAGTGCCATCTTCAACTCCATGCAGCCCATTTGGGTCTTTCTGATATCTGTCTTTTTCCTGCACGAAAAGGCTACGCTGATGAAGATAATCGGCATAGCGCTGGGTTTTGGCGGTGCGTTGTTGTGCATCCTTACGCAAGGCAGTGATGACCTGGCGCACGATGCGTTTACGGGCAACATGCTCTGCATGGTGAGCTCGCTGGTCTTTGCCGTTTACCTGATTGTGAGCAAGAAACTGCTGGAAGAGGTCGGGGTAGTGACGATGATGAAGTACATCTTTGGCGGTGCGGCAGTAACGGGATTGATTGTGTCGTCCATTATAGGCTGGGATGCACCCTTGCTTACGGATGGCTTGCATGGGAAGTGGCACTGGGTGCCGTGGGCGGTGTTGGCGTTTGTGCTGGTTTTCCCTACTTACCTCAGTTACTTTCTGGTTCCGGTGGGCTTGAAGTATCTCAAGACGACGGTTGTAGCCATGTACAGCTATCTGATACTGGTGGTGACTACCGTTGTTTCCCTCACCTTGGGGCAAGACCGTTTCAGTTGGACGCAAGCCGCTGCCATTGCCATGATTTGTATCAGCGTGTACTTTGTTGAAGTGGCGGAAGCGAAGAAGTAGTGACGAATACCAGGTATTCCCCTTCCGCCTCGATGGTGAATTCTGTACTGGTGCCTATCGTTCCGATGTGTGCCTTGCCACCAGTTGGTGAAATCGCTGAGGGGATAGACCAGTCCTTTGCCATGCAGACCGTGTGCAGTGAAGTTGATGATGGATACTTGCTGTCCGGGATGGCTTGGGAAGGTGCGGGTACCCCGGCAGGGGATGAAGATGCCGTAATCGGTATAGGTACGTACATCGGCTCCGGCACGGAGATAGTCGATGAGCAGGCTGATATTTCCCAGTGTATGGTCTTCACGTTTGCCCGTGGCACCGATGATGGCGATACGGCGTTTGCCTTTCGCCAGCAGGAAGTTGACGGCTTTAGTCTGGTCGTTGGTCTCCTGGTCGCTGATACGGTGTAGGATATGTCCGAACTTCCGGCGGTTTTCATCACTGAGGGAGTCACCGTCGCCGATGATTACGTCGGGAGTATGGCCCCGGCGGATGTATTCGTCCGCTCCGCCGTCGCAACAAACCACGTAAGGCGCTTCCGCCAATATCTTTAAAGGTAGGGGACTTGCAGGATATTCCCCATTCGCCAAAACTACGGCATCAATAGTTAATAATTGCTCGTTGCTCGTTGATAGTTCGTCTTTCATGTCTTTCTTAATCCCTAATCTCTAATCCTTCATCCTTGTTCATCATTTTCCTCCATTTGAAGTAGCCAAAGATAGCTATAATTGTGTAAAGGGCATATAGTCCGGCTGTAAAATCAAGTCCTTTGTAGATGTACAGTCCGGCGCTAACGGCATCTACCGCAATCCATGCCCACCATTGCTCTACATATTTCCGTGCCAGCATCCACATGCCGGCTATGCTCAGTGCGGTGGTGAAGGAGTCCAGCCAGGGCACATTGCTGTCCGTGAAGTTTATCAATATCCAGGCAATGCCAAGCAGAGCGGCGATGAATACGGCGGTAAGCGGCAGCAAGTAGCGCGCCGGCATATGGGTGATAGGAAGTTCCAGTTTTTGTTCTTCTGTTCTTGTGTCCTCTCCTTTCTGTCCTGCACCTTTCCGCCGCAAGATAGTCCGGCGCAGAAAATGCTCCGTACTTCCACATCATCCAGCCGTAGATGGCAGCACCCAGATAATAGATGTTGATGCCGAAGTCTGCATACAGCCCCGCATCATAGTAGACAAAAATATAGACGGCAGGCATAATGATGCCCGCTATCCAAAGATAAATGCTTGCCCGGTACTCCAACCAGAGATAGAGAATCCCGACCACAGTGCCTATAATCTCAAGAGTATGTTCCATCAGAAATTGATTGCTATATGTCCCAATACATTCGTTCCCGCCTGGGCAGCGTAGCCGGCATAGTTGTAACGGACTTTTCCTCCGTTGTCGTCGTGATAGTATCCGCTGCCTGCGTATCCGTTGTTTTCGTATTCTTCATTGAACAGATTGTAGATGGTGCACCCTACGGTTACCGACTTTACTTTAGGCAACTTGAAGGTATAGGACAGATTCAGGTTGCTTACGAAATAAGCATCCAGTGTGCACTCCTCTCGCTTGGCGTTACTCATGTATTGCTTGCTGATATATTGTGACTGCAACGAGGCCTCGAATCCCTTGAACGTATAGCCGAAGCGGTTGTTCAGTATGAAGTCGGGAGAGAATGCGATGGGGGTATCCCCGTGTTTGATGACCCATGCTTCCGACCCAGCCTCCTCGTTTTCAAAAAGTGTCTCGGTAAAGTTCTGCACACGGTTCTTGCTGAGTGTGGCATTGATGTCCCATTGCAAGCCGCAGTCCAGTTTGATGCCAGCCATCAGTTCAATACCCGTACGGTAGCTGTCGGGCACGTTGCTGGCCATGGCTTCGCCTATCTCGTTCAGCTCTCCCGTCAGTACCAGCTGGTCTTTATAGTCCATATAGTAGAAGTTGGCACCCGCATGGATCCATGAGTTGGCGAAGGTATATCCCAGTTCGTAGTCGAACAAACGCTCAGCCTTGGGATGTTCGGTGAAGTAGCCGTCGGTGTAGTTGTTGCGCGTAGGTTCTTTATGGGCTACGCTGAACGAACCGTATAGGCGGTGGTTGCGGTCGATTTGCCAGGACAGTCCGGCTTTCGGGTTGAAGAAGTCGAAATCTTCGTCAATGTCCAATTTTTGCATTCCCGGAGTGGCGGCAGTCCAGTTGTACTTGTCGTTCAGTCCGTTTATCTTGTAGTTGATGTGGCGGTATTGCAGGTCGAGGTAGGCGCTGAGGCCGCTTACCAGTTCATAATTGACTTTCAGATAAATATTTCCGTCGTTCTTTGTGGCGTTGTTGCGGTAGTAGTCGTGGTCGGGGTTCAGTTCGCCGATATAGTTCTTTACCCAAAGCACTTTTCCGAAGTGGTCGCCGTCATAGCGGTTCAGTGCACCGCCTAGCGAGGCATGCAGACGGTCGGCTTTGTAGCTTACGGAGAAGATTCCACCGCCAAACCAGTTGTCCATTGCCTTCTTGCGGATAAGGTCGCTTACTTCTACCTTGCCGCCATTGTATTCGAAAGGAGACATGCCGTACTCTGCTAACGAGCGTTCACCTTTATATTCTTGATAGTATCCGTCGCCTTTGGTGTAGTGCAGGCCGATATTCAGGTTCCATTGTGGGGTGAAATTGTGGTTGAATAGCAGCTGGTAATTCTTTTGCGTATAGTTGTCGGTCTGGTCGTCATAGAAATGCAGTGCACCTCCTTCGTCCGTGAGGTAATGCTTCTCGCCGTTGTCGTCTTTATAATATTCTTTGTTGTATACATGGCCGTCCCGGTCGGTGGCGTACATGAATCCGCAGGAATTATAACGCCGTCCGTAACGTTCCATCTCTTCCTTGCTGGCATAGTTCCATGCGTGGTAAGTGCGCTCTTTGCCGGCAAAGGTTATCAGCTTGATAGAGGTGTTGTCATTGTAGTACCCTCCTTGCAGGTAATAGGAGTTCAGTCCCACAGACGCCCGGTCTATATATCCGTCTGTACTGATGTTGGAGAGCCGCGCGTCGAACGACCAATGATTGTTGATGAGTCCCGTTCCCACTTTCACCGTCTCCTTGTGCGTATGGAAGGAGCCGTAGGAACCGTTGAATTCTGCATAGGGTTTCATGGAGAAATCACCCGTCTGCATGTTGATGCTGGCACCGAAAGCTCCTGCACCGTTCGTTGAGGTACCAGCTCCGCGTTGCACCTGCATATCCTTGACGGAGGAGGCGAAATCCGGCAGGTTGACCCAGAATACCGTGTGGCTTTCCGCATCGTTGATGGGAATACCGTTAGCGGTGACGTTGATGCGTGTGCCATCTGTTCCGCGGACTCTCAGTGTGGTGTAACCCACCCCGGCACCGGCGTCGCTGGTAGTAATGGCGGAGGGTGTCATACTCAACAGATACGGCAGGTCTTGTCCGAAATTCTGTTTTTTCAGTTGTTCTTTGCCTATATTGGTGAATGCCACCGGTGTGCTGTTTGTGGCACGTGTGGAGATGACTTCCACTTCCTGCAGGTTTATCACCCGCAGACTGTCTTGCTCTTGTGTCTGCGCACAGACACCCAGTGCTGCCATAAGGAGGCAGGTCGCCATTGCATGTCTCTTCATTTGCAATTGTTTCGTTTAGATGAATACAGAAAAGGGGAACTTTTCTTCTTTTCCCTCCGCCGGCATTACCCGGATCAGGTTAATGGGTATGATCTCAGCCCGTCGTATTAGGGCACCCCTTAGTTGAAATCGGGAGCAAAGGTAGGAGTTTTCGTCGAAAGTGGCAAGTTAAGTGAACGAAAGTCAGAGTTATTTGTTAATTTTGCAGCATTAATTTTAAAAAAAGAGTATAGTTATGTTATCATCTTTATTCATGGCAGCCTTTGCTGCCCAAGTTGCTGACGATGGTTTCAGCAAACTGCAGATATTCCTTCAGCAATTGATAGATTGGGGCGTAAGTGCCGGTGGACGTATTATTGGAGCTGTCATCATCTTTGTGGTAGGACGGTTCTTGATTTCCTTTCTTAGGAAAATGCTGGCGAGGTTATTGGCAAAAAGACATGTGGATGCCAGTATCCAGAGCTTTGTGAAAAGTTTAGTCAATATCTTGCTGACCATTCTGCTGATTATTGCCGTTATCGGCAAATTGGGAGTGGAAACTACTTCATTTGCAGCTTTGTTGGCATCTGCCGGTGTGGCTATCGGTATGGCACTTTCCGGAAACTTGCAGAACTTTGCGGGTGGATTGATTGTACTGTTGTTCCGTCCTTTCAAGGTAGGCGACTGGATTGAAAGCCAGGGAGTGTCCGGAACGGTACGTGAGATTCAAATCTTCCATACGATTCTGACCACAGCCGACAATAAGGTAATCTATATCCCTAACGGTGCGTTGAGCAGTGGCACCGTGACCAATTACAGCCGCGAGGACACCCGTCGCGTGGATTGGGTGATTGGTGTGGAATATGGTGAGAATTATGACAAGGTAGAAAGCACCGTGCGTCGTATCATCTCCGAAGACAGCCGTATTCTGAATACTCCCGAACCGTTTGTAGCTCTCCATGCCTTGGATGCCAGCAGCGTGAATGTAGTTATCCGTGTTTGGGTGAAGAGCGGAGACTACTGGGGCGTTTATTTTGATATGAACAAGAAGATTTACTCCGTATTCAACGAGGAAGGTATCGACTTCCCATTCCCGCAGTTGACGGTGCATCAGGCGAAAGACTGAGTGGGCTACAAGTTTCAATTTACTGGCTATCAGCTACTATAAGTTACGGGCTACAAGTGTACTGCATTATCATACTGCAGGACACTTGTAGCCCGTAACTTAATAGTAGTCGGTAACTCCGTAATTTATTTATAACTTAATTCTGCCTCTATTTCTTCGCAGACATCTTGCTCCAGGTTGAGCAGCTGATTGATTTCTTTTCGTTTTTCCAAATCCGTGAAATAGCTCTCCACTACTGCATAGATGTTGAAGCCGGTTGTGGAACCCGCAGCCAAATCCAATGACTCAACCATTTTCTCTACTGCTTGATGAATGCGTTTCTTACTGATAAAATGCAGTTCATTACTATGAATTAAGCTCTTTTCCATGATATTTTCTGTTTTAGTTATTGTAGTTATAACATTCTATCAAGCAAGTTAGTTCATGTAGATTGAACAGACTTGACAGTCGACCGAACGATATTTCTTTTTATATTTGCCAAAAATATAAGCGCGGCAATGAAAGAACTGTTTATAAAAATACTCCGTTTTTCTGATGTTTGTACTGGTCGTAGCTTTGGGCTGCATCGGATATAACATCTATGAAGATACGTTGGCTGCTGTGTGGATACCCGTAGGGGTAGGACTTGTGGTGGCAGTCGTTACACTTCCTCTATATAAAAAATGGATATGGCTGACAACGATGGAGCAAAAGGCAGTGAATATATTGTGTCATGTGGTGTGCGTGGGTGTCATCAGTTGTTCGCTTTTTCTGGTAGGGAATTATCAGATGGCGGCTCCTGCTTCGACAAAGGAGGTGACGGTCACCGTACTTGAGAAGCTGATAAAAGAACATGAAAAGAGACGTAAAGTAGGCAAGCATCGTTATGTGTCGGACGGAGTACGTAAGGAGTATTACTTAAAGGTGGCTTTCGAGGATGGAGCGATAGAGACCTTGCATGTTTCCACAGCCACATACAACAAAGCACGAAAAGGCAAACCGAAAGTTCTGACTTTGCAGAAAGGAGGTTTCGGATTGCCGGTGATAACGAAGGGGCTATAGTTTTCATCCCCCATGCAAGACATCAGATGAGGAACTGAATGCTCTTCTTAAAGATTTCTGCGTACAAAATGTCCGTCAATCCAAATGGTGGCATGGTGTCCTTTGAATTTCAGTAATACATAATTGGGATCTGTCGGGCCTTTGCTGAAGTGTGCGCTGAACCACTCTTGCCACATTTCCTGCTTGGTGGCTTCGTCTTCTATAATCTCCACCTCACCGGTGAGCACTACGCTGTTTCCTTTTTCCTGAAAGCACAAACCTGCTTTCGGATTGGCTGCAAACTCCTTTGTTTTAAGACTGTCTTTGCCGGTCGCCAACCATACGGTTGTGGCCCCTTCCGACTTGATGTTGCTCATTGGAACGGGGCGGGGATATCCCTCTTGGTTGATGGAAGTGATGACGACGGTTTCGCATCTTGCCAAGATTTCTGCTGCTTTCTCGATTAATGTTGCCATATTGGATGCTTTTATTGATTTGATTGCTGCAAATATAGGCATGGTAATAGGAAGAGCTATTGTCAAAAAATCGACTTTATGTTTTCACATAACTCAAAGTCCCTTCTTCCAATGGAGCGGAGGTGAGAAGCTGGCTTGGCGCGTTGCCGGACATCCTTTTTGATTTCTTTTGAGAGATGGGAAACATCATAATATCCTGCTTTGATGGCAACGGACAGCAGATTGTCGAAAGAGGTACTTCGCAACAAGTCTACAGCATGTTTGAACTTCATAATCCGACTGTACTCTTTGGGTGTAAGTCCGGTGTGCTGCTTGAATTTCCGTTCGAAATGGCGTTGGCATAGGCAAGTCTCCTCCGCTAACCGGAGGAGTGACAAGTCACCCTTGCATCGATTGATTTGCTGTATGGCGAACAGCATGCTCCGTTCTGCTTTTGGACTGTATCGGCATAAGGCTTGAAGCAGGAAGTTTTCAATAAAGACCAGGTGCTCTTGAATGGTTCCCAGTTCGCCCAGTCTCTCTGCAAAAGAGTGGGTAAAGAGGCTTGTAAGCTCATCGGCGTTTAACCGTAAGTTGGTGAGCTCCTGCAAAGGGAGGTCCATGAAGCGAAGTATTCCGCAAGGCAGAAAACGGATTCCCAGCATATGGACTGTTACCGTATGGGTCACCAATTCGGAATATTTGGTCATGGCTCCAATGAAGTAGGCATGGTAGGGCTGCATAACGAGGCTGTCGTGTACGGCCTTAGGGGCTTCACCCAACGTGAATATAAAGTCAGTGCATCCGTCAGGCAGGATATTGATATGCATGCCGTATCCGGGTTGTCCTTTAAACTCCCAATATTTGCCAATATAGGGGGAGAGCAGGGGGCTGGGATGATATTCTTTGTACATAGGTTGTAAAGATAGGAATAAACTTCGAAGATAGGGAAATCCCTATGTATAAATAGAGAGAATCACGGAAAAGGAGGTTTTTATCATACTACATTTGCTGTATGGATAAATACTAAAACTTTCTATTATGAAAAAGATGTCAGTTGTTTTAGGCTTGTTATTCGCTGTCTTGGTGATGGGCTGTGGCATTTATGAGAGCTACGGGTTTGATTATAAGCAGTTGAGCAGCATTGAACGTGGTATGAGCTTTAAAGAGGTGTGTACCATTTTAGGAGAGCCTGCATTTAGAG
>ENA-OQCU01000492-OQCU01000492.1-human-gut-metagenome-genome-assembly--contig:-NODE-492-length-17904-cov-5.598526_pt1 | contig 17904 bp, 18 predicted proteins | sample MGYA00242504_ERZ504590 | MGnify/ENA primary metagenome ERZ504590 (study PRJEB26092, sample SAMD00036318) | human gut metagenome | host: Homo sapiens | study: EMG produced TPA metagenomics assembly of... | reverse complement strand
CCGATTGTTCTGTATTCCATTTCGTTCATCATAGCCATTTACCCACACAATCCAGACGGTATCTGGCTCTTTTGAACCTCATCTTCATTATACTTCAAATCTTTCTTTTTAGCAAGATATTCTTTTGAATTTGTCTTTCCATATTTCTGGGAAATCAGGCTGACGAACACATCGGTTGCGTCAAGCTCCCCGTCAAACACAGTAGTCACATGAATCTCTGTTTTGTTTTTTGCCATAGGCAGTTATCCTCCATACATGAAAATAGCCAGACAGAGGGTGTCGGCAACGAAGTCCGGCAACGGGCTTCAAAAGACCTTGCAAACAATCTCAATCTGGCGATGGTTACTATTTATACTTTTCTTTTATTTTTCTGTTGTTTTGGTTGTTATAAGGGAGAAAAGCCCGGAAATAAGGGGTTTTCCCCGGCAACCGGCTCGGCAACGGGATAGCAACAGGGGGTGCAACGGGTGGTCATTTTCAGAATGGAAGCTCCATCTGTTCTGTGACCTCCACAAAACCGTCCATCGTTTTTTCAGACGGGTTGCCGGAGTCCGTTGCCGGGTTTTCACGCTCCCAGCCCTTTTGTCTGCCATATTCGGAAAACATTCTTGGGTTCGGGAAGTACCGCCAGCCAGAAATGCACTGGTTCATAATCTCGTTGATTTCCCGGATTTCCCATTGCTTCGGCTCGTCAAAGGCATGGTTCAAGGCTTCCTTATAGAGCTGCTTGGAGCAGACCATGCTCCCGGTGTACTTATCAAGATACGCCTGTATCATCCCGGCTTTGGTGTCCTCCGGCATAAAATCCCGCTGGTGTTCTTTGAGATACCGCTGCATGGCGGGGCTGAAAGCCAGCTTGAACCTGCCGCTTCGGTAAATCTCCATCGCTTCCGCCCACATCTGCTCGATATAGGCTCTGGAAGCAGCTTCGTCCTCCAAAATGTGAACCTCGGCTTGCTCCGGGTACACCATGACGGGGATAAAGCGGCGGTTGCCGGAACGGTCAAGGGGCAGGAAGTCAAGGGCATTGGAAGTGCCGCCAAACACGCACTGACGGGGGCGGTCTGCCGGGTGGGTTTCATAGGGTATCTTGTAAACCTCTTTCTGCCGGCTTAAAAATGACTTGATTTCCTCAATGCTCTTGGCGTTGGCGGTTGCCATCATTTCCGACATTTCGATAATCCAGTGACCTTGCAGCTTGCGGTACACATTGTCATCGTCCAGCTTCCGCAAATCATCGGAGAACCACTCGTCCCGGACTGCCAGCAGACGGAAGAAGGTGGACTTTCCAGCCCCCTGACCGCCTACCAGACAAAGCATGATTTCAAACTTGCACCCCGGCTGAAAGGCTCGTGAGATTGCACCCAGCAGGAACAGCTTCAACGCTTCATAGGTGTAATCGTCTGCGTCAGCCCCCAGAAAGTGCCGCAGGCAGAAACGGATTCGTTCTGTACCGTCCCACACAAGGGCGCTTAAATAGTCCCGGATGGGATGGTACTTGTTTTCATTCGCCACAATCCCGATGGCATTATCAATCTTTTTCTCATTGGTAAGCCCGTAGGTTTCTTCCAGATAAAGAAGCAGATACTTCATGTCCGTATCGTTCAGGGCGGTGCTTTCCCTGTGAAAACCGATGGGCTTTATGATGTCCTTGCGGTCAGTCAGGATGTTGTATGCGATAGCCCCGGAAAGCAGCGGGTCACGCTGGAATACGGTCAGGCAGTTCCGTATGCTCTGACGGACACCGCCTTTCTCGGTGGTTTCCAGCCCCGCCTTGATTTCCTCAATGCTCTGGGGCGGCTGCATGGCGTTCATGGTGTTTTTTAGTTCTTGCTGCGGCTGCAAGTTCTGCCATTCGCTGTTCAAGCTGTATCACATCCTTTCCGTAGTCCGTAATCAAAGCCGCTTTTTCCTCCGTTTCCCCAAAGAGCAGCACATCCAGCAGATATTCCACTTGGTCTTGCTTCTGTAAGGCTTCCACAAACCGGGGATGAAAGGCTTCCTCCGGGGAGTGCGGGGCATATTCCTTTCTCCATGCCCGGAGCAGGTGGAGATAATCGGCAAGGATACGGAAGCAACGGTTTTTTGCTTCCTGAAACTGTTCCTCCGGGGATTTCTGCCGGGGCTTGGGCTTTTTTGCCTTTCCCGGCGGTTTCCAGTCCTCATAGGAAAGCCCGAAGTCCTGTGCCAGTTGTACGGCGGCTTCTTTCTTTCCCAGCCCATACAGGGCGGCGGTAAAATCAATCACATCCCCATCAGCACCGCAGCCGAAGCAGTGGTAACGCCGATCCAGCTTCATGCTTGGGGTTTTATCGTTATGGAACGGGCAGCAAGCCATCCCGTTCCGACCTACATGGATTCCATAATGCTCCGCAGCCTGTCTTGTTGTGACGGACTGCTTCACAGCTTCAAATACATTCAAATCTATCCCTCCTTGAAAACAAAAAAGCACCTGACATTCTCTGATTGAAAATGGCAAGTGCCTGTTAAAGTTCCATATCCTGTTGTTTGTGTTTCGTCTGTGCCGGGACAGTTCTTTGTGCTTTTTTCTCGTCAGCCTTATCCTGCAAGACTTCCTTGATAGGCTGCTTCTTGGGCGGCTCTTTGCTTTCTTCTGTGCCGGGTGTAGCTTTCCGTACCCAGTAGCGGATGTCCCGCAACTTCTTCAAATCAGCCTGTACCTCGGTCAAAGGTTCTTTCAGCTCTGCGATTTCGCTGAGAAGTTTTTCCTGCTCCTCTTGCAGCTCATTTTGGGTACTGTCCTTATCGTCCGGGTGCTTGGCAAGGTAGGCGGCGGCTTTCTCATACCGGGCAACCTCCGGGTGTTCCTGTTTGAATTTCTCCTTTGTTTTCTTAAAAAATATCTTCTGGTACTTCTCATAGACAGGCTTACATTCCTTGCAGTCTGTCCGGCTGGCAAGAATCCCGTCAATCACTTTGCTGCGGGCTTCCTTTGGCTTCATCTGATTGCGGTAATCTGCGGCTGATTTCCCGGAAGATTCCAGAAATGCTTCTAAGTCCTCCACAGTGGAAAGCCCCTTTTGCCGGAGATAGGACAGGGCTTCGCTGACTGCCTTTAAGTCCTGTGAAGTCCCCCGGTTCTGTCCAGCCCTCGTCCAGTCCTTCCGTTCTTCCTTTCGTATCTCCATATACTTCATCAGCAGATTGGGAAGAAGTGTCGCTTCCTCCGCCGCTTTTTGTGCAAGCAGCTCTTTCCGTTTTTCTCCCAGCTCGGTAATCCAGCCTTTGAGGTTTTGGATAAGCTGCCGGATGGACTTCATCAGACTGTTGGCGGCTCTGATTTCCCGGTTCAGGTTTCCGATATTCGTCTGGATACCACGCTTTTCCATCTGCCGGACAGCAGCCCCCTCATGGACAGTGGGGACAATATCAAGCCCCTGTCTGGCATAGGAACGCAAGTCCACACGCTCCGGGCGGTCATTGGCTTCCAGATAGCGGTTCTGGATGACCTCCCATTCATGCCGCCAGATTTCGCAATACTTCTGGTCGTTCCAATCCACCGTATCCTCCTTGTGGCTTTTCCATCTGCCGGACGGAAGTTTTATCCGTTCCCCGTTTTCGTCAAGGTCATAAACCTTGCGGCTCTTGGGAAGCCATTTTCCATGTTCGTCCATTGCCCTCATAGTGAGCATGACATGGGCGTGGGGATTGTGTCCCGGCGGATGGGGGTCATGGATTGCAAAATCAGCAATCATGCCTTTGGAAACAAACTGCTGCTCACAAAACTCCCGGACAAGGACAGCATACTGGTCGGGTGGTATCTCTCTTGGGATGGTAAGCACCCACCGCCTTGCAAGCTGGGAGTTCCATTGCTTTTCCACCGCTTCGGCGGCGTTCCATAAGGTATTGCGGTCTGCATACGACCGTGGGGCGTTTGCCGGGAGCAGAATTTCATTGTGGACAATACCACGCTTTTCCGGGTAGTGCTTCACTTGCTGGTCGTATTCACAGAACAGCTTTTCGCCGCTTTGGTAAGCAGCGGCGGCAACCGCAGACTGTCGCTGGCTGCGCTGAACAATCGTGATTTCGTTGTGTGGGCAGGGCATTTCGTGTCCCTCCTTTCGGTAATTGGTGGATGGGGTGGCGTTTTACCACCTCATTTTGGGCAGAAAAAAAGCAGGAGACCTTTTCAGATTTCCTGCTCGGTGTGCCGCTGTGAAGGCGGCGGATATTTAGCTGTAAAAGTTCGGGACAAGTTGACCCGATGTGTGGTGGCAACTTGAATTTACGATTTTTGTTTTCAAAAGTCAATAGTCTTTTCACGATAAATACGATACATATCAAACCTACAATCCCACAAACAATAGAGTCCTTTAAGTCTGCAAATCCTCCTGTGTACTGCATTGCATAATAATAAACCGTCCATATCAGTATCAATACGAACACACTAATACTTAACCAATAAGACTTTTTCTTCATCTAATTTTCCTCACATTGAACTTCCGATTAGTCGTTGACTTCATTATACTTTATTCGACCGTCAAAGTATAGAGAGATTTTGTAAAACTTGTCGGCTGGGAACAACTTGCAATGCAAGATGTCCCCAGATGGCAAGTCCACAAAAGGGTAGCTGGCGGCAGCCAGCGCAGGGGAAGCGTAGCGTCCCCTGTATGATTTGGAGCAGACCATGACTGCGGAAAATCACAGCCCTCCGGCGAGGAGCCTTCGGAGAACGCAATGCACCAACCTCTGGGTGGTGTATAATTGCGCCCTTAGTAAACTAAGGGGTTTCCGGCTTCTCCCGTTCCAGCAGTTTTTTCAATAGTTCCTGCGTGTCCTGCCTGTGAAAAATGAGTTTCAACAACAGCATGACATCATCATCTGTCAGGCGTTCCGGCTCTTGCAGAAAACTTTCCAGCATACCGCCACGGGTACAGAGCCGGTGCGTCCGTTCCTTTCGGGTAAGCTGCTTTAACTGGTGCTGCAATGCCTTTTCATCATTGATGGCTTTCCGCAGTTTCTTTTCGCTTTTCTCCAACTCCCGGTTGAGCTTTTCCAGCTTTGAGGTATCAGGCAAGGGCAGCGTCCTCCTTTCCCGGTATCAGCACATAAATCCTGTTTGGCTCTCCAACGCCCTGACGCACCCGCATGATAAGTCCGGCGGTTTCCAGTTCATTCAGAGAACGCTTGACCGTCATGGGGCTGCGAGACAGGACTGTAAGACAGGATTTGATCCTTCTGTACTCGATAGAACTTTTTTGATTTTTCTTTACTTGATCTATTAGTATTTAATTGTGCGGGATTTCCCTGTTCAGGTTCCTCCGGCAGGCAGAGCATGAGGGAGAGAAGACCCTTCGCTTTCAGCGAAAGCGACCTGTCCCGCAGGTGATGGTTGGACATCACCGTGTAATCGCGGGTTTTCTCAATGCGGAATACCGCCATGTTGGATACCTCCTTCCTTCGGTTTTGAAAAGTGTTCGTTTCGGCGGGTTTGCGCTCCTGTATCGCCGCCCGGCCTCCCATGAGGGAAAGAATATGGGCGGCTTCATTTGCGCCGCCCACAGGCGAAAAATAAGGGGATTTCCCACCCGTTTTCATACAGTTTTGCGTGCCCGCAGCAGGGCATAAAAAACGCCACAGGTTTGTGTTACCCATGGCGTTGCCCAGGCAGATGGCCGGTCTGTATTCAGTTATATGGTCACGGGGCGGAGGCCCCGATTGACGGGTGCTGTACCCATATCTCGGCATTTCGTGGCCTTTCAGCGTGTCAAGGCTCACTCAACAGTAGTAAAATCGTAGTAAATGAGGTGGTTTTGACCTGTCTGAAATGCCCGTGGATACAGTGTTTTCAAGGGATAATCAGGTTTCAGCTTGATTTTTAATTAAAAAGTGTAGACCTTCTCCGGCAAATTGCCACTTCCGATCCAGAATTTCGGGCATATCCTGACCGATCTCGTGGATGCAGTTCTTGTGGGCGATGAGCTTGCGCTTGACGTCCTCACGCTTCAGCGGGCGGCGCAGCTGGGGGGGTATCCGGCAGATAGAGCTGACCGGCTGCCGGATAGTTGCTGGCACGCCGGTAAGCGTCGATCTTCTGCGATCCTTGCTGATTCATACGCAGCTCTTCTTTACCTTCCCTTATTATTATGCAAACGGATTCTCTGTGGGATACGGCAGGCTTTTGGGCTGGTTGTAGGCAATGTCCGCAATGCCGAGGAACTTGAACACTTCAAACAGCGTCTTGCCATAGTGACCGAAGGCAACGGCACCGTGGTGCGGGTAGCGCTTCTGAATCAGGACATGGCGGTAGAAACGGCCCATCTCGGGAATGGCGAAGATGGCGATGCCGCCGAAAGACCGCGTTGCAACGGGTAAAATTTCACCCTGAGCGATGTAGGCGCGCAGCTGGCCTTCGCTGTCGCACTGCAAACGGTAGAACGTGATGTCGGACGGCGCAATGTCGCCTTCCAGCGTGCCGCGGGTGAAATCGGGGTCGCTGCCGGCGGGCTCCAGCAGGCGGTGCTGGATGAGCTGGTACTTGACGGCGCGGTCACTGCACATCTTGCAGGATGGCGTGTTGCCGCAGTGGAAGCCCATGAAGGTATCGGTCAGCTTGTAATTGAACTTGCCGGTGATGTCCTCATCATAAATGTACTTGGGCACACTGTTGTTGATGTCCAGCAGGGTGACGGTGTCGCCGGAGGCGCACATACCGATGTACTCGGGACAGGGCACCGTAAATATCGACCTCGCAGGCACGGGGATGCCGCGGCTAGCAAGGCGGGAGTTGACGTAGCAAGGCTCAAACCCGAACTGCGACTGGGAAAGCGGGCCAGCACTTATCATGCAAAAGCAACATATTTTTTGCTGCCCTTGTGGTTCTCGGCCCAGTCGAGCAGGGTCAGCTCAAACTGCGCCATGCGGGTCAGCAGGTCGGGGTAATAGTGCCCCTCGCCCATCTCGGCGGCCATGTCCTTGCAGACGTCCGCGATGCGCGGGTCGCCCGCATGCTCTTTGTAGGAAACGAGCAGGTCAAGCTCGGAGTTTTCCTCGATCTCAACACCCAGCTCATACAGGCCCTTGATGGGGGCATTGCAGGCGAAGAAGTCCTGCGGGCGGGGGCCGAAGGTGATGATTTTCAAATCACGCACGCCAAGAATGGTGCGGGCAATCGGCACAAACTCGGCGATCTTGTCGGCAATTTCCTCCGCCGTGCCGACGGGATACTCGGAAATATAGCCCTTCAGATGGCGCATGCCGAGGTTGTAGGAGCAGTTCAGCATACCGCAGTACGCATCTCCGCGGCCGTTGATCATGTCGCCGTCACCCTCGGCTGCCGCTACGAACATGCAGGGGCCGTCAAAGTACTTGGCAATCAGCGTTTCGGGTGTTTCGGGGCCGAAGTTGCCGAGGAATACGGTCAGCGCGTTGCAGCCTGCGGCGGTGACTTCGGCCACGGCTTTTTGCATGTCGTGCTCGTTCTCGACAGTGGTCTTGCACTCGTACAGGTCAGTACCCTTGGCGGCGCAGGCGGCAGAGATAGCAGCGCGGCGCTTCTCGCTCAGGGCGATGGGAAAACAGTCACGGCTGACGGCGATGATGCCGAGCTTGACCTCGGGGATGTTGGATGATTTCATGGTTTTGCCTCCTATATATTTACACATTGTGCAATGGCGGGCGAATATGGAATCCGCCCCTACGGGGATGCCGTGGAACTTTCCTGTATCGTAGGGGGAGCGTTCTATATGCTCCCGCAAAGGCTGCTCCTAAATATGTACGTTTTCCCCCACCAATCCGACATAAGCCCCGGCCTTGGCCTCGGCGCCTGTCGGGATGGGCGAGCAGCCACTTGTTGCAGGCCCACAGCTGCGGGTCATCGCCGCCGTCATTCTTGATGGCGGGCTTTGCGGTATTGGTGCCTTTGGGCAGGGCGACCAGCACGCGGAAGCCCTTGGCTGCGTCCACATGGCAGGGCGCGTAGTGCAGCGTCGTGGCGTAGACTTCCACCAGTGTGCCTGCCGGGACGCGGAACGCCTTGACCTTGGCGGTGTCCAGCTTGCCGCCCGCGATTTCCTCCTGCCTGGCAAGCAACAGCACAAAATCTTCGGTACCCAGATTGAACTCGCTGTCGCGGTGGTATTCCAGGCAGTTCAAATAGGTGTTGTGACCGTTGCACCAGCCCAGTTGGCAGGGCATGCCGCCGAAAAGATGCTCCGACACTTCGACGGCGGCGGGCAGTTCCTGCAGGGCTGCGTCCTCGGCCACATAATCCGTAGCTGCGGGCAGCGGGGTGTTTGCCAAGGCGGCCAAAATTTCCGCTTTGGCGGTATCCAGCCCGGTCACAACGCGGCCATAGGGCTTGAATTCCGGGTCGGTTACAGAAAAAATCTTCATTGCAGTGCCTCCATTTCCGCAAAGGATACTTTCAGTGCCGGGTACAGCTTGCGCCACACGGCGTAGCGCGCGTTGTATTTTTCGACGAGCGCGGCGTCCGGCTGGGTTGTGCTCTTGGCGTGGACGAGCGCCTCGGCGCAGGCCTGCACGCTTGGGTATGCCCCGCAGGCCACCGCCGCCAGCATCGCGCCGCCGTAGCCGGGGCCTTGCTCGGTCTGGGGCAGCGTCAGCGGGATGCCCAGCACGTTCGCCAAAATCTCCCGCCACAGCGGGCTTTTGGCACCGCCGCCGCAGAGCGTGCTGGCTTTAATCTTCACGCCTTGTGCCCGCGCAATCTCCACACAATCGCGAATCGCAAACGCCACACCTTCCAACACCGCCTGGGTCAGCGCGGCACGCGGGGTATCCATCCGCAGCCCGACGAACGCACCGCGCGAGGCAGGATCGTTGTGGGGGCTGCGTTCGCCCATCAGGTAGGGCAGGAAATAGACGTCGTTCGCGCCCAGCTTGTCCGCCGTAATGGGTGTTTGCTCGGCAGCGTAGTCAGTGGTGTGCAGCACTTCTTCGCTCCACCACTTGTTGCAGGACGCAGCCGAGAGGACGCAGCCCATCAAATGATACCCTCCGTCCGCGTGGGCGAAGCTGTGCAGGGCGTTCTGCTTGTCGACGCCGAACGTATCGCTGGTGATGAACACCGTGCCCGATGTGCCCAAGGAAATATTGCACTTACCGCCGCCCACCGCGCCGCAGCCGACAGCCGCAGCGGCGTTATCGCCCGCGCCCGCGCAAACGACGACATCCGCAGGCAGGCCCAGCGTTTGGGCGGCTTCGGCAGTCAGTGTGCCGACGGGCTGCCAGCTCTCAAACAGCTTCGGCAGCTGGGATTCCTGCACGCCGCAGATGTCCAGCATTTCCTTGCTCCAGCATTTGTGCTCCACGTCCAACAGCAGCATGCCCGATGCGTCGGAATAGTCGGTGCAGTGGACGCCGGTCAGCTTATAGTTGATGTAATCCTTCGGCAGCATGATTTTTTCGATGCGGGCGAAGTTGTCCGGCTCGTTCTCCCGCATCCAAAGCAGTTTGGGTGCGGTGAAGCCTGCAAAGGCGATGTTTGCGGTGTAACGGCTCAGCTTGTCTTTGCCGATAACGCCGTTTAAGTAGTCGACCTGCCTTTGGGTTCGGCCATCGTTCCAAAGGATGCAGGGGCGGATAACCGCGTCATTTTTGTCCAGCACCACCAGCCCGTGCATCTGGCCGCCCGCGCCGATGCCCTTGACCTGAGACGCATCAAACCCGTCCAGCAGCGCGGGGATGCCGTCGCAGACCGCCGCCCACCAATCGGCGGGGTCCTGCTCGCTCCAACCGGGATGCGGGAAGGCGATCGGGTATTCCCGGCTGACGATGTTGGCAATGCTGCCCGTTTCGTCCATCAGCAGCAGCTTCACCGCAGAGGTGCCGAGGTCAATCCCAATATAGTACATATCTTTGTCTCCTCCTTACGGAAGATTTATCCGTTGACGCCAAAAACTTTTGTATAGTCGGCCTTGAACTTCTCAATGCCGGCATCGGTCAGCGGATGGTGAAGCATCTGCTCGATGACCTTGTACGGCACCGTGGCAATGTCGGCACCGGCCAGGGCACAGTCGGTCACATGGATGGGATTGCGCACGCTGGCGGCGATGATTTGAGTCTCGATGTCCGGATAGTTCAGGAATATATCATGGATAGTCTCGATCAGATCAATGCCCGGCTGGCCGATGTCATCGAGACGCCCCAAAAAACGGGCTGACATACGTGGCGCCCGCGCGGGCTGCCAGCAGCGCCTGATTGGCGCTGAAAATCAGTGTGCAGTTCGTAGGGATGCCCTCGCCGGACAGGACCTTGATGGCCTTTAACCCCTCGGCGGTCATGGGGATTTTGACAACCATGTGATTCGGGTCCAGCGCGTAGATGGCGCGGCCCTCGGTGATCATGTCCTCGGCATCGGTTGTGGTCGCCTTGACCTCGCCGGAGATGGGGCCGTCCACGATGGTGGCAATCTCTTTCAACGTTTCGGCGTAGTCGCGGCCTTCTTTGGCAATCAGGCTGGGGTTTGTGGTGACACCGGCGATAATGCCCATGTCGTTGGCACTGCGGATCTCGTCGACGTTGGCGGTATCAATGTAAAATTTCATACGGTAAAACCTCCTTATTTCTGGCCGTAATAGGCGTTGGGTCCGTGTTTTCTCATAAAATGCTTGTCCAAAAACATGCTGTGGGGCAGGCTGTGCATCGGGGTCAATGGTCAGGGTCAAAATTGCCATCTTTGCGACTTCTTCCAGCACAACAGCGTGGTAGACAGCCTGTGCCAGCGTCTTTGCCCCAGGTAAAGGGACCGTGGCTGGAACAGAGAACACCGGGTACATGCACCGGGTCAATGCCGCGGTTTTGGAACGTCTCGATGATGACCTTGCCGGTGTTCTTCTCGTAGTCCTCGTCGATCTCTCCAGGAGTCAGCTCCCGCGTGCAGGGGACAGGGCCGTAAAAATAGTCGGCGTGGGTCGTGCCAAAGGCGGGCAGGTCGCGCCGCGCCTGGGCAAAGGCCACAGCGTGGGTCGAGTGGGTGTGTACGATGCCGCCCAGCGCCGAGAACGCCTTGTACAGTTCCAGATGCGTTTTCGTGTCGCTGCTGGGCTTCAGCTCGCCCTCGATTTTGTTGCCGTTCAAATCCATGACAACGAGCATTTCCGGTGTAAGTTCGTCATATTCCACGCCGGACGGCTTGATGACAAACAGGCCCTTCTCGCGGTCAATGCCCGAGACATTGCCCCAGGTGTAGGTTACAAGTCCTCGGCGGGGCAATTCCATGTTGGCTTCATAAACTTGCTGCTTTAATGCTTCCAGCATAGGTTATCCTTTCCGTTTTAACGCTAAATCGTTCAAGAACAGCTGCTGTTCCAGACTTTCCGCCGCTGGCTGGCGTTGCCCGGCAGCCGGCGCATACAAGCCCTTATTTTACAACGGCGCGCTCGGCTTTCAGCGCGGTTTGGTATTGGGTCAAAAAGGCGGCAAACCCGGACTGCTCGGCGGGGTCTGAGGACAGGGTCGTGCTTTTGGCGTCGGCAAAAACGCAGCGGTTCAAATACGCGGCCAGCGTTTCGCCGTCGGCGCGGTGCAGACGATACGCAGCCAGCAGGGCCATGCCGTAGGAACCGCCCTCACCGGCTGTTTCCATGCAGGTCACAGGCGCGCCCGCCGCCGCAGCCAGATACCGCTGGGCCACGCCCGGCGTTTTGAAGATACCGCCGTGGCCGAGCAGGGTATTCACAGCCACATTTTCTTTGCGCAAAATTTCCAGCCCCATCGCCAACGTGGCAAAGGCAGAATAGATGTTGGCGCGCATAAAGTTGGCCAGCGTAAACGCACTGCCCGGGCGGCGCAGCAGCAGGGGGGCACCCGCGTCCAAGTGGGTGACGCTCTCACCGGAAATGTAGTTGACGGGCGTGATGCCGTCGCAGTCAGGCGCACCGTGCAGCGATTCGTTAAACAGGAGGGTAAACAACGCACCTTTGTCGATGTTTGCTCCGCACAGTGCCGCGCTCTCGGTCAGCAGATCGACCCAGGCGTTCAAATCGCTGGTGCAGTTGTTGCAGTGAACCATGGCGACCGCCGCGCCATCGGGGGTTGTGACCATGTCGATTTCCGGGTAGACCTTGGACAGCGGCTTTTCCAGGACGACCATGGCAAAAATGCTGGTGCCTGCGCTGACATTGCCGGTGCGCGGGGCGACACTGTTTGTTGCCACCATGCCGGTGCCGGCGTCGCCCTCCGGTGGGCAGAACGGTATGCCGGGCTGCAGCGTGCCGGTGGGGTCGAGCCGCTTCGCCCCCTCGACGGTCAGCATACCGGCGTCCTCGCCTGCGGGCAAAACGGTAGGCAGCAGTTTGACAAGATCCACGGGGCAGCCTTGCTTGTCTGCCAGTGCGTTAAATTTTGCGAGCATTGCGGCATCATACCCGCCGGTGGTGCTGTCGATCGGGAACATGCCGCTGGCGTCGCCTTCGCCCAGCACCTTGCGCCCGGTCAGCTGCCAGTGTACATAGCCTGCCAGTGTGGTGAAAAAGTCCAGCTGCGGCAGGTGTGGCTCGCGGTTCAGCATGGCTTGGTACAGGTGTGCTGCGCTCCACCGCTGCGGGATGTTGAACCCGAACGCCGAGGTCAACTCTTCTGCTGCCGCGCCGGTCATCGTGTTGCGCCATGTGCGGAACGGTACCAGCAGCTTGCCCGCAGCATCAAACGCCAGATACCCATGCATCATAGCCGAAACGCCAATGCACCCCACTGTGGTCAGCGGCTGGCCACACTTGGCCAGCACATCCGCAGCCAATGCCGCGTAGGCAGCCTGCACACCCTGCCAGACTTCCTCCAGCGGGTAGGTCCAGATGCTGTTTTCCAGCCGGTTCTCCCAGGTAAAATCGCCCTGGGCCACAGGCTTGCAGGTATCGCCCACAAGCACAGCTTTGATGCGGGTGGAACCCAACTCAATGCCGAGAGAACACTGCTTTTAAGTCAATCATAGGGATCCTCCTTGACAAAATAAAGGATGGTCTTTATCATAAAACTATCTTAATGTTCGGAAAGGAACGCACCCATGGGAACCGTTTTCAATAAAAAGGAGCTTTTGGTCCTCTTGCAGGATTTTCACTGCCTTACGGGGCTGCGCTCCGCCGTTTTTGATTCGTATGGAATCGAAGTGCTTGCCTATCCGCCGGAACTGCCAGCTTATTGCCGCTTGATCCGCAGTGTGCCTGATGGCAAGACCGGCTGTTACCTGTGTGACCAGGCGGCTTGCCGCAAGGCAACGCGGCAAAAGCAGACGATCATCTACCCCTGCCATGCGGGGTTGATCGAAGTGATCACGCCGGTCCAGATTGATGGTGCTGTTGTGGGCTTTTTGCTGTTGAGCCACATTGTACAGGGGGCCGATGAGCAGAGCGAGTGGAGCTATGCGCAAAAATGCTGCTCGGCTTACGCAATTGATAAAACGGCACTGCAAAAAGCCTATAATGCCTTGCCGCGTACGCCCTATCCGGTGCTGAAATCAGCAGCGGATCTGCTGGCTTTGGCGGCGGCTGCATTGTACCAAAAGGGGCTGACGCGGTTGGCAGCGGGCAGTGCGCAGGAAAAGCTGAGCCGCTACCTGGCGAAACATCTGGATGAGACATTGACAAACGAAACGATCTGCCGTGATCTTTCGTTAAGCCGTACCGGGCTGTACTATCTTTCCCGGCAGCTCTATGGCTGCGGCATCAACGAGCAGATCACGCACCTGCGCATCCAAAAAGCGATGAAGCTTCTTTGCGATACGAATCTGTCCAATGCACAAATCTGCCAGCAGATCGGATTCCTGGATGACAATTACTTTTATCGTGGTTTTCCGTAAACAAACCGGTCTGACACCACGCCAGTACCGTGATTCTATCTTAGCAGATACAGCAAAGACTGAGTAGAGACGATTGTTTTCAATACTGGATTATTGTTCAAACAATTCTGAGGGAAGCGGCAATATTGAATTGTGGCCGGTAACGTGCTATAATAAACCTACATACGGTAAGCCGGCACGGCGCAATTATGACCGCTGCCTTACGGAAAATTCGCAGCTGCGGAGTATAAACTGCTATGAAAAAATATAAGATTGCAGTGGCCGGGACCGGCTATGTGGGGCTTTCGATTGCCACGCTGCTTTCCCAGCACCATCATGTGACGGCGGTGGATATCCTGCCGGAAAAGGTCGTATTGATCAACGCGCGCAAATCGCCGATCCGGGATGACTACATCGAGAAATATCTGGCTGAGAAGGAGCTGGATCTGACCGCTACGCTGGACGCAAAGGCAGCTTACACCGATGCGGACTTTGTTGTCATCGCTGCACCCACCAACTACGACAGCCAGACCCAGCACTTTGACACCTCTGCAGTGGAGGCAGTCATCCGCCTTGTCACGGATGTCAATCCAAATGCCGTCATGGTCATCAAATCGACGATTCCCGTGGGCTACACGGTGTCGGTGCGGGAAAGGCTCGGCAGCCGGAACATCCTGTTCAGCCCGGAATTTCTGCGGGAGTCCAAGGCCCTGTATGACAACCTCTACCCGTCCCGCATCATCGTCGGCACCGACCCGGAGGATGCGCACCTTGTCGCAGCCGCCCACGAATTTGCGGCACTGCTGCAGGAGGGGGCCATCAAGGAGAACATTGATACCCTCTTCATGGGCTTTACCGAGGCCGAGGCCGTCAAGCTGTTCGCCAACACCTATCTGGCGCTGCGCGTTGCCTATTTCAATGAGCTGGATACCTACGCGGAGAGCAAGGGCCTGAACACGAAGCAGATCATTGACGGCGTATGTCTTGACCCGCGCATCGGCAGCCATTACAATAACCCCAGCTTCGGCTACGGCGGCTACTGCCTGCCCAAGGACACGAAGCAGCTGCTGGCAAACTACGCCGATGTGCCGGAAAATCTCATCGAGGCCATTGTGGAGTCCAACCGCACCCGCAAGGACTTCATCGCTGACCGCGTCGCTGAAGCTGGCCGGGTACTACGGCTACGATCAGGAAAATGAGTTTGACGAAAGCCGCGAAAGGCCCGTCACGATCGGCGTCTACCGCCTGACGATGAAGAGCAACAGCGACAACTTCCGCCAAAGCTCGATTCAGGGTGTCATGAAGCGCATCAAGGCCAAGGGCGCACAAGTCATCATCTATGAGCCTACGCTGGAGGACGGCAAGACCTTCTTCGGTTCGGCAGTGGTCAACGATCTGGACAAATTCAAGCGGCAGAGTCAGGCCATTCTGGCCAACCGCTACGATGCCTGCCTCAACGATGTGCAGGACAAGGTCTACACAATGAGATCTATTCGGCAGAGACTTGAAACGCCATTTCTGCCGCTTTTTGACAGTGGAGTAAGGCTCTCCATGCCATTACCGCACAATATCCCTGTGACTTTTAAAGAGAGGAACACCTGTTATATGAAATATGATTATCTGGTAGTCGGCTCCGGTCTGTACGGTGCCATCTTCGCCCATGAGGCCAAGGTCCACGGCAAATCCGTGCTGGTCGTGGATAAACGCCCCAACATTGCGGGCAACATTTATACCGAGAACATCGAGGGTATCAACGTCCATAAGTATGGTGCGCACATCTTCCACACCAACAACAAAAAGGTCTGGAGCTACATCACTCGGTTTGCCGAGTTCAACCGCTTTACGAACTCTCCCGTTGCCAACTATAAGGGTGAGCTGTATTCGCTGCCCTTCAACATGTATACCTTTAATAAAATGTGGGGCGTCGTCACACCGGAGGAGGCAGCCGCCAAGATCGAGGAGCAGCGCCGTGAGATCACCCACGAGCCGCAGAACCTTGAGGAGCAGGCCATCTCCCTTGTGGGCCGCGACATTTATGAAAAGCTCATCAAGGGCTACACCGAAAAGCAGTGGGGCCGCGACTGCAAGGACCTGCCGGCATTTATCATCAAGCGCCTGCCCGTGCGGCTGACCTTTGACAACAACTATTTCAACGCGCTGTATCAGGGCATTCCCATCGGCGGCTACACCAAGATGATCGCCAATCTTCTGGACGGCATCGAGGTGCGGCTGAACACCGATTACCTCGAAAACAAGGCCGCGCTGGACGCACTGGCTGACAAAATCGTCTACACCGGCCCGATTGACGCTTATTTTGACTACAAACTCGGCACGCTGGAGTACCGTTCCGTCCGGTTTGAGAATGAGCTGCTCGACAAGCCCAGCTTCCAGGGCAACGCCGCCGTCAACTATACGGACCGCGAGACGCCGTGGACCCGCATCATCGAGCACAAATGGTTCGAGTTCGGCAAGGACGAGAACGGCAACGACCTGCCCAAAACGATCATCAGCCGCGAGTATTCCTCTGAGTGGAAGCCCGGTGACGAGCCGTATTACCCCGTCAACGATGCTAAAAACGGCGCACTGTATGCCGAGTACAAGAAGCTGGCCGACGCCGAGCCGAAGGTCATCTTCGGCGGACGCCTGGGTGAGTATACGTATTACGACATGGATCAGGTTATCGCCGCCGTGCTGGACCGCTGCGAAAGCGAGCTGCACTAAAGTACAGCCAAGCGAAAGCACAAAATTCAAAAGGCAGCAAAGCAGACCCCCAAAAGCTAAAATCGGGGTTTACTTTGCTGCCCTTTTTTATTTGCTCAATCCGCTGGCGCCGCTTGCCACAACGCCGCCGTCCATAAGAATGTCTGCTCCGGTCAGGAAGATGCCGTGCCGCACACCGAGCCGCAGCGAGGCGCTTCGGAGCGCAACCGCCGCTTGCGGCGGCTCTTGGCGCGGAGATCCGCCGGAGCGGTGCTTAAGCCGTTAGGCGGGAATTGTGCGGTATTGCCCTAAGGAGGGTACACGATGTTTCGTATTTTGATTGCCGAGGATGACCCCAGCACAGCGCGTCTGCTTTGCGCCATCGTAAAGCGAGCGGGCTATGAGCCGCTGATTGCTGCCGATGGTGTGCAGGCACTGGAAATGCTCGACCACAACCATATAGATCTGCTGCTCTGCGATGTGATGATGCCCCGGATGGATGGCTTTACCCTGACCAGGACCATCCGGGAAAGCGGCAGCATGCTGCCTATTTTAATGCTGACGGCCAAGGATATGCCGCAGGACAAGCACACGGGTTTTATCGTTGGCACTGATGATTATATGACAAAACCGCCGGACCGGCAGGAACTTGTGCTGCGCATCAAGGCTCTGCTGCGCCGCGCCCGCATCGTGGATGAGCACAGGATCACGATAGGGGATGTCGAGCTGGACTACGACACCCACACCGTGCGGCGCGGCCACGATGCGCAGGTGCTGCCGCCCAAGGAGTTCAACCTTCTATACAAGCTGCTGGCTTACCCGGAAAGGACCTTTACCCGGCTGGAGCTGCTGGATGAGATCTGGGGCATGGACAGCGAAAGTGACGACAAAACGGTAAATGTTCATATCAATCGGCTGCGCACCCGCTTTTACGATTGGCCGGAGTTTGAGATACAGACCATTCGCGGCATCGGCTACCGTGCTATAAAGAAGGTGTGATATGGCACAATTTGTAAACAAGCTGCGCGACTGCATACGCACCGTAAATTTGACGATGCTGCTGGTGCTGAACCTGTTTTGCATCGTTACGCTGAATCTGACCGTTGCGACGGTACTGGTGGTATTGAAGGCTGACCACGGCTTTTTTATCCAAGACGGCAGCATCAGCATCGGCGGTGCGCTGGTTATTTTGTATGCCAGCTGTATTTTGATGGCCGTCAGCCTTGTGGTTGCGATTCGCCTTGTGTTAATAAAGCCTATCAAAAACATCATACAGGCGATGAACCGGCTGGCGGCGGGGGACTTCACCGTGCGCCTGCAGCCCGTCGCCCACGGGTATGAGCCTACCGAGATCCGGGAGTTCAAAGCAGCCTTCAACAAAGCGGCGGAGGAGCTTTCCGGCACGGAGCTGCTGCGCAAGGATTTTGTAAATAACTTTTCCCATGAGT
>ENA-OQCU01000491-OQCU01000491.1-human-gut-metagenome-genome-assembly--contig:-NODE-491-length-17915-cov-3.869125_pt1 | contig 17915 bp, 18 predicted proteins | sample MGYA00242504_ERZ504590 | MGnify/ENA primary metagenome ERZ504590 (study PRJEB26092, sample SAMD00036318) | human gut metagenome | host: Homo sapiens | study: EMG produced TPA metagenomics assembly of... | reverse complement strand
ACGAACAGCGGCTAGCGGAACCAATACGGCGCCTTGCGTGAAACTCTCGCTATCCACGTTCAAGATCAACACGGCAAGAAGGAAACCTACGGCCTACCATTATAATTTCTCTCAAAGTTAAAGTTCGGATCGTCGATATACAGATATACGGGAACGCCGGCAACCATTCCGGAGAAGGCTTCCACGTATTACTTTCAACCTTCGCCTTGAAGCGAACGACCCTTGTAATTATCGAATTCCACATAAACAGAATAAGGAGAAGAGAAGTAATTGATATTACTCTCCGGCATCGTAAACACGACCTGTAACTTATTCGGTTGATCAAGCAAACGATTCCTTGTCCGGCCTGTACCTTCTGGTAATTCTCCACATATTTCTTCTGGATAAATCCATCGAACGGCGCACGAAGCTTTGTCTGGTTCAATGTGTTTTGCGCATACTCGAAAGCCGCCTTGGCATTTGAGTAAGAGGCTTCCGTAGACTCATACTCTTGCTTGGAGATAGCTTGCTTGGACAATCGGTAGATACGGAGTGCTGCCACTAATCGACATGTAATCTATCCATTCTCTCAGCGCCATATAGGGCCTGCTAGTTGCATTTGCCGCTGAATTGCACCTCGCTTGTTTTGCTGACATAGAGTCTTGTATGAAGCGGCAAGAGCGCTTTCTCTTTCAAAGAGATCCTGCCGTTGATCGGGCTCATGTAGCTTTTCAGAAGCCTGTTCAAGCGTCCATTCAAAATTCATTTGATTTCTCAACCATCATTTTGGAGAGTATCTGATACTGATACATTGAAAACAAAAGGGATTGATAAGCCTCTATGAAATCGGCGATTGCGTCTCCGCTCTTTCCTTTGAAGCAAAATCTTGCCTCCATGGCGAGCGATTTCATTTCATCAAGCTTTAAATGCAAATTAAGTTGAGGGTCGGCATCTAACACATGATTTATTGAGGTTGAAATTGATTGCAAGTACGTGGTGTTAGTTAGCAAAGCAAATAGCAGGTCGATAGCCATTTGCGGTTCGTCATCATGTTCCAAGTTCTTCGCGTTTTTTGGCGTAAACACTCATGAGTTTATCGACGGTTATCCATATATTTAAACGTCGATTGAATAGAGACTGTTATTGCTGAGACGAGCTTGGTAACAAGAAATGAGCAACGCGATGATTGCCACAATCGCTGAGATGTACTCAGGTAGATTTGTTAGACCCATTGTCTCCTCCTCCCTTGACACGTGCCGCAGTGGATGATGTCTCCAGTTAAGCAGTTGTCCACTTACACCTTCATCCTTGAAGTTCGTCTGGAACAGCTTTCGAGTCTAATTTCAGTATTGGCCCTATTCTTGTTGCCACGGCTACTAACAATCGGTAATGAAAACCGGCGCATCTTGCCATAGGCAAACGCGGAGATATCTTTGGGTTACGCGTGGTTGTCGACTTAGGAAAGCTCAATCGAGCTATCAGCAACTTCAATGCCGGGTGCGTATTTTTCTATCAACGTGTTCAGAATCACGCGGTTGCCAGGTGTCATTTTTGGCGAAGAAACGATCTTCATTGACGAAAAAGCTTCATCGGAGATAACAAGATCGTAATAGGGTGGGATTCCGGGATCGCGTTTATCGAGTATGACATCATTTGCTCTGACAATCTGATCTAGTCGTCCGTTTATTACGGAATCGATACCTATAGGAACGGCTGTCAAGATATAGCGCCATTCTTTCTGATACGACCATGCAGTTGTTTTGTGAACTCCAAGTGCATTTAAATCAGCCAAGAGTCCGCCGTTTTCAAATGCCCTAATTACCTTTGGAAACAAAAGAGACTCATCATTTGTGTATTCGACCTCGTGAAGCATCTCAATATTACGAGCCGTTTCAAAAAAGAGGTAATTCTTATCCCAAAAGTCCTCGAGAGGCAGATGAAGGCCATCAAATGAACCGCCAGGGGCATTCAGAACCGCTTTACTTGATAATTTATTGAGGCTCTCATTTGAAACAGAGTACTGCTTAAACGGATAACTCTTCATCTGGATTCTTACTCCGCATTCAGCTCCGGCATACTCACGCCACATCGGAATACTCTCTTCGTCGGATGAAGTCCAGCAGCTGATGAGTTTCATTTTTCCAAGGTTTTGAGAGTCGGCTGAACGTTGCTCTTGTGGGTCATCGACCATATCTAATCGGCTGAACCTGATAGTCCGATAACGTAGAATCAAAGCCAGTGTTTCTAGGCTTGTATAATGGTAGAGAACAGCAGGTTCTTTCATAGTGGGCTCCCGATTAAGATGAAACGTTCTTATCGCAATTCTAAGCTTGTTCACTTAATTGCAAATAGCGAATCAGTACCAAGCGGTCCCAAGCATCTCCCCTACCCAACTTTGTCCAAAAAGTTCGCTGTTGCTGACTGACGTTACCTTAAAAATAACCCTACTTACATATACACGGAGTGTTGGCCTGGCGCCGCCTCCGGGCCTTGGCTCCCACCTTATCGAGAGGCACCGCTATTAAACGAGTCTTTTACCGCTCGCTCTGCGCAGTTCTTTGCGTATCCATGCTTAGCGCAGCAATACCTGTAAGGGTTATAGCGGAAGAAGAACGGTGGCAAGAAAACACCCTAGAGTAGGTTGATACTGGTGCAGAGGACAATTCGGGCGGCAGTATGACAGGCGACATCGATACAAGCGAGACCTGCAATGAGTCCATCAAAAATGATTCCGATATCGCGAATCCAATTGCACATCAGGTGGAACCTCAGGTTTCCCTAGCTTCCGATATGTCGTCTGATTTGAAACAAGCCACAAAGGCCACAGTAAGTGGGTATCAGCACAGCGATAGCGCCACCAGCGGTAATGTCACCCTTAACGTCGAATGGAACGATCCAGTACTTGGACAGCCAACGACCTTCCACGTGAGCGCAACGGGCGGCGGTGGCAGCTATCTCTTCAACATGGATGCGCCCTCCTACTCCAACCCCAATGAGTACGTCTACGAGTCGATCGTCGCCCCAAGCCGCGGAGAGTGGACAAAGTACACCAACGCGTGCGTTAGTCACGACTTTGCGTTCACAACGACGGCTACCGGATCATATAACTTCCGCTTTTACCTCATGGATAAGGCGTCGGGCGTTTACTACTTGCGCACCAACACGTATATCCAGGTTGCAGACGATGCATATCCCAGCGTTGCGAGCATTGTTGGTGTGGCTGTGTCACAACTCAAGCAAGAGACAGATGGCACTGAATACGAAATGGCTCTCTTTCTTCATGACTGGCTTCTCGATCAACTTGAATACGACAATTCGCTCAAGTGGTCCTCGGCAGAAAGTGCCCTTACGAGGGGGCTTGGGATATGTCAAGCCTATGAATCAGCGTATGCGAAACTTCTTTCCGCCGCAGGTATAGAAAACGCTGAAACCCGCGATACCTATGATGGGCATACGTGGAATGCGGTCAAGCTCGATGACGAATGGTATCAGGTCGACTGTACCTGGGACGATACGTCTGATAACTTCTAAGGTGATTTAGATCAGCGTCATCTGTACTTCTGCCTCACTGACGAGCTCATGGTAATTGCGCATCCGAGGCACGAGAAGATTTACACCACCGACGATTACTCTACCAGCTCAAATAGCCTTAAGAATAACTACTACGTCCGCAACGGCAAGGCTGATGAGTGAGCCAGCAAATATGTCGAACGGATTCAGAGACACCTTGCCGCTCGCGAGGAGAGCTTTTCAGTAGATGCTGGCAACCAGTCCTTTCCGCCCAGCATCAGTGGAATCCAGAACGGCATCGTCACTTTTGCGATGAACCCGCGCGAGTGGAGGACGACCGACGCCAAGGCCGATCTTACTGCCAATTCCATCTTTGCCATGCAGTTCGGTTACAAGTGGATTTTAAGGTTCGACTTCTACGCCACTTACAAGGAGCCCGCATCCTACACGATCCGCTACCACGGGTCGGACGTGGCGCCCGCCGCCGCCAGGACAACGAGGGTCGTCGTGGGCACGCTGACCGCTATGCTGACGTCGTCGCTGGGCTTCTCCGGCGGGTCGATGGCGTGCGCGGGCTGGAAGGCCCACCGCGTATGCGACGACGCGTGGTTCGTCATCGACGCCGCGGGCAACGTGGACTTCTACGCCATTTGGATTGGAAACAAAGAATACGCCTAGACCATTCCGGTGCGATTTGATTTTATCGGCTATGTCGTTGGTAAAACAGTAAGCAAAAAGCCGGTCTTAGGTCATTTGCTTCAGCTTCTAGCGTTTTATCTAAACTCGGTAGTAAATACCTAATTAAGCAAGCTCATCTTCTAAGAACCTAGTCGTAATTGTGGGGCTTACGGTAAACCATGCGATATCTGCCGCTTTTTTTGCAGCGGGGCTATACGCCAGGCATAAGAAAAGCCGCCGTTAACAAGCGGCGGCTTTTACTCTCGAAAAGTTAATAGCGGCTAGAGCGTCTTGAGGTACTCCCCCAGCTCTTCCTCCCAGTCGGGCATGTGGAAGCCGACCGACTCGAGCCCGGACAGGTCGAGCGCGGAGTGGACCGGGCGCGGGGCGACGGGGCCCGCGGCGCCGGCGTAGTAGTCGGAGGTCGACACCGGCACGACCCTGTCGCCGTTGCCGTTGGCGGCCTCGAAGACGGCGCGGGCAATGTCGGCCCAGCTCTTCACGGCGCCCGAGCCGGTGCAGTCGTAGGTGCCGTAGGGGGCCTTCGCGTCCAGGACGTGGAAGATGGCCTCGGCCATGTCGCGCGTGAAGGTCAGGCGGCCCAGCTGGTCGTCCACGACCGTGACCTGCGTGAGCCCGTCCTCGGGGTCGGCGACGCGGTCGGAGAGCGCCTTCATCGTCTTGACGAAGTTGTGGCCCTCGCCGATGACCCAGGAGCTGCGCATGACGTAGTGGCGCGGGCACCCCGCCACGGCGATGTCGCCGGCGGCCTTGGTCTGGCCGTAGACGGACAGCGGGCTGAGGGCTCGTCCTCCGTGTGGACCTCGGCCGTGCCGTCGAAGACGTAGTCGGAGGACACGTGGACGAGCGTGATCCCGTGCCCGGCGCAGGTGCGGGCGAGCAGGGCCGGCCCGGTCGCGTTGGCCTTCCAGGCGGTCACGCGGCCCTCGGGGGCCTCCGCCTTATCCACGGCCGTGTAGGCGCCGCAGTTGATCACGGTGCCGTAGAGCGACCAGTCGTGCTGTGCGTAGGCGTCCGGGTCTGACATGTCGAAGGTGTCGATGTCGCAGAAGTCGAAGTCCTTGGCGACGCCGCGCTCCTCCGCCAGCCTGCGCACAGCATGGCCCAGCTGGCCGTTGCAGCCGGTGACGAGCGTCCTCTTGGGCGCCATTGGGACGACGTCCTTCAGCATCGGGTGGTTGAGGTCGGCCTCGGAGACGGTGGCCTCATCGAGCGGGATCGGCCACTCGATGGCGAGCTCGGGGTCGGCGAGGTTCACGAAGGTGTAGGTCCTCTTCAGCTCCAGCGACCAGTGGGCGTCCACCAGGTAGGTGTAGGCGGTGCCGTCCTCCAGGGCCTGGAAGGAGTTGCCCACGCCGCGCGGGACGTAGATGGCCTTGGACGGGTCGAGCGTGCAGGTGAACACCTTCCCGTAGGTCTCGCTGCCCTCGCGCAGGTCCACCCAGGCGCCGAAGACGCTGCCGCGCGCCACGGAGATGAACTTGTCCCAGGGCTCGGCGTGGATGCCGCGGGTGACGCCGCGGCTGTCGTTGTAGGAGACGTTGTTCTGGACGACGCGGAGGTCCGGGATGCCCAGGGCGGTCATCTTGGCGCGCTGCCAGTTCTCCTTGAACCAGCCGCGCGAGTCGCCGTGGACGGCGAGGTCGACGACCTTGAGGCCCTCGATGCCGGTCTCGGCGACGGAGAGGTCCTTCTCGAATGCGATGTCAGCCATGTCTCTCCCCTCCTACTGGCCCTGCGCGCGGTAGCGCGCCTCGGTGGCCTCCTTGGCCGGGCGCCACCAGGGCTCGTTGGCCACGTACCAGTCGATGGTGGCCTTCAGGCCCTCGGCGAAGTCGGTGTGGGCCGGCCTCCAGCCCAGCTCGCGCTGGAGCTTCGTGCTGTCGATGGCGTAGCGGCGGTCGTGGCCGGGGCGGTCGGCGACCCAGTCGAAGTCCTCGGGGTCCTTCCCCATCGCCTCGAGGATCATGCGCAGCACGGTGATGTTGTTCTTCTCGCCGTCGGCGCCGATGAGGTAGGTCTCCCCCGTGCGGCCGCGGGTCAGGATGTCCCAGACGGCCGAGGAGTGGTCCTCGGTGTGGATCCAGTCGCGGACGTTCTCGCCGCGGCCGTAGAGCTTGGGGCGGACGCCGTCGACGATGTTGGTGATCTGCCTGGGGATGAACTTCTCCACGTGCTGGTAGGGGCCGTAGTTGTTGGAGCAGTTGGAGATCGTTGTCCGTAGGCCGTAGGTGCGGGCCCATGCGCGCACGAGCATGTCGGAGCTGGCCTTGGTGCTCGAGTACGGGCTGCTCGGGTGGTACGGCGTCTCCTCGGTGAACTTGGCCGGGTCGTCGAGTGCCAGGTCGCCGTAGACCTCGTCGGTGGAGACGTGGTGGTAGCGGACGCCGTGCTTGCGGACGGCCTCCAGCAGGCGGAAGGTGCCCTCGACGTTGGTGCGGAGGAACGGCTCGGGGTCGGCGATGGAGTTGTCGTTGTGGCTCTCGGCGGCGTAGTGCACGATGGCGTCGTGGCCCGGGACGACCCTATCGAGCAGAGCGGCGTCGCAGATGTCGCCCACGACGAGCTCCACGCGGTCGGAGGGCAGACCGGCGATGTTCTCGGGGTTGCCGGCGTAGGTCAGCTTGTCCAGGACGGTCACGTGCACGTCGGGGTGGTTGTTGACCACGTAGTGCACGAAGTTGCTGCCGATGAAGCCGCAGCCGCCCGTGACGATGATGTTGTGGGGTTCAAAAATCTCAGACATGAAAATCCAATCTGAAGCATGTATAGCTTCTTTAGTATGCCGCAGGAAGTGACGCCGCGACACTATTCAACAAAACTATCGGACATTTCGGCATGCGATAAGAGCCATAACCTTCGCAGAATTACCTCCTGTACAAAACGCCTCCGGAATGCAGTCTTTGTCGTAGTGAAAAACCGAATCCCCAGTTATTTCACGTAAGTAATGTCCTGTTTTGGCACCGACCGGGAAATAGCATAACGATGATTCCCGCGATCTTGATAAACAGGGACGAAAGAATGGTATTTTCCGCTCGTCTTAATCTTGTAAATCTCATCCACGCTATACGGAAGATTGGGGAAATCAGCCCTTGAGATCAGCACGAAATAATTCGAGGAATACAGCACATGATGGGCAAACTCATCAGAATGGATCTCTTTTAAGCCCTCATCGACAAATACAATCGAGTCATGAACGGACGAAAGCTGGTTTCGCCAATCATAATCGGTCAGGGCGACACAGGGACAATCGCATTGCAAGGAAACGCCCGACTGCTCGCCCGTTCGCATGTAGCCTGCGACCATGTCAAACAGTGTCGTCTTACCCGTGCCGCTATCGCCACGCACAATAGTGATGTTCCGCTTGATGGTAAATGTGTACTTGGTTCCCCTGCGGCGGGAAATCTTAACGAGATGCGAACCGTTCATAAGCAGTACCTACAGATACGGAATCGACTCGTGAATCAATTCGGCCATGTTGTGAACGATTCGGCCGCTATTCACGACTTTAATTTTAAAATCCTCGCGACCAAAGTCCATCACATGATAGAGATTCACAACAAGTTTGCGGTCTTTCGCCATGTCGAGAATCCACTTGGCACAGTTGTCACCACAGGTAGAAGCGTTAAAAATTTGCTTACGATCAAATCTCATAAGCAGCAGCGTTTTCACGCCACCAGAAAGCTGGAGTGGGGAGATGGATCCAAGCACAGGGCTTTCGATGACGTTTTCGGAAACAACATCCGATCGATCAACATCTTTAATTATCGAGACTGCATAGGGATCCGTAATCCAAGAAGACCGGTAAGAGTTTTTGAAATATGTCGCTGTGTTGTAAATCGCTTCTGGCATATCGCCAAAGTAGACGCTTAACACATCCACTCCCAATCATATTGTCTTTATGGTCAACGTAATCATAACGAAAGGGGCCACCAGATAAACGGTGACCCCTAAAAGAAAACAAGCTTGCGCTAGTACTCGCGCGGGCTGTTGACGATCTCGCCGGCGGCGACCTTCTTCAGGTGCTGCCCGTAGACCGACTTGCCGTAGGCCTTGGCCGCCTCCTCCAGCTCGGCGGTCGTGATCCAGCCGTTCTCCCAGGCGATCTCCTCGGGGACCGAGACCGGCAGGTCCTGGGAGTGCTCCACGGCGCGGACGAACTCCGCGGCCTCGTGCAGGCTCTCCATGGTGCCGGTGTCGAGCCACGCGTAGCCGCGGCCGAGGGTGACGACGGACAGCGTCCCCTCCTCCAGGTACATCTGGTTGAGCGTGGTGATCTCCAGCTCGCCGCGCGCGGACGGCTTGACCTCGTGGGCCTTGGCGGCCACGTCGCCCGGGTAGAAGTACAGGCCGGTGACGGCATAGGAGCTCTTGGGCTCAGCTGGCTTCTCCTCGATGGACACGGCCCTCCCCTCGCCGTCGAACTCCACGACGCCGAAGCGCTCGGGGTCGTCCACGTGGTAGCCGAAGACCGTGGCGCGGCCCGACTCGGCGTTCTGGACGGCGCGCGTCAGGTGGCGGCTGAGGCCGTTGCCGTAGAAGATGTTGTCGCCGAGCACCAGGGCGCACGGCTCGCCGGCGATGAACTCCTCGCCGATGGTGAAGGCCTGGGCCAGGCCGTCCGGCGAGGGCTGCTCGGCGTAGGTGAGGTTCACGCCGTAGCGCGAGCCGTCCCCGAGCAGGCGCTCGAAGTTGGGCAGGTCGGTCGGCGTGGAGATGACCAGGATGTCCCGGATGCCCGCCAGCATGAGGGTGGACAGCGGGTAGTAGATCATGGGCTTGTCATAGACCGGCAGCAGCTGCTTGGAGGTCACGAGCGTGAGCGGGTACAGGCGGGTGCCGGACCCGCCGGCGAGGATGATGCCTTTCATATAATCCGTCCTCTGTAATCGAAAATAGTTATAAATCAAGCGGTTAGTAAGAGTTTGATATTCTTTAAGTTAAACCTTCTCAATATTAACGAAAGAAGCAATTGATGAACAACCGCAAGGACACAACCCGTAGAGACGACATAACGAACGTGAGGGCCCTTGCAATATTCCTTGTAGTCCTAGGCCACAGCATTATTCTGTATTCAAGTGCGTGGGGATATTATCCAACTGAACAAAAATCAATTCTGTTGGATAATCTCAAATTCTTAATTAACGGAATCCAGATGCCCTTGTTCTTTTCGTTATCTGGCTTTTGTTTTTTATGGAGCTGGAATCGATCAAGCGATTTTATAAATCAGGTCATTAAAAAATGCTCAAACGCTTAATTATCCCCTATATCATGATTAGGAATATGTTGGCTCTTCCCCATCAGGATGCTCGTTAAGTATCCCTATTACAATGGCCTAACTGTACCGCACATCATCTTTAAATCAATTCTGTTGGGCGAAGACAACGGTCACCTTTGGTTTCTCCCGACTCTTTTTTTCCATTACAGCAGCCACGTCGTGCATCTTTCAAATACTCGAAAAGAGCCCTCTAACAAGTTTTAAGGTTCCGATAGTTTTCGGCGCTTCAATTTATCTTTACCATTTTGGAATACCATCAGCGAACAGATATATCAATTTGGCAGAAGCAAATGCAATATGGATTTGCGCTTGGCCTAACAATCCACTACTTGGAAGCAAACAAATGGTTCGAGAGCTATAAAAGGCGTAAAAGCATATCAATAGTCCTAATACTATTATTCCTTGTAAACTTACTAAAACAAGTGGTGCCCCCCATTGCTTCCACCGCCCTTACTTGCATGGCGCTTGCCATCAATTTATTGTGTCATCCCCCAAAAGGCAAACCTACATAACCGAAAAGATTAGCAAAAACAGTATGGGAATATATCATTTTTCATTCTCCACTGGTTTACATTTCTTTTACCTACTGGCCCAACATAGCCCCAATGGCGATGGCAGCAATTAACCTGATTGGATTTGGATCAGTCGCCTATATGTTGACGAATCTAATTCGAGCCACAAATATGGGTTGGATAATCGGAGAAACGCCAAAGGCACCACACGATAAGAAATAGGGAAAGCAATAGCCAAGGAATACAGCTAATTAAACTGTTTCTTCCATTTATCGATGCTCGTCCAGGGAAGATTAATCTCAGTTTTAACGGGATGGTTTACCCAATCAGCTAATTTATGGAGATAGCCGTCCTCGCGTTCAAGAACGGGAAGTCCCGTGTCTTCACCGATTTGGCGGGCTCGATTATCAATTGCAATAATTAGAGAGCGATGTCCTCCATTTAAACAGCGGATGCCCGCATGGAGACGCGTCCCCACATAATCAAACTCCTCGGTTTCAATTACACGATTAAGCTCTTCGGTATTGGGGCCTATGACATTAAATTGCTTCAGATCGACTATTTGATCAAGACACCAATCAACATCATGGCTTCCTTGAATCCAAATCGTTACCTTTTCGTATTCCGACGACAGCAATTCCAGCATCTTACGGTCACGTTCCGCATCGAAACAATAATCGGTAATTGACGTAACAACGTTTTTAGAACGCTTAGAGGATATCTCGAGTTGCCTAGATGGGGTTAACGACCACATGGTCGGACATGCGGTATTAAGAACATTCTCTATGCCAATAGAGTTAAGCCTCTTCTTAGTCATTTCATCTCGAACACTATGAAGATATTCATCGGATAGCAAGGTTTTATAGAACTTCTTTGTATAGGCGTCGATAGCATCGTCCACCCCAATATCAGACATGCCCACGCCGAACAAAACAACATTTCTATTATTGCCCAACCGCTTGGCAAGCGCCCATTGCTGCTGATCAGCCATATGCGTATACAGAATATTGGTGCCGCACAACAGCTTTACGTATTCAGGATACATTTCAAGCTCTTTGGAATAATAGTGCGTTGCCACATGGGGTAACGCACCGCCAAAGATTTGATCCGCGATACAGCCACAGGCATCCATGATCACATGGTCACCAGAGTTCTCGCTTCCCATAGCCGTATCCAAAAGGAGATAGCGTTCTTGCTTAACACCATCGGATTTTTCATCGTGCCTGCACGATGTCGCAGAGGCTTTAAGTAGCTGAGTCCATTGGTTAAAGCGCGCCATTAGTTTCTCGGAAATAAACGTTTGAGTAGAGCAACGTGACCGCCTTCGACGCCCGTCGAAGCAGAAGGCTGAAACGGTTCACAATAATCATCAGATAGGTTAAAAACGGCAGACACGCTGCATGCGCCACTTTCAACCGAACGAACAACAGGATGAGCGTTGCGAGAAGGCGAAAGACAGACTAGTTGGCTTAGCTCGGCGACACAAAGCGGATTCTTGCCGTCTTCCGCAAAAGAGTATATATGAATGCGAAGATAGGCCTCTTCATCATCATTTAAAAACAGCGGAACATGCCCCGCAAAAAGACCGTCCCTAGATTCAAGACTAATCCAGCGAATATCAGACTGATCAAGGGCACACCAAACTGCCGCGCGAACATCCACTGGCATCAAAGACGACTCAAAACGCACAGTCAAATCAACAGAAGAAGCTTGAATGAGCGTTTGAGACATGGCAGACGATCGCAATCGAGCATCAGCGAGATGATCGCTGAGCAAGAAGACCTTACTTAGTTCTTCGGTTTTTAGCACATTCCCGAAGGCGGACTTCCCGCTAACCAAGGATGGCTCTTCATTCAGATAACGTGTAAAGGCCTCGAAGAACATTTCATTTTCACGCTCAATCGACGTGCAGCTAAATCGATTAGGCGAATCGCATTTTGAGCCTGAAAGAGCCTCAAGAATAGAAGAAGCAATGCCGCAAGCAGAGGGCTCAGCGAGGTGGATGGTGCCCTCCGGAAAGTCGAGTAGATTATTCTCACGGTTTATTTCAATTACCGAAAGCTTCGATGCAAGCATTTCGAAAGGCAGGCGAGAGGGATTAGTCACGCTCAACGATACGCCGGCAACACACTTGGCATAAAGCGAGGCGCATTCATCAGCGGTCAAGATGCCGAGGCTGCGTACACGTGGATCACGAATGGGAGGCATTGCGTCTTCGCCGTATAAATATACGACAACTGCATCGTCGAGCTTGAGAAGCAATTTAATTGCATCAAGCAACATGCCAGACAAACGCCGATCCTTATTGGATTGATAAATAGCACAGACGGCATACTCTCTGCTTAGATTTTGTTCCTGCGCAGTATATATATCGCTAACGCCAAAATCACAATATGGGACTTCATGCGAATAATAGGGTTCAACTTTTTTAGAAAGCCATCTGCCTATTGTTATGGGGTTTAGTTCATAACGATAACTTGCTTCGGCATTTAGATACATCTCCCCCATCGGATAGAACCAAGGTTCAAAATCCTGAATGAAGTAGAACTTATGGGTGCACTTCTGCATAGATGCAAAGTGCGCCGTATTCCAAGCGGTGGCGATTACTGCAAAAAATCCTCGGACACACTCGGAGCCACACGAACTTCTTTAGGCGAATAACCAAACCAATCCTTTATTTCGGTCTGAACTCTATGAGCACTTTTGTATGCTTCACAGCCCGGCATAATGTAAAAGTAGTTCTCATATCCGCGAGAATCTAGAAAGGAAGCCTTGCTGCAGATGGTTCGAAAGCCGCCAGAACCCTTTGCCGGCGGAGATATTATCCAGGCAATTTGTTTCATTTAAAGCACTCAAATCGCTTCGTAGTCAAAAGGATCGAACTTATATAACGCTGCGCGCTTGGGATCTCGAGAAAAGTTAACGGAGAACCATGGATCTCCCTCAGAGAAACGCTCGGACCAGTTATGCAACAATCGTGCCTTATCCTCAAAATGCTTATGAGAGCGAGATTTACTATCAAGGGATTTGTCAACACATGCCATATGGTAGAGACATGCCTCTGGTGTATAGATCACTTTTAACCCAGCTTGAGAAGACTTGAAGCAAATATCAACATCCGAATAGTCAAGAAGATACGACTCATCAAAACCACCCAGACGATTAAAATGTTCGCGTGAAATAGCTAAACAGACACCACTCACCGCCGATACATCCCTTACGGTCAATGGCATATAGATATAGCCAGGAGAAGAGCGATGAATGCCTTGCGACAGGTTGACGATTGATTCTCCAACATAAGACAGGCCTGCCTGCTGCACAATGCCGTCAAGATCGCACGTCATTGTTCCAACGACGCCAACATCCTCTCGTTGAGAAAAACCGACGAGAGTCTTTAGCCACGAGGAGTCTAGTGCCTGAATATCGTCATGAATAAAGACGAGTTGCTCGCCACGCGCGGCGAAAGCACCGGCATTTCTCCACACAGATATATTAAAGGGGTCATCAAGCGCGTGAACGATATAGCGGCAACGAAGTCCAGAGCTCGATTGCTTAACAGCAGCTTCCGCTTCCTGCGAGCACACGAAAACGACTTCAAGATCATCAAAATCGGTGTCATTGATTGAAGATACAAGAGTCGAAAGAACCGAAGAATTGCCGCGGGTGGTAACGATTAATGAACAGGACTCAGATGAAGGAACATCATAAATGGGGCTATAACGAAAAGCACGATTATGAGAATTGACCACAGTCGCCTTGATACCGCATCTATCAAGGTGCTCCTGAACAGCTTTTATTCCAGCGAGGGTTGCATAGGGTTTACTATCGGAATTACCCGCAGTCGAATTCTCGCTTATTCTCCAGTGATACAAGATTTTAGGAACGTGATGGATCGTCCCACCAAGTTCGGCAATCTTCAGCACCATGGCATGGTCCTGGGCGCCATCCAACTCGCTGTTAGAAAGGTCAATTCTGTCTAAACATGCCCTCTTAATAGTAAGAAGGTGGCAAATATAATTATTGTCTCGAGCCATATCAAGACTAAAATCCGGCTTAAAAGTAGGATGAGCCAAGGACCCATCAGGCAATAGCTTATCTTCATCACAGTAGAGAAGATTAATATCCGAATTTTGATTTAGAGCGTGTGCATACTCAAACAAGATATTCGGTTCGAGAACATCATCATGATCGAAAAAGCAAAGGTAGTCTCCCTTGGCCATCTTGATTCCGACATTGGTGTTCTCAGTGATACCTAGATTGCCCTCAAGATCAGTCACTTTAATTCTAGAGTCTGCAGTCACGTACTCGGAAACCAAGTCGCTAAGTCCATCGTAATCTGGCGTAGAGTTAACCAGGATGAGTTCCCAATTCGAATACGTCTGAGCAATCACAGAATCAGCCATATCCCTGAAGAAATTCAAGGGAGTCTTATATAGAGGAACGATGATTGAAAACAAGGGCTGGTATGCAAGTCTTATTTGTGCTTGTGCCCGCGAATCGGATCCAGTCAATCTGCGCCCAGAAAACCAGGACAAATAACGGGGTTGATCGAATGCACACGCATGATTCCGATCAGCCTCATCCAAAAGCTCTTTAAGCATATCTTTCTTTAGATTGATAAACGTATCTAGATGACCAGAAGCCCTGTGTATGCAAATGCACAGGCTATCCCCGACCTCAGGAATATGAAGAGAGAAATTTATTAGACCAGGATTCGCATCGGCTATTAATTTATTAAATAACAAAGATTCCCCAACAACGCAGGCTTCTTCATTAAAAGCGACAATACGATCACCCTCAAGGTAATCAGTACCCGAAAGAACACCTCTAACGATTACGCCATCAACGCAGGGAATAAAGCTCTCAATTTGGATAGAAGCGAGCGCATGCACGCCAGAACGGTCAATATTGCGAAATTGTCCACAATGCTCCGCGCGCAGCAAGCCGTTAACTTTCGACTCAATCGAAAACTTGCCAGGATTGATGCGGCGCTGGTAAATTACATTATCTCCGCTAAAGAAAGACAGCGATTGGTCGACACCAAAATCGGCAAGAACAGCAACAAATTCAGTCTCTGAAATAGGAATGATTCTTGCGGGCAGAATTTGCCCATTAGGTGATTGCGACTCAACAGCATCAGGAAAAACGGATGCGGCTTCATACAGTAGATATAGCTTGCCGTCGCCACGGCAATTTAGCTTATTGTTAAATTCGGTATTAAAAACTATGCCCATATCAGCAACACTTTCCAACAACTAAAACAAACTCGCAAATCGTAGCCAAAGTAAACGGGAATACGAGGCATATCAATATGAATCGTTTGCTGTCTCCAAAGACCAAGCGACTTTGGTTAAGGATAAACGATAGGCACGGAACCAGAAGTGGCAAAAGGTAACGACTCTGGCAACCATTAACTGTCCCCAATCCAACGGGAGTAAAAGACACATAAAGTGCAGTTGCCACCAAAATCACCGTAAACAAAAACACAAATGAGGCCCATAGAAATTGTGCGAGACCAATATGATTAACGCTAATCGAATCGGCCGAAAAAAGCCCAAACAACAATAGGCAAACAGCTGGAAGCACCTGAACCAACCCACGGATTGCATTTACAGAAATCTGAGCAGCAAGCGATCCAAGGTATGCAAAGTTCAATGCATATCCAGAAGAGGTTATCGGATTTAAATAATAAGTTGAAAAATAATTGGCGAGTATTTCCGCGTAGCGCAATGGATCGGCGAGAATGAAAGCGATTTGCTGACCAGAGTTAACATCGGAGCCGCCTCGCATATCGCCAACGTTAGATCCGCCGGCCGTTGAAAACAAGAACGGAAGCGCAAATGAGGCAAAAGCAATCAAGCCCAAAACAAACACGGCGGCATAGTAATGAACTCGTTGCTTCGAGCCCGCAAAACGATTACGCGGAACCATAAAGAAAAGACCGATTATCGGAAAATATACAGCTTTGACTGCGAGTCCTAAAAAGGTAAATAAAAATGCGAGTGCTATATTGCGAACTGTAAATTCATTTAAATCACCCCATGCATACCTCAAAAAATAAGCAAAACCGAGAATGATAAACGAAATGAGCCATGCATCATATGAGAAACATGACGCAAGAAAGATCGAAGTTGGCAGCATTCCCACAAAAGCAAATAGTCCCTTTTTTGAGGGCGTAACCTTGATTGCAATGGCAATTGCAAGACAGTAACTAAATAAATTGCAAATCCGAGCGAATTGAATCATAGAAGAAAAATCGAAATGCAGAAGGCGAGCGAGCCAAAGGCCAATTGCCGATGGAATATACCCAATGCTGCTAAGCGTATAAACGAATTCTTCATGCTTGTTAACTTGCACATGACCAGAAGCGATATCAGATCTATAGGAGCCATTCAACTGCCTAGCATGCTCAAGAATTTCCGCTCGATCAAAATGGGAAAGAGAGGGCTCTTCATAGCCCTGTGCACGACGGACCACTTCGTCAGTAAAGTTAATATCCGAATCAGTTTTTTGAGTTTCAAATAAATAAGATGTCGAAAGGGCATTGGAATAGTGAATTTGATCATCCCATGAAATACCCGTCGTTATCGGAGTGCTCACCACAAGGAAAACACCAATTGAGAATGCAGCGATAAAGAAAGCAACAGGAAGGGCAGAATTTCTCTTTCGAATGCCCGAGCAAGCCGTGAAAACCGAAGTTATGATTACCAGCAGGAAATAAACAACAGCATTAATGAACCCATTCACGAATGCAATCGTAGAGCAGCCAAAAACAATAAAGAATGCGATAATCAGCAGGGAAACGTAATCGGTAGCCTTGACCCTCGCCGAAGCAGAATGGAACAACGCTTTCAGAGAAAAGCCGCTTTGGAATAAATAGAGTATTGCGCAATAGGAAATCAGAAAAAGAATATGAGCCGCTTTTTATTCCAGTCAGCAATATTCGAGAAATGAGAAGCCGGCGAGCCAAGAACGGTGCAGCCCTCCCAGATGACCGCCACAGCAAATGCCGTAAGCAACAGGACTAATAATTGAGCGCAGCGACCAGAACAGTTGCCACGCTTTTTTTTCATCATCTGAGGAAAGGAAGATATAATATGATTGCCAAATGGCAACATCTACAACGACGCAATAGAGCGCTAAAACGAACAGCTGTGAGACAGAGTGGTTCACATAAAAGTGCTTCATGCACAGAAGCTCGACAATAAAGAGAAGAGCAACGAAGACGGCTTTCATTATTTGCTTTTGGTTTACGCATCGAGACAACACGGGGCTAATTCACCTTTATCCAAATCAAGCTGCAAGGGCCCTCGAAGAATCGTTCCCAGTCATCTGGATGACAAGTATGGGCACCAAGCACTGTTCACAACTGTTGAAAGAAATATAAGTAGAGACATTCCCATCCGGATGATTTATACGCCAAAGCGAAACGCATAGCCTACTTTTCCTTCTCCCTACTTAACGCAACAGCCTGAACAAGCGAGTTCAAACGCTCTTCCTGTCGAGAGAGGCGAAGAGAATTGCAGAAATCACGGACCACAAGAACGGCAATAACGTAAAGGAACACGAAGTTAGAAGCCGACAGGAAACCAAATAGACTTGAAAGCCACATTGCAACTTGTGGAAAAACGCCCAAAATTACAAAACTGACGCTGAATAGCAGCCAAAACAGAGAATCCAAAACTTGCATTTGGGATTTTTTTAATTTGCGCAATACGAACACGAATACCAAAACAGCGCAAACGAGAAGCAAAATACGAAGAGAGACCGGCAAATGGATCACCTAAACCACTGAACGACAAGGAGCGTAACGAAACACGAACCATATACTGCATAGACCTAACAAGGGTTAAAGATAAGCTCTCGCCAACCCTTGACGCTCGCGCATCTTAATACCTGTACCTCTGAAAATAGAATCCCCTTGCTTCAAAAAAGAG
>ENA-OQCU01000489-OQCU01000489.1-human-gut-metagenome-genome-assembly--contig:-NODE-489-length-17961-cov-4.091230_pt1 | contig 17961 bp, 13 predicted proteins | sample MGYA00242504_ERZ504590 | MGnify/ENA primary metagenome ERZ504590 (study PRJEB26092, sample SAMD00036318) | human gut metagenome | host: Homo sapiens | study: EMG produced TPA metagenomics assembly of... | reverse complement strand
AAAGTACGCAAGGCACTTCCGGCAGAGTTCTCGTATATCATTCAAGAGCTGTTGCACGAATCGAGCATCGAACCTAACAAGCATGCCTATATCAATGTCATAATCAGTACCATTATCTCTACGAAGCGTGCGGATGATTTTATTGTGGCGATGTGCAACCTTATCCAGCGCTTGACCATCGACTCGCTGCATATCGTGGGCGATATATACGACCGCGGACCGGGTGCGCATATTATCATGGATACTCTCTGTGATTATCATAATTTCGACATCCAATGGGGTAACCACGATATTCTGTGGATGGGTGCCGCATCAGGTAATGATGCTTGTATAGCCAACGTAATCCGTATGTCGATGCGCTATGCCAATTTAGCAACGCTGGAGGATGGTTATGGCATCAATCTGTTGCCGCTTGCAACGTTTGCCATGGATACCTATGCGGATGACCCTTGCACCATCTTTGCACCGAAAATGAACTTTGCCGATGCGGAATACAATGAGAAGACCTTGCGGCTGATTACACAGATGCATAAGGCAATTACGGTTATCCAGTTGAAACTGGAAGCGGAAATCATCAGCCGCCGTCCTGAGTTCGGTATGGAGAACCGGAAACTGCTGCATCTGGTGGATTTCGAGCGTGGTGTGTTTGTATACGAAGGCAAGGAATATCCGTTGCGCGATGTGAATTTCCCCACCGTAGACCCGGCGGACCCGTATCGTCTGTCGGACGAAGAGCGCGAACTGATGCACCGGATTCATTCTTCTTTCATGAACAGCGAGAAGATGAAGAAGCACATGCGCTGCTTGTTTACGTATGGCGGCATGTATCTGGTGTGCAACAGTAACCTGCTTTATCATGCTTCCGTGCCTCTGAATGCGGACGGCAGTTTTAAACATGTCCGCATCGGCCAAAAGGAATACTGGGGACGTAAGTTGCTGAAAAAGACCGACCAGCTGATACGTACCGCTTACTTTGACGAGGACGGTTCGGACGAGAAACAGTTTGCACTGGATTATGTCTGGTACATGTGGTGCGGACCGGATGCCCCTTCCTTCGATAAAGACAAGATGGCTACCTTTGAACGCTATTTTGTGGCCGACAAAACATTGCATAAGGAGACGAAAGGGCATTACTATGCTTTGCGCAACGAGGCTGAGGTGTGTGACCGCATTCTTGAAGAGTTCGGCGTGAAGCCGGGGCCACATTCGCATATCATCAACGGACATGTACCGGTAAAGACCATTAAAGGTGAGAAACCCATCAAAGCGGATGGTAAGCTGCTGGTGATTGACGGTGGTTTTTCAAAAAGCCTATCAGCCGGAAACGGGAATTGCGGGATATACGCTGGTATATCATTCCCACGGCTTGCAGTTGGTGCAGCATGAGCCGTTCCAGAGCCGTCAGAAAGCCATTGAAGAAGGACAAGACATCAAGTCTACAACCCTGGTTGTCGAATTCAATTCGCAGCGTATGATGGTGAAGGATACGGATAAAGGAAGTGAACTCGTTACGCAGATTCAGGATTTGATGAAACTGCTGGTGGCGTATAGGACGGGGCTGATTAAGGAGAAACAATAATTTATAATTTCAGTATCGTCACCCCGCCCTCTACAATGATGCCTTTGTCATAGGTTTTCCCTTGGGTGTAGTAGCGGCTGCCGCCATAACCGCCGGTGAGGAATATGCCAAAGCGGTCGGTCAGGTGGTATTCCAGATTGACACGTGCCTGGAGGGCATAGAGACGTGCCGGAATGCCGTAGTCCTTGTTCTTGAAGGTTTCTATATGTTGGTATCCCAGATCTCCGCTGATGAACAGCTGTTTGTAGAGCGGTAATTCAAGACCGGCACGGTAGAAGAGGGCAGCGGAAAACTTATCGCCAAAATCCAGATAATGGGTACCGCCACCGAGGATGGTATAGAAGAGCCGGTTCTTGAAACGGGCACCTACATTCAGCTTGGTGGCATTACCACCGAAAAACATCAGTTGAACTTTTGTTTGGGGATTGGCATTGACTAATCCCAATTGGAAACCATCTAATTTTTCTTTGTAGTAGTTGAATAGACCTATTTGAAGCCCTTTGGCACGTATGGCCATATTGGCAGCGCCTATTTGTAATCCTCGGGCTGTACCACCCACCACATTGCCCAGGCCGGAAACCTGAACACCGGTCATATCTCCGGCGGTGATGTTGGTAAGGGCGGACATCTGCATGCCATTCAAGTCTTCACCGATTACACTTAGCAGGCCGGCCCCTGAAAATCCTTTGAAATTTCCACCGGAAATATTGGCGAGTCCGGCAAAGTGTATGCCGGAAGCACCTTCTCCGCTGATATTCAACAGGCCGCCTATGGAGGCGCCACGATTATAGTCCCCACTGATGTTTGCCAGACCGGAAATGATGACGCCTTGCGCATGGTTTCCGGTGATACCTACCAGTCCCGAAACGGATACTCCGATAAGGTTGTTGCCATTGATGTTGGTAATTCCTGCTATCTGCATGCCTCGCATGCTTCCCCCCACCATATTTGACAGACCTGCCATCTGTACACCGTTCACATCCCTGCCGGTTACACTGCCAAGAATATTCATGCCGAGGCCATTCAGACGGTTCATGGAGGAGAACACACCCAGATTGAAGCAGGTGCTTCCTATGGTATCAGTCCGCTGTGTGGAGATGTTTTTCCATAAGGAGATATTGATACCTACCGGGCCATGGTCTGTTCGTGGAGAGCGTTGTTTCCGGAAAGATTTCTCGGAGGATTTCTGAATCGTATCCGGCTGTACGCTGCCCGGATTATGTTCTTGGGCAAGAGCTGTCCCTGCAAAAAGCAGGGACACAAGGAGGAGGGAAAGGTTTCGTTTCATACTTTTTTCTATATTTCGTCCGGCCAGGGAGCTGGTTGGCGGGTGGCACGCAACAGAGGGCGCTGCGCATCCACAGACCGGAGGTAATTACTTAATTTCCGTGACAACTCTTTGACAACTTCAGGCTTCTCTCGGGCCATATCATGTTTTTCACTGATGTCGGCGGGGATGTTGAAAAGTTCCCGTCTACCGTCACCGAAATAATACACCAGCTTCCACTCGCCCGAACGGATGGAGCAAGTGGCTCCGATGCCCGGGCCGGAAGGACCCCAGCTATTGGGATAATGCCAGTAGATATCACGGTCTTTCATTTTACCTTTTCCGGTGAGCAATGGCATGAAACTGATGCCGTCGCGTTGCTGTACGGTTGTATAGTTGTCTACGCCTGCCATCTCAAGGATGGTGGGGAAGAAGTCCTCTATCATCAGGTAATGGTCGCATTGGGTTTGGGGCGCTACGATGCCCGGCCAGCGGACAATCATCGGTTCACGTATGCCTCCTTCGTAGGCGGAACCTTTACCACTGTTGAGCGGATAGTTCTGGACATGCAGTTGTCCGGCGCGGGTATGGGCCGCCAAACCGCCATTGTCGGACATGAAGATGAGGATAGTGTTTTCCGTCAGGTTGTTCTTGTCCAGATAATCCATAATGTCTCCCAGACTTTTGTCCATACCCTCAATGAGAGTAGCATAGGCAGCTTCTACCGGAGGAAGGCCTTTGTCCAGGTACTTCTGGTAGAAACGCATGTCAGGTTGTATAGGGGTATGGATGGCATAGTGTGCCATGTACAGAAAGAATGGCTTGTCAGTCTGCTGTGCATCGTCCAGGGCCTTCATGGCCTCTATGGTAAGGGCTTCACTTAGGAAAGTGTCGGTTCCATGATATTTCTCCAGACCGGGTACGGCAGCCAGCGGGCTTTTACCGTCTGTTTTGTTGCCGAAATTCTCCTTGCCATAGTAGCTGGCAGGTGAACCGGCAGCATGTCCGGCTATGTTCACTTCAAACCCCATTTTCAACGGGTCGGCTCCGGGAGTGCCTTCAGCACCGAAGTGGGCTTTTCCGCAATGAATGGTGTGATAGCCATGGTCTTTGAGCACTTCGGCCAGGGAGGTGACTTGTGTGGTCCGTTCCACGCCAGGCTCTTGACAAATGCCGTTAACGTTCCATTCCGGATAAATCATGACCGAGTCGGGTTGTTCATGGGTAGTGTTCTTGCGGAGGGTCCAACTGGTGACTCGATGCCTGGCAGCATTCATTCCCGTAAAAAGGCTGACACGCGTAGGTGAACTGATGCTGCATGCATAGGCCTGCGTAAACATTTTGCCTTGTGTAGCCATCCGTTCCATGTTGGGAGTATGGTACGTATCGTTGTACTTGGTACGCTGTGTCCAAAAGGGGAGGGACGTGTCTTGCCATCCCATGTCATCCACTAGGAACAGAATGATGTTTGGCTGCTCTTTTGGAGCAGGTACGGCATCCCCAGGCGGCATGCCATACGCTTCTCCCGCCATTCCGCATATCGGAAGCATGGCGGATAATAATAATTCGTTTCTCATTTAGATAATAATTTAGAAAGGGTTAGATAGGTTGTAGTTTAATTGTTTTTTTACATTATCCTTTGGCCTCCTGATACAAGAAGCGTTTGATAGATTTCTTCGGCGTTTTTTCAAATTCTTCAGGATAGATTTTCATTTTGAATATCTGGCTGTATGCGGGCAGTTCTGCATTCAGTGCCACACGGTTTTCCTCCATGACGCGTTCGATGTCGTCATTGTTCAGCCCATGGGCAAAGGCATCATCGAAGTCGGGGTAAACCAGACCTACCAGTTTCTCATTCTGCTGCACGATGATGCTTTCGGCTACATACGGCATATTGTTCAGTTTGTCTTCTATCTCTTCCGGGTAGATATTCTGACCGCTCGGACCAAGGAGCATGTTCTTGCTGCGTCCCTTGATGCTTACGTTGCCTTCGGCATCCATCAGGGCAAGGTCTCCGGTGTGCAGCCAGCCGTCTTTGTCGAGTACCTGTACGGTGGCCTCGTCGTTCTTGTAGTAACCCAGCATGACATTGGGACCACGGCAGACAATCTCTCCCGGAATGTTTTCGGGATCGGATGATAGGATTTTCACCTCCATACGCGGTGCGGCCTTTCCGCAAGAACCGGGTTTGAAGCGGGTCCAATCCTCGTAACAGATGATGGGGCCGCATTCCGTCATTCCATAGCCTACCGTATAGGGGAAATCTATCATCTTTAAGAACTGCTCCACTTCCTGGTTGAAGGCAGCTCCTCCTACAATGATTTCTGCAAAGTTTCCGCCAAAGGCTTGAATCATTTGTTCGCGTACGGTCGCCTTTATCTTGTCATTGATGATGGGTACTTTCAGCAACAGCTTCATGGCAGGAGTTTCCAGCTTGGGCAGTACGCTCTTCTTTATAATCTTTTCGATAATGAGCGGAACAGCCACAATCAGGTTAGGCTTCACTTCGGTGAAAGCCTGGAAAATGATTTTGGGGCTGGGCATACGAGTGAGGAAGAATATGTGGCAACCTACGGCGAATTCATACAGAAACTCGAATGCAAGTCCGTACATATGTGCCATTGGCAGCATGGAGACAATCTTGTCACCGGCTTTCAGCGGCAATACTTCGAAAGCAAAAGTGGTGTTTGACCAAAGGCTGCGGTAGGGCAGCATCACTCCTTTGGAGTAACTGGTGGTGCCGGATGTATAGTTGATGACCGCCAGTTCGTCGGGCTGGTCCTTGTGATAACTGACATGCTCCTTGCGGAAGTTCTTGGGGTATTTCTTACCGAACATTTCGTTGAGATGTTCGCGGGCATAGTCCAACTTTTCGCTACGGGAGACAAGAATGTAGAAGTCTGCCATCATCATGATGCCCTCCAGCAGCGGCATGGCACTTTCGTTGAGGTTTTCCCAAACCTGGTCGCCTACGAAAAGCAGTTTGGCTTCGGAATGGTTCACGATGTTGTGTACATTGTCTGCCTTGAACTCGTGAAGGATGGGGACGATTACCGCACCGTAGGTCAATGTTGCGAGGAACGTTACGCCCCAGTGGGAACTGTTGCGGCCACAGACGGCAATCTTATCGCCTTTCTTGATGCCGCTTGCCTCGAAAATGATATGCAGCTTTTCTATTTTGCGGGCTACGTCCTTATATTGTAGGGTTGCTCCCTTATAGTCGGTCAGAGCGTCTAAATCCCAATTTTCCTTTATGCTATTCTCTATATAGGCGATAAAACTTTGTTCCATGATATTAATTGCACATTTGGTTGAAAATTGTGCAAATATAAGGGTTTATATATAGAAAGCAAACTTTTATAGGGAAAATAGTTTTTATGGCGGCTATTTGCTAAAACTCGACAGTTATACCTAAAGTAGGCAGGATAGTGCCGCTTTCCTGCTTGAGGTATTTCATTTTATAGCGCTGTTCGGTAACAGGAGCAGACGGATTTTCGATGATGCCCGTACTCATTATCACATCCGGTTGCTTCAGTTTGTTGCCGGTGATATTCTGTATGTCCAGATAGATTCCTATCATGCAGTGATGGAAGTAGAAGGACTTGTCCACACGCAAGTCTAACTGGGCAAAGTTGGGAAGTCGCCCGGTATTATAGTACGCATAGTCGTAGTAGGGCTGTCCTTTGGCATCCCATGCTTCTACGAGTGATGATTTGTCTTCATCATAGGGAGTGTAGGGGCTGCCGCCTATATAGCTTAGCTTGCCTCCTATGCTCCAGCGCCGGGGCAGGTTGTATGTACCGCTCATGTTGAGTATGAAACGGTTGTCCCAGGCAGATGGAATGAAGTCTCCATCTGGGCGGTTGCGGTATTCGCTGCGGTATAAGGTGAAGGAGGATACGAGATTGAACTTGCCGGATGCCTGCCAGCGGAACATGGTTTCCAGTCCGTAGGCCCTGCCGCTGGCTGTAGGGACGAGTGCTTCGTTGCCGGTGACACCGTAATCGTTTCCTTTGCATGCCAACGGAATGTTGTCTTGAAGGGAAAGTGGCATACGGCTGTAACGCTTGAAGAAACCTTCTGCAGAAACCATGAACCGGTCTTGCAGGTGCCAGTCCACACCGAGGCTGCTTTCAAAGACCTGCATGTACTTCAGGTTTTTGTTGAGATATTGCCCTTCATTGTCTTTATATCCCAAAGCGGTGTAGGGAGGCAATTGGTGGTAGAGGCCGGTACTTCCGCTCAGGGTCCATTGTTCCGAGAGTTTGTAGGATGCAGAGAGGCGTGGGGAGAACTGTTTTCCATAGCTGCCGCATCTTTCGGTTGTAAGTGTTGCCATCCATACGGATACCGGCAGAAAGGGCCAGACGCTTGTCGGCGGTGGTATAGTTGGAAGAGAAGAAAGCCCCCCAGCCGAAGATGTTGAGTGAGGTTTCGTAGATGGCAAAGCGTACCCGAATGACTGCCGTATAGTCTTTGCCTGCTGTGGTTTGTATAGATGGAGTTGTTCTAGTTCTGCTCCTTCTTTTATGGGTCCATGCTCCCAAGCGCGTTTGGTTTTCGAAACGCAGGGTGGTCTTTTGTTCTGTGGAGCGTAGGCGCAGGGTCAGGTTGTCTTCGGAAGAGTCATCGTTGTTGCGGTATTTCAGATTGCGGTTGTTCAGGTAGTTATGGCTCAGTATAAGGGATTGTACGTGCCTTCCATTGTAGTGTCTGTAAGAGGCTCCGAAAGTGAATGTTTCCTGATGGATAGTGGGGAGATAGCTGAGCAGATATTCGGCATCTTCTCCTTTTTCATCGGTATTCAGTTTCATCTTGTCAATGCCTGCAAGACCAAGCAGGGTCAGCTCGCTGTGCTCGTTGAAACGGGTTTTTGTTTTGAATTGTCCGTCAATGAAATTGGGCAGGAAGGGCAGTCCCAAAGCCTTGAACAAAAGTTGCAGGTAGGACTGGCGTGCGGAGAACAGATAAGTGGTGCGCTGCCCCAGATGGCCTGCTCCGCTGAGCGAGACTTCCGATGCGCCGATGGTGGCTTTGAACGCCTGCTTGTCCGGATTTCCGTCCTTGAGGCGGAAGTCGAGGACGGAACTCAAGGCTCCGGAGCGGTTGGCGGGGAAGGCGCCCGTATAAAATGTAATCTCGCGTATCAGGTCGGCATTGACAATACTTACCGGTCCTCCGGATGCACCCTGAGTGGCAAAGTGGTTGATGTTGGGGATTTCGATGCCATCCATATAAAAGCGGTTTTCGGAAGGAGAACCGCCCCGAACAATCAAGTCGTTGCGATAGCCGATGGGAGAGAAAGAGACGCCGGGATAGGAGCGTACGATGCGCGAAACATCCCGGTTGGCTCCGGGACTTTTCTCTATTTCCTGCAAGCCGATGATACGCATGCTGACCGGGCTTTCGATATTTCGCCGGAAGGGGGAAGGCACCACCACTACTGTGTTCAGCAGATTGGCATCCTCTTCCATCTCTATCTCGATGAACGGGGTTGAGGCTGAAACGATATATTCGGGGGTGGAAACAGTCTGGTATCCTATGCAGGATGCCTCAAGGCTATAAATGCCCGGAGGTACCTGCTCTATCTTGAATGTGCCGAGTGAATCGGTGGATACCCCTTTCCCGGGGATGCCGGCAACGAAAACGTTGGCGTAGGCCACGGGTTGTCTGGACTGTCTGTCGATGACTTTGCCGCGAACGGAATAGGTCACGGGAGCTATCATGGCATTCATGGTTGGGCTGATACCTGATAAAAGTATCAGCAATATAAACAATACAGTTCCCACCTTGTACCGTATGGCATTCATGGCTAATCAGACGTCACTAATTACTTTCCCAAGTACCATCGGTACATGCGTTGCACACCTTCCTCGATATCAATCTTATGATGCCATCCCAATGCATGTAACTTACCGGGATCGGTCAGTTTGCGCATGGTGCCGTCGGGTTTGGAAGTGTCGAAGGTCAACCGGCCCTGATAGCCTACGGTGTTGACAATCAGCTCTGCCAACTGGCGGATAGTGATTTCCTTGCCCGTACCGATATTGATGTGACAGTTGCGGATTTCCTTGTCGCCCGGCTTGAAGGTATCTTTGAAGTCGACGTGTTCCATGACGAAGACGCTGGCATCTGCCATCTCCTCGCTCCAGAGGAATTCGCGCAAGGGGGTGCCGGTACCCCATAATCTCACTTCTTCTTCGCTGATGCCGTATTTCCGGAGGATATTCAGAATGTCCTCTTTGCTGCTGTCGCCGTTGATGCCTTCCACCGGACGCAGGTTCATGTCGTGGCGTACGGCATCCCAGTCGCCTTGTTTCAGGCAGTGGGCGAGGTGTATCTTGCGTATCATGGCAGGGAGCACGTGGCTGCGTTCCAGGTCGAAGTTGTCGTTGGGACCGTAAAGGTTGGTGGGCATCACGGCAATGTAGTTCGTACTGTATTGAAGATTGAAGCTTTCGCACATTTTCAGTCCGGCTATTTTGGCGATGGCATAGGGTTCGTTCGTGTATTCCAGCGGAGAAGTGAGGAGTGCGTCTTCTTTCATCGGCTGTTCGGCATCACGGGGATAGATGCAGGTGCTGCCCAGAAAGAGAAGTTTTTTCACTCCGTGGCGGAAGCTTTCGCCGATGACGTTCTGCTGTATCTGCAAGTTCTTGTAGATGAAGTCGGCACGGTAGATACTGTTGGCCATGATGCCACCCACAAAGGCGGCGGCAAGGAATACATATTCGGGCTGTTCCTCGTCGAAGAAGCGGCGTACGGCAACTCCGTCGAGCAGATCGAGTTCTGTGTGGGTCTTGCCGATGAGATTGGTGTATCCTTTCTCCTCAAGATTTTTCCAGATGGCAGAACCTACCAGTCCCCGGTGGCCTGCTACATATATTTTGGCATTTTTGTCTAACATTGTTGTCTGAAAGTTTAATAGTTCATTCAAAGCTCTTTGCTTCTTAAATACAGTTTCTTCACAAATTTCATGTCGTGCTCTGCCATGATGCGTACCAACTCTTCAAAACTGGTCTGCCTCGGATTCCATCCCAGCAGTGTTTTTGCTTTGGTGGGGTCGCCCAGCAATTGTTCCACTTCGGCAGGCCGGAAATATTTGGGGTCGACTTCCACGAGGACTTTTCCGGTCTGTGTGTCGATACCCTTCTCATCCACTCCCTGGCCTTCCCAGCACAGAGTGATGCCTACCTCCCGGAATGCCAGTGTCGCAAATTCGCGTACGGTATGCATTTCTCCGGTGGCAATGACGAAGTCTTCGGGGGTGTCGTGCTGCAGGATGAGCCACATGCACTCGATGTAGTCTTTGGCATATCCCCAGTCGCGCCGGGCATCCAGATTGCCCAGATACAGCTTGTCCTGGAAGCCTTGGGCGATGCGGGCAGCCGCCAGTGTGATTTTTCTTGTCACGAAGGTTTCACCTCGGCGTTCGCTCTCGTGGTTGAAGAGTATGCCGTTTACAGCAAACATGCCATAGCTTTCGCGGTAGTTCTTTGTAATCCAAAAGCCATACTGTTTGGCTACGCCATAGGGGCTGCGGGGATAGAACGGGGTCGTTTCGCTTTGCGGCACTTCCTGCACTTTTCCGAAGAGCTCGGAAGTGGAGGCCTGGTAGATGCGTGTCTTCTTTTCCATACCGAGAATGCGTACGGCTTCGAGCATGCGCAGGGTGCCTACGGCATCGGTTTCGGCGGTATATTCGGGCACGTCGAAGGATACTTTGACATGGCTTTGGGCGGCAAGGTTATATATTTCGTCCGGCTGCACACTCTGGATGATACGGATGAGAGAGCTGGAGTCTGTCATGTCTCCATAGTGCAGGTTAATGGTACGTTTCTGTTTCATGTCGCGTACCCACTCATCGAAGTAGAGGTGTTCGATGCGGCCGGTGTTGAAAGAGGAAGAGCGACGCAGGATACCGTGCACTTCATATCCTTTCTGCAGGAGGAATTCGGCAAGGAACGAGCCGTCCTGCCCGGTAATGCCGGAGATAAGGGCTTTCTTCATAATGTATGCTTCTTGTTATTATGTCTTTTCGGACTGCAATATTCGTTATTTTCCACGAGATAGCAAATATAAACTTATTCTTCCCATCATCTTTGTCGTATATCAGTGCGATTGCCCCGTCGCCGTCACATTGCAGGCAGTACCGAAGCTGTCCATCGCTATGTATAGTGCAATCATCAGCGCTTGTGCCGACTCGTCGAAGCCCAGCATGGATTGCAGGATGCCCAGTGATGCCATGATGGCGCCTCCCGGTACCCCGGGAGCGGCTACCATAGTGATGCCCAGCATGAAGATGAAATCCTGCAAATAGAGGGAAATCATGGGGCATGCCTTGCATTATCATCAGTGCCAGGGCGCATGCCACAATCTTCAATGTGCTGCCCGACAGATGGATGGTGGCGCAAAGTGGGATGACGAATCCGGCAATATCGGCAGAGACGCCGTTCTTCCGACTTTGCTCCAATGTTACAGGGATAGTGGCGGCACTGGATTGAGTGCCTAGAGCCGTGAAGTAGGCAGGCATCATTCGTCCCAGTAGTTTGAGAGGGTTCTTGCGGACAAACAGTGCCGCAATGCTGTATTGGAATACCAGGAGAAAGATGTGAAGCAGGAAGATTACACCGATAATCTTAATAAAGACCATCAGGATGCCGAATACTTGTCCACTGTGCGTCATGTTGAGGAAAATGCCGAAAATATAGATGGGAAGCAGCGGCAATATCACTGCACTGATCATGCGGATGACAATCTCTTGAAAATCGCGTGCCGCAATTTTTCAGTACCTCACTTTTCAGATGAGCCAGGCCCAGCCCCAGTGTGAAGGCAAGTACGAGTGCGGTCATAACATTCATCAAGGGCGGGATACCCACGGAAAAATAGGGAAGAATGCCTTGAGACTCACTGACTTCTTCTAACGGCACCCCGGTTTCTATGAGGGAAGGAAATACCGCCATACCGGTGAAATAGGAGAGAAAGCCGGAGAATAAGGTAGCTCCGTAAGCAATGAGCGCCGTGACGACCAGCATCCGTCCGGCTCCTTTGCCGATGTCGGCAATGGCAATCGTGACCAGTCCCACAATGATGAGGGGGATGGAGAAGTTCAGGAATTCACTGAAAATGGCATTGAATGTTACGAACAGCCGTACCAGCGAAGCCGGTAGGAAATTTCCGAAAAGTATACCTAAGATAATGGCAATGATGATGCGTGGCAATAGTCCGATGTGGAAGTTCTTCATGAGCATTGGTTTTCTGTCTGGTTGAAAAATAGGCTTTCGCTGACAAAAGTACTATTTTATTTTCGTAATTCATACGAACAAATGCTGTTAGCATTTTGTTTCCATATAAAGACAAAATTTACATGAATATGAAGAATTTAAATAAAACAGACATTGGACTTATCGGTCTGGCAGTTATGGGCGAGAATTTGGCCCTCAATATGGCAGATAAGGGATGGAATGTTTCGGTATATAATCGTACGGTTCCGGGAGTGGAAGAAGGGGTGGTGGAACGTTTTGTGAACGGCCGTGCCAAAGGGAAAAAAATTGAAGGCTATACAGATATAGCCGAATTTGTAACTTCCATTGCCATACCCCGCAAAATAATGATGATGGTTCGTGCCGGCAGTGCGGTGGATGAACTGATGGAACAGCTGTTTCCCCATTTGTCCGAAGGGGATATCCTGATTGACGGTGGTAATTCCAATTATGAGGACACCAACCGGCGTGTGGCATTGGCCGAAAAGAAAGGCTTCCGTTTTGTGGGAGCTGGAGTTTCCGGTGGAGAGGAAGGAGCGCTGAACGGCGCGTCTATCATGCCCGGAGGATCTGAAAGTGCCTGGCCTGAGGTGAAGCCTATCCTGCAGAGTATTGCGGCAAAAGCATCTGACGGTACTCCGTGCTGCCAGTGGATTGGTCCTGCCGGTTCCGGTCATTTCGTCAAGATGATACATAACGGTATCGAATATGGAGATATGCAGCTTATTGCCGAAGCTTATTGGGTGATGAAGAATCTGCTTGGTCTGGACAATGGACAGATGGCGGAAATCTTTGCTGATTGGAATGAGGGTAAGTTGCGTAGCTATCTCATTGAAATTACCGCCAACATACTGCGTCATAAGGACAAATCAGGAGGTTACCTGATAGATAAGATATTGGATACCGCCGGACAGAAAGGTACGGGCAAGTGGTCCGTTATCAATGCGATGGAGCTGGGCATGCCGTTGGGGCTGATTGCTACGGCTGTGTTCGAACGTAGTTTGTCGGCACAGAAGGGCTTGCGTGAAACGGCTTCCAAGCAATTTGTATGCCGACGCTCGCAGGCGGTGTACAACAAGTCGGAGATGGTGAAGGATATCTATTCCGCACTCTATGCTTCCAAATTAGTGTCATATGCTCAGGGATTCGCCGTGTTGCAGCGTGCATCCGACGCTTTTGCCTGGAACCTCGATTTGGCATCCATCGCACGCATGTGGCGGGGCGGCTGCATCATCCGTAGTATTTTCCTGAACGACATAGCTACGGCTTTCGAGGCAAAAGACAAGTCCAAACATCTGCTGTTGGCTCCTTATTTCAAAAATGAAATGCAGCTGTTGCTTTCCGGCTGGAAACATCTGGTGGCACAATCCATGAAAGAGGAACTTCCGGTGCCTGCATTCTCGTCCGCCTTGAATTATTTCTATTCGCTGGTGTCTGCCAAGTTGCCTGCCAATATGATTCAGGCGCAACGTGACTATTTTGGTGCGCATACCTTTGAAAGGACAGACGAGTTGCGTGGACAGTTTTTCCATGAAAATTGGACGGGACACGGAGGAGATACGAAATCGGGTACGTACAATGTGTGAGAAAGGGGAGAAGATGATGAAGAAATTAGTGATTGTTATATTCGGCGCTTCGGGTGACTTGACGAAGCGCAAACTGATGCCGGCGCTCTATACTTTATATAGTGGCGGGCGGTTGCCGGAAGGATTCTCCATTCTGGGGATAGGACGCACCGAGTATACGGATGCCCGTTACCAAGAATATATAATGAGTGAATTGAGTAAGTTCGTAGCTTCCAAAGAGCAGGTGGAAGATAAAATGAGGGATTTTTGCAGCCATCTGCATTACCAGACATTGGATCCCGCCGAGGTTGAAGGCTATCATCTGCTGGACGGACGTTTACAAGAGTTTACCGGTGAGCAGAAACCGGACAACCTGCTGTTCTATCTGGCTACTCCACCTTCCTTGTACGGTGTCATTCCCTTGCACTTGAAGGCGGCCGGTCTGAACCGTCCTGATACGCGTATCATCGTTGAAAAAGCCGTTCGGTTACGATTTGGAGTCAGCCAGAAAGCTGAATAGCATTTATGCTTCCGTTTTCAAGGAGCATCAGATTTACCGCATCGACCATTTTTTGGGTAAGGAAACGGCGCAGAACATTCTCGCCTTCCGTTTTGCCAACGGAATCTTCGAACCGCTATGGAACCGTAATTATATAGACTATGTGGAGATTACAGCCGTAGAGAATCTGGGTATCGAAGGACGTGGCGGATTCTATGAAGGTGCCGGAGCCCTGCGCGATATGGTACAAAACCACCTCATACAGCTTGTGGCGCTCACTGCATTGGAACCGCCTGCCGTTTTCAATGCCGATAATTTCCGCAACGAGGTGGTGAAGGTCTATGAGTCATTGGCCCCCTTGACAGAGGAGGATTTGGAGGAACACATTGTCCGCGGACAATATACGGCTTCGGGCTCGAAAGCCGGGTATAGGGAAGAGAAGAACGTGGCACCTGATTCGCGTACCGAAACGTATATTGCCATGAAAATCGGTATTAACAACTGGCGGTGGAAGGGTGTTCCTTTCTATATCCGTACCGGCAAACAAATGCCGACAAAGGTGACTGAGATTGTTGTACATTTCCGTGAGACGCCCCATCAGATGTTCCGTTGCGAGGGTGGACATTGTCCCCGCGCGAATAAGCTGATTCTCCGCCTGCAACCCAATGAAGGTATTGTGCTGAAATTCGGCATGAAGACTCCCGGACCCGGATTTGACGTGAAGCAGGTGATGATGGACTTAAGTTATGACCAGTTGGGCGGGTTGCCTACCGGCGATGCCTATGCCCGTCTGATAGAGGACTGCATACAAGGTGACCCTACACTCTTTACCCGCAGCGACGCGGTAGAGGCTTCATGGCGCTTTTTCGATCCCGTGTTGCGTTATTGGAAAGAGCATACGGATGCTCCTTTATATGGGTATCCCGTAGGTACGTGGGGACCTTTGGAAAGTGAAGCGATGATGCACGAACATGGTGCTGAGTGGACTAATCCGTGTAAGAATTTGACTAATACAGATGAATATTGCGAGTTATGAAAAGTTATGTTTACCATTCGGCTACAGCTACGGCACATGCGTTGATTGAACATTTGATTGCGATGATGGAGCGTGAGCCGGAAAAGACCTTTATTTGCATTCAGTGGGGGAAGTACTCCTTCGCTGATGTTTGACATTTGGGCCAACGAGTACAAGGAGGTGACTCCTTGGATGCGGATGCGGATTTATTGGGTGGATGAACGGTGTGTGCCGGCAGAGGATTATGAGAGCAATTATGGTACCATGCGCCGTTTGCTGTTGGATGAAGTAGGCATGCCCGATGAATACGTTTATCCTATTTATGGAGTGAACCGCCCGGAGATTGAAGCAAAGAACTATTCGACGCTGGTTTGCCGCACGGTTCCGCTTTGGGGTGGCTTCCCGGCCTTCGATGTCGTTTTGCTCGGTGCTGGAGACGACGGGCATACCTCCTCTATCTTTCCGGGGCAGGAATATCTGCTTTCTTCCTTTCATCCTTATGAGGTGAGTGTCAATCCCTATAATGGGCAGAAACGCATAGCCATGACCGGCTGCCTTTTGTTTGCTGCGAAGAATCTTATTTTCTTTATTACCGGCAAGAATAAGGCGGATGTGGTCCGCGATATTCTTGATTCCGGGGATACCGGTCCGGCAGCTTATGTGGCCCACCATGCCGAGCGTGTGGAATTGTTCCTCGATGCTCAGGCCAATGGCGGGAAAATGTCTACTTAGATGTACCGCTCTCCAGAATGCTTACGATGGAGAATAATGTAAAGCAGATGCCTCCCAAACCTGCCAGTACGCGTGCAGGGACAAAATAGGCATTGTGCAGGCTTGCCATCTCAAACAGAAAGGCGGAGAGAAACAGACAAGCCAGGGCCGTGAAGACCGGAATCAGCGGGATGCGGTTGGCCAGCTTGAAAGTGTTCCGCCAGATGGCGGCAAGTAGTATGACTTTGCTGGAAATGCTGTAGCATACCAGTCCCAGGCCTATCATAATATATCCTGTGGAGGAGAGTGCCGGATTGCTGTTGGCCAAGACCAGAAGTCCCCAGAGAATGCTTATGCTGCCCATTATCAAAACAAGGGCCGGCCATTGTTTCCGTTCAGACTTTGTATAGTTGTTGCGTATCTGGCGGACGATGGTTGCAACCAGCGCCACCAAGCTGGAACAGATACAAGCAAGTCCTGCCATGACATGGCCTGCTACATAATATGCATTGTGCTCGCTGCTTTTTGACAATAGCCAGAAGGCCCATATCCATGCCATTACTGCCATAAGGGTGGCAACTGCTATCAGGATATATCCCTGGGAGGAATTGAATGCATCGGCAGGTTGTAGCTGGTCGGTACGTTCCGAGTTGGCGGGAATGAGGGTGAAGCGGGTGGAGGCTGTGGCTGTGGTAGCTACACAAGCTGTGATGAAACCGACTCCGCAAATCACGTGTCCTGCCACGAAATTACTTGCCGTGGCAGCTTCGTGCATATAATTCCAACCATAGATTACTGTGAGTACGGCTGCCAGGTAACCAATAACCGGAAGTGCGTATCTGGCTATCGGATTGTAGGTATGAATAATTTGTCTAATGATTGTTGCCGCTGTGGCGAACAAGGCAATGCAAATCATCCCTAAGGAAAATACTACCGGACCGGCCACAAATTTTGCCGAATCCAGTCCTTCGTGGAGCACAAAGGCTCCGTAGCCGAAACAGAAAAGGGCCATCAACAAGGGTATAGCCCTGAAAAGAATACTGATACCGTAATTCATAACTGTTGTTTTTAGAGTTTCCCCTTCAAACAGCGTTTTCTGTGGCTTTGTTCCTCCTTTTAAGATTTATTTGTGATGAGAAGTGTTTCCCTGTCCGTATTTAGGGAGCCAGCCTCTCCTTTTTCCAGCTGCCATCCGCTTGTTGGGAATAGAGGAAACGGTCGTGTAGCCTGCTTTCCCGTCCTTGCCAGAATTCAAAACGGAAAGGGGTAACGCAAAACCTCCCCAGTTGTCGGGACGTTTGATACTTTGCCCTATCCATGTTGCCGCTTCGCGGACGAACGCGCGCATTATCTCCATACGGCTGCCTATGACGTGACTTTGGGGTGAAATCCTCGCCCCGATTTTACTTTTGTAAGGCCTGCTTGCAAAATAGGCGTCAGAATCGGCAGGAGCGCATCTTTCAGCTTTTCCTTCAATATGTATTTGCCTTTCCAGTTTGTGCCATACGAAAGATAAGGATATATACGGATTTGCAGTCAGTTGCCGGCCTTTCCTGCTTTCGTAGTTTGGTGAAGAAGATGAGCCGGCCATTTTCCACCCCTTTCAGCAACACTGTGCGTGTAGAGGGATGTCCGTCTGACGAGACTGTAGCTACCGTCATGGCGGTGGGCTCGTACTCATCACTATGGATAGCATCGTTCAGCCAATGGTCGAATTGCTCAAGGGGATTGTCGTTGAGGTTACCCGGTGTCAGCCTGCCTTTCTTATATTCTCTTCTGATGTCAAAGAGTTGTGATTTCATTATCGTGTGGTTTTATCAGGAGTGATATATTGTTTTTCTATGTAACAGTCTGAGAGGGCTGAATGATTTTTGATTTTTCTGCGGAAAGAAAAATATGGAAGAAGGAAATGGCTGTGTTGATACTTAAAAAATGGGGGTGTGTCAAAATTCACCACAGATTACACGGATTAACACAGAATGAGCTTAATCTACTGATAATCAAAGATGCTTATCTGTGCAAATCTGTGTAATCTGTGGTGAATACCAGTTTCGACACACCC